>Ga0257125_1000605_pt1 | contig 45263 bp, 49 predicted proteins | sample SI106_200metaG_FD_190183 | JGI IMG/M metagenome (GOLD analysis project Ga0257125, IMG submission 190183) | Marine microbial communities from Saanich Inlet, British Columbia, Canada - SI106_200 | ecosystem: Environmental > Aquatic > Marine > Inlet | place: Canada: British Columbia | collected... | reverse complement strand
TGCAATAGTAGATGCAGATGATACGAATGATATTATTAAAATAATCAAAAAGACTAATTGTAAAGTTGTTTTAAATGTAGCATTACCTTATCAGGATTTAACTATCATGGATGCTTGTAGTGCTACGAATACACACTATATAGATACTGCAAATTATGAACATCCAGATGAGGCAAAATTTGAGTATAAAGAGCAATGGGCTAGAAATGATGACTTTAAAGATAATAATTTAACAGCACTTCTTGGAAGTGGTTTTGATCCTGGTGTTACTGGTGTATTTGTAAAATATATTGAACAAAATTATCTAGATTCCATTGAATATATTGATATTATGGATTGTAATGCAGGTGATCATGGTTATCCTTTTGCAACAAATTTTAATCCAGAAATAAATTTAAGAGAAGTAAGTGCAAATGGTAGATATTGGGAAGAGGGTGAATGGATTACTACAAAGCCACTTGAGATTAGAGTTAACCATGATTATCCAGAAGTAGGAGTGAAACCATCTTATTTACTTTATCATGAAGAATTAGAATCTTTATCTAAAAATATAAAAGGTTTAAAAAGAATTAGATTTTTTATGACATTTGGTGACGCTTATATTCAACATATGAATTGTTTAGAAAATGTTGGAATGCTTGGAATAGAACCAGTTGAACATAAAGGTCAAATGATTACACCAATAGAATTTTTAGCAACACTTTTACCTGACCCTGCTTCTTTAGGACCAAGAACACATGGTAAGACAAATATTGGTTGTATTTGTGAAGGTATTAAAGATGGTGTTAGAAAAAAATATTATATATATAATATTTGTGATCATCAAGAATGTTATAAAGAAACAACAGCACAAGCAGTAAGTTACACTACAGGAGTTCCTGCAATGATTGGATCAAAGTTAGTTTATAATGGTACTTGGGATTTACGAGGTGCAGTAAATGTAGAAGAGTTTGACTCAACACCATTTGTAAATGAGATGATGACACAAGGGCTTCCTTGGAAAGTTATGGAGATGGATATTGAATAAAACATATAAGTTTATATCATGGAATGTAAATGGTATAAGAGCAGTAGATAAAAAAGAAGCATTAAGATGGGTAGATGAAGAAGATATTGATTTCTTAGGAATTCAAGAAACAAAATCGCAAATAGAGCAAATACCTGAAACTATATTTGAAAAAAACTACAATAATCTTACAGGATCTCAAAGTGCAATTAAGGGACGTTCTGGAACAGCATTATTTTGTGATATTGATTTGAAATTTCAAGGTACTTGTTCTGAAGTTGATATTTTAGATGAAGGTAGAATAAATGAAGTTCATTTTGAAATTGAAGATAAAGAGATAGCCTTGTTTAATGTATATTTTCCAAATGGACAAAGTAAAGAAGAACGACTTGTTTATAAAATGGAATTTTATGATAGGTTTTTAGATTATTGTGAAGAATTAAAAAATGATGGAAAATCAATTATTGTATGTGGAGATGTTAATACAGCACATCACCCAATAGATTTAGCGCGACCAAAAGCAAATGAAAAAACATCTGGATTCTTACCAATGGAAAGAGAATGGATGGATAAGTTTATAGGTCATGGATATATTGATACATTTAGACATATAAATCCTACAAAAGCTGATTCTTATTCATGGTGGTCTTATCGAGCAGGTGCAAGAGGAAATAATGTAGGATGGAGAATAGATTATTTTTATGTAAGTGATGATCTAAAAGATATGATTCATGATGCCTACATCTTAAGTGATGTTATGGGAAGTGATCATTGTCCTATTGCACTAGAACTTAAATTTTAAAGATTCTATATGATTGAACATTTTTTTACTTGTCCATATTGTTGGGAAAGAATATCAATGCTTTTAGACCCAGACATGTCTGGTGAAGAGTATGTTGAAGATTGTGAAGTTTGTTGTCGACCAATTGTAATTAATCAAGTAAGTAATGATGGTTTTGTAGAAAGCTTTTCACATCTTGCTATTGAAGGAAACAGCTAGAATTTTATCTAGCTGTATTAATACCTGGATTTTTAGGTGTACCTACATAATCACTTACTGTATTAAAATTATATTTAATAGTTGCAAATATTACTCCAGCTACTACCATTCCTATAACAATTAATTTAATTAATTTTCTTTTCTCTGGTGATTCATTATCATTATAATCATCTATTTGATTTAAACTAGGTTCTGTACTCATATTAATCCTTATTATTATATTTATAATTATTTTATATGAATATAATTAATTTGGTATTAAATATTAAAATTAAAATTTAATATTTTTCTTTGTTTTTAGTTTTAAGTAGTGGTACCAGAGATCGGATTAACTTAGTAGCTATAATGCTTGTAAACAAAGCCTTTGTACAGATGTATGGTTTTTAATGTAACTTCTAATGTAACTAAAAAATAAAGTGACTAATACTATTTGATGAATTTGTGAATTTCTATTGATAAAGTATTTTATATTGTAGTGGTTTTATGCTTCAACTAATACTATTTCTAAAAAATCATTATCTTTAAGTTGTGGATTTAGTTTTATAAACTCATCTTTTTTGATCTTCTTATTTTTATAGCTTACCATTCCATCAAATACAAATATTAGATTTTGCTGTTTTGCTTGTTTATGCTCTTCTAGCTTTACTAATCTATTTTTTAACCTCATCTTAAACTCTTATATCTTGCTGTTGGTTCTGTTGGTTTTCAAGTGCTATTATTCTTTGCTCTAGTTCGTTAGCTTCATATGTTTTAATAAAGCCTTCAATTATCGTGATATAAGCCTTTTTATCCTCAATAGGTATATTTGCTTGGTAAATCTCATTAATGGCTCTTAACCCATCTTCAGGTGTCTTTAATTTAGTCTTATCAAAGTTATTTCCAAATAATGCAAGTTTCTTTGATAAATAGATTAACATTGTAGTGTCTTTATCTTGATTTGCTTTATCTATGATAGATTGTCTAATACTATTAGTAAATTGTTGTTTCCCATCTTTTACGGATTGTGCAAATTGTGCATCTTCTTTTTGTAAGTTGTAAAATTTACGAGTAGAGATACCTAATGATTGTGATATCTCTTGATTGTTTAGTCCAAGATTTGCTAAGTTTTGTAGTTCGCTATAATTCATAAAGTGCCTTCTATTGGTACTATTATAGCATATTAATCTATTGACAATTTATCTATACAATCTTTATTAAATAAATAACTAGTGAATTACTTTTGATTTAACTTTTTCTAAAAATAGATATAAATCATTAAAATTTTTATTATTATTATTAGTACCATCAACTCTAGTAACTTTTCCATATGCATTCTTATACACTTGAGCAAGCTGTGCATAAACTGTAATACTTTCTGGTCTACTGCTAATTGTAAATGTAACCTCTACTCTTGGTCTTTCCCCTGAAGCCCCAACAATAAGTACTTGTGCTAAATCTGCACTAAATCCTTGAGGCACTCTAGAAAATACAATACGACTATCAGTTTCTGATATTATAATGTATCCTTTACCAGCTGCAAATATTTCATCAATTATATGTGACTTCACAATAGATTTATTTGTAGATGATATACTTATTTCTGGCATACCACTTTTTGTAGATGCTATCCTAGGTTGTGTTTGGGCACATCCAATAAATAAAATACTTAATATTAAGATTGATATGATTTTTTTCACTATTTTACTCTCCCTATTAATATTAAAATAAATTCACTATTATCTAAATCAGAAAATATTATTTCTCGATATTGACTAACTAATTTCTTATAACCAATAACTAAATCTTCTTCCATAGCTGCACTATTGTATATTGTTATTGTATTTTGATAATATTTAATTGAAGATGTCTTTCCATTTTTAATAATTTTAAATCTTAATGAAATGTATAATTTATAAGCCTTTTGCTTATTAACTCCTACTATTCCAATTAGTGGCACTCTATCGATATCTTGAAGTAACCAATATGGTTCAGCCTCTAGGATATCAATTTCTAATGTATTATTAGAATTGTTAGATAATTTCTTATTAAAGTATGCTTTCAAATCAGATGATACTGTATTGGGAAATGAAATTTCACTAATAAACTTTATTGGCATATGTGGTATACTTTTGAGTGTATTATTTTTACTTGCATCATTAATTGTAATTTTTGATATGTTGAATTTACTATCAGCTGATGAAGTATATACTGAATTGCTCACATCAATGTATTGTTTAGATACACAGCCTAATAATAAAAAACTTATAGCAACTGATGTAATTACTTTAATTAATATCTGGCTCATAATATTTTCCTTTTTTGTTCTTCAAATTCACCTTTTGTTAAAAGACCTTTTTCATGTAGTTTTGCTAATTCTAAAAGTTTATCTGTTGTATCAAGATTATTTTGATGTATAATTGTCTTTTGTGGCTCTAAACTAGTAGGTATATCTGTATTGAATGCAGTAATAATATACTTATCATCTTTTATTTCAATTTGAATGTATGTCTTACCTTGTTCATTATCACTTTTAATCATAAATAATCTATCAGTATCTTTTGTAATTTTAGCTCTATACTTTTCATCATAAGAATTTTTTACTATTTGCTTAATTTCTTCAAGTGAAATATTACTATCATCTTTGGCTATTATTAGTTGACTAGTAGTATCACTGATATTTTTAATTAATTCATTTGAAGAATCAATATCAAGCTTTTTAAATTCTTTAGAACAGTGAGGGCACTCAATTGCTTGTATATTTATTTTTTCACCACAATTAGGGCAAGTTCTTTTAGTGTCATCATCAACAATTAGGGCTATAATAAATCCAAGTAATGGGGATAGAATTAATGATATAAAAAAGTAGAGTAAACCACTTTTACCTCTACCACTTGCATACACTGATACCAATATGCATAATGCAAACCAAATTAAAAAAATCATTAGAACTCCTATAATACATCTTATCAGGTGTTGTTATTCATATCATACATCAATATAATTGAAAATATAATAAACCAATAGGGTGTTAATGGATACAATAAATATCAATGAAGAGGATTTAAAAACTTTTTATTCAATAGTTAGTAATAATATTATTAGATTGAGAAAAGAAAAGAATGTATCTCAGCTAGACTTAGCAACTACTATTGGTCATACATCTGCAACATTTCTTGGTAAAGCTGAATTACTAGCCGAAAATAAACACTTCAATTTGGAACATATTTATAAAATAGCTACTGCCCTTGATGTAGATATCTGTGAGTTCTTTAAATGATAAATTAGGATTATTTTAAGTTTAGTTTAAGTATCTATCCAGCCCCATAGCTGTAAGGGATTGAATAGACTTTTGCTAAATATTACTTACCTATTAACTTATAGGGATTATTTGAGCATTTATTCCACTAAATTTATCTATTGATTTAATCATTTTAGGATAGATCTTATCAATATCTTTTAGCTTCAATTTGTTGAGGTACTTACCCTTAAAGACAAATTCTAACCGTTTCATAGGATATGGTAGGTTAGACTCTATTTGTTTGTCATAAACCTTTAAATCCATTACAGAATTAGTCTTGTTTTCACTTGGTGTCTTATAATAGATGGTATTTTTAAATGGAAAAGGCACTCTACCACTTTGACAAATAGTTTTTATAATCCTATTCGGTATCCGTGTTGGATAATCAAAACAAATATCAATTCTTTTCAGATAATCCTCACTTAGTTTAGGCAATAACTCTATTAGTAAACTTCTTAGTATCCTTGATTTCTCATCATAGCCATACAGTCCAGCAAATTCTAATACTTGTACATCTTTAGCACTTGCATATCTTTTTAAAGCTAAGGTTAATCCCATTGAAGTATGTACTATTTTAGCCTCTATATTATTTTTAGTTATAGGTTTTCCAAAGGTTTCACTCCATCTTTTAGGCTTAAATATGCCTATGCTTTTTACTGTTTCTATGATATAATCATCACTATCAAATAAATGTTCAAAATCAAAGCTTCCGAAGTTCATAGAGTCAATTTGACCCTGTTTCTTCATTTTGTATAGAGATTTTACCACTTAATCTATTGAGATATTGTTCAGCTCTTTTTATATTCTCATCTGTTGGGTTTAATCTTCTTGCTTTATGCTTTCCAGCATTAAAACGATTGTTTTCCCATACTTCTATAAGCTCTATACCTTGTTTTTTAATAGTTCCAAAATATTGGTTTCTATTACTTGCTACACTATCTATTGAAGTTAATTTTTTACCATTTAATAGCTCTTTTAAAGCTACTATAATATGTGTTGTACTCAGCTTCATATTAAGCTACCTCACTATTAAGGTTAAATACTTTGTTTACTTCATCAATAGAAAAAACTGTAACCCTTGAACTTAATTTAATTGGTGTTATTTTTCCTTGGTTTGCATATAACCAAATTGTAGATAATCCCACTCCTAAATATGTAGCTAACTCTTTAGCTCTATAATTTTTTTTCTTTTGCATTTCTGCAGATTGTTCTTTAATCATTGTAAAATTCTCATAACTCAAAGCTTCAAGATGTAACTATTTTAATTTAACCATTTAGCTTTTAGGTTTAGTTACTTTTGTGTTTAAACTTGTATGGATTGTATTAGATTAAATAAATGTATGCCCCCAATAAATTGGGGTGCTATTATCTGTATATGTAGAAAGATTGATTATTATATTTGATTAGTTCTGTGTTTATGCCTATTTTTAGATTTTTTGGATATTTCATATCATCATAATAAATATTGCTTAATATTCCATTTGTAATATTTTCTATCTCATCATCAAGTAGATTTTTTTTAAATGTTTTAAAGGCTCTTGTTATTGTGTAAAAAATAGCTTTTACAATTAAAAATTTATTTATTATGCTGTTCATTTTGATTTGTGATATTTCTTCATTAAGCATATTTTTTGTTATAGAATTTGATGTTAATTCTTTGGCTTTTTTAAGTACCTCTAATGTCCTATTGTTTTGTTCTTCTTGTGATGAATTTGCATATTTTTTAAAATATGTATCATTTTCAAGTATAAATATTAGCTTAAAGCCTTGTAGTAGTTGATGTATTAAGTCACTACCCATTATGTCAAGCCCTTTACGTGGACTTTGTAGGCTTCCATCATAAATATTATCATAAGATATTATATTTTTATGTAACAAATTCTTAATAATATTAGTAATTTTTTTTTCAATTGAGCAATCTAAAGTAAATTCCATCTCATCTAAGTTATCAATTTCAAGCTCAATATAATACAAAATTCTTTTATAAAATGATTTGAGATACATCTCATCAATACTTAATTTTTTAGCTCCATTTTTTATTATTCCTAAGTTTTTTATTTTATCATCTACTTCTTTTAATTCACAATCATACTTAGTACCTACTTTTAAAGCTAAACTATTAATTAAATCAAGTTTCTCTTTTATCTCTTTTTTTATAATATCACTCATACTAAGCCCTCCAAATACTCACTCCACCAATTAGTGATAATTCTCATTTCTTTTATATTTATAGCTCTATTGTATGAAGCTTCTACATTACCCTCTACTTTATGTGCTAATATTCTTTCTACAAATTCATTTGAAATATCAAAATCTTCTTGATTTTCTTTACATACTGTTTTAAACATTGCTCTAAATCCATGTGCAGTTTGTTCTTCTTTAGTAAATCCCATTTTTCTTAATGCATTTGTAGCTGTATTATTACTTATGTGTGGATATTTATTTCTAGTAGTATTTATTTGACTATTGGGAAATATGCATTTACTATCTAAACCAATACTTCTTAATTCTTTTAAGTATTTAATAGTTATATCACTTAAAGGGAGTATATGTTCTTTACTCATTTTCATTAGCTCTTTTGGTATACTCCAAATTTGATTTTTAAAGTCAATATGTTTCCATTGAGCTGTAATTATTGTTCCTTGCCTTTGTGCTGTATGTATAGAAAATAGTAAAAGGTATTTTGTAATGATATTGTGTTCATAGACTTTAATTGATTTATATAATCTTTTAATATCATTTGGAGCTGTTAGAGTAGGGTAGTTTTTTATATCACTCTTTTTTTGTACTTTAAAAGTATAAAGCTCTAATTTAGCAAATAGGTCTGCATTTGTGACCTCTAATGTATATGCGTATTTAAATATTTCAATTATTAATAACCTAACTCTTAACAATGTTTCTAATTTTCCACTATCCTCAAGTTTAGTTAGTATTTTTAGAATATCAGCAAATGTAATAGTGTGAATTATTGTATTTTCTTTTTGTGCTAAATATTTATAAAAGTGATTTTCTAGTCTACCTTTAGCTTTTTTTATTGTTATATCTTTTAAATTTTTATTATTTTGTTTAATGGAAAAGTATTTATTTGCTATTGTTCCTATAAAATCTCTAGATTTTTGATTTTCAATTTTCAATTTTACTTTGATATCTTTAAAATGCTCTATTGGATCAATTCCACTTATGATTAAGTCTTGATATTGTTGTCTTTTAGTTCTAGCTTGTTTAAGTGATACTGTAGGATAATTTCCAAATGATGTTTTTCTTCTTTTAAGTTTAGTTGGACTTTTATAAATAAATTCCCATAATTTTGTACAGTTTGATTTTATTAGTAGCTGTAAACCACTTCCATCTGCTAAAGTATAGTTTTTTTCTTTAATTTTTGTATTCTTAATTTTTGTATCATTTAATGGAATAACTATTCTTGCCATATTTTAACCTTTAAATTGATTGATGTTACATTGCAATTTACATATAAAGTTTATTTTTATAGGCTTTGAGGCTATTTTAATTAATACTTGATATGTATTTATGTGTATAATTTACTATTTAAAATTACAATGTAACATCTAATGTAACTAAAATTGTACTATTTAGTTACATTGTATTAGATTAAGTTAGACTACTGTAATATTGTAAAGTCTTATTTTGAGGGGTTTGTAGGGCTTTGTTGGATTGTATTAGATTAAGTAGTGGTACCAGAGATTGGATTCGAACCGACACGGCCGTCAAGCCAGGGGATTTTGAATCCCCCATGTCTACCATTTCATCACACTGGCATATATTAAAAAAGCCTATCCAAAACTTGGATAGGCTTTTTTAGTTTCTATTTTAAGTAAGGATTACTTTGCTACAGCTTCTTTTAAAGCTTTTCCAACTTTAAATTTAGCAACAGTAGTTGCAGGAACATCAACTTTAGCACCAGTACTAGGTACTGTAGCTACTCTTGCAGCTCTATCAGCTGTTGAGAATGTACCAAATCCAATAAATGCAACATTTTCACCATTAGATAGTGTGTCAGTAATTGTTTCTAAAGAAGCTTCAACTGCTGCTTTAGCGTCTTTTTTAGATAGTCCAGCTTTTGCTGCAACTGCGTCAATAAATTGTGCTTTATTCATTTTAAAATCCTTTTGTAATTAATTATTGAAATAATATACAAAATAACCTTTTAAATTCCTAAAGAAGATTGTAAATATAGGCCTTATACAGCTTTTTATTAAAAATAAGATATACTATATGCTTTATATAAATAATTTGGGATAATACTTACAATGAAAGATACAATTAAAATTATTGGTGCAAATGAAAATAATCTAAAAAATATAGATTTAGAAATACCAAAAAATAAACTTATAGTTTTTACAGGATTAAGTGGTAGTGGTAAATCAACATTAGCATTTGATACATTATATGCAGAAGGACAGAGAAGATATATAGAATCACTTTCTGCATATGCTAGACAGTTTTTAGATAAAGTTGGAAAACCAGATGTGCAAAGAATAGAGGGATTAACTCCAGCAATTGCAATTGATCAAAAAACAACTTCAAAAAACCCTAGATCAACTGTAGGTACAATTACAGAAATATATGATTATTTAAGATTATTTTATTCAAGAATAGGAAAACAACATTGTCATAAATGTTCAAAACCAATTTCACAAATGTCAAGTTCAGATGTAATAGATCAAGTATTGCAACTTCCAGAAAGTTCAAAATTAATTATTTTAGCTCCATTAGTAAATAGAAAGAAAGGTACATTTGCAGATCTTTTTGAAAGTTTAAAAGCTAAAGGATACGTACGAGTTCAAATTGATGGAGTTATGACAAGACTTGATGAAGAGATTGAATTATCAAAAACTAAAATGCATACAATAAAAGTTATATTAGATAGAGTTGTAGTAAAAGAAGAAAATAAACAAAGAATTGCACAAAGCGTGGAAAAAGGTTTAAAAGAATCTTTTGGAGAACTAGAAGTTGATGTAATAAACCATGAAGAGGTTGGAGTAGAACAGCATATACATTATAGTGAACATATGGCTTGTTTTGATTGTAAAATATCTTTTGAACCATTGGAACCTTTAAGTTTTTCTTTTAATAGTCCAAAGGGTGCTTGTCCTCATTGTGATGGTTTAGGTATCAGATATGCACTTGATATGAAAAAAGTTGTAAATGATGAACTTAGTATTGAAAATGGTGCTATTAAAGTGATTTATGGATTTAATAAAGGCTATTACTTTAAAATGTTAAAAGCTTATTGTGATGCTGCAAATATTGATACAACAGTTCCTTTTAAAGAGCTTGAATCTCATGAAAGAGGTGCAGTTTTACATGGTGGTGTTGAAGATGTTAAATTTACATGGAAAAAACATAGACTTACTAGAAAATGGGAAGGTGTAGTTAAAATTGCATATACTATGGTCAAAGATGAAAAAGATATGGCTGAATATATGACCGAAAAAATTTGTGATGAATGTAATGGACATAGATTAAAAGCTTCATCTCTAAGTGTTAACGTTGCAGATCATAATATAGCATCTATTTTAGATATGCCAATAGAACAATCACATGAATTCTTTCAAAATGAAAAAAACTTTGAGCATTTTAACTCTAAAGAAACTTTAATATCTCAACCAATTTTAAAAGAGATTAGAGATAGAATATATTTTTTATATGATGTTGGTTTAGGATATATTACATTAGGTCGTGATGCTAGAACTATTAGTGGTGGGGAGGCTCAAAGAATTAGAGTTGCATCACAAATTGGTTCTGGACTTACGGGTGTATTATATGTATTAGATGAACCATCTATTGGATTACATGAAAGAGATACTGCAAAATTAATTAAAACATTACAAGCATTGAGAGATAAAGGTAATACAGTTATAGTTGTAGAGCATGATAAAGAAACAATGGAAATTGCAGATTATATTGTAGATATTGGTCCACATGCTGGTAAATATGGTGGTGAAATTGTATTTAAAGGTACAATGAAACAATTATTAAAATCAAAGACATTAACTTCAGATTATTTAAGTGGAAGAAAAAATATTAAATATTATCACAGAAGAGCACAAGATGATTGGATTAGTATTAATAATGTAAATTTAAATAATATTGTTGATTTAAATGTAAAAATACCATTACATAATCTATGTGCTATTACTGGAGTAAGTGGTAGTGGTAAATCATCTTTAATACTTCAAACATTATTACCTGTAGCAAAAGAACTTTTAAATAGAGCTAGAAAAGTTAATAAAGTTGATGGTGTTTCTATTGATGGACTTGAAAAGTTAGATAAAGTTATTTATTTAGATCAATCTCCTATTGGTAGAACGCCAAGATCAAATCCAGCGACATATACAGGTCTTATGGATGAGTTAAGAAAGATATTTGCAGAAACAAAAGAAGCAAAGCTAAGAGGTTATGCTATTGGTAGATTCTCTTTTAATGTAAAAGGTGGACGATGTGAAAAATGTCAAGGTGAGGGTGAAATAAAAATTGAAATGCATTTCTTACCAGATATTATGGTTAAATGTGAAGATTGTCATGGTGCAAGATATAATCCACAAACATTAGAAATTCTTTATAGAGGAAAATCTATATCAGATGTTCTTAATATGAGTGTAGATGATGCATTAGAATTTTTTGTTAAAGTACCTAAACTATATGCTAAATTAAAAACATTAAGTGATGTTGGTCTTGGATATATAACCCTTGGACAAAATGCTGTTACATTAAGTGGTGGTGAAGCACAAAGAATTAAACTAAGTAAAGAGTTAAGTAAGAAAGACACAGGTAATACTTTATACATACTTGATGAACCAACAACTGGATTACATTTTGCAGATATAGATAGGTTAACAAAAGTATTACATCACCTTGTAGATTTAGGTAATAGTGTAATTGTTGTAGAGCATAATCTTGATATTATTAGAAATGCAGATTGGATAATTGACATGGGTCCTGAAGGTGGTAATAAAGGTGGACAAGTTGTTGCTCAAGGTACACCAGAAGAACTAGCTGCTACATATGAAGATACAAATAGTCATACTGGATATTATTTAGGAAAAGAATTATAATTTAGACCTTAATTGTATTTTAGATATAATCGCAAAAATATAATTAAAAAGGTTAGCTTTGATAAATTTTAAAGATACACTAGTAGGTTCATCTGCTAAAAATGATATATTATCTGGACTTGTAGTCGCAGTTGCACTTGTACCTGAGGCCATTGCATTTTCATTTATTGCGCAAGTTAGTCCTATAGTTGGATTATATGCAGCATTTATATTAGGACTTATTACTGCACTTATTGGTGGTAAGCCTGGTATGATTTCAGGAGCAACTGGTGCAGTTGCTATTGTACTTGTAGGATTAAGTATTACAGCCAAAGAATTACTTATCTCTCAAGGTATAAGTGGTGATGCCTTATCATATGGTATTATTCAATACATTACACTTACTGCAATAGTTGCAGGTATTATTCAAATATCTATTGGTGCATTTAAAATGGGTAAATTTATTAGACTTGTACCCGTACCAGCACTTCATGGATTTGTAAATGGTTTAGCAGTAGTAATTGCAATGAGTCAATTAAAGTTTTTAGATGATGCAGGAATGATTATGTATGTAATTATTTTAGGAACAATGGCTACTATGTATTTATTACCAAAATTTACTTCAGCTATTCCTGCTGGATTAGTCGCTATTGTAGTATTTACTGTAGCTGTATATGCTTTAGGGCTTGATACAAAACTTGTAGGTGATCTTGCAAATTTAACACAGTTTTCAGGAATGTTACCAAGCTTTCATATTCCTGATACTATATTAAATACTGATGCTTTAATGATGGTATTACCTTATGCTGTAATTGTTGCTCTTGTTGGTGTTATTGAATCTCTTCTTACACTTTCAGTATTAGATGAAATTAGTGGTACAAGAGGTAGTGCAAATCAAGAGTGTATAGCACAAGGTACAGGTAATATTACTTGTGGTATGTTTGGTGCAATGCCTGGATGTGCAATGATTGGTCAGTCTATTATTAATTATACATCCGGTGGTTGGGGTAGACTATCAGGTATAGTAGCTTCAATTGGATTAATGCTATTAGTTGCAACACTTACGGATATTCTTAATATTATTCCTGTAGCAATATTAGTTGGTATTATGTGGATGGTTTCAATTGGTACATTTGAATGGACAAGTTTTTCTAGAATTACAAAAATGCCAAGATCTGATGCTTTTGTACTTGTAACAGTAACATTAATTACAATTGTAGCTGATTTAGCTGTAGCAGTTATTTCTGGTGTAATTATTTCAGCATTAGTATTTGCATGGAAACATGCAAGAATTACAGCTCGTACACATCTTGAAGATGATGGTACGAAAGTGTATGACTTTGATGGTCCTTTATTTTTTGGTTGTGTAACAGCTTTTAATGAAGAATTTGATTTAGCTCATGATCCAGAAAATATTGTACTTGATTTTAAAGATGCAAGAGTTATGGATATTTCTGGAGTTGAAGCAATTGATGCAATTACAAAAAGATATTTAGATGCTGGTAAAACAATTAGAATTAGACATCTAAGTGATGAATGTAAAGATATTATGAATAATGCAAAACAATTCTGTACATATGAAGAAGATGATCCAAAATATAAAGTTGCGTACAACTACTAGGAATTATAATGACTGAAATAGAACTATTTAAAAAACTTTTACAATTTAAATCTATTACACCAAATGATGATGGTGCATTTGAATTTATCACTAACTATTTAGGCAATGAATGGGAATGTATTGAATTAGATTTTGAAGATGTAAAAAATAGATTCTATTATAAAAAATTTAATAGTAATGATCAACATTTATGTTTTGCTGGACATATTGATGTTGTTCCTGCTGGTGATGGATGGGATGTAGATCCATTTGAAGCAGTAGAAAAAGATGGGATCATAATTGCCCGTGGTACTCAAGATATGAAAAGTGGTGTAGCAGCATATTTATATGCTTGTAAGCATGCAAAAAACTTTGATGGTACTTTATCTATTCTTATGACTTCAGATGAAGAAGGTGATGCTATTAATGGTACAGTTAAAGTATTAGAATACTTAAAAGAAAAAGATTTTCTACCTCATTTTGCCGTAGTTGCTGAACCAACTTGTGAAGAAATTTTTGGAGATGCTATAAAAGTAGGTCGTAGAGGAAGTATAAATGGATATCTTACTATAAAAGGTAAGCAGGGACATGCTGCTTATCCTGAAAAAGCTATTAATCCAGTTCATCAGGTTTCACCATTATTATCTCAAATTGCTGGAATTAATTTAGATAATGGTGATGAGTTCTTTTCTCCATCACAATTAATAATTACAGACATTAGAGGTGGTATGGAAGTTACAAATGTAACACCTAATGATTTAAAAATTATGTTTAATGTAAGAAATTCAACTAAAACAACTCAAGTTGAGATAAAAAACCTAATAGATACAACTTTTAAAAATTTAAATTATGAGTTTAAAATGACACAAGGCTCTTATCCTTTTATGACGAATAAAAAGTCTAAAATTGTACAAGTACTTACAACTACAATTAAAGATGCTATTAATATAGATACCAAGCATAGTACAGCTGGTGGAACTAGTGATGCTAGGTTCTTTGGTCAATATAATGTTGATACTGTAGAATTTGGTGTAATTAATGACACTATTCATTCAATAAATGAAAGAACTTCTATTAAAGAAGTTCAAGAACTTACAAAAGTATTTAAAAACCTAATAAATACATTCTAGAATAACTTTTAACCAATATTTAAGTTATATTTCAATATAATCCCAGCTCATGCTCAACCAATAAAGAAGTTTTTATAGATTTTTTCTATTAAAGATTTATAAAAAGTTGGTAATTACCCTAGGTCATTTACCTGTTGGGTGTGTGAAATATAATATGAAGGATAGCTACATGAAAGTAAGAGCTTCAGTTAAAAAAATGTGCGATAAATGTAAGATCGTAAAGAGAAGAGGAATCGTAAGAGTAATTTGCGAAACTAAAAAACACAAGCAAAGACAAGGATAAGAGATGGCAAGAATTGCAGGAACAGACTTACCTGGTAAGAAAAGAATGGAATATGCTTTAACTTATGTTTACGGTGTAGGACTACATACTTCTAGACTAGTTTTAAAAGCTACTAATATTGATTTTGATAAAAGAGCTCATGAGCTTACAGAAGAAGAAGCAGCAGCAATAAGAACAGAACTTCAAGCAAACTATATTGTAGAAGGTGATCTTAGAAAACAAACTGCTATGGATATTAAAGCACTTATGGACATTGGTTCATACAGAGGTTTAAGACATAGAGCAGGTTTACCATGTAGAGGGCAAAAGACTAAAACTAATGCTAGAACTCGAAAAGGTAAAAAGAAAACTGTTGGCGCAGCAAGCTAAGGTAAGGGATTATAAATGGCTAAAAGAAAAGTAACTAGAAAAAAAGTTGTAAAAAAGAATATTGCTGACGGTGTTGTACATATCGCTGCAACATTCAATAACACTATGGTAACAATTACTGATAACGCTGGAAATGCAATTGCATGGTCAAGTGCAGGTAACCTAGGGTTTAAAGGTAGTAAAAAATCTACACCATTTGCAGCAACTGCAGCAGTTGAAGATGCAATGGAAAAAGCAAAAGAACATGGTATCAAAAATGTTGGTATTAAGATTCAAGGACCTGGTTCTGGTAGAGACACTGCAGTTAAAGCTGTAGGTGCAGTAGAAGGTATTACTGTTAGATGGTTTAAAGATGTAACTCCTTTACCACATAATGGTTGTAGACCTCCTAAACGAAGAAGAGTGTAAGGATAAAGCATGGCAAGATATAGAGGACCTGTAGAAAGATTAGAAAGAAGACTTAATGCTGACCTTGGTTTAAAAGGTGAGAGAAGACTTAACGGTAAAAGTGCTTTAGAAAAAAGACCATATGCTCCTGGGCAACATGGACAAAGAAGAACAAAACTATCTGAGTATGGTTTACAACTTCAAGAAAAACAAAAAGCAAAATTCATGTATGGTGTATCTGAAAAACAATTCAGAAAATACTTTCAAGAAGCAGCAAGAAGAGATGGTAACACTGGTGCTAACTTAATTACATTAATTGAAACTAGATTAGATAATGTAGTTTATAGAATGGGGTTTGCTACAACTAGAGCAAGTGCTAGACAATTAACATCTCATGGTTCAATCCTAGTAGATGGTAAAAAAGTTGATATTCCTTCTTTTGTTGTTAAACCTGGACAAAAAATTGAAGTTAAAGAAAAATTAAAGTCAAATGTTCAAGTTGCTAGATCATTAGAATTAACAAACCAAACTGGTATGGTTGACTGGGTTGAAGTAGATACTGCTAAAGTAGCTGGTGTATTCACGAGAGTTCCTGCTAGAGAAGAAGTTGTTATCCCTGTTGAAGAAAGACTAATTGTAGAGTTATATTCTAAATAATCGAAGTATAATAAAGGATAATTATGAGCGAAAATAAATGTGTACCATACTTAGCAGATCAAGTTGAGATTGAAGAGATTGGTGAAAATTTAGCAAAAGTTTCGGCATTTCCATTTGAAAGTGGATATGCTATTACTTTAGCTCATCCATTAAGAAGACTTTTAATGAGTAGTTCAGTAGGTTACGCTCCAATCGCAGTTAAGATTGATGGTGTTGCTCATGAGTTTGATTCATTAAGAGGTATGCTTGAGGATGTTGCTTTATTTATCTTAAACCTTAAATCAATTAGATTTAATGTTAAAGGTGATGAAGATAGAGTAGAAGTACAATATACTTTTAATGAAGCTAAAGAGATTACTGGTGCTGATCTTAACAATGATATTGTTGAGATTGTAAATCCAGAAGCTCCACTAGCTACTATCAGTAATGATTGTAACTTAACTTTTACAGTAATTATTGAAAAAGGTATTAGCTACACTCCTAGTGAAGAAACTAGAAAAGTAGTTGAAAAAGACTTTATCCCTATGGATGCTTTCTTTACACCAGTAAAAAAAGTTGTTTATGATATTGAGAAGATGCTTGTTGAAGATAACCCAAATTTTGAAAAGATTGTATTTACAATCCAAACAGATGGGCAAATCACACCAGTAGATGCATTAAAAGAAGCTGTAAATACTATGTATAACCAAATGTCAGTATTTAATAAAGTTTTTGATTTATCTGCTGTTAAGATGGTTGAACAAGCTGAAGAAGAAACTGTAGACTTAAAAGAATTAATTCAGACAATTGATGAATTAAATTTAAGTGCAAGAAGTTTTAATTCACTTGATAGAGCAAATATTAAATACTTAGGTGAACTTGTATTAATGAGTGCAATTGAAGTTGAAAATATCAAAAATTTAGGTAAAAAGTCTTTAGAAGAGGTTTCAGAGAAACTTGAATCATTAGGTTTCCCAATTACAGAAACTCTTCCAGAAAATATAGCTTCAGCTTTAAGAAAAAAGCTAGAGCAAATTAAAGAATAAGAGAAGGTTGATCGCATGAGACATAAGCATGGATATAGAAAATTAAGTAGAACTTCTTCTCACAGAAAAGCATTGTTAAAAAATATGGCAATTGCTTTAATTGAGAATGAAAAAATTGAAACAACATTACCAAAAGCTAAAGAGCTTAGAAGATATGTTGAAAAACTAGTTACTAAAGCTAGAGTTGAAGATGCTAATACGCATAGACAAATTTTTGCTTCTTTACAATGTAAAGAAATGACAAAAAAACTTGTTAATGAAATTGCACCTAAATATCTTGAGAGAAATGGTGGTTATACATCAATTATCAAAACAAGAATTAGAAGAGGTGATGCTACACAAATGGCATTCATTTCATTCGTATAGTCAGTAATTTTAATTTAAAAAGGGTCAGGAGAGTTTTACTCTCTTGGCCCTTTTTTTATTGTTATAGATAATAAGGATTAACCAAGTTTTAAACCTTATTTAGATACTCTCTTGGTAAATATACATATATTATTTATTGAAATAATCAGAAAGGTAAAGAATGGGTTGTAATTTAGATAAATTAACTTCTTTTAAAGATAACTGTGGATTTGGGCTTGTTGCTCACCTTAAAAATAAACCATCACATCAAAATCTTGAGGATGCTATAGAGTCATTGTCTAGAATGATGCATAGAGGTGCTGTTGCTGCAGATGGTAAAAGTGGTGATGGAAGCGGACTTCTATTATCTATGCCAGATGAATTTATGAGAAAGACAGCTAATGAGTTAGGTGTTGATTTACCAGAAACTTATGCTGTAGCAATGATATTCTCAACTGAAGACGGAGAGATTGATACATTTAAAAAACATTGTGCTAACAATAATTTAAAGGTTGTGTTAACAAGAGAAGTACCTCTTGATACAAATGCATTAGGTAAGCAGGCATTAGAAATATTACCAAATATTGTTCAAGTATTTGTAATACCTCAGTGTTTAGTTTCTCATGAAAGATTTGATGCTTTATTATATCTTACTAGAAAAGAATGTGAACATGAATTAAAGTCTAATCCAGATTTTTATATCCCTACATTTTCTTCAAAGGTAATAGCTTATAAAGGGCTTGTTATGCCTACAACAATTAAGCAATTTTATAAAGACCTAAATGATGAAGACTTTAAAATTACTTTTTCATTATTTCATCAAAGATTTTCAACAAATACATTACCAAGATGGAGACTTGCACAGCCATTTAGAGGTGTAGCACATAACGGTGAAATTAATTCTATTGATGCAAATAGATTTAATGTGAATGTTAAAATGGAAACAATTGATTCGGATGTATTTAGTGATGAAGAATTACAACGTATATTCCCAATTTTACAAGATGGTGGAAGTGATAGTGCTTCATTAGATAATATGTTCGAATTTTTAATTGCAAATGGAATGGATTTCTTTAAAGCAGCTCGTAGCTTAGTTCCTGCACCATGGCAAAACTCTCCTCATATGGATGCTGATTTAAGAGCATTCTATGAATATTCTTCAACTTGTTTTGAAGCTTGGGATGGACCAGCTGCTGTAAGTTTAACAGATGGTAAACATATTGGTTGTTTGATTGATAGAAATGGTCTTAGACCATCTAAATATTTAATTACTAAAGATGATAGATTATTTGTTACAAGTGAATATGGTACAGTTCATGTTGATGATGATAATGTATTAGAAAGAGGTAGATTACAATCAGGAGAGATGATTGGACTTGATCTTAATTATGGAAAAGTATTAAAAGAAGATGATATCAATAACTATTTAAAATCATCTCAAAACTATTCTAAATGGTTAGCTAATGATATGGAATACTTACAAGAGCATGTAGAAGCCACTTTTGCAGATCATAGTGAATATAGTTTTACTGACTTAGAAAAAAAACAAAGATATTTTAATATATCTTATGAAGTACTAGATCAAATGATTGAACCAATGGCAAAAGATGCTAAGGAACCAACTGGATCTATGGGTGATGATACACCACTTGCATGTTTTTCTACAAAACATAGAAATTTTACAGATTTCTTTAGACAAAAATTTGCACAGGTAACTAATCCTCCAATTGATCCATATAGGGAAAAAATTGTTATGAGTTTAAATACAGGTTTTGGACATATCCATAATGTATTAAAAGAGCAAGATAGTTTTGCAAAAAGAATTAAAGCTACAAGTCCAATTTTAATGAAAGAAAAAATGGATGTATTAGTATCATATGGTGACGAAAATCATGATAGATATGATTCATACTATAAGAATAAAACATTTTCTACATCATTTAAAACTAATTTAAAAGTTTCATTAGAATCTCTATATCAAGATGTTAAAAATTCAATTGTAAATGATAAGATTAGTATTGTGTTATTAGATGATAGAAGTTTATCATCAAGTGAAAAACTTATTCCTATGCCACTTGCTATTGGGTACATTAACCAACATTTAAAATCAGATAATGTTAGACAAAGTGTGTCTATTGTTGCAGTTACAGGTGAAGTTTATGATCCACATTCTGCTGCTGTATTAATTGCATTTGGTGCTACAGCAATATATCCGTATATGATGTATTCATCTGTTATCTCTCATAATGAAAGAAAGAACTTGTCTGAAAAGGCACTTATCAAGAAAATTAAAAATACTCAAATATCTATTAATGGTGGATTAATGAAAATTATGTCAAAAATGGGTATTGCTACAGTTGCTTCTTATAGAAATTCTTCATTATTTGATGTTATTGGATTAAGTGATGAAATTATTTCTGATTGTTTTGAAAAAGCAAATTCTGATTTAGCAGGTCTATGCTATGAAGATATAGAAAAAAGAATTGAATTATCACATTTTGATGCATTTGTTAATGATAAAACAATGTTCCCTCTAGAAATGGGTGGTATCTATAAGTATATTGATGGTGGTGAATACCATGACTTTGGTCCTGCAATTACAAAAGCAATTAATCATACAAAAGATTTAAAAGGTTTAAAAACATTAATTGAAGGAAGAGATAAAAAATTCATTAGAGATTTCTTTGATTTTAAAAGTGATAAAAAAGAGATTTCAATTGATAATGTAGAATCAAAAAATGAAATTTTTAAAAGATTTGCAGCTGCAGCTATGTCTTGTGGTTCTATTTCTGTTGAGGCACATGAAGCAATTGCAATTGCTATGAATACAATAGGTGGTTCTTCAAATTCAGGTGAGGGTGGAGAAGATGCTGCTAGATTTGGTACACTTAAAAATTCTAAAATTAAGCAAGTTGCATCAGGAAGATTTGGTGTAACACCAGCATATTTAAGAAGTGCAGATGAATTACAAATTAAAGTAGCTCAAGGTGCAAAACCAGGTGAAGGGGGACAACTTCCAGGTTCTAAAGTAAATGCTATGATCGCAACACTTAGACATACAACTGAAGGTGTTACATTAATTTCACCACCGCCACACCATGATATTTATTCTATTGAAGATTTAGCTCAATTAATTTTTGATTTAAAACAGGTTAATCCAAAAGCAACAGTTACAGTTAAATTAGTATCAACTATTGGTGTAGGAACAATTGCAGCAGGTGTTGCTAAAGCATATGCAGATAAAATTATTATTTCTGGTGCTGATGGTGGTACAGGGGCTGCACCTCTTACTTCCATTAAGCATACTGGTAATGCATGGGAATTAGGTCTTGCAGAAGCTCATAATTCATTAAAAGCAAATCACTTAAGAGAAATGGTTCATGTACAAGCAGATGGTGGATTAAAAACTGGTATAGATGTTGTAAAAGCAGCTATGTTAGGTGCAGAATCATATGCCTTTGGTACTCCATTATTAACAATTTTAGGTTGTAAAATTTTAAGAATTTGTCATACTAATAAATGTAGTGTTGGTGTAGCAACACAAAATGAAGAACTTAGAGAAAAGTTTTCTGGTACAGTTGAGAGACTAATAGAATATTTTGATTTCTTAGCCCAAGATGTTAGAGAAATATTAGCTTCACTTGGTTACAGTAGTTTAGATGAAATTATAGGAAGAAGTGATCTTCTTGAAGTAATTGATGATGAATTTGCAAAGAAATTTGACTTCCAGAATGTTCTTAGAAGAATTGATGGTATTGATACATGTCAAGTTAAATCAAATGATCCTTATGATAAAAATGAAGAATCTCATGAACTTCTAAAAAAAGTGATGGGTACTATTGATGATCCAAGTAAACCAATTACTATTAATGCAGAAATTGGAAATTTAAATAGAAGTTTTGGTGCTTTAACATCAGGTGAAATTGCAGCTAGATATGGTGATGCAGGTTTAGCTCCAGATACAATTAATTTTAATCTTAAGGGTGTAGCTGGTCAATCATTTGGAGCATTTTTAAGTAAAGGTGTATCTATATATCTTGATGGTGCAGGAAATGATTATGTAGGTAAAGGTATGTCTGGTGGTAAGATTATCATTAATCCAGCACAGCAAGGTGAAGAATTCTCAGGTGCTGGTAATACATGCCTTTATGGAGCTACTGGTGGTAAGCTTTATGTTAGAGCAAATGTTGGTGAGAGATTTGCTGTTAGAAACTCTGGGTGTATTACTATTGTTGAAGGTACTGGAGATAATGCTTGTGAGTATATGACAGGTGGTATTATGGTTACTCTTGGCCGTACTGGAATTAACTTTGGTGCAGGTATGACAGGTGGTTTAGCATTTGTTTATGATAAAGATAGAGAATTTATTGATAATATGAATCAAGAATTAATTGAACATGTTAGAATTGATACAGATGATGAAGAAACTGAGAGAATTTATCTTAAAAAGCTTTTAAAAGATTATATAGTTGAAACAAAATCTGAAAAAGCACAATTTATTATGGATAACTTTAGAGCAGAAATTAGAAACTTCTGGATGGTAAAACCAAAAAATATGACAGTATTACCATTAAACCCATTTGAAGGAGAATAGAGATGTTAAAATTTACAGAAATTGATAGAGCAAACCCTTCAAAAAGAGGTGTAATGGAAAGAATTAAAGACTTTAGAGAAGTTTATGAAGTTTATGAAGAAGATCAAGCAATTGATCAAGCTGAAAGATGTATGCAATGTGGTGATCCATACTGCCATACTAAATGTCCATTACATAATATTATTCCAGCTTGGTTAAAACAAGTTGCAAATAAAGATTTAGAATTAGCATTTAATATTTCAAATGAAACTTCACCTTTTCCTGAAATTTTAGGAAGAATTTGTCCTCAAGATGTACTTTGTGAAGGAGATTGTTCTCTAAATGAAACTCATGGAGCAATTTCTATTGGATCTATTGAAACTCATATTACGGAATCAGGATTTACTAAAGGTTTAAAACCTAAATTTAATACAAACTCTACAAAAGGAAAAGTAGCTGTTGTTGGATCTGGACCAGCAGGAATGTCAGTTGCTTACTTCTTATTAAGAGAGGGTGTTGAAGTACATATGTTTGAAAGAGCAAATAAAGCTGGTGGATTATTGACATATGGTATTCCTGGTTTTAAGCTTGAAAAACAAAGAGTTCAAAGAAGAATTGACTTTATGATCGATGCAGGTATGAAACTTACTTTAAATTGTGAAGTTGGAAAAGATATTTCTTTTGAAAGTCTTGAAAATGACTATGATTCTGTATTTATTGGTATAGGAGCTACAAAAGGTAAGTTTGCTGGTATTAATGGTGAAGATGGAAACAATGTACATTTAGCAATGGATTTTTTAACAGCAGTTCAAAAAAGAGAACTAGATGAAGAGGTTGAAAACTTTATTGATGTAAAAGCTAAAAAAGTTGTAGTTGTTGGTGGTGGTGATACTGCTATGGACTGTGTAAGAACATCTGTAAGAGAAGGTGCTAGTAGTGTAAAATGTCTTTATAGAAGAGATGAAGCTAATATGCCTGGATCTAAAAAAGAAGTTGTAAATTCAAAAGAAGAGGGTGTAGAATTTGTATTTAATGTATCACCTGTATCAATTGAAGCAAGTGGAATTAACTTACAAAAAACAACTTTAAGTGAAGCAGATGAATCTGGTAGACAAAGAGTTTCTATTATAGATGGAAGTGATTATTTAGAAGAAGCTGATGTTATTATTATGGCACTTGGTTTTGATCAAGAATTACCACAATTTATAAAAGATTCTGGTGTTGAACTAGATAAATGGGGTGGTGTTATTATTAATCTTGATACTAAACAAACATCTAAAAATAAAGTTTATTGTGGTGGAGATGCTGTAAGAGGTGCTGATTTAGCAGTAACTGCAGCAGCAGATGGTAAAGCAGCAGCAAAAGCTATTGTAGCGTCATTAAATATATAGTTTTCTTCTATTTATATTAAAAAGGTAAAGAGTTTTTACTCTTTACCTTTTTTAATGCTCAGTATTTTTATACATTAAAAAAGCCCAACTCAGATTTGAGTTGGGCTTTTAAAACTTATAGATTAAAATCTACATATGTTTTTGTGCTTCTCTATAACCAATTTCAAAAGCTTGTTTATTGATTTCATGTACTTTTGCAGGTACTTTAGAAAGCATAACATCTCTTAAAAGGTCTTTATCAATAGCATCCATGAAACAGTTTGCAGCTCCAAGAGCAACAACTGATTGTGTAATTACATTTCCAACTTCTTCTTTTGCAAGTGTAATAATTTCAATTTCAACAATGTTCCATTTCTTTCTATCTTCTTCAGTAGGAGTAATTAAGTTTGGCTCAATTACAATTGTTCCACCTAGAGATACACCATCTTTAAATGAGTTGTAAGATACTTGTGCAACAGAAAGCATAAAGTCAATTTCACCTTCTTTTGCATATGGGTAGTAAATTTCATCATCATCTAATTGAATATCAACAACAGTTGGTCCACCTCTTACTTGAGATGTGTATGTTGCAGTCTTAAGACCATGTCCACCTGCTTTAATTTTTGCAGCTGCGAAAATCTCTCCAGCTAGTAGAACACCTTGTCCACCAACTCCTGTAAATCTCATTACTTTTCTAGCCATGGTATCTCCTTAAATCTTTTTCTCAAAGTCATCTTGAGTAATTTTTGCTCTTTTACCTTGATGTGCATCTTTAATATCTTGATACATATCACAATATTCTCTAACTACAGTATCCTGTTTTAATACACCTGTAGGGAACATGTTTAATTGTTCTTCAGGAGATAACTTTTCATACTTAGCTAATGGTGTAGTGATTTTATCAATCCAATTAAGGTTATCCATTGCTGAAACCATTTTGTTTTTTCTACCTAAGTTAATATGACAGTTAGACATAATATCAAAGAAAGAGAAACCTCTATGTTCAAAACCTTTAATTAGTAATCTTTCTAACTTTTTAGGATCAAGCATAGATTCTCTACCTACAAATGAAGCACCAGAAGCAATAGCTAATTCTGCACCATCAAAAGTTGGATCAATATTACCAGCTTTTTGAGTAACTGTCCACATACCTTGAGGAGTAGTTGGAGAAGTTTGTGAGTTTGTAAGACCATAAATAAAGTTATTAATCATAATAAAGTTAATGTCAATATTTCTTCTACAAGCATGAATTGTATGGTTACCACCAATTGCAAGTGCATCACCATCACCAGCAACACAAATTACATTTTTTTCTGGATTAGCTAATTTTACACCAGTTGCATATGCAACTGTTCTACCATGTGTTGTATGAATTGTATTAAAGTCTACATAAGAAGAGAATCTTCCTGAACATCCAATACCAGATACAACACAAACATCATCTTGTGCCCAACCCATTTTTTCGATTGCTCTGATTGTAGCTTTAAGAATAACTCCATCACCACATCCCCAACACCATAGTGTTGGCATCTTTTCTAATCTTAAGTATTTATCATAATTAAATGCCATTTTAGAATACCTCCTTAACTTTAGCTATAATTTCATGTGGAGCAATTGCTCTACCATTTACTTTGTATAAACCTTCAATATCAAGTCTTCCTGAAGCTCTTTCGATTTCATCAGTATATTGTCTAATATTAAGCTCAACAACAAGAACATTTTTAGTTTTATCAGTTAACTCTTTAATTCTTTTTGCAGGAGATGGCCATAATGTAATTGGTCTAAATAAACCAGCTTTAATACCATCTTTTCTAAGATCTCTAATAGCTTCTTTTGCTGCTAATGAAACTGAACCATAAGCGATGATTAATACTTCATCTTCTGCACCAGTAAAGTCGTCAAGCATAAATTCTTCGTTTAACTCAAGCTCATCTTGATGTGCCATTACTTTATCTTCAAGTCTTTGAATTAGTTTTCTACATGTTTCAATCTCTTCCGTTGGGAAACCATTTTTATCATGGTGAAGACCAGTATAATGATATCTGTATCCTTTGAACATTGGATTTAATGTTGCAGGTTCAGTAGGACCACATTCATATGGGAAATACTCTTCAGCAGGACCATCAAAAGTTTTTCTTGGAACAATTCCAGCTTTAACTTCTTCTAGTGTTGGAAGAATAGCCTTACCATGCATATGACCAATAGTTTCATCTGTTAGTACGATAACTGGTTGCATAAATCTATCAGCAATATTAAATGCTCTTACAACTTCAGTATAACATTCAGATAAGTTACCTGCACATAATGTAATTGATCTATAATCACCGTGAGATGGGTTAGAAGCTTGTTTTACATCACCTTGTGAAACTCTTGTAGGAAGACCAGTTGATGGACCACCTCTCATTACATTTACACAAACTAAAGGTACTTCAGCCATTTGAGCTAGACCTAAGTTTTCTGCTTTTAAACTCATACCAGGACCAGATGTTCCTGTCATAGTTCTAACACCAGCCATACCTGCACCAATAACTGCACATATAGCTCCAATTTCATCTTCCATCTGAATACATGCACCATCTTGTGCTGGTAGTAAATCAGAAATTACGTGCATAATTTCACTTGAAGGAGTTAGTGGATATCCACCAAAAAACTCACATCCTGCATCTACTCCTGCAATTGCTGATAATTCATTACCAGTAGATATTATTTCTCTAGTTGCCATTCATATTCTCCTTATTTACCGTAATTTACAGGTAATCTATAATTATTTTCTACAATAGCTGCTTGTCTAGCTTTTGCTTCATCTGTAAGTTTTGCGAATTTATATCCGTCTGCTTTTTTATCTGCTACATAAATAGCAAAATCAGGACAGTTTAATTCACAGTCATTACAACCAATACATGCCTCTGGATATTCAATACTAATCATTGCTCCCAAAGTTGAAGTTGGCTCTTGTTTCATTGAAAGTACTCCTGACGGACATACTGCAACACATATATCACATGCTTTACATCTTGCTGTATCAACCCATACCGAAGTATTTTCTGGTGCCTTCATTAATGACATTTTTTCCCCTTTTAATTATCGAAAAGTATATATATAGATAAAATCTAATATAACTAAAACTAGAATAGCCAATGTTTTATTAGATTTATTTTAAACTATACCTAATTTGCTATATAAGAGAATTATTGTTACAAATCGAACCAATACATTTGTAAAGATTATATTAGTTATAATCACAAAAATATATATAATAATGATGTGAGGATATAATTGATGTTCAGTAAAAGTGTAGAAGCATTTAATCAAGCAAAATGTGTAATTCCTGGTGGTGTTGATTCACCTGTTAGAAGTTTTAGTGGTGTTTTAGGTACGCCTCCATTTATATCTCGTGGTGAAGGTAGCTTTATGTACGATATTGATGGTAATAAATATCTTGATTTTGTACAAAGTTGGGGACCACTTATTTTTGGTCATTGTGATAAAGATATTGAAAATGTTGTTATAGATACTGTTAAAAATGGTCTATCTTTTGGAGCTCCAACTGAACTTGAAACACAGCTTGCTAGTGAAATAGTTGCTATGTATGACAATATAGATCAAATTAGATTTGTATCTAGTGGTACTGAAGCAGTTATGTCTGCTATAAGATTAGCTCGTGGTGTAACAAAAAAAGATAATATTGTTAAATTTGAAGGTTGTTACCATGGTCATAGTGATTCACTTCTTGTAAGTGCAGGAAGTGGTATGGCTACATTTGGAGCTCCAAGTTCTCCTGGTGTTCCAGCTGATTTAGTAAAGCATACATTATTAAGCGAATATAATAATATTGCACAATTAGAAAAATGTTTTGAAGAATCTTCTGATATTGCTTGTATTATTATTGAACCAATTGCTGGAAATATGGGGTTAGTTCCTGCAAGTGAAGAATTTCTTGCAAAATGTAGAGAATTATGTGATAAACATAACGCACTATTAATATTTGATGAAGTAATGACTGGATTTAGAGCAAGTCTTACTGGTGCATCTGGTATTGTAAATACTGTACCAGATATTATGACATTTGGTAAAGTGATTGGCGCAGGTATGCCTGTAGGTGCATTTGCATCAAGAGATGAAATCATGAATGAACTTAGTCCAAATGGTGCTATATATCAAGCAGGAACACTAAGTGGAAACCCTGTAGCTATGGCAGCAGGTCTTAAATCACTTCAAAAACTAAAGGCAGATAAAGATATTCATAGTAGATTAAATACTATGGCTGTTAGATTAACTACTGGATTAAAAGAAGTTGCTACAAAATATAATATTGATATTCAAATAGATACAAGAGGATCAATGTTTGGATTCTTCTTTTGTGATGAAGTTCCAACTAATATGAAAGAAGTTGGAAAATGTGATTTTGATAGATTCTCAAAATTTCATAATGAGATGTTAAAAAAAGGTTTCTATTTTGCATGTAGTCAATATGAAGCTGGATTTATTTGTAATACAATGACAAATGATGATATAGATGCTTGTATTAAAGCAGCAGACGAAGTGATGGCTTCTTTATAATGTCAGAAGAAAACAATAAACCAAAGCATAAGAATAAACTTGAAGCCCTAGACAATATGTCTTTAGGTATTTCAATAGCAGTTGCAATAGCACTTGGTGTTGGTATAGGTTTACTTTTAAAAGAATGGACTGGATACACTTGGACACTATGGGTTGGAGTAGGTTATGGTGTTGCAGCAGCAGTTTTAAATGTAAAAAAAGCTTATGATAGAGCTCAAAAAGAGTTTAAAGAGCTAGAAAATGATCCTAGATACAAGTATAGAGCTATGAATGGCGATAACGACAAAGATAATTTAGGTAATGATGACTAATATCGTATCAATTATTTCAAAATATACTAAAGTCTTTTTAGCACTTGATTTTGGAATAATACTATTTTGTTTACTTCAAGGAAATATGGTTTGGCTTTTAAATACTCAAATTGCTTTTTTAAGTGTTTTAGTTATTGTAATTGGTTCTTTTTTAGGATACCAACGAAATATATCAAAACAAATTGATCAATTTGATCTTGATACTCAAACATCTTTAGATAACGATGCAATCGATAAAATAGAAGATCCATATGATCTATATAGTGAAGATGGAATCCAAGAAGAAGTTGAAGTATCAAAAGAGGAATTTGTAGAAATTGTTAAAGAAGAAAAATCAAAATTAAAAAAGAATTCTTTACAAAATACTATTAAATCAGCTAGTGGATTTGCATCTTTGTATAGAGTAATTGGTTACATACTATTATTAATAGGATTCTTTTACCTTAATAATAATGGTTTATTTAATGCAGTTGCATATGTGATTGGTATTAGTGTTGTACCTGCTGCAATACTAGTGGTGAGTTTAATTAAAAAGTAGAAATTAAAATTTATGAATAATATATATAGCTTTTTAAAAGCAAAGCCAGTATGTAATGTAATAATTACAGCTGATGATAAAGAATCACAAACTACAAGTGATATATGTGAATTTTTAGGATTAGAGCCTTTTGTTTTAGCTGATTTTAGAGCTAATTATCTAGATGATTTACTACCTTTTTCTACAGAACTACAGCAAATTACAAAAACTTTAAATCAGTTTCATGAGTACAAAAAACAAAACAAAATTTTAATAGCTCCTATTAGAACTATCTCTCTTAATTTACCAAGCCAAAAATGTTTTGCTAGCTTTACTCTAGAATTTGGTGATACTATTAATATTGAAGAATTTAAATCAAAACTATTTAATTGGGGATATTATTTTGTAGATATTGTTACGTCAAATGGTGAAGTATCTGTTCGTGGAGATATTATAGATATTTTACCACTTGATAGTGAAACTGGATTTAGAATATCATTATTTGATGATGAGATAGAATCTATTAGGGTATTTGATGTTGAAAATCAAAAATCTGAAAAGGAAGAGATAGAATCTATTTGTATCCATCCTGCATTTCTAGCACTTGATGAAAAAAATTATTTAAGTATAAGCGAAAAGATAGAAAGTAGTACAAGTGATGCATTTGTAAAAGATATACATTCTCTTGGATTTTGGTATTTAGATAGTTTATCTCAAAGTTATATCACAGATAATACATATATTACAGATACTGGAAAAAATCAAATTGAAGAATCATATATATTTGATGAATGTAGATATGATAGATCAAAAATAGAAAATATACCTAAGATAGAAAATAGTATTACTTGTAAAAATATTTTAGCATCTAACCCAAAAGAATTTATATCTTTTCATGATGATAAAAAAGTTACAATTATTTCAAATACTCAAGCAAATATAAAAGCAAATGGTTTTGAATTAGCTAATAAAAATATAAACTATTTATTAAAACCATATATTATAAATCTTTTAGACGATGATGAAGTGATTATCTCTTTAAATAAAGAATACAAGCATAAGAAAAAGAAGAAAATAAGATTAGTGCTTGACGAGCTTAAACCAGGTGATTTTGTAGTACATGATACTCATGGTATTGCAAAGTTTGAAGCTATTGAACCAGTTGTAGTAATGGGTGCAAAAAAAGATTTTGCAATACTTTTATATGCTGGGGATGATAAACTATTAGTTCCTGTTGAAAATATAGATGTAATTGATAGATATGTTGCTAATGGTGGAACTTCTGCTATTTTAGATAAGTTAGGAAAAGGTAGTTTTGCTAAACTAAAATCAAAAGTAAAAGAAAAATTATTTGCAATTGCTAGTGATATTATTAAAGTTGCAGCAGCTAGAGAATTAGTAGATGGTATTAAAATAGATACAGCAAGTCAAGAATTAGCACTATTCCAACATGATGCTGGATTTGAATATACAAAAGACCAAACACAATCAGTAAAAGAAATTTTTAAAGATATGTCTTCTGGTCGTGTAATGGATAGACTTCTTAGTGGTGATGTTGGATTTGGTAAAACTGAAGTTGCTATGAATGCAATTATGGCTACGGCTTTAAGTGGACATCAATCTCTTTTTGTTGCTCCAACTACACTTTTATCATCACAACATTATATATCATTGGTTGAACGATTTAAAAATAAAGGTTTTTCTATTGGAAAACTTGATGGTAAATCAACTGCAAAAGAAAAGTTAGAAGTAAAAAAAGGTCTAGAAGATGGTACCTATAATATAGTTGTAGGTACACATTCTTTATTAAATGTAACATGTAAGAATCTAGCATTAGTTATTATTGATGAAGAACATAAATTTGGTGTAAAACAGAAGGAAAAATTAAAAGAATTAGCAAATGATATTCATCTATTCTCTATGAGTGCTACTCCAATTCCAAGAACTTTAAATCTTGCAATGTCTAAGATTAAAGGTATGTCAAGACTTACAACTGCACCAAGGGAGAGACTAGGTGTAAGAACTTATGTAAAAGAATATGATGAAAAGAGTATTAAAGAGATAATTTTAAGAGAAAAGCGTAGAGGTGGACAGCTATTTTATGTTCATAATAATATAGCTTCAATTGATGCTAAAAAAGCTGATCTTTTAGAAATATTACCAAACCTTAAAATTGAAATAATTCATTCAAAAATTTCAGCAGTAAAATCTGAAAAAATATTAGATGGTTTTAATAATGGTGATTTTGACATTTTACTTGCTACTTCAATTGTAGAATCAGGACTTCATTTACCAAATGCAAATACTATTATAATTGATGGTGCTGATAGATTTGGAATTGCTGATTTACATCAGTTAAGGGGTAGGGTAGGTCGAAGCAATAAAGAAGGATTTTGTTATTTTGTAGTTGAAAATAAAAATAATATTACACAAGATGCAATGAGAAGACTTGTCGCACTTGAATCAAATTCATATCTTGGAAGTGGTCAAGCATTAGCTTATCAAGATCTTGAAATTCGTGGTGGTGGAAATATTATTGGAGAAGCTCAAAGTGGTCATATTAAGCAAATAGGGTATTCTTTATATTTAAAGATGCTAGAAGATGCATTAGCTACTCTATCAGGTGAAGCTGAAGAGAAAAAGACTCAAGTAGATGTTAAATTAGCAATATCTGCATATATCTCAAGTGAATTAATATCTGAAGATAGGGTACGATTAGAGCTTTATAGACGACTTAGTCAATGTGAAGATATTGAAGCTGTATACACCATAGAAGAAGAGATTGAAGATAGGTTTGGTAAGTTAGATATCAATACAAAACAATTTTTACAATTAATCATGATAAAAATAAAAGCTTTAAATAAGGGTATTAAGACTATTAGTAATTATGAACAAAATATCTCGTTTACATTTAATGATGATAAGAAAGAGATGGTTAAAAGTTCTAGTCGTGATGATGACGATATTATTATAGCTGTTATGAAGTTTTTAGGATAAGTCTATGAATCTAGTAGGATTTGATTATGAAAATAAAAAAGATAAAGAATTAACAAAGCTTTTTATAGAATCTAAAACAACAAAAAAGTATATACTTGGTATAAATAAACTTACAAAATCTGTATTAAAATATATAGATGTTGATGGAGTAATAGATGATTTTACAAGATTACAATCATCAAGAAAGAAAGGTATATTAAAAATAGAAGATGTACCAAAAGATTCTATTATTCTTTCTACTGCTTCTGGTAGTCCTATTGAGGTTAAAAAAGCTTTAGATTCTATGGGATATACAAACTTTAATTATCTTTCTTTTCTCAGATTTTCAAAATTAGATTTACCGCAGCCAATGTTTATGGGTGACTTTGAAGATGATTTTAAAGAAAATGAAAAAGAATATGAAAATATTTTTAATTTACTTAGCGATGAAAAGTCAAAAGAAATTTTTACTAGTGTATTAAATTTTAAAATGACATATGATTTAGAATTTATGAATAATTTTACAAATAATCATGATGGACAATATTTTGATCTTGAATATTTACCAAAAATTGATAAAGTTAGATTTGTAGATGGTGGTGGATATACTGGTGATACACTACCAAATATTATCAAAAACTATCCAGACTTTGAAAAGATATATCTAGTAGAACCAAATAGTTTACATATGAATATTGCAAAAAAGAATTTTGAAGATATTTCAAATATAGAATTTATTAATTGTGGATTAGGATTAAAAAAGATTTTAAGTACAAATGATAATTTAAAGATACATAATTGTGATCATAATTACCAAGCAAATAATATTGATTCAATTGATAATATAATTAATGAAAAAATTGATTTTATAAAGCTAGATATAGAAGGTGCTGAACAAGATGCTCTAATTGGTGCAAGTAAAACTATTGATAAATATCATCCTGTTTTGGCTATTTGTATATATCACAAGGCTGAAGATTGGTATAAAATACCTAAGATAGTACTAGATATTAGAGATGATTATAGTATCTATTTACGACACTATATGGAAGGTATTTTTGAAACTGTTATGTATTTTATTCCAAAAAAAGAAATAAACATAAAATAAATTAATTTTTATTGGTAATTTTATTTCTTTTTAGATAAAATGCATCCAATGAAAAATAATTTTATAATTATTATTTTATCCACATGAAATATGGTGTATTAACAAAAGAAGGATTATCAATGGCAACATTAGAAAACGGAACAGTAAAATGGTTCAATAGCGAAAAAGGTTTCGGATTTATCGAGCAAGAAAATGGTGGAAAAGATTTATTTGTACACTTTAGAAATGTAAACAATTCTGGAAACGGAAGAGTTGAATTAGCTGATGGTCAAAAGGTATCTTTTGAAATCGGTGAAGGTCAAAAAGGACCACAAGCAGAAAACGTTACAGCAATATAACTTTTTCTAGGTAGGTAGAATTTCTACTTACCTAACTTTTATTTTTAAATACCCTCCCCAAAACTTACATTCTTTACCTATAATTTTTACAACTTTTATATCATCTAAATAGCTATTATTATATAATATACTATGAAATTTGAAAATAAAGAACTTATATTATTTGATCTAGACGGTACACTAATTGATAGTGCTCCAGATTTAGCATCTGCAGTAAATTATATGCTTAGGCAACTTAACCTTGATACTTTTGATGAAAATTTAATTAGATCTTGGGTAGGAAATGGTGCAGCTACACTTGTAAAAAGAGCATTATTAGGTAAAAGTGATATCTCTGACGATATTGACACAAAACTATTTGAAAATGCTTTAGATATTTTTCTTTCATTTTATAAAGATAATCTATGTGTAGATACTATTTTATATGATGGGGTAGAACAAACTTTAAAATCATTAAAATCTGATGGATATAAATTAGTGATAGTTACAAATAAACCATATGATTTTGTAAAACCAATTTTAAAAGGTTTAAATATATTAGATCACTTTGAATTATATTTAGGTGCAGATTCACTTGAAAAGAAAAAACCTGATCCAATGCCATTACTTTATGTAGCGAATAAATTTAATATAGATATTAATAAGTGTGTAATGGTCGGTGACTCTAAGAATGATATAATTGCAGCAAATAAAGCAAATATGCAAAGTATTGGTGTATCTTATGGATATAATTATGGTGAAGATATATTAACTTACAATCCTACACTAAAAGTTGATAGCTTTAGTGATATTCTAAAATCATTTAGGTCTTAAAATGGCAAAAATAGCAATTATTGGTGGTGGAGTAGCAGGTGCAACTTCTGCATTATACTTAGGACAATTGGGTTTAGACATAACATTATTTGAAAAAAAGGATAGTTTAGTATCTGGCCCTCCGTTTTGCCATCTTCATGCTGGTGGAAATCTTTATAGAGAGATACCAAATAGTGAATGTATTACATTGCTTCATCAATCTATTGATCTTCTTAAATTTTATCCCTATGCTGTTGATTTTAGACCTACAGTTATTGCAATACCTCTTGAAGATGAAGGTAATCCAGAAGATTTATTAGCTAGATTGAAAATATTACAAAAAGAATATCATGATTCAATTTTAAAAGATCCATCAAATAAAGTTTTAGGAAATAGTGATCAGTATTTTAAATTATTCTCCAAAGAAGAAGTTGAAATATTAAAAACAAAAGAGACTAAGGCATTACCAAAAACTCTTGATGATTGGATGATACCAGTTGCAAAAAATGTAAATCTCGAGACTATTAAATTTCCACTTGTTATTGTACAAGAATATGGACTTAATCTATTTGCATTGGCTTCAGGAGCTGCATTATCTTTAGATAGTATTCCAAATTCTAAACTATATACAAATACAAAAGTTATGGATATTATTAAAGATGATGAGAGTTATATTGTTCAATATAATAAAGATGGTAAGTCGTTAAAAGAAAGTTTTGATTATATTATTAATTCTGCTGGATTTAGATCTGGTAAAATTGATGATATGCTTAGTTTTAAAAGAGATAGACTTGTAGAATTTAAAGCTGCATATGTAACAAAATGGAATTCATGTAAAGATATTTGGCCTGAAGTTGTATTTCATGGTACTCGTGGTACACCACAAGGAATGGGACAATTTACACCATATCCTGATGGATATTTTCAGTTACATGGAATGACAAAAGATATTACACTTTTTGATAAAGGATTAGTTAAAAATAATAATCTAAGTTCACAACCACAATTAGATCAAAAGTTTATTGATAAAATTGATAAGCAATGGAATGAAGAAGATGTAATAAAAAGATCAAAACTTGCTATTAAACATCTTTGTAAATTTATACCAGGATTTTGTGGAAGTGAAGTTGCTTCAAAACCATTATTTGGTGCGCAACAAATACCAGGAACAAACAAAGAACTAAGAGCAGCAGATGTTTCTTTTGAAGGTGATAGATATGCTAGATGTGAAGTAGTTAAAGCTTCTTCTGTTCTTACAATGATAGATCAAATAGTATTAAAGCTTGTTGCTCTTCGATATTTAAATAAAGAAGATCTAGGTAAAAGAAAATTTAAAGATTTAGATATTAAATTAGAAGAAATAGAAAAATATTCAAGATCACTTAGTCAAAGTAGAGGATATCCTCAATCTTTAGGTAGTAGAAATATACCAAATTTACAGGATAATATATGATCGTTTCAAAACAAACAAAAGTATTCTTTTCAATAGCAGCCTTTATGATGGCTTTAGCAATTTCAATTGGTGCATTTGGTGCTCATGGATTAAAACCATATTTAGATGCATATGGTTTGGAGATATATACAAAAGCTACAAGTTATCAGTTTTACAATACATTAGGATTATTTGCTATTGCAGTTATATCTTTTATTTTTCCAAATGCTAAAAAGATAAAATTATCATATATTTTAGTATTTATTGGAATGATTATATTTTCTTTTTCTCTTTATACTTTAGCTCTTACAAAAATTATGTGGTTAGGAGCTATTACTCCTATTGGTGGAAGTTTAATGATAGTTGGATGGCTTCTTCTTTCATATAATATATATAAAGAAATTTAGATAAAATAAAAATAGTATGAATTTAGATCCACCTTTTTATTTATATATATTTCAAAATGCCACAGTTTTAGTTGTATTATCTATAACAATAATACTTGGTATTTACTTTTTAGATAAGTACTTTAATACTTAATATTATTGACCTCTATTATTTTCATAGCTTATGAAAAGAGGTACAAGTTTATCCATTAAACTTTTTCTGTTTTCTTCATCCATATTTTTAACTGAATTTTCAAATTTTTTTGTATTTTGAGGATTCATATTTTGTACGGAGCTTATACATCCACTAAATAAAATTCCAATAAAAAGTATAGTTATAAATAATTTCATCTTGATCCTTTTATAATATTACTTGTATAATTTATTTCTAAGTCTAATTACTTTTTTTGCATAAGCAATACCACGCCTTGAAGATCGTGTACCAGTATTATACATACTTAATGCACACATAATATTCCCACGACATACTTTTAGGTTATACCTATATATTCTTGTAGCAATATCAATATTTGTTTCACGGTCAAGTAAGTCTTCATTATCTAGTTTTAGTCTATTAAGGTGTTGTTTATTTATTTGACATATACCTACATCATAATTTAAAAGTAATGGGTCAAGTACAAAATCCATATATAAATTTGCTTTAAATGCAGATGTAAAATAATGAGGGCCTCTTTGAATATCAAATATAGATTCATTTACATTTACTACATTTACATTGAGACCACTTTCTTTTTTACATATTGCATGTAAGGTTTTATAATTTACATTATATTTTTCACCTTTTTCTATAAAAAGTTGTTGATGTGATTTTGTAGCACAACCAGTAAAGAAAATTATAAAAATAATTGGTAAAAGTATATAGTTCATAGTATTACTTTAATTGACCTGCTAAATATCCACTAGAAAATGACCATTGTAGATTAAATCCTCCACATGGTCCATCTATATCCATAACTTCACCACAAAAGTAAAGATTATCTACTATTTTGCTTTTCATAGTTTTTGGATCTATTTGTTTTAAACTTACTCCACCTCTTGTAATCATTGCCATTTTAAATCCATCATGTCCTATAATAGAAAGTGGCATAGCAATTAATAGTTTAATTATTTGATCCCTTTGAATACCTGATAGTTTATTAAATGTCTTCATGTTATCTATTCCAGCTTGCTTTGATATTTCAGCTGCTAAAGATATAGGAATAAATGTTTGAAGTAGCTCTAGGGTATTTAAATGGACTTGTTTAGATAGTTCTTCTTTAATACGAATTCTTATTTGTTCTTCATTTTTACCTTGAACTAAATTAATTAAAACAGGTACCTCATCATACTTTTCTAAAAGTGGAGTAATCTCTCTTGCAAAATCAAGTACCACAGGACCTCGTATACCTTTTTTTGTAAATATAAGATCACCTGTCGCTTTGTACTTTTTATATTTTGCTAAATTAATTTTGATAGTAGCTTTAGCTATTGTATCAGCAGTACAGTTTGCAGTCCAAGTTTCTTTTGAAAATAGTGGCATCATTGCAGGGCTTAGTGTAGTGACTTTATGTCCTGTATCTGTAGCAAATATGTGTCCATCACCATTTGCACCTAAAGTAGGGTAACCAAGACCACCAGTAGCTACTATGAAGTTATTAGCAGAGTAAGTGTCATTTTGTGTAGTAACATTTGTGATACTATTTTGATCTACCTTTAATGATTGGACAGCTTCATTACATTTTAAATCTATATTAAGACGAATAATCTCTTTTTCAAATGCTTCAAGTATAGAAGATGAACTATGTGAAGCTGGAAATATTCTAAATCCATCTTTACTAATAGTTTCAACATCAATAGAGCTTAAAAAACAAATAAGTGATTTACTATCAAATCCATACAATGCATCTCGTATAAACCTACCATCTTTCCCAAATCTAGACATAAATTCATCATTTGATAATGTATTTGTAATATTGCACTTACCTCCACCTGTAGCTTTTATTTTAGCTCCAATTTTAGGTAGTTTTTCTAATAATAATACTTTTTGCTTATCAGATGCAGCTTTAATTGCAGCTATAATACCAGCTGCTCCTGCACCAATAACTATAAGATCATACTTTGTTTGTGGCATTAGTTTAAATAATTCTCTTTTTTATCACTTAAATCAAGTTCTTGTCCAATCTCTTTATATCTATTGAAATAAAACTCTACAAATGATTTAATTGTTGGGTTTGTTGGTAAATAATATTTACCTTCTTTTCTTGCGTATATATTTAAAAACTCTAAAGCATCTTTCTTTTCTAGATAGTGAAGTGCTAAATTTTTATAAGTATTTATATACCACTGTTTTAATACATCTATTTTATATTGTGATCTATCAATTGTGAGACTATCATTTTCCCAAGTTAATACACCAGTTGTAAATAAACCATCAAGATGAATAAGACCTTCACAATAATATGGTTGAACTTCATCTACTTCCATCCATCCTATTAATCCTATAGCTCTTTTAATGCTATCCATAATTACATGTTCTTCAAGTTCTTGTTCATCATTATTTAGGAAAAATGCTACAAGACCACCCGAAGTTGCTTTGAACTCTTCTATATTCTTAAAATTAGCAGTTTTGTTCATAACAGTTTCTGTATCTTCATCACACCATAAAATATGTCCAAATTCATGTCCAATAGTTGTAATATCATATACATGGTGCCATGCAGCTTCTTCTTTAAATGTAAAGTTTCTATCTACAGTTAAAAACTCTTGACCTAAAAACTCTTGTGAAAGCTTTAAAAATGGCTTTGCTCTTTGTCCTTGAAGTATTTCATCGCTAAAGGCAAATATCTTTTTCCCTTCCTCTTTTGATACAATCTCATCATTTGGTACTACTTGTGCTGAGAATAGTCCATTAAATTCAGCTCCAAAAAATAGTGCAGGGCGACCAAGGTATAGTTGAACCTTATCCATACTTTTCATTGAGAAGTCAAATATATCTTTATGTGCATCATTTGTATCAAGTTCTTCAAATATATTTGTAGCCATAGCTTTTACTATACTATCTCTTTTATTGTCTTCTTGTGCTTGTGGATTTGATAATCTAATATCCCATTCTAAAGCTACAGCTTTTCTAAAATGATCTTCATAATATTCTAAAGGATGTCCTATTTGAATAGGTGTTGTAAGTTTCATCCATGCTCTATCAACTTCTGCCCAATAATGAACTAGCTTTTCACATCTTCTTTCACTATATGCTACTATTAGAGCTTGTAAATACTGTATATGTTCCCACTTTTGATTATACACTTCATCTTCTAAGTCCATTAATCTATCTACAAAAATTTCAAGTATATTAATTACAGAGTTTACATCATCTTTGAATACCTCTACATATGGTGCAGATTTTAGATTATTTTTATCATTAATCATTAGTGCTGAATAACATCTATCAGCAGTAATACCACCATGTCCTAAATCAAATAGCTTTTCATCTTCTAAGAACTTCATAACTTTTGAATCATCGCCATCAAATTGTGCTAAAAGAGTTTTATTTATGTCATTAATTATATGTGCAGTCCATGATGTTTGCCATTTTGACATATTGATACCAACTTCATACACACCTCTAAATACAGCTTGGTAAAATGGTGTAAGAAGATTGTTTTCTTCTATATATTCTACAGTTTGTTTATGTAGATCAATCCAATAGTCTTTTGCAAATTGATATGCTATTTCTTGTGCTTCTATGATTTGCTTATCATTAAAGTTTTCTTTTTTAAGTATCTGAACTAAGCTATCATCTCTTAGACTAACTATTCTAGTAATTAATGCCAATCTAGTTTCATCTGTGATGTTTTTTAAATTTAGATTTTTAGCTAATTCATCCACTATTGTTAGCTTATCTATCTCATTATTTTCTAAATAGCTATATAGCTTATTAATCTCATCTTTTCTATTACTTATAAAATTATATATCGTTTGTATATCATTTAAAAATTGTTCTTTAGTCAAAATATTGCCTTAGGTTAATTAATTATTTGATACTATATTATCTAATAAATATTAAGGGTTTGATAATGGCATTAACTGAAATGTTTGAACTACAAAAAAGATTAAATGATGAGACAAATGGTCTAAATTGGGAGCTTGGAACTACTAAGCTTGGTAAAGAGATCAATTGGCTTAGATGTATTCATATGGAAGTAGCAGAGCTTATAGACTCTACACCATGGAAACATTGGAAAAATATTGGTGCTGATTGTGATATGCAAAATCTTCAAATAGAACTTGTAGATATTTGGCATTTTGTTATGAGCTTTGTACTTCAAGAAAAAAATGTACCAAAATCTATAGCACTTGTGGGAGCTAGCTGTAATTATGATATTGCTAAAGATATTGATTATAAACAAATAATTACTGAAAGTGAAAAGCTTTCATATATAGCACTTACATTACAAGTAAATAATATCACTACAGATGAAGCTATTAAACAACTTATAAATCAATTTTTTAGTTGTTGTAGAGCATCAGGTCTGACATATGAATGGCTAAATAAACTTTATATTGGTAAAAATTGTTTAAATAAATTTAGACAGGACCATGGATATAAAGAGGGTACATATATTAAAATATGGAACGGAGAAGAAGACAATGTATGTATGGTAAGCTTAGTTGATGCTATGGATACAGTTAGTTTTGATGATCTTTATTCTGGATTAGAAGAAGTTTATAACAAACTTTAATAAATGAATAATAAACAAATACTTCCATCTCCTTGCTTTGTGTGTGAGGAGAGCTTATTAGAAGCCAATCTACAGCTTCTAGAGCATATTCAAAATGAAACTGGTGTCAAAATACTATTAGCACTTAAAGGTTTTGCTATGCATAGTACTTTTGATATATGTAAAAAATATTTAAAAGGATGTTGTGCTAGTGGACTTAATGAAGCTATACTTGCATATGAAGAATTTGGTTCTGAAGTACATACATATTCCCCAGCATTTAAAGATAATGAATTTGACAAAATAGCTCAAATATCTAATCATATTGTGTTTAATTCTCATGCTCAATATGATACTTTTAAAGATAGATTATTATCTAATAATAGTGTAGGTCTTAGAATAAATCCTCAATTTTCATCTGTAGAAGTAGACCTATACAATCCTTGTGGTATTAATAGTAGGTTGGGTATTGTAAAAAATAACTTTAAAGCTTATTCTATAGATAATATAGATGGTTTACATTTTCATGCTTTATGCGAACAAAATGTAGATGCTTTAGAGGGGGTTTTAAATAAATTTATACAAAACTTTGGAGAATATTTTAAAGATTTAAAGTGGGTAAACTTTGGTGGTGGTCATCATATTACTAGAGCTGATTATGATGTAAAAAGATTAATAGAAGTACTTAAAGACTTTAAAGAAAAATACCCACATCTTGATGTATATATGGAACCAGGTGAAGCAATAGGTTGGCAAACTGGATATCTTGAATCAACAGTACTTGATATAGTAGAAAATGATATGCAAATAGCTATATTAGATACAAGTGCAGAAGCACATATGCCTGATACTCTTGCTATGCCATATAAAGCTGATATAAGAGATGCTAGTAGTGATCCAAAGGAAAAACAATATATGTATAGACTTGCAGGTAATACATGTCTTGCAGGGGATATTATTGGTGATTATTCATTTGATAAGTCATTAGAAATTGGAGATAAGATTATATTAGAAGATATGATTCACTATACAATGGTAAAAACAACTACATTTAACGGTATAAATTTACCATCTATAGCCATCAAGAGAAAAGATGGAACTATGAATCTTATTAAAGACTTTGGATATGAAGACTATAAAATGAGGCTTTCGTAGTCTTATTTATTTTATATTATTCATAAATGAAAATATAAAATGCTCAACCTTTGGTAGTATCACAGTACCATGACCTTCACCTGAGATAATAAGAGAAGTACCTAAAATAGATTTAATAGTATATTCCATAGTTATCTTATTAGCATTTAGAGGATCATTTTTGGAAGCTATAAAAATAGTTTTAGTCATAGACCCAGCTAAAGCCATATCTATATCTTCACTTAACTTTTCTAATTTTCCAGCTGAAATAGCTACAAGTCCTTTGGCTTCGTATTCATTTAGTATAGGTATCATAGTTCCAGCTCCTAAAGATGAACCAAATAAATATAGGTTTTCAATATCTAAAGATTCATCTTCACTGATATGCTCAAGCCAAGCAGTTAAATCTAAAGGTATATTTTCAAAAGATATTTTTTTATCACTTTGAATTAATGCTTCTTTAATATGCTCAAAACTTGAAGCTATAACAACTTTATTTTCTTTATCATTTTGTAAAATTGATTTACCATGACCTCTTAAATCTATACTTAATGTAGCATAACCTTTAGCATTAAACTTTTTGGCTAAATCATTCCATATAGTATGATCTGAACCAAATTGATGAGCAAATAGTATAATAGGGCTAGATTGTTTTGTAGTGGTTGGTTTATTTAGCCACCCATGTAATATAAATCCATCGTCAGATTTTATAGTTAATTCATTAGCAAATAAAGCAGATGTAAGTAATAAGCTTAAAAATAATTTTTTCATAATATGCTCCTATTTAATAATATTATAATAAAAGTATAAAATGAATGTAAAATTCTTTAGGCTTCCTTTTCATCTTTATCGTAAGTAGAATATAGAGTAAGTGCAGTAAATACTAATCCACCAGCTAAGTTTCCTAGTATAGTTGGGATTTCATTCCATAGTAAATAATCAGAAATAGTAAAATTACCACCCATTATCATAGAGAATGGAAATAAAAACATATTTACAATGGAATGTTCAAACCCCATAAAAAAGAATAGCATAATAGGCATCCACATTACAGTGATTTTACCTACAGCACTTGTAGCAATTACAGAGCCAACAATACCTATAGATACCATCCAGCCACATAACATACCTCTTAAAAAGATAGTAATCCATCCAGCAATTCCATATTCTGAATATCCTATAGTTCTAGCTTCACCAATAAGTGCAATTTTATTTCCTACAATACCTGGGTCTGTTTGATATCCATATGTAAAGATAAACGATATTACGATAGCTATTGTTAATGAACCTAGTAAATTTCCTAAAAATACTAAACTCCAATTTTTACTAAGGCTATTAAGAGTAACTCCCTTTCTCCCGTCCATAAGTGCAAGAGGTATCAAGACAAATACACCAGTAAGTAGATCAAATCCCATTAAGTATAATAGTATAAAGCCTATAGGGAAAAAACTAGCACCTAACAATGCTGAACCTGTCGTGATGCTAATAGTAATTGCAAAAACTGCAGCTAAAGCTAAAATAGCACCAGCCATGTATGATTTTATAAGTGTATTTTTTGATGACATAAAAACCTTGGATTGCCCAGCATCTATCATTTTTGTGGTAAAATCTCTTGGTTTATTATATGCCATAAATAACTCCTACTTTTAATTATTATTATATATTATTAATAATAAATAAATGATTTATTTTTTAAAGCTTTTAACATAAACTTAAATATAATATTAAAACTAGAAAAGGAAAAAATAGATTTGATTCAAAAGAAACCATTAAATGAAAAAGCTTTACGACTTCGATATATTAGAGCTTTAGAAAAGTTTGCTAAAAGAGCTATTAACTTACTAAAAGCACCAGAAGAAGATTTTCACTTTGAAAAATTCAAAAAGAAGATGGATGAGAACTTTAAAGATGTTGAAAAAGTAGAAGTGGTTAGGCTTGACAATGGTTATATGTCTAAGCTTGAAGAATATGTAAATCTAATTTTAAGAACAATTACTAATCACTCAAAAGACTTTGAAGATGAAAAATCTCTACTTTTGAAAGAAGCAAATCTTTTACATAAAGAGAAAAATAAAAATATCTATAAAAAAGACAAGCACTCCAAACACAAATTTAATGATGGATATTAATTAAAATCTTTCATTAATATTTTCTCTTCTTCTTCTGAAAGATAACGCCAATTAGCTAGCTCAATATCAAGTTTAAAACTACCAATACTAACTCTATTTAAGCTCAATACCTTTAATGGTGTTCCAAACTTTTGGTCTTTTAGTGCTCCAAAAAGTCGGCGAATATGCCTATTTTTACCCTCATTAATTATTATTTTTAATTTTGTTTTTGCACCACCCGTACCTATTTTCTCTACGACAAGAGCTTTAAGTAGACCATGTTTACTTTCTACTCCCTTTTTAGCTTGAGCAATATGCTCATTAGTCACATGACCTCTAACCCAAATTTCATATACTTTAACACAATTTCCTGGTTTTGTTAATGCGTTACCGATTTTACCGTTGGTTGTAAAGAGTAAAAGCCCTTTAGATTCTAGATCAAGACGTCCTATAGGCATCCACTGGTCATTAAAAACCCAATCAGGTAAAAGGTCATAAACTGTTTTTCTACCTCGTTCGTCAGATCGTGTGACTACATAACCTTTAGGTTTATTAAGTGCTAATAGATTTTTGGAATTATTTGTTGAATTATTCATGCGTACATGATATATCAAATAGTCTTAAAGCCTTTATATAAATTTTATTAAATCTAAATTCAAGTCACAAGTGCAACATTTTTAAAAGTTAGGATAAAAGGCTAATTGTCATACAATTAGTAAAAATTCCGACTAAAGAATGGAGTACTAATGAAAAAATATAAATTTGGAGTTTTTTTAAATCCTTCATCTAACGGTCGTGCTGAGCGA
>Ga0257125_1000602_pt1 | contig 45338 bp, 44 predicted proteins | sample SI106_200metaG_FD_190183 | JGI IMG/M metagenome (GOLD analysis project Ga0257125, IMG submission 190183) | Marine microbial communities from Saanich Inlet, British Columbia, Canada - SI106_200 | ecosystem: Environmental > Aquatic > Marine > Inlet | place: Canada: British Columbia | collected... | reverse complement strand
TTCGAATACAAGTTCCCGAATTTGGAATTGTATTCCCTTTTAGCATAAGATCTCTGAAAACAGGTGGTTTGACTTGACGAAACAAATATACTGACGATAAAAAGTTTTTCCCTTTTTTTGAATATTTATCCAAATAATGGTAAATAACATCAGATTTTTCTTTTTGTATTTCAGAAAAACAGACTTTTAATTTTTCCGGATACCACCAATCATCAGAATCCAGAAAACAGATCCATTTTCCAGAAGCTTCTTTTATGCCTCTGTTTCTTGAAGCAGCAATAATTCCATTATTCCTGTAATTAATCAGCTTGATCCTGGAATCATTATATGCCTTTATCTTATCAATTGTATCATCTTCTGAATAATTATTCACAATAATCATTTCCCAGTCCGAATATGACTGGCACAAAACAGAATCAATACATCTTTTAATAAAATTCCCGTGATTATATGTTGGAACAATGATAGAAAAATAAGGCATTATCAGCAGATACTCATATTATGAAAAATGTTTTTTACAAAAAAGTAAAGTATCATCAATTTCCTGTTTAAAATTATCAATCAAATCAAAACCAGTCTGCGTTATTTTATCAATATTATACTCTAAATTTTCAAAAGTTTTTTCTTTTGCCATGGGTTTTAATATTAATGGTCGAAAACCTAATTGTTTTTCAGCACGCAAGGCAATTAAATTTGCCATTTCAATAATTTGCATGGAACAATTTCCACCAAGATTAAACAGTCCTTCCTTAATTAGATCTTTGTCTATAGTTAAAAAATGATCCAATGCCCTGCATACATTTAAAAGAGTGATAAAATCCCTTTTTTGTAATCCGCTTGACTTTAATATGATTTCCCCATTGCACGCTATCTGATGACACAAATCATTTACAAGCAAGGACCATCTATTAATATCAGAGCTCTCAGGCGCACCAAACCCATTGGAAAGTCGAAGAACAATTCCAATGATTTTCCCCTCATCATGGGCAGATAAAACAAAATCCTCGGAAACCCTGTGTGTTATTGCGTAAGGGTGTACTGGTCTTGGGATAGTTTTTTCGGTGATCTTCCCACAAAGCGGTGCCCCATAAACATGTGCAGTTGAAAAATAAATAATTTTTTTTACTTTTTGTTGTACGGCAGCTTGAAGCAAACGATACGTATTCCCGGCATTAACCTCTAACGCTTTCTCAGGATTCCGGGCACATTCAATTTCATTCATTCCGGCAAAATGAACGATGCAATCAATGCCTTCACAGGCTTTATAAAGATCAGAATTCAGGGACATATCCACTTCAAGAATATTTCTTTTTTTTATCCATTTCGGGAATACCGCTCTCTTTTTGCGGGTGGTAATAATTATTTCAACATCTTTTTTCCCCGATAAAAATCTTGACACTCTTCCCCCTACATACCCCAAGCCTCCTGTTACAAGTATCTTTTGACTCATATTGTCCTTGATTTTTATTTCCATAAAAAAGGAAAATCAGGATTGGTATAATCATGACTTTCAGATTCTTCTGGTTCATGAACCATATCAGCACAGTTAGCCAGAATTGAAGGCGTGCTGCCAATACCTTGGAACCCATACCAGAGAAAAGGAGGTACCTGGACAAGGTAATAATTATCAGGCCTGCCCAGAACTAAAGTTTCGATTTTACCCTTTGATCTTGAATGCTCTCTATCATCATAAAATGCCAGCTTGATTTGGCCCAAAGGCACAGCAAAATTCTGGGTCATTTGCTTGTGACGTTTCCAGGCCTTAATTTTCCCAGGCAGCACTTCGGAAAAATAAACCTCTCCGAATTCACACAAAGGTCCTTCATTTCTTATCATGTGCAGCACTGATCCGCGTTCATCTGAAATCTGTGCAAGGGGGACTATTCTAACCCCTTCAATTTTTGAAGTTTTTGGATTATTAACTATTTTGACCATTCCAGACCCTTTGACTGAGCTTTGGCAACATATGCCTTAAGCTGATCCAGAGATATTTTCCTGGTCCTATTCAAAGCCTGGTCCAACGATTTATTATAATATGCCTCATACCATTTCGCAGTCATTTCTATTGTCTCATCAAATGATAAGACAGAATGCCACTTAAGTTTATGCAATGCTTTATCGCAGCAAAGCTTAAGCAAAGAACTTTCTTTCTTAAAATTATCAGTATTTTCAACTTTCCAGGAAGCGCCTTTCAAATATTGGGCCATGTTATCAAGCACTGATCGGACAGTATATACACTGTCAGACAAAGGACCAAAATTAAAAGCCTCCTGGTATTTGCCATGAGAACCTGGTGAATCGGACGAATCAGCCATCAATTTTGCCCCAAGCCAGAGATACCCGGAAAGCGGTTCAAAAACATGCTGCCAGGGTCTCGTTGCATCTGGGTTACGAATAACAACAGGCTTATTATCAGACCAGGCTCGCACAAGATCAGGAATAATTCTATCTTCAGCCCAGTCTCCGCCTCCAATGACATTACCTGCCCTGGTGCTTGCAACCCTTTTATTACTTACTGAAAAATATGATGCATTATAGCTTTTAATAACAAGCTCTGCACATCCCTTTGAGGCGCTATAGGGATCATCTCCCCCTAAAGTATCATTTTCCCTGTATCCCCATGTCCATTCTGAATTATGATAACATTTGTCACTGGTAATAATAACCCCTGCCTTAACATCCGGGGACAAGCGGATCGCCTCAAGAACATTTAATGTTCCCGTTGTATTGGTTATAAATGTCTGCAAAGGCGAGTCATATGACTTCCTTACAAGAGATTGCGCAGCAAGATGGAAAACTATTTCAGGCCTGAATCTGTTAAAAGCGCTTTGCACATCATTAAAATTCCTGATATCACCTTTTACATGTGCTATCCTTTTTTCAAGCCCCTGAATAACAAAATTGGCCGGATCAGTCGGTATATCATCTGAAAAACCGCAGATTTTTGCACCAAGCTCCAAAAGCCAGAGTGTGATCCATGATCCTTTAAATCCCGTATGCCCGGTAACAAGCACACGCCTGCCCTTATAAATATTATCAAACATTACCTGACCATCCTATTTCCATATAACCCTATTTCCATATAACCCAGGGAGCAGCATTCTTTTCACACATATTTTTTAATAAAGAATAATCTCTAAATGTATCCATGGGCTGCCAGAAACTATCATGTTTATAAATCATCATCTCTCCATCATTAACCAGATTTTTTATCGGCTCCTGTTCAAATGTCAAATCTTCTCTGTCATCCAGATAGTTGAAAATCTCTTTTCTGCAGACAAAAAAGCCTCCTGAAATTCTTCCGGCAGTTGCCTGGGGTTTTTCATTAAATTCTATGATTTTATTCCCACCATCATACATAATCTCACCAAATCTTGCAGGAGGCCGAACCCCTGTAACAGTAAGAATCTTACCATGGGACATATGAAAATCAATCAGTGCTTTTATGTTAATATCACCAACACCATCCCCATAGGTCAGCATAAAATTATCATCATCTTTTAAGTATTTTTGAACTCTTTTTACCCTTGCACCGGTAAGAGCATCAGTACCGGTTTCCGCCAGGGTTATGCCCCAGTCAGTCTCACCATGATGATTATGATATTCTATTGATTTTTTTTCTCCAAGTCTGATGGTCATATCTCTGGTATAAGACTCATAATTTAAAAAGAAATCCTTGATAATCTTCCCCTTATACCCAAGACATAATATAAATTCATTATAATTATAAACTGAATAATATTTCATAATATGCCAGATAATTGGATATCCATTTAATTGAATCATGGGTTTTGGTATATCATCTGCAACACCACGAATTCTGGTTCCTTTTCCACCGCATAACAGCACTGTTTTCATAAAAACACCTAAAATTATTTATTAAACCCTAAAAAGTTTCTTACAGCTTCTGGTGTCACCGGTTCAAAGTATTCTTCTCTGATCCTTCTTCCAGCTATCTCATGTTCTTTTATCTTTTCTTTATTTCGCCTTTTGTAAAATTGAAGAGCTTCTGTTATTTCATCGCGCGTATGGCATAAACTCCAGATATCTTCGGTAATAATTTCCGGGATAGGATTACGAGTCAAACCAGAATTATTTCCAACAACTATAACAGGAATTCCTTTGGCCAGCGTTTCCATGCAAGTGCTTGAAGCGGAACTTATAAGTAGATTTGATTTTTCAAGGCAATCATTAAAATCACCGGCCACAAATCTAAACTGCTCCGGCCACTCATCGCCGAAGGCCGTTTTAATCATCAATTGTGATGCAGTGGGATGGGGTTTTATCCAAAAATGAAAGTCGTCAATTCCCTCATCTGCCTCATGAGCAAGCAACTTCAATATATTAACTGCTTCACTTATCATTATGGGCAACGCAACAAGGATTGTATATAAATTTTCAGCCGGGAAATATTTTCTTTCCTGCAATACATGCTGAAATCGAAAAGCAGGAGCAATGAAGACATCAAGATCAGAACAAAACCTGCGGGCCGGTTTAACCAGTCCCTTTCCTATTACAGCCATCTTTTGTGGGATAACTCTGTTATTTTTTTCCTCTTCTGTAGGATACATGCATAGATAATGTGTTGATTCGATAAAGCCTTGATAACCTATGGTCTCGACATCTGGGAAAAAGCATCTGAATCCGGCATTCCACCCTCTATCAATATTCTGATTCTCAAACCAGTCGATGATCAGTCTCAGCTTAACACCGGCCTTTTTTAATCTTTTTGTAAAACAATAATTTAACAAAGGGGCATATGAAGAACCAGCCCTGTGAAAATCTGTCAATTCTTCACGTACCAGCGGTGAAATGTCTACCCCATATAAAAAAGAAGAATTAAGTGTTAATTTGCGGACTCGAAACAGATGCTGCCACAGACACCAATAATCCACAAACTTCAGGAACTCATCTTTCAATATAAAATTTCTATCGGCTTTGCGCATGCGTTTGAGAACCGATAGATACTGCCACGTATGAAAACCGTAAAATTGAGGAACAAACCAAACAGCTTTTTTTTCTTCTTCCGAAAGAGCTTCCTTCAATCCGGGGTAATACCTGTCTTTCTCAATGAAGCCATTCATAACAAATGTATCAATCAGAATCAGCGGGTCTGCAGGTATTGGTTTGCGTGAAGATCGTGTTGATTTAGCCACAAAAAAAAAGAGTACTTGCTTCAGGGGAAGGCCAAATATCGTATAGATTGGCCAAACAAGTCCCTTTAAACGCTGTTTTGGAGACAACCTGATCCTCGTTACTTCAGCATTAACCTTCTGTTTGATGAGATAATCTTCAATGATTCTCTTGAATGCCTTTGAATCGGTAACAATTTCAGTAATAGGCTTCTTTGCCCGAATCAATTCCTGAAGCAAGGCGATACAGCAACAGTAATGGAAAAGCGGGCTAGATAGTGTGTTCCTGCTTGCCGGTGAAGACACCCACCAGTCTATGCTGTCTTTGTTTTGCCTTGAAACAGAATCCATCAATTCAGTAAAAATCTTCTGAATATTGATTGCCATTTGATTGAACAAGACCGAATGTTCAGGGTTTATTTTTGCGGCAGCTGTAAAATATAACTTCATCTCATTCCCAAATCTGTTCTTCTTGCAAAGATCTCAGAGTCATTATCAAGTGTTGTGTTTGGTATCAGTCACTGTTCCTTGCGCTAAACTTTTTTTGAAGTTCAACAAAATGTCCCCAGGAATGACGACTTATTTTCGAAAGAAAGTGGTTTTCTCATTACCAAATTTCTTTTTATAATACTCTTTACCAAGTTGCTCAAACATCGCATTGCCTTTCTCATCAAATGACTCTGCAAGCAATATTTCTCTCCATCTATTTTTCGGGAAAAAAGTATATAGTGCAAATGTTCTAAATAGCCCCTCAATCTCTTCTCTTTGTAAATAAGGTAATGGCATTTTTAACATCGAAGCACCAGATATACCTCGAGGGAAAGCATTCTTATCCAACCATCCTTGTTTTAAACAAAGAGTCCTAAGTTCTGTCCCTCTAAAAGGTGTAAATATATTTACAGTTAAAGCATCGTAGTTGGGTACTTTTCTTGTTAACTCAATTGTTTCAAAAACCATATCCCTTGTTTCAAATGGTAGCCCGATTAAATCATCCATGGAAAAAGGTATACCGCTTTTTGCTACAATTTCACCTTTCTCTACGACTTCCTTATTGGTAAAATATTTTTTTAAATATTTCTTCCTATACTCTTCATTTCCACTTTCAATGCTGAAGCTAAGACGATAACAACCTACTTCCTTTAAAAACCTTAATTTTTCTTCACTTATTGATTCTATACGAGTATTGATCCAAAAAGGGATCTTGAAAGCACTATACATTTCGCACCATTTATAAAAGTCCTTTTTAGAGCGGGTTAGGAAAGTGTCATCTACAAACATAATAAATTCAGGACGAAATTCATTAGTTAAAAAGCTTAGTTCCTTTTTTAAGTGTCCAATTTTTTTCCTGCGCACAAATGTTCCAAAGCCCATCTTTTTTACCAATTTGTTATGCGTGGGCGAATTACAAAATGTGCAATCATACGGGCACCCCCTGACACCTTCTAATGTAATTGTTTTAAAGATCTTTCCTCCCCAAGGACGAAGAAACTTATCTTTTTGAAATAAAGAATAATCAGGAATTGCTTTATTAATATCTACCAACTTGCTGGCTTTATTTTTTATTATTGAGCCATCGCTTCTTTTGAACCAAATATTTGGTACATTTTCACAACTCCCCCCTTTTCTTATACTTTCGCAAACATCCACGATTGTATCTTCGCCTTCACCTATCCCAACCATGTTAACACTTTCAGGCAGGATAGCTTCTTCCGGTGACATTGTCGGGAAAACACCGCCAATTATATTGGATATCTTAAACTCTCCAATCAGATCCAGCAGATATATACCTTGTTTAAAGGTGTCTTCAACAACCGACATAATAATAATATCAGGCCCAAACTCTGATACTTTTCTAATAAAATCCCCTTTTAAATCCGTCTTTACTTCCCAGTTTATCAAACTCTTATCGAGCTTTCTATACTGGAAACTTCCTGTTCTTCTATCATCATGATCTTCGTTTTCTCCAGTTCTATAGCCTGAAGCATCAAACAAATTGACACTATATCCCTTTGATTTTAAAATAGAAGTAAATAATGCAATAGCTAATGACGGAATTTTCATTAAATTCAGGTTTGGGTAAACAAGTAAGACTCTAAACTCCTCTATTTTTTTTTCATTCATCGCTGTATCCCACCTATTGATTTAATTTTGTTTATCCGAATAACCTTCTTGGCGTAAAAGAACTCCAAGTCGTAATTGCTTATATTACATATGCCAGCTTTTTTCATTGCATTCCCCCTATTTTAATGAGAATTTCTGTACTGCTTCCTTCATGACATCAATAAACCGTGCCATGATTTCTCTGGGACCCACAGTTATCAGAATGTATTTGTCCCAGGGAGGAGCATAATTCCCCTTAACATAAATAAGTTTTTTATTTAGAAGAGAAACAACTTGCTGACACTTCTCAGGATTTATTAAGTCTATCAAAAGATAATTGGCCACTTCACCATTACACCTGACACCCAAATTGGCCAATTTCTCTTTTAAATAAGTTCTTCCTTCGATTATATTTTTGATATACTCATCGACAAGATCATAATGATCCAGCAGATACTCTCCCACCGCATTTCTTAATGAATTGCTTTCGTGGGCGGGCCGTGTTTTGGTCAGGATATTCATATTTTGTTCATTAGAAACCATATAACCAAGACGAATAGAAGGAACACCGAAACCTTTGGAAAAGGTACGTAATACTACAAGGTTCTCGTATTCATCGATAAGATCGATAGCGGTTTCGGATCCGAACATATAGTAAGCCTCGTCTATAACAAAAAGAGTATTGTTCTGCCTCGTTCTCTCTGCAATGTAGGCTATCTGATCCACTGAAAGAGGATCCTCAATCGGCTGGTTAGGGTTAGGGATAAAAAGCATGATCGGCTTACTGTCGATAAACTCGTTTAATTGCTTCCAGTTCAGTTTTAGTGTCTCTGGTATATAATCTATTTGAGTTAGTTTTGTTTGAAATATTCTATTGTATACATAATACATCGCATAAGTAGGTCCGGGGACACCGACATGGTCACCAGGTTCCGTCATTATTTCCCAGAGGGTTTTAATGCCGCTGTCCATGCCTGAAGTAAGCATTATTTTGGATTCATCAACACCTATGTGATCACTCAACTTTTTGTAAAGCCCTGCTGAGTCAGGATAGACGCTTAAAAAATAAGCGGGTTTATCTGCAAATATTTTAGCCAGCAAATCTTTGGGCCACACATCAACCCTTTCATTTCTATTGAGGCGAAGCCCCTTCTCTAAGTTCCGGTTTTCCGGGATTCGAATTCTTTGAATATCTCTTAAAAATGGTTTTCTTTGAATAAACATATCTTCCTCTAACCAACAAAAATAGCTGCATACTGCGGGAGTATGGGATCAAATCTCTTATTAGTATTATGAATACAATTATAACAAATGAGTCCTTTGGTCCGCATTTCTTTATGTTTCTTTCGGAAATCACGATAAAGGTCTGATTCCCAGATTTCCTTCAATGTAGATTTGGCCAAATCGCCAAGAATAAGTACCCTCTGATAATCAAGAACACAAGCGGAAACTAACCCTTCAGGAGTTATCGTAAATCCCTTAAAAGGCTGAAAACAAATTTTGCTTTTACTCCTCCCCCGGATATGGAAAGGTTCAATTTCAGCAAGTTCGTTGTTCTCCGGATTATTTCCACAAGTATTGAAGATTGTACGGACATACCATTCATCTATATATGGGCTGATAATTTTTTCAAGAACACTGGCTTCTGATTTGGTCTTGTCCGTTACAGCCATACTTACAAAAATACGAAAAGAACTTTGTGTCTTCTTTCTGTATTCCCATAAAAGTTTCAAATTAGTAATAACTGTCTCAAAATCATCTCGACCATGGATTTCCTTATATGTTTCCCTATATCCGGCGTTTATCGAAAATTTAATGCTGTCTATTCCTGCCTGAATCACCGGAATAATTCGATCGGTGGTTGCCAAAGCACCATTCGTATCAATATAACAATACTCATATCCAAGTTTTTTTGCATGGGCAGTATAATCAGCCAGATGGCTGTTTAATAAGGGTTCTCCTGTTCCGTAAAGTCCAACTCTGCGGGCACCTAGTTCATATGCCTCCAGCAAGACTTTTTGTGCAAACTCATGATCAATATTCCGCTTCTTTTTCCTTTTATAATTTGAGCAGAAAATACATCTGTGGTTACAAAAATCTGTTATATCAAGTTGGAATTCTTTGGGGAATGGAGCGTTGATATCAAAATCGGTTATTATCCCTTCCACTCTTTTGGATTTCAGGGTGTTTACTTCTGGCATCTTTTTTCCTCTTTGTAAAATATGTTATACCCCAGACATCAAACAGGTGAAGTTTTTTAAAATAACGACGTCTTTATCCACAAAATATAACTTCCAGTCCTTAAATTCCGTATAGTTTGTCATAAAAAAAAAGTCAAGATTGAACTGCCAAGCCACCTCGTAATCATAACGACTGTCTCCGATAAAAACTGCCGGATATTCTATGTCCGGCGAAGTAACCCTGTTACTCATAATTGTTTCTTTTGAATCAGGGCTGCCGTAAATACCATTGAAATAAGTATCCAAACCACGTTGTTTAAAGACAACTCTTAGTTCTTTCTGAGCACCTCCAGATACAACAAATTTCTTGCTATTTATAGGCAAGCTATCCAGAAAATCCCGAACACCGGATGTTTCCGGACAATTTATAAGCTTTTCACAAACCAAGGCGCTAAAGTTATTTAATGCGTTCTCCAGTTCTTTCTCAAAATTTTTTTTCTCCAGAATGGTTTCAAAAAAGTATTTAAACTTCTCGAACCTTGACACACCACCAAGCCGCTTGTTACATTCGACTAAAGCATGGGCATTCCCCTTGCCATATGGCAAACCTACCTCGTAAAAGGCGTCTGATTTAAGCTGATTGGAATCCAACAGGACACCATCACAATCAAAAAACCAGGCTTTATACTTGCTTAATTCTATATTCACTGTTTTTCCTGTCTCTTTCGCAAGGCATCTTCAACGATAGGAACATCTTCAGGTATATCAACAGCCAATGAAGTGCCACCTGTCTCCACCATAAAGACAGGAATGGATAAATCCAAATAACGCAAGATTTCTATGTCTTCATGATTTTCAAGTGTGCTTTTCCGTCCAAATTTGCCAAAGGCCTCTAATTCTTCATAATTAAAGGCATAAATACAAACCTGTTTCATATAGTATGCTGGTTTGCTGTGAGAGGACTTAAACCCTGGAACAGCAAGACGTGACATATAAACCATACGATTATTTTCTATTGTGATCACTTTGGGAATATTGACACTTGAAGGGTCTTCTTGTGATAACAAACGACACATTCCGTTAATGACTCCTTTCCCCCTTTTTTTCTTTTCAGTAACAATCAGTTCAATATCCTTTGGATTAAGTAGAGGTTCATCTCCCTGAATGTTCATATAAATATCTGCTTTTACCTGCTTTGCAGCTTCCCATACACGATCTGTTCCTGTTAGGGCTGTCCCCGAAGTTATAGCAACGTTAAATCCTGCATTTTTGACAACATCAGCAATTCTCTGATCGTCTGTAGCCACCCAGGTATTCTTTTTTCCTAATGCCTGAGCTGTAATTTCTGCAACATATAATATCATAGGTTTTCCCAGTAGAAGCGCCAGAGGTTTACCGGGAAAGCGTGATGATTGGTAACGGGCAGGTATAATTCCAACTATTCTTTCCATATAACATCCCTAGTCATTATAATAAATTTTCAATACTTTTGTAAAAAGCCTTATGGGTGGTAGGTGTCAATATACAAAGGCCATTTTTATTGTTTGAAACCAGATAATTATCTATCTGTTTTAACAGTTGTTCATTCCAGTTGTGCTTTCCCATCAAAATCTCAAAATCTTCAGTTTCATCTGATTCTTTGTAAAAATGGACAGGGTGTTTCATAAAGCTGTCCACCTGTTTGTATCCATCCATTCCTGCTATAAAAATCCGTTCAGCGTCCATAACGATAGCCATTGCCACTGACAATATGGAAATTGTCCGGCAGTTTGTCATAATTACACCCTTTGATATATTAAAATTAGATAAAAACTGTGGCAAGTGCTGGATGAATTCGTATTTACGAGCAGTATATTTTTTTATAAACTCATCTGATAAAATATTGGAAATCAAAATATTGGAACGGGCATCAACTGTATCAACGTAATCAATAAATCTCTTTTTGTTGCCAAAGACATGATAGTGAGGAATAAACAAACCTCCCAAATAATTGGCGCCAATAATGACCGGATTATATTTTTTGATAAACTTATCAATCTGTTCTTTTTCTTCTTTCAATGTAGGCCCATTAGCAAGCACCAGAAAATCCCTTCCGGAATGTCGATCAAGATATTGAACCTCCTCAAATTTGCTTAAGTCCTGCACAGGAATCGAATCAAAGTTTGATTTATTATTTTTTTCGATAGCTGAGATACCTACAAAACCACTTTGAATTATCGAATCCAATACCGATTTTTCAAACCCTGTCGGCTTCATCTCTTTAACCGTTTCAAGAGCTCTTAAGATATCTTCAACACTGTATTCTCTACAATCCACCATTGTTTTTGAATAATAGGGATGCACCTCGAACATGCCTGACAACATGTACGACAAATCATAACCCCATTTTAAATTTTTATGAAGATCAAGCATATAACGATCGATAATATCCAGAACAGGAAGGGTGTTATACGTGTTTTTGGCAGAAGTTTTTTCAAAATAGGAGAGCAAGATTTCAATCGGAAGATTACCGGCTCCTCTTCCCATCCCGTATGTTGTTCCATCCACAATATCGACACCACTCTTTATTGCCTCCAAGGTATTTGCAAAACCCATTTGTAAATTGTTATGAGCATGAAATCCTATCATTTTTTCTGTTATAGTCAAGTGGTCAAGGATGCCTTTAATATCCGAGGGAAGCAGAGAACCATAACTGTCTGCAAAATATACATAATCAATTTTTGAATCTTTTAGTACCCCAAGAATTTGATTAAAATCATCTTCAGTATAGTTCACAATACCCATGAGCTGAATGGACGAAATGTAACCTTTATCAGCAATGTCATTGCAAAGTTCAATGGCAGAAAGGACTTTGTCTTTGTGGACTGCTACCCGGTACATGCTATTAATGCTGTTCGTTCGGTCTGGAATATCTTCAATATCAATCTTGCCAAAATCTACCATCAACGAAATAGCGGGTCCGGATATACCTTTAACAACTTCGGAAACTAACTGCTCCGGCGTAAATTTCCAGGGCCCGTATTGCTTGGGGTCAAAGTATTTATCAGTGCTCCTAAAACCAATCTCCACAAAATCTACGCCGGACCTGGAATGAGCCCGATATAATTCCCGCACTAGTTTAAGATCAAAATGCCAGTCATTTAAATACCCACCATCACGAATAGTACAGTCTAAAATTTTTAATTTTTTATTGTTCATCTGAAAAATCCTCTATTAGCCGGCTTTAAAGGGTTAAAAATGTCCTTTTTAAGCCTGAATAATCTTATCAATCTGCTTTAAGATATTAATTTTAGCATTTTTTTTATACACATAGTGATTGAAAAAAGAATTATCTCTTTTGGATTCCAACCTACCATCTAAAAAACAATTCAATTTTTTTATCATCTCTTCATAACTTTCGGCATAATGTACTCTTTTACGAAGATCTTTTAGAGCATTTTCTTCGTATGGGTTTACCGGGTCATTCATTAAAAAAATTTCAATATCAAGATGTATACACTCATACAATGAAGTTGATGGATATTCAATCAAGACTGCTTTTGGTGTTTTTTTTTGTAAATAACTATTCAAATCCATACTATTGTCTATGTGTAATCTCTTTAACCTTTTTAGAACAATAAGGGACCCGCAATTCTCAAAATTTGACCATCTAAAAGGCTTAACAGTTACTTTGATATCTTTTAGAGTATTAAGGTATTCGAGTAATTTTATCTGGCGCTTTGCCAACTTGCTAGGGGGCATCTTTTTCATACCACCAGCGAAAACCGACTCTGTACTCATTAATGGGAAAAGGATACCAATCTTTTTATTATTATTTGCAGAAAGTTGTTTTGAACGGCCTATTGGTACCACAAAACATCTTGATTGTTTATCAGGATAAAGTCTTTTCATATCTTTATTTGAAAAGCCCCAGCTAAAAAAATAATCACACCTGTTAAAATCAGTATTGAAATGCCAGGGATAAATCGTATCGCCATAAAAACCACCATGCTGAGCACCAATCACATGGACACCCTCTGACAAAAGATATTCAAATAATAATGCGCTTGAGCGTGATACAGGAGGATTACCCCAAATACCTAAAGAGACTTTAGTTGTTTTTTCTTTTTTAAATTTTTGGATTTCTGAAATATATTGATCTATATGTTTATTTATGTCTGCCAGAATATCTTTAATAAAAAAATGGGAGATAGGTTCTTTTACCAATTTGTCCTTTTCAAAGATTAAATGCTCATATTTCTCATCATCTCTCAATTTCGCTTGGCTAATATTTGCTGATCTAGGGAAATAGAAAATATTATAGGAATCAACAAGATTCTTTCTTAAAAAACCTAAATCATACAAAGGTTCATGCAATAATATTGTTTTTTTTAATGGGTCATAAAACCTTATAACAGCAGCACTGAAAAAATATTCTTCAATTTTATCTCTCAACATATTTGGATTATAATACGCATTTTTGAGTACAGAATATAATTTTCTATGAAAAAAAAGGAGGCTGTTTAATGTTTTTGAAAATTGCTTGATTAATTTATTGTTTAACTCAACAATTTCAATTTTTAGATCGGAGTACAAGAAAGATAATATAGAACGAGTATCTGTCATCCCATCTATGAGATCATTAATTAAAAAATTATAAATAAAAATCTTTTTTATGGAATATTTTTCAATTATAATTTTAAAAGCTTCCATGAAATAAAAAATAGTTATAATATGATGTCTTCCATGACAAGAATACAGTGGATAAAAGTATCGTATATTTAATCCATACTTTTCATTCAAATCTGGTGCTAAATCATTATCTAATTTTATTAATATTTTATCAACCACCTTTCCAAGCGTAATCATATTCTCTTTCAACTCTGTATCAGTAAAGAAAGAATCAATACACGTTGAATTTATATTGTAAATTTCCTTTAGAAATATATTAACACTTACATGGGTTGTAAAAAGCAATCTGCCTTTATATAAATCTTTAGAAATGCAATCTTTTGCATCATCTATACTATTTAAAACAACTAATTCGTTCATTTGAGTATTCCCGCCCTTTAAATCTTACAATATATTGAATCAAAAAAACTCAAGCGGTTGATCAAATAATCAAATCCCAAGTTAAAGGGGTACCCATTTTGATATCTCGATTCACTGATTTGCCCATGACAATATCAAAATACTTTGGAGGTAAACCAAAGCCAGGCCTAATTATGCGAACAGAGTCGTTTGATAGAAGCGCACCTGAATTAAGATTTTTCGTTATATAAAGAGATCGCCTGAAAACCATTGATTTTTTTTCTTTCTCTGTTGGCCCATACATTATTTCACCAAGTCCCTGCCAAGCCCTTTTTGTTTCACAAACCAAAGCTTTCATTTCATCTGGTTCCAAAGAAAAAGCCGAATCAATGCCACCTTCTGCGCGGCTTAATGTAAAATGTTTTTCAATGATTGTTGCGCCAAGGGCGACAGCGGCTACTGCTGTACCAATGCCCATGGTGTGGTCTGACAAACCAACCTGACAATCGAATAGTTTTGCCATATGAGGGATTGTCAGGATATTTGTGTTTTCCGGTGTTGCCGGATAGGAACTGGTGCATTTAAGTAAAATCAAATTCCTGCACCCTGCTTCACTTGCGGTACGGACTGTTTCATCCAATTCCGCGATTGTTGCCATGCCCGTTGAAATTATCATAGGCTTTCCAGTGGCTGCAACTTTGCGTATCAGCGGTAGATCCGTGTTTTCAAATGAAGAAATCTTGTAGAAGGGAACATCAAGTTCTTCCAGAAAATCAACCGCTGTTTCGTCAAAGGGTGTACTCAGGTACATCAAACCAAGTTCCCGGCAACTCTCAAAAATTTGCTTATGCCACTCCCAAGGGGTATGGGCCTCTTTATAAAGTTCATAAAGGGATTTGCCATTCCACAGACTGTCCGGATCATTGATAAAAAATTCTCTTTCAGCAATGTCAAGAGTCATGGTATCGGCTGTATAGGTCTGAAGCTTTACTGCATGCGCTCCTGCTTTGGCCGCAGCTTCAACAATCGCCATCGCCCTGTCAAGTGACTGGTTATGATTGCCGGACATATCGGCTATTATGAATGGTGGATGGTCGAACCCGATTTTACGACCTTCAATTTTAATGTTATTTTTATTCATTTGAAATTGCTCATACTCCTTTTTTTATCTGCATATGCGCCTCAAAGTCATAAATGCCTCAGCAGCATGGAGCCCTGCTTCTCTTCCACGACAGAGTGCCGCAAATTTTAAAGCATCAAGAGACCTTGCATGTGGTTCTGCTCGAATTTCATCTACATAGCAGGAATATGCATTTAATAGATTGTCAAGATATTGGGAAATGTCCACAAAAGTATCAGGGATAAAAGGTGGTATAATGGCGTATGTAGACCATTCCGTTGAGCTGTTTGTCTCAAATGCCCTGATTTCGGAAAACTCCTCACCAGGTAGCGGTCTAAATGCAGTTAGAACTGCCTGACAGGTTATTCTATGATCAATATTCAGATCTCCTCCGTGATGAGTATAAATAATTTGCGGATTAACCTCTTTTTTGACCGATTCAACAACCCTGACAATATCTAACAGTGGAACAGAATCAAACATATTATCAGGAAATTTTTCAAAACTTACAATATTAGCTCCGAATACTTCACATGCTTTGACAGCGCTTTCCTTTCGTTTGGTTATCAGTTTTGTATCAGAATCACCGCGAGAGCTAACACCATCGCCAAGAAAAAGGATATGAACGGAAGCCCCTTCTTTTACGTGGCGGGCAATTGTTCCACCACAGCCTAAGACTTCGTCGTCTGGATGGGCGGCAATAATCAATATCTGTTTATTCATTTTTCCTCTCAGTAATCTTGACATCTGCAATTATCTGACATTCTTTAATAGAAGCGCGTTCGAACTCAAAACGAAAATATTCCGTCTCTAAAAAAGCATGCGGGTATCCATCTGCATCAAGCATTCTAATATGATCAAAAACATGTTGTAAGCTGGTTAATTCAGAAATATTGCTTTGTTCAGGCTTTCGCCTTAAGAAACAGGTTGTCTCACCTGTCTGTTCAATAGGAGCAGCCGGTTCCATAATGATTTGATAAATCATATCTTCGATAATTTCAGATGCCCGTAAATAAATCTCTTCCGCCGAGCCATAAAGGCTTAATGGTCTCTTTAAATAAACCGGCCCTGCATCTAGTTCTTTTACACATCGCAAAGCTGAGATCTTCGTCTCATAAATTCCTCTTGAAATCAGATTCTGCAACGGACTGCCGCCTCGCCCAAAAGGAACATCTGTCATGTGAAATATAATGCATTCATACTTTTCAAACACATTTTCGGGTAAGAGGAATGACCAATGAGGAAGAAATACGTAGCGTGGTTTTATTCTTTCAAGGAACTCAGCAGACAGATCTTCTTTTCTCTTAATATAAACAAACTGATGGCCTGTTTGCACGCTTAATGACTCAGGTAATCCTGCATACCATTTTTTATTAGATGCTATAATACAAACCATAACCTCACCCAGTGTAAAATTTTGATAACTTTATTTGCCTATACCAAAGACAGTTCATAAACAGAAAAATTTTCTTTATACCCAGCTTTCTTAAACGCTTTTTTTGAAGAAGAGTTTGAGAATAGAACCTCTGCTCGAATTTTTTCCACATCAGAAAAATTCTGTTTAACCCAATCCGACCCAACCCTCAGTAATTGAGAACCCAACCCTTGCCCATGTATTCCTGGAAGCAAATATACCGCAACAACGGCCGTTTTACCAACATTGTCGTATCGCAAAACGCCAATTTCTTGGTCATAAAACTCTCCCACCAAAAGAACTCTGCCGGGATTTCTAATAGTTTTTTCAAACCAGCGGCAATGATCCTCCCATTTAATAAAGCCATGATCAAAGAAATGCATCCGTGTCACTTCAGCGTTACGCCACTTATAAATGGTTTTGCAATCATCCACAGTTGCCATTCGCAACGTAATAGCAACCGGCATTACCTCTTGAGCAATTCGCTTTGCACCTTTGCAATCCACAAGCGATAGTGTTTTCCGGGCAAATGAAATTAAAAGCCATGGGGATTGAAGTACAGTTTTAAGTACATGATAAATAGAATCAACCAAAACAGTTTCAGATTGCCCAAGAAATAACAAATAGCCGGATTCAGCCATGTCTAAGACAGTTCTTTCCTGATTCTCTGCAACAGTGATTACCATACTGGGAAGAGCTAGGGTACATCGCTCCCATACAGTAATTCCTCCAGCGCCGACAGCAAGATCGGCCTTGGATATAAGTACAGCCATGTCTTCCACATTAAAATGACAGTTGCAACCGGGCATATCAGAAGCCATTTGTTCAATGACTTTACGATGCGGATTTAAAGCACCTATCACCACATCCACCGCAATATCCTGTCTGTTTAACATGCGTATCGCTTGAAGCGTCTTTGAAGTCTCATTGGTCTGATCACTTCCCCCAAAGAAAATCATTATTCTTTTTACGCATCTATCACGCTTTCTTAAGTTTTTCCGTGCTTCCCTAAATTCCGGTCGCAAAAGGGCATATTTAGGGCCGAGGAGTTTATTACAACCGGGCAGCACCAGATCATCATATCGGCTTTCAAGATTCTCATAAAAATTCTGATCCAGTAGTAAATCGCAATCATGGAGTCGGTCTGCAAGATCATCTATCACCATGATTTTTTTGACATAAGGCCGCAAATATCCTTCCCATTTTTCATCAAGGGCATAGTGATCTACCACAAGCCAATCAGGAGTAGTTCCAAGGCTTTTAATAATTGCTTCGACCTGTCTGACGTCTGTCTGCCAGTCAGCGCCAAGCCAAGCTGCATGTTTTAAACCGCCCTCAATATTTTGTTTTGTTGTGTCAGACACAGGAAGACGGTGGACATTATACCCTTTCTCTTCAATATAGCTGCAAAGGTTTCCGCCAAACTCTCGGCAGATAAAGGCCACCTCCGCTCCACGCCCGCATAGTTCTTCAGCCAAGGTCAGGCAACGCATGACATGACCTGTGCCAATCTGAAAAGATGCGTCTGCTCGGATGATACAAAAACTATCAGAACTACTCATGTCCTCTTTCGCATATCAATAAATTTAATATAATCTTCTAATGAATCAGAATCTGATTTTTCGTTGTTATAAAAACTTTTAATATTGTAATAATCTTCAATTGTATCAATTGTTGCTCTAATATCAGGTCTTTTTAAATCATCCCAGGGAGGATTCATTTTTGTACAATTAAACTTATCCATATTATTGAGAATATGCAATGTTACATGTTCTTTTTCTTCCTTGCTTATGGCACTTTTATTAGCCCTGAAAATAGCCTCTCTGGTAAAAGATTCCACCCCTGAGCCATATGGTACATTTTTAAAAGTCACATAGTCGCATCCAGTATTAAGAATATGGGCAATACTTAAGTCTATAAATTTAACCTCCGTAAAAGGATTATCGGCGGTGATTCTAACAATAATATCCGCATTACATTTTTCTATACATTTACAAAACCTGCAAAGGACATTATCAAGGTTACCTCTAAAAACGTTATAATGTTCTTTCTTAGCTTGGAACTCTACAATGTCATCGAGTTTATCTGTTGAAGTAGCCACCCATATCTCTTCCAAAAAATTGGACTTGTTTGCTCTATGCAAAACCCTTTCAAGAATTGTCTTTCCAGAAAGATCTAGCATGGCTTTTGCTGGCAAACGGGATGATGACATTCTACATTGAACAATACCTACAATTTTTAATCGCCTTACCATGCAGTCCATCCTCCATCTACCGAAATATTAGCTCCAGTTATGAAGCTCGAAGCGTCTGAAGCTAACAAAGCTATAACACCCTTGATTTCACCAGGCTGGCCAAATCTTTTCATAGGCACTTTCTTTTTAAGATTGGCAATAAATTCTTCATTCTTTTGCACTTCTTCATTAGGAAATGGCCCCGGAGAAACTGCGTTGACGCGGATACCATATTTAGCCAGGTGACAGGCAGCATATCTCGTAAACTGAATAATCGCTGCCTTTCCTGCACCATAGTTGGGAGGGTTATCAAACCCGCTATCTCGATATATTTCAGGATTAGGAGATACAATGCCGTACATTGAAGCCATATTAATTATTGATCCGGAAAGCAGCTTCTTCATAGTAGGGACAATTTCTTTTGTACATCTGAACACACTATTAATACTTCCCTCTATGCCTTTATTCCAGTTTTCTTCAGTCATTTCTTCTAAACTACCAGGAACTCCGAAATAAGCATTGTTTACTAAAATATCGATTTTTCCATATTCAGTCAATATTTTTTCATACATCTTCCTTATGGACTCAGTTGATCTGATATCCATCCTGGCTGTTTGAATTTGTTCTTTGAATCTTTGTCTAAGAAGGACAACTTTTGTATTATCCTCTGAAATATGCCTGCTAACCATAAAGACTATACAGCCATATTCTGCCAAGACCTCGGAGACCGAACATCCTAAATGTCCGGCTCCTCCTGTAACAATCGCAATTTTATTGTTTAGAGAAAATAAACCATTGGTTTCCATTTTATATGCACTATGTCCATAATGTGGGGTTTAATATCTTTTCATCTACAGAACAAAAACTATGTTTCAGTTCCTCAAACATGTCCGAATAAAAATTCTTGCCCCATATAGAGATGTTTGTTTCAACTTGTAGTTGTGTCTCAGCACCAAACACTATCTTTGTATTTGGTTTGGTAATTTTTAGATACCCCAATGCTAACTCTGTTTTTGATATTTTTAACTTATTTGCAAGGATATCTAACTCTTCAATAACTTTTGACGCAAATTGCATGCCTTTGGGTAATTGATCCTTGCTCAATAAAATTAAACCTTGGAGAAAAATGCTGCGAATATATATTGTTTTCCCCATATTGCCAGCCAGTTCAAAGGCCCCTATCTTCTCAAATCTTCTGTCCAAAATATTAGTAGGAACTTGCACTTTAGAGATGCCCTTGGTATTCAATGCCTGAATAGCTCTTTCCGGCGAGTACACAGATATACCTATGTATTCCACCTTGCCTGAATCAACAATATCCATAAGATTTTCTTCCAATCCTTTTTCCCACAGGTCAAGCATATCTTCCCGATGAAGCATCAGACAGTAGAGAGACTCTACGTCTAAATTATTTAGTGATATATCAAGGGCACGATTTAAGGCTGTCCTATCTAAAGGATCAACATCAGGTGCAAATTTCGTAATTACTCTTACTTTATCAGCGATGCTCAAATTTTTAAAAATCTGTCCTAAAACTTTCTCACTCTGTCCATAAGCCTGGGCGGTATCAAATTCACAAATTCCGGATCTCCATGCTTCTTGGACAATAGACTTTGCAATATCATAAACCGGTTGTCCGGTTGCGTTTGCTATACCGTAATCCATCCCAAGCTGAGCAGTCCCAAGAACAAGATGGGAAATGTTTTGTTCTATAACTTCCACTGATTATTTTGACCGGCTATTTTTTATTAAAATTATTATGGCATCTACGATAAAAATATGGGTATTCATATTACTTAGGATATATCTTTAACCATTTCCATTCAAACACCTTACTGCCGGCAATTTGATAATTATCAACAACTCTGGTTACAGCAGATTGTTCATTTTGAAAACTTACAAACTCTTTATTGACATTTTCAGCATCGAACACATCATCTATTAATTCAACATAATAATCACCCACAGAATCAATAAATCGTTTGAGCAGATCAATACTATAAGTATTTTGATAAACGAAATTGATTGGATTATTATTTTCATCAAAATCATCAGTGTATAAAAATTTACTTAAATGTGTTCTGTCACTGACTAATGTTCTTATGAAACAATATTTTTTAGTCACCCCTAGTAAATTTTTAATGGGAACTCTAAAATCAGGTAAATGAAGAATCAAATTACAACAAAACACAATGTCAAAACGTCCTAACTCATCTGGCAAATCAAATATATCTCCTACTAAAAATTTTACTTTTTGCTTTTTGAAATAATTGTTTGCAAATTCTATGTATGGCATCGTAGCATCTATACCTAAATATTCAATATCGTGATTGATCTTTAACAAGCTTTTGTAGTAATGCCCGGCTGCACACCCAACATCCAATATTTTCATTTCAGGAATGTAAATATTTCGAACAATGTTAACCAGTTGCTTTGCAGATTCCATCTCAGGCAATTCACCAGTTACTCTTTTGTATGTTCTTAATTCAACGCTACTGTCCGAATTCCAAATTCGCCAGTTATTTTCCATAGATTAAGCCTCGTTATACTTTCAAATTAATAGTTTATATATATTTGCTATACAGTAAGCCATGCCAAGCTGAACAGTACCAAAAACAAGAAGGGATGGTTTGTTTAATTCGTTGGATTGGTTTAGTTTCATATTTAACTACATATAATATTTTTTACTTTTAAAGCAACCAGTTCGACATCTTCATCCGATATACCAGGAAACATTGGCAGTGAGATAATCTGTTCATAAGCCGATTCGGCAATAGGGCACGATCCCGGGCCGATATGAAATTTTTCCATATAAAATGGATGCAGGTGCACTGGTATATAGTGAACGTTTACGCCTATGCCCTTTTCACGCAGCTTGGTAAATAGTGTTGTTCGATCACAGTTTAGAGTATCACCATCAACCCTTGCCACATAAAGATGGTATGCATGGAAAGAATCCTTACGAACTACAAGGGGGGTTATCCCGAAAAGGCCGTCAAATGCCTTATCATAGTAGGCAGCAATTTCACGCCTGCGCTCCAGAAACTTCGGCAGCTTTTGCAACTGGGAAATGCCAAGAGCACACTGGAAATCTGTAATACGATAATTGTAACCAAGACCAACCATCTCATAGAACCATGAGCTTTGTTGCTCCCGTTGACGAGCATCTGTGCTAATGCCGTGATTTATGAAAAGTCGCATATGTCGGGCGAGCGCAGGCTCATCTGTGGTGATCATTCCTCCCTCACCGGTTGTAATATGTTTTACAGGATGAAAGCTAAAAATAGTCATATCTGCAATTGATCCAACCTTTCGGCCTTTGTATTCTGCTCCAAGGGCGTGGCAGCCATCTGCCACCAATCTCAATACATGTTTATCTGCAATCTCCCGCAGGCTGTCCCAATCGCATGGCTGACCGGCGTAGTCCACACCAATTATTGCTTTCGTCTTTTCATTAATTTTTTCTTCCACCTTTACCGGATCAAGAAGGAGCGTATCAGGATCAACATCCGCAAAGACTGGAGTTCCTCCCTGAAAAACAACACAGTTTGCTGTGGCTGCAAATGTCATCGGGGGTACAATTACTTCATCGCCAGAACTGATCCCGATAGCATGCATAGCAGTATGGAGAGCGGCAGTTCCATTACACACTGCCACCGCATATTTTGCACCTACATAATCCGCAACTGCCTGTTCAAATTCCGCCACCTTTGGGCCGGTAGTGAGCCAGTCGGAACTGAGAACATCATTTACAGCTTTTATGTCATCTTCATCAATTGTCTGTCGACCGTAGGGTATCATAAACTTCTGATAATCTCTTTCATTTCATCAATGCTGAGTTTCAATGGATTGGTTTCGGAATTATATTCGAAATCATCCGATACTGGCTTGCCACCGTTGGGATTAAACCTATGACCAAAGAATTTAAAGGCCGGCTGGATTATGTATTTATCATCATATTCAATTGTTTTATACGCGTCATCCCTCGGCACCATGATTTCATGAAGCTTTTCTCCGGGCCTGACCCCGATAATTTCCGTTTTGCATTCAGGGGCAATTGCTTTGGCAAGATCCATCATATTCATGCTTGGAATCTTGGGAACAAAAAGCTCACCTCCAACCATAATCTCAAAACATTTAAGAACAAAATATACACCCTTTTCCAGAGTAATCCAAAAGCGAGTCATACGGGGATCTGTGATTGGCAAGATCCCTTCTTCTTTCTTTTTAAGAAAAAAAGGGATGACGCTTCCCCTGCTTCCAGCCACATTTCCATATCGAACAACGCTGAAGGCTGTATTAACAGTACCAGTGTATGAATTTCCCGCAATAAAAAGCTTGTCAGAGCAAAGCTTGGTGGCACCATAAAGATTTACAGGATTCGCTGCCTTGTCCGTACTAAGAGCAATTACCTTTTTAACACCGCGATCAATAGCCACATTGATAACATTCTGACTACCTAGAATATTGGTTTTTACTGCTTCAAAGGGATTGTACTCGGCTGCAGGTACCTGTTTTAACGCAGCTGCGTGAATAACATAATCCAAATTACTAAATGCCCTGTGAAGCCTCTCTTTATCTCTTATATCTCCTATGAAATAACGGATGCAATCATATTTCGAGTCCGGAAACTGCTGGGCCATTTCAAACTGCTTGAGTTCATCACGGCTGAAGATAATCAGACGTCTTGGTTTATATCTTTGCAGGATGATTTCCGTGCATTTTTTACCGAAAGAACCTGTGCCTCCGGTTATTAAGATATTTTTATTATTTAGCATATTTGATCTCCAAAATTTTTATTTAACTTTAGTCTGTTTAATGAAAAAAATCTCTTTCTAAAACAATATTTATTAGATTTAGCAATGTTGTCGTTTTTAATCATGGATTATTCATTCTTGTATTCTCGTTTCAAAGGAACCCCTATCTCACTCATTAGCTTTAGAAAGCGAGTATTACCGGGATCATATTCCATTAAATCCGGAACGTACCGCTGGCGTGTCTCCTCCCACTCTTCATCATTCACTGTGGTAATGTAATCCATCACTCTTTTGAATTCGCACTCATCTGCATGGTTAGTCCAGAAAGGTCCATTGTCAGGAAGGTCAGCCGGCCAGCCAAAATTGCGTCCGACCGATCCCATTGACTTTCCACGCAATGTAAATGCCGCTATTTTCTTTCCGCGTGCAAAAGCCTCATAGCCAAGTGTTGAATCCACAAATACCACGATTTCTGCTGCAGCAGCATTTTCATAACTACTGTAAAGGTTCGATTTTTTAATAAGTTCAAAAGTTTCATTTTTCAGAATCGATCTAAAATAATTGCTTTCTTGTTTTGTTTGATCAGAACTGCACATACAAATTTTAAGTTCGAGCTCATTTTGCAGGCAATATTTTTGTAATAAAGGTAAAAGAAACTCTTCGGCTGAATATACCTGCTTCCAAAAGATTGGTTGATTACCCTGTATTGACAGAGGTCTGCTTTCCGGACTTGGAGGTTGTCTATATTGAGATAAAAATAACACGGTTTTTGATGAGTTTTGAATTTTTGTTTGATAAAAATTATTCTTAAATGATCCAATTGGAAGTATATTCCCGTCTATATATTTTGCATATTCTCGGCCTATGGCATTACCAAAGGTAAGCATATAGTCGATTTTATATTTATTGCGAAAGTCCGTCTGTTTTTTTAAAAATCCAAAGCGCCCTCCTATCTCGCCTCTTAAACCGTTTTGTACAAAAACGGTGATTAAATTTTTTTGATCGTTTTTAAGCAAATAGAACGAGGACTTATTATCAATAAATGTCAATGCTACACTTGGTTTTACGCATGTTAAATATTGAAAAATATAGTTTGCCGGGGAGAGCTTCAAATTGAAAAGACACTTAAATAGCACATAAAGATTCAAGCTTTCCCCGCGTAAATCCAAAATTTCAACACTTTTCTGACTAATATATGTTAGCAAAACCTCAGATCCAGGCCGGTCATAAATTAAAACCTTAGCTTTCCCGGGCTTACACCAAATCTTTTTTGAATGCCAAAAATAGGAAAGCACTCTTAGTATGCTTGAAAATTTCATTTTTTTAACAGCATGGTTTAAATCAACAAGAAGGAACCAGTGTTTGTAGGTTTTTTAGAGTTCATTACTCGTTTTCTCCTGAAGCAACAAACCAGCTATCTTAAAATCAATATCCGAATCAATATCAATTGAACGTTCTTTTGGCATCTTAAAAGCAAATGTATCCGGGCCAAAAAAACTGTACTGCTCATGAAAATAATCAGTTTCAGCCAGATATATGGCGCCGTTCAATTTGTAAAAAACCGGCAAATCCTGTCTGCGTTTGTTAAGTATCGCAGGCCTTAAAAAATCTTTCATATTGCCATTCTCAGGCAGGGTGTTTGACCACCACGGATGATGATCAGTTTTGCAAACAGAGACAACTGCCCGGGCATTTTTATCCTTTAACATCTGCATAACTCCGTCAATATCTTCTCTTGCCCGCAATGGCGATGTTGGTTGCAATAAAAGGATATATTCAGGTTGATAATCTTCATGTTCTTTTAACCAGTTTATTGCATGGGAAATAACGTCTATAGTTGGCGAAGTGTCATTCGCTAACTCGGCAGGCCGTATAAAAGGCACTTCTGCACCGTATTGTTTAGCAACCTCAGCAATTCCCTCATCATCCGTTGACACTACTGTTTTGTCAATATCACTACAAGGTTTAGCCTGCTCAATACTCCATGCAATCAAAGGCTTGCCGCACAGTTCTTTTATGTTTTTCCCCGGCAGCCCTTTTGACCCGCCTCGCGCAGGGATAATGGCTAATACTTTTTTGTCATCAATCATCTCAAATATCCTCAATCAACTTCAATGCCTTGCGGTATTCCGCCCACTGACCGACGTCGATCCAGGCTTTTTCGCTGACGGGGTACACGCCAATTTGTCCCCCATTTTCCTTTATCTTGTCAATCAGGTGGGTAATGTGGAACAGTTGATTGTCGGGAATCAGTTCAAGGACAGCGGGATTTAACACATACATCCCTGCATTTACCAGAAAATTATATTCCGGTTTTTCCTTTATCCGCTCCAGACTGCCTTTGCTGTTAAGTTCGCATATACCGTAGGGTATATTAAACTGTTTGGCAGACGCCACAAGTGTTATGTCATGCTTGTTTTGTGTATGAAAACGGTAAAGATCAGCATAATCAGCCTCTATAATAATGTCACAGTTAGAGACAAAAAAGGGCTTATTTAATTTATCCGCAAGGAGTTTAAGGCTTCCGGCAGTGCCTCTGGGTTTGTCTTCTTCGGCAAATCCAATGGAATAATCCGGTTGTTTTTCTTCAAAATAGGCTCGCATTATCTTGGACATGTGGTGAATTGTCAGATAAAATTTACTTATTCCATAGGCCCTAAATCTGTCGATGATATGGTCAATCACCGGTTTATCTCCGACAGGAATAAGGGGTTTGGGCAAAACTCTTGTAAAAGGCTCAAGGCGTGTGCCCTTGCCGCCGGCCATTATGACAACGGGAATATCTAATTTTTGGTTCTCTATCCTTCTGTTATTTCCAAACGCCTTTTCCCAGGTTATGAAATCCACCACCTTGCGATTCTGGTCAAGGATGGGAATGAGGTCAATTTTATTTTTCAGAAAAACTGCTTTGGTCTCATCAAAATCAAAATCTTCCTGAAGTATGAAAATCGGATTTGGATGAAAGGCATCCTGAATGGTGCCGCTTAGATTGTGGCCCCTGAGAATGTAACGTCTTATATCTCCATCCGTCAGGGCACCTATAAGAGTTTGTTTATCATCAACCACCAAAAGCACCTTCTCGGCTGTTTTATCAAGGGTTTCCATGGTTTCTTTGATTGTAGCTTTGGGATGTATTGTTATGTTTTTCATAGTTTTTAGTCTTTAATGGTTTTAATAATTCACCGCAGAGGCTCAAGGGGAATCGGGTTTAAATATTTTTTTCTAATTTATCTCTTTTAAAATCATAAAATCTTTTTTTCAAAATATCTGTGAGGTCAACTTCTTTGAGAATCTTCTTAATTTTTTCGGATGCTCCTCCCTTACCATAGGGGTTTTTGACATTTTTAAGTTGGTCCTGGAATTCTTTTGAGTAAAGCTTCTTAACAGCGGTCAGAATTGCCTCTTTTTTGGGATCACAATCTATAACACTATCGGCCCTTATCCTACCCCTTTGTCGATCCCCTATGTTGATTGTGCCAATCTTAAATGTCGGTGCTTCAGCAAGTCCACTGGATGAATTCCCGACCATTCCATCTACAAACTGCAGGGCCGACAGATACCTCAGTTGCCCGAGGCTTACAAATGCAATGGCTTTATGGCTATTTCTGGAAGCATACTCATCGATCATTTGAATTATTATGCGGCCTTCCGTATCTGCATTTGGTTTTGTGAAAATAATCTTCGTGGTCTGAAGCTCATCCAACGCATCAAGAAGATTTTGAAACTGTTTCCCAGATGTCCCATGTTCAAGAGTGACGGAATGAAATGTTATCAATAGGTTTTTTGAGCCGAGCTTAAAATCGATCGAATCTTCAAACTCTTCACGGTCCATGAGTTTAAGCTTCTGGATATTATCTATCCCTAAAGCACCTACATTGTAAACCCTATCAGGATTTTCTCCCAGTTGAATAACCCGTCTTCTGTATTCCTCCATAGCAGTACAGTGAATGTGCGACATTTTGGTGATAGAGTGTCTTATTGCCTCATCGAAAGCGCCTTCCGTCGTTTCACCACCACCTATATGGGCAATAGGGATGCAGGCAATCATAGCGGCGGAAGCGGCAGATAAAAGTTCGAACCGGTCGCCCAAAAGAACCACGATATCCGGTTTCAGGTCAGCATAGGCTTCTGCAAAACCGATCATGGCAAGCCCCATTGATTTCGAAATTCCTATCGGTGTATCCGAGGAAAGAAGCATCTCAATTTTCCTGTCAAGTTTAAAACCGTCTTTTTCAATCTGCCTGTATGTCAGTCCAAACTCCGGCGATAGGTGCATGCCAGTGGCAATGATCTGAAGTTCAAGATCGGAATCATTCTGAATCTCTTTCATCAGCCAATAGAGAGGGCCATACTCGGCACGGGTGCCAGTTATAATACAAATAGTTTTCATGTATTTTCCTTTTTTATACGGCGAAGTTCAGTTCTGTCTATGTTTCTGTATCGGTTGTTTGCAGGTCGTCATCCAGGAGTTCAAGAAGCATGTTCTTTAAATTCTTAAATTTTACTACTGCGCTCATATCAGTTCATCCTCTTCATAGTTTTTTTGAGCAACCTGCCCTATCACTTCATCCCAGCGCATGGGAGAGATGCCGGTACCGGGACGTTTTGCTGTCAGGTTTTCTTCTGTGAACTGTTCGCCTTTGCGGATATCGTGGGCTACCACTATGCTTTTACGGGCAATGGGTTTGTTTTTCAATTCTGAAGGTGATGGTTTTTTTATTCCGCTGCCGAGGGCTTTTTCTATATTGCGAATGGCGGTGACCATGGCCTTGAGTTCATCAGGCTCAAGGGATGCCCTTTGATCAGGGCCTGGCATATTTTTATCGAGAGTAAAATGCTTTTCAATGACAGTTGCTCCCATGGCCACTGCCGCAATAGAAACCTCAATGCCCTGCGTATGGTCGGAATAGCCTACATGTATGCCGGGGAAAGCTGCTTTGATTGTAAGCATCGCGCGAAGATTTACATCTTCAAATGGTGTTGGATATTCGGTATTGCAATGCAGTACTGTAATATTTTCACGTACAGTTCCGCCTCTTATTAACACACATAGAGCTTCTTCGATCTCGCCTAAATCCGCCATGCCAGTGGAAAGTATTATCTTCTTTTTCAGTGCTCCTATCTTTCGAAGGTAGGGAAGATTAGTAATTTCACCGGACGGCACTTTAAGGCAGTCAAGACCTAATTCATTTAAGTAACCTATAGAAACAATTTCAAATGGCGAAGAAAGAAACTTTATTCCTATTTTTTCACAATATGTTTTTAATTTTCTAAAATCCTCAAAGGGCAGTGTCAATTTTTCACACATTTCAAGATGAGTTTCATTTGGATCTGTAGATGCCAATTGATAATCTGCCTTAATCGCATTCTTTGATATGAGAAGTCTAGGTATGCCCGTTTGAAATTTTACTACATCAGCACCCGCTTCCAAAGCCGCGTCAATAAGCTTATACGCCAAGGAAATTTGACCATTATGATTTGCTCCAGCTTCAGCAATTATCTGTACTTTATCAATCATTTTATAACCTTATTGTCTGTTTGGAGAAATAAGAACCGCAAAGAAGCTCTTCCTTCCCTTTTAATGAACATCCTATTGTCTCAGGCATTCCCCCAATAAATCAATAACTTCGTTAATTATCAATTCCGGTTAAAATACAATTCTGTATATGCAACTCTTTAACATTTCATATGTCCTTTAATACCTTTACTATTTTTCTTGGAAAATCAGTCACAATTGTCTTATCTGGAACGTCATTAATAAGAGTAGTTCCAATACCAACCATAGAGTTGTTTCCCACTTTAATCCCCTGATGGAGGGTAGAGCCTGCTCCAATAATAGAATTTCTACCAATTGTACAATTACCAGTTATTGTTGAAGAAGGATAAATTGATGTATATTCTCCTACTCTACCACCATGGCCCAACAAAATATTACAATCTAACCAAACGCACTTTCCAAGTTTTACATCAAAATGTATGGTAACGCCTGAGCGAATAACAGAACCGGGGCCTGCTATAAAGTCACTCGATTTCATAACTGTTGGATGAACAATAGTAGGTAAATTATATCCTTTGGGTTCAATTTCTGTACGTACAATCTTTTTACGCAATTTGGGGTCCCCCACACCGCAAATTCCGTAATAATTTTTTGATACCGGCAGATCTTCATGTTTATAAACTAAATAACCATCTATTTTTTTACCAATTAATTCACGGTCATTATCCACATACCCTAAGACTTCCCATGTGGATACTTTATCATTAATATCATAAATATCCCGCAATAAAACCCGACCGTAGGAGCCTGCACCGAAAATAAATATCTTTTTAGTCATTATCTGTCCTCCGAATTATCATAATCTCTCATATTTCTTAAAAATCCTGTTCGCTATATCCTTAGCTGTCAGTCCATACTTTTCTAACAGATACCTGTGCTCACCAACTTTGCCGAACTTATCAGGCAGGCCGAGTATAAGTTGTGGAGGAGCATTACCAAGTGTTGTCTTGTACTCAGCGATGGTACCGCCCAGCCCCCCGATAACACTATGTTCCTCGACCGATACGATCAGTTTTGATGATGCGACAGCCTTATCTATTATTGAAGTATCTAAAGGTTTAATAGTGTGCATATTAACCACTGTTGCGGAAAGACCATCTAACTCAAGAAGCTTTGCTGCTTCAAGTGATTCATACACCATCGTGCCATTGGCAATTATGGTAATTTCGGATCCTTCACACAGTGTGATCGCCTTTCCTATTTCAAAATTGTAATCTTCCTTATAAACGATCGGAACATTCGCTTCCCCCGTAAGACGGATGTACATAGGGCCTTCATATTCCGCCGCAGCAAAAACGGTTTTAACGATTTCTCCACAGTCAGCGGGTGAAACAACTGTAAGATTTGGGATGGAACGCATAATTGAGGCATCTTCAATTCCATAATGAGAGTTGCCCAGGAAAGACATTGCAACGCCGCTTCCAAGCGCTACCGCCTTTACATTCAAGTTCATGTATCCAAGATTCATTCGTATCTGTTCGCTGGCTCTCATGGAAAGGAACGGAGCGAATGAAGTTGCAAATACAACAAAACCTTCTTTTGCAAGACCGGCGGCCACACCGATCATATTCTGTTCTGAAATTCCAAGATTCAAAAAATTATCAGGATATGCATTCATGAAGCGACTAAGGCCGGAAGAGCTACCTAAATCAGCAGAGAGAACCATCAAGTTTTTTTTCGTTTCCGCAAGTGATAAAATGGCTTGACCCAAAACTCCCCTTGACCCCAACCTTGACCATTGGCGTGCATTTTTTGAATTGATTTCTATCATTTAGATTTCTCCAATTTCCTGTAACGCATGGTCATAATTCATTTTTGTCAAACGATTATGATGCCATTCGTTGTTATTTTCCATAAACGAAACCCCCTTACCCTTTACTGTTTTGGCGATAACCACTTTAGGCTTGTTTTCAACATTACATCCAACAAAGGCATTATATAGTTCCGCGATGTTATGCCCATTAACTGAACAGACATTCCAGCCAAAACCTTTCCATTTATCCCCAAAATCGCCACAATCCATTATTGTTTCACTGTCGCCATCATTCTGAAAACCGTTGTTATCTACAATGGCAATCAAATTATCCAGTTTAAAGTTCGCAGCAGACATAATTGCTTCCCAAACAGAACCCTCGTTGCATTCGCCGTTTCCCAGGAGGACGAAGATCCGGTGCTTCTTAGATTTCTTTTTAGCGGCTATTGCAAGCCCTACTCCCATTGACAAACCCTGCCCCAAACTGCCGTTGGAAGACTCTATTCCCAATGGTATGTTCATAACAGGGTGCGCTGTTAAATCACTTTCATTCTCCTGAAAAGTTGCAAAAACCTCTTCAGGTATGATACCAGCCTCCAGCAGCGCGCTGTAGTATCCTATAGCGCCGTGCCCCTTACTCAAAATAAACCTGTCCCTGTCTTCCCATGCAGGATTTTTTGCATCATACCTAAGAACAGCACTATATAACGTCGCCATAATATCTACCATTGATAAGCCGCCGCCTATGTGCACACCCACATTGCAGGAATATGAAACATCAAGAATCTTTCTTCTCATTTTTTTCGCCATGTCTTCTACTTTCTTTACATCCATATCAAAAAAATCCTTTTATGTTGTAAGTCCACCATCAACGCGCAATACCTGCCCTGTAACAAAACTCGACAAATCGCTTGCCAGAAAAAGAGCGACATTCGCGACCTCAACCGCTTCAGCAGGGCGTTTTAAAGCGGAGGATTCTATAAGTTTGTTGCGAGCCTTTTCTTCCATCTGATCAAACATGTCGGTTTTTGTTATGCTCGGGGCAATTGCGTTCACCCGTATATTCATCACACCCAATTCAGTTGCCATCGTTTTTGTTGCAAACATCAGTGCAGCCTTGCTTGAACCGTAACTTGTCATACCGGCACCGCCGATAAGGCCTGCAGTTGAAGCAATGTTGATTATCGATCCGGTTTTAAATCGTGACATATAACGCGATATCCCTTGAGTAAAAAGAATTTGAGAGAAAAAATTTATCTCAAAAATTTGTTTCAGGTCCTGCAATGATGTCATCTGAAAAAATGAGCCCGACGCTACCCCAGCATTATTGACCAGTATATCGATCTGTTTTTTAGATGAGATTATGGTTCTAATTCCGGCTTTAACCTCCTCGCTTTCTGCAAAATCAAAATAAACCGGAGTAATGGAAACGCCTAATTTTTCCCCCAGCCTCGCTGTTGCATCAAAAAACTCGTCAGATTCTTTTCGGACACAGGCAAAAATATCGGCACCGTTTTCTGCAAAAACCTCCATTACTGCTTTGCCAATACCACGATTACATCCCGTAATTATTGCTGTTTTCTGTTGTAAAAGCATGTGGCCCTCCATCACTTCCTATCACGATTATCTAATCACGGTAGAGTTTTCCCCGCTCATAGACGGGCTCCAATAGGGTAAGATCTCCTTCGTCTACGAAGTATCCCTCAGGAAAAGGTGCGCGGGCTTCAAGCCCGATGGCCTCGAGTATTTGGTCATGCTGGTAATAACACTGTATGACCTCTGTGATCAAACGTCCGAAGAACCGAAAGTGCCTACGTCGTAATCTATCGATGAGTTGTGTTTGCTCAGAACTGCTCAGTGCTGAAAATTCTTGGCTGTACTGGTTTTGGGACTCTTCAACGATGCTGCGCAACCCATCCCGTATCCACTGTAAGAGGCTTTGCTTATGCATGTAGGCGGAAAAACCGACATCGGCAGCACCAGGCATCTTGCCATCTTCGCTGGGTGGAATGATTAGATTCAATAGCGCGATCAGCGTTCGCTCTTGTTCGTCGTTTAAATTCTCAAATACGATCTTGTTGTCCTTGAGCATTGCCATACCTCTACCCGGATAGGTTTGAAATGTTTTTCTTTATATTATCTGCGATATACAGAGCTAATGCCTGCATTGTTGAAACAGGATTCACAGCACCCGAAGTAACAAAAATACTGCTGTCGATGATAAAGAGATTGGAGACATCGTGGCTACGTCCAAACTCGTTAACCACGGAGTTTTTGGGATCTGTCCCCATACGCGCGGTACCCATCAAGTGCCATCCTGTGTCACGTACCGGCCCAAAAGCAAAAACCTTCGATGAACCTGCAGCTGCCATGACTTCTTTACCCCTGTTGAGACCGTGCGCAAGCATTTTTTTACTGTTTTCGCTTATTTTATATGTAATTTTGGGTGCCGGAATTCCGTTTCCATCTACCAGACTTGGGTCCAAGGTGACAGAGTTGTGAGCCTCTGGGAGGTCTTCAACGATTATGGCCATCCCGACAGTTCGACCGAAACGGGCTGCAAATGCCTGATGATGGTTAACTCCCCAGGGGATTTGACGTCGTGCGACACCGGAGAGAGCAGTTTCAATCGGACCAGGTCCGCGTAATATATGCATCATATATCCACGTACAAAGTCCCGTTTGGTATCTGTTTCGTAAAACTCGTGGCTAAATATGCAACAGCCTTGTGGCCCCAAATGTGAATCAAGAGGCTCAGAAAATACACCTTCTACATACCCCAAGGGATGCAACATCAGGTTTTTTCCGACAAGGCCAGATCGGTTCGCAAGCCCGTCGGGGAAAGACTTCGAACGTGAGTTAAGTAGCAAACGAGGAGTACCAACACCGTTGCAAGCTACAATCACAATGCGAGCCTTCTGTCGGCATTCGGCGCCGCTTTCATCGTAGTAAATGACACCGGTCGCTCTTCCTGAAGCATTAACAGTGATTTCACGAACCCGGCAACGAGTTTTCAATTTTACGCCGTTCCTTAATGCATGAGGCCAATACGTGATATCGACACTGGATTTCGCACCTTGCGCACATCCAGTGTTGCAAGGCCCCAGATTTATACACTTTTCACGCCCCTTGTAATCTCGGGTAATGATGGCACTATATGAAGGCCACCAGTGCCAACCCAATTTGTTGAAACCCTTTCCGATGGCTTCTCCCATTCGGCCAAGCGGAACCGGTGGAAGGAGCCCTTCTATGGGTGGATATGCTGGATCTCCACCGAGACCCGAAACCCCCATCATTCGATCATTCTCAGAAAAAAATGGTTCGAGCTGTGCATAATCTACAGGCCAGTCGTCGGCTACATCATCGAGCGTCCTGACCCTGAAATCAGAAGGATGAAAGCGGGGGAAATGGGCCGAATAGAGAATTGTTCCGCCGCCAACAGCATTAAAATTGGCTATCCTTATTGGCGAGTCTTTGTCGTTGATTGGGTAATCCGCCGCAAGCTTTCGAACGTTTGGATTGACGTTATATTCGTGTTGCCGCAAAACTTCCCAGTTTCGCTTTGTGCTCGGATAGTCGGAGGCCTCCATTCGGTCGCCTTGTTCGATGCACATGATATCCAAGCTTGTTTCGCTGAAACTCCATGCCGCTGCGGCACCGGATGCGCCAGCACCTATGATCAAAATATCAACAATTTCCGCAGCCACTATAAAACCCTTTATAATTGTAACCGGATCGCATACTTCATCAAATGTTCGCCAATGATAGAGTACCAGCTTTTTGGCAGTAGCGGTTTATTCAGCATGCTACTCTTACCTATTTTCATTTTTCTTGGGCAGATACTGCTCCAGGATATCGGGAATTGTTATCAACATATCTGCTTCACAAGCGACTTCTCCGTTCGTATAAGCAACCCCTTTTCCTTTTGCTATCCCACGCTTCCAGGAAATAACCGTTGTTTCTATTACGAATTTATCACCCGGCAGCACTTCTTTTCTGAAACGTACAGTATGAGACAGGGCATGGGTTACCTTACCCTTGTTTCCCGGCAGGGTTGTTATTGCAACCGTAAGCATCTGGGCCAGCGCCTCCAACTGCAGGGCGCCGGGCATATTCGGCCCATCCGGGAAGTGTTTCGGGAAATACCACTCATTCAGAGTAAGGTTCTTATATCCTCTAGCACTTTTTCCCGGTATAACCTCATCAACATGATCAATCATCAAGAACGGATAGCGATTTGGTTGATATTCTTGCAACTCAACACAATTCAGGCTAAATCCTTCCATTTTTGCCTCCATAATTAATTTCTAATATCAAAGCATCTTCCAGAATCACTCGCAGTCGTTGCTTTGATCTTTGTATGCGATGCCTTTGATTCGATAAAGCTGCTCATTAGACAAAAATGCACCACCACGTAGATTATTGTGAATCATCTCTGACAATATTTCTGTTATTGACAACTCGCCTTCCCCGATCACAACTGCCTGTATATCATTTTCGAGTAATACATTTTCACAATCAACAGTTGGGTGAGGCCCTCCTGCAATAATTGGAACATTATTGTTATATTCTTTAATAGCTTTTACTGTATCAGCAAAGAAGTGCTTAAAGAATGACAATGTCCTTATACCAATTAAATCAGGTTGAAATTCACTGATTATGCAAATTAACTCGTCAAAGCTGTCATAATCAACGAATGATTTGATAATTTTGCCATTAATCTTTGTGCCCAACTCTCTATTAGCATAAGTCAGCAATGCCGTAAGACCTAAAGGAGGTTCTGTAATTCTAAGTTCGGCAAGATGGCTTGATGAAAAGTATTGGCTTGCATCAATAAGCAAAACATGTAAAGCATCCTTATCCGGTACGTGTTTTATGTATGGGTAATTGATTTTGGATAACTCACTATGATATTTCATGGGAATATCAATATCTTCACGTTTTAGTTTTGCCAGTCTCAATATATCATCTAAAATGTTTATTTTGCTTGGAAATATTGACTTATACTTAAAAAGTAACTCCTCTTCATCGCAAGTTTCAAGTTGTTTGGGGATTATATAAGAAAGGCGTTCCTTATTAAGTAAATAATTTTTAATAAAGTTTAAACGGAGCTTCCTTGAAAATTCCGGATCAAAATGAATGGTGGTAGGAATCATATTGTACGGGATTGTAATGGACTCCTCTATTTGTTGTTTGGTAACGCCATTTTGTAAGGCTATTGTCTCGGCTAAAGAGCCTGGGAATATTCTTAAATTATGCAGCTGCACAAAATGAAGCCACTTTAAGTCTTTGATAAATTGAATTGTGGCTGTTGCTTCTTCTTCGGTTTCGGTTGGAAAACCGTGTATTGCATTTAATCCTAAAATAACCGTAGGATATTTTTCTATAATGTATTGAAGATTTTTTTTTAATTTATTCAGGTTTAGATTCTTGCGCATAAGTTTCTGCAATCTCGGAGAAGCGCTTTCAAGAGCTAAATTGATGCTCTTTACTCCTGCCTCGAACATTAAGTCAATCGCTTCAAAAGTTAATAAATCGCCTCTGAGTCCACTCTGAAAGTAAAAACTTATATCAAGTTTGCTGTCAATAATTTTTCTGAAAAATGCCATGAATTCTTTCAAATTTACGTTAAAAGCATCATCAATAATCTCAATTTTGCGTACGCCCATATGATACAGATATTGAACTTCTGACAAAATGTGATCTACTGACCTTCTCTTGTGGAAAGGCGTTAGTTTCTGCACATCGCAGTAAAAGCATCTGTATGGGCAGCCTCTTGTAGCCTGAATTGACATGGCATACTTGATTCCCGCCTGTCCAATATAATTATGATATCTTTCATAATCAATAAGGCTTCTATCCAAAATTGCCAGAATGTCAAGGTTTTTTATCTGTTCACGGCGTTCCGTGCGAAAAATATGTTCATTCATAATATACCACCATTATCTCTGCGTGTGACTACCCTTGCGGACGAGGCATGTCGTGAGGAGAAGCAAATGTAAATTCACCCTGACAAACCGTTGCATCGTTTACCTTCCCCACAGCAGCACCTTTTGCTATTCCTCTTTTGTACGATAACAAATTAGCTTGTATAATAAGCTGATTGCCCGGGTAAATCTTGGAAACTAATTTTGCCTTTACTGAAACCTGAAAAACAGGCATGCCTTCGTGTCCTTTCATCGTGTAGATAGTCAATACAAGTGTTTGTAACATTGCTTCGATTTGTAAGGCCCCAGGCATTGTCGGCTCTCGCCGCATATGACACTTGAAAAACCAATCATCGTCTGTAAGATTCTTGACACCAAGCGCACTTTTTCCCGGTTTTATTTCATCAACATAATCAATCATTAAAAATGGGGGGGTAACTTCTAAATATCGAGATATCTCACCAGTAGTTAGACTAAATCCTTCCATTGTTTTCTCCTTTTTCATATTACGTGCTTAAACATCAATAATCCTCGACAAGCTTTTCACAATATCATACCCATCCCATATAACCCCGATATCAAGCGCCCTACCTATGGGCACTATGCGATCTATACCTGACAAGCGGTTCTTAACGACAAAATCGAGAAGTTCAATCTTGTCTACGCCAAAATAGGTCAACGTTTGATATTTATTGTTTATTATGTGGGCGATGCTGTTAATATCATCAGTATTGTACTCATAGAAATATCCGAACCTTCCGCGCAAATTGTCCATATTATCAACCACACTATCAACAGCTATACGGTACACGTAATTACCGTGTTTCTTGACAGCGCTGATATTGTTAAGCTCTATAGCATTTTGACAAAGCATAGTGTATTTTTCCATTGCATTTACAGCCTCAAGCTTATATTTCCCATCTACAGTGTGATATACCACCGTCCAGAACCTCTCCTTTGCCGCTTCTTTCTCCTGACCCTGCCAAATTATCAGATGCGGAGATGAGCAGGCGTTCTGGTCCATTAAATATGTGTCATTGTAAAACCTTTCTGAAAGCCTGATCAGTTCAGCCTCATCAAGTTTAATCACGGAAGGTGCATCTATCACGCAGAATGAATATCTATCTGAAAATGCTATATCGACACAGCGTTCTTGTATGGGTAGTTTACGGATGCTCCTTATAGCTACATCTCCACCCCATATTATACGAGCGTTACAGTCCGCTGAAAACCTACCGGTAATTTTATCGTTTTGCTCATATCTGATAAACGCAGTCATTGTTTTTATCTCGCGGTACTTATCAAAAGCAAACAGGCGGTCTATGACTGCGCAAATAATACCGACTTGCAAAAATGGCTTGGAAGGAACTCTTACGATGTTTGCATTCCCCGAAAGTAAACCGAAAACGAAGGAGAAAGCGAAATTAATAGGCACATTTGACGGTGTTATGTGAAATACAATCCCGAGTCCCAAGCGAGCCTTTCCATCTTGAAAATCTGCCCTTAGTTTAGCAATGTTTGCCTTCCGACACCAGAATGCAAACGCCATAATATCGGGATAAGCTGCCGATTCATTGCATGAACGCAATTCACCCGATAGCTCATTTAGGAATTCTAACAACAGATCGTTATATGGTTCAAATGGCCTTGTTGCTACGATTCTGTCCCCAGCCAAATATGTGATGTTATCATATTGGTTCATACGTGTCGCTGCAGCCCCTTATTTCAGCGTTCGGAACGCGACCGTGAATTTTAAAATACTTGCCAAGTCTACCGCACGAGCAGTCGTCCTCACCAATTATCTCACCAGTATCTTCAGACAATATGATGTGGCCGGGGTAACTTAAAGGCAAGAGTGACATAAGCTGCACAAGTCCAGTTTCATGTGTGCCACACACCGAAAAATCAGTGCGCCGAATAGTTACATCAGAAAAGATGGAACTGTGAAGGCAGCCAGCCTCACATTCCAAAAAAATAGATCCAGTCTGTTCCACCATGCCGTAATAGTTGTAAACCCTGTTAACCCCGCATAAGCCTTCAAGTAACTGTTTAAATGTCTCGTTATCTACCGCCTCTTCACTCAGCTTTTTCCATCCGCCGCCGTGGATTATAATACCCTTTTCGAGTGCAAGTTGTTTTTCTGCTTTTGCCAGTTTCTTATAAAAATATTTCCATATCATAAATGTAAAGCCAAAAATCAAGATATTTTCATCTTTGTGTTTCTTGCAAAACGCCTCCACTGTATCAAAATCAAGCTGCATATCCTTGTCAAGCGCATATGTTACGTCATATCCCAGCATCGAAAATCCCAAAATTCCTGCGCCCCTTGCGGTGAACAGATTACGATCCTTTATTAACGAGTTTGTATCTATAATAAGCATGGGAAGCCGTTTTGTGCCGGTGAAGTTTGATACGATTTTAGTAAGAACCTTTGTCTGATTGGTTGAGGTTATCCGGTCAAGGAAAATCTTAGAAACGCCTTGCCCCGTGGTACCGGATGAGGTCATGGTCTTGATAATTTGAGATTTTTCAACGCTTAAAAGGTCGTAATCCTTAAAAAGCCTCACCGGTATAGGCGGTATATCTTCAATGTCCTGCTCGACGGTTGGATCAAAACCTAACACATCGAGTATTTTCCGGTATCTGGCACAGTTTGCGTAATGGTGTTTCGTAAGCTCATACAAAACATCTGCATAAAGCGCATTTTTCTCCTTTTTTGCTAACGAAAATGGAGAGATGTCAATTATGCTGGTTATATCAAACATGGCGACACTTAATCTTGTCTAAGCTCTGAATACAGCACTTTTCCCGACTCATTGCGTGGAATTTTGTCGATATACATAAAAAATAGCCCTGCTTTATGTATCCCTGTGCGCGCTTCGATATAATTCCTTATTCGGTCTTTATCAGCCAAATTTGTCGAATATATCCTCAAATTATCATCAGTACCAACGCAGACACAGTCGTAACCGGCTGCTTTGATAAGCTGTTCAACTTCATCAAGGCTCACTCGGTTCCCAAACATTTTCAAAAAGCGTTTCTTTCTTCCTACTATAAAATAAAAGCCATCCGCATCCCGTTTGGCCACATCGCCTGTGTGTAAGACACCATTGTTTTCATCACCCTTGCACAGATCAGAGCAACTCTCAGCGTAACCCAATGTAACATTCTCACCCATATAAACAAGCTCGCCCGGTATATCGTTTTCCTCAATAACATTTCCGTTTTCATCCTCAAGCCAAAAACTCCCACCTGGAATGGCAATACCCATACTGCCCACCTTTGAGCGCGCATGGTCCCAAGGCAAATAGGACATGCGAGAAGTTGCCTCTGTCTGGCCGTACATCACAAAAAACTTAATGCCTTTGTCTGCATAAATATCAGCAAATTCCGCAGACAACTCGAGATTCAATTTTCCACCGGCCTGAGTAATATATTTTAGGCTCGGCAGATTCATTCGTTCAAAACGCAGTTTTTTTAGCATTTCATATATATAGGGTACGCCACCAAATGTGGTGGCATTGTTGTTTCTAATTGCTTCCCAGAAACGCCTTTCCATAATCATCGCTTCATTAAGGATTATCGAAGCGCCTTTGAACAAGTGGCTATTGATGATAGAGAGACCATAACTGTAACTCATAGGCATTGTGGTAATGGGGCGATCAACATTTGTAATACCAAGATACTGCGAAATGGCCTCAGCATTACTGTTAATATTCCTATATGATTGCCGTACTAACTTAGGGCTTCCCGTGCTCCCCGATGTGGTCAAAAGAAGTGCAAGATCTTCATGTAAAGTATAGTCAATGTTGTAATCGGTTTTGAGCAACGAGTAGCTGCCATAAGAGTAGACCGTTTTACAATTGATTTCTAACCCGGATTTTTCCGTTGGCAGATAGATACAATCAGGCTTATAAACTTCAATCAGATTTGCAAAAAAAACATTGTCAATTCTGTCGCTTATCATAACCGGCACAGCTTTAACCCGCATAAAACCAAGGTATCCAACGACAGATTCAAGACAATTTTTACAAACCAAAAACACGAGACAACGTTTCTTAATTTGTTTTCCAATATTGTCTGCGGCGTCTAATAACTCCTTATAGCTCAATTGTTCAGACGTCTCGGTTATGATAGCTGTATTGCGGTAATATTTCTCTAAGTCTTCATAAAAATTCATATATACACCTAAAACACAATCCCGTATTTCGCAAGCATCTCAAAGCCCTTCGTGTAAGAGCCGAAGTCAATGATATCATCAGTTTCCATCATGATGTCGAACATTTCTTCGATTCCTGCAATCATTGCCATGTGGCCGATAGAATCCCATGACTGGATTGTGTTATATTCAAGTGTTTCATCCAAAGCACTTTTATCAATTGAAAAGCTTTCCATGAATACCTGATCGTACTTTTGTTTATTGTTCATAATCAATCTCTCCTGAATAATTTTGATATCTGATTTATACCATTTTATTGTTAAGTTTAGTTTTGTGCTTTTTAAACTTCCTGAAAAGGTTCTGCAAAGCTCAACCTCTTCTCACAGAACTTTGCACGACTACCCTGATTTTGTGGCATCAGGCTGGCCTTGTGCCCTATTTTTCCAAGATTTTATTATATTTTTCGATTATAATTACATACCATTGATTAATTCTTCTTTTCAGTTATTTTCTTTTGTAAATTTTTAAATTTGAACAAAATTTCTTAAAATCGCCGTATTTTTTACCAAAAATCTTATCAAAGTAAATATTATTCCCGTAAATTTCAAGCAAGTTAATCCCCCATATACCACGATGCAATCTCAATCCCCTTCATCTTTAAGTTTCTACGCTATGAGTTTCGAACTAACGTCCTCACACTACTTGGCAAATTTACTATTCGGTCCTGAAGCCATAGGGCATTTTTTAAATCCCCTTTTTGGCATTTTTTATACATTCCCAAGTTTGACAATAATTGCCAGATGGGGCGGGTCATTACACCTGCATCATTTGTGGCCTTCAAAAGATCATCCCGTTGTTTTTTATCAGAGGTGATTACAGCGTTCAACCAGTAATTACTGGTACATCCATCGGGTTCTCTGAAAAAATCACACCAGTCTGTTTTATTGAAAAACATGTTATATTCATTTGCCAGTTCACGCTTATCTGATAAAATTTCATCCAATTGTTCAAGCTGCGCACATGCCAGGGCAGCATTCAAATTCGGCATTCTGTAATTATAACCGACTTCATCGTGAACATATTCCCAGCGGTGGTTTACTTTTGCAGTGGTGGTAAGGTGTTTGGCTCTATCTGCCAGGTTATCATCATTGGTAATAATTGCACCGCCACCGCCGCAGGTGATTGTTTTATTGCCATTAAAGCTCAAAACACCTGCTTTCCCAAAGGTTCCACAATGTTTGGTTAAAATGCTGGAGCCGATTGACTCTGCTGCATCTTCCACAACTGGAATGTTCCATTGATCTGCCAGATCGACTAACCTGTCCATCCTGCATGGATGTCCAAAAGTATGCATGGGAACTATAGCTGCAATGCGTTTGCCGGTGATTTTATTAAAGGTGTTAGTTCCTCTTTTTTCAGCATTTTGATCAAGGAATTTTTCCAGAGCATCGGGGCATAATCCAAGAGTATCACGGTTGACGTCAACAAATATTGAGCTGGCATTATTATAAGCTATTGCATTGGCAGTGGCCACGAAGGTCAGAGGCTGGGTTATTACTTCACTACCTGCTTTCACTCCTACCAGACGGAGAGCAACCTGTAATGCTGCGGTTCCATTGACTGTAACAACCGCACGTTTTACGCCCAGATATGCGGCAAGGTCACGCTCAAATCTATTAACATATTCACCTACACTGGACACAAATGTTGAATCAATGGCATCCAGCACATATTCCCGGTCTATTTCCTTGAAACGTGGTTCATGAAGCGGGATGAACTGATCTGTCTGATACCAGTCTCTTATTAAAGTTATGAGATTTTTATATATCAAAATCTACCCATTCTAATCTTTATGAGGAATATTATAATAACGCTGATTATCAGGGTTCTGAATAACACCCATGCTGACAATATCTTTAACTTCACAAATACCATCGGGGACTGTTTTGGAAACCGAAAACCCCAAAACATTTTTGATTTTATCGAAATTAGCACGATAATCTCTTGGATCTTCATCTTTCTGAACATACTTTATTTGAGCAGAAGGAATCTGTTTTATTATTTCATCAACAAGCATTTGTTTTGTGTAATTTTCTTTTGTAGAACCTACGTTAAAAACATTATATGCAACCTTCTCAGGCTGAGCATTTAGGATTGCTATAAAAGCCCGGGAAAAATCTTTTACGTGACAATATGGCCGCCAAAATTGCTCCCCAAATACTATGAGTTCTTTCCCTAAAGCTAAATCTTTAGTAAACTCGTTTACTGTTAAATCAAAACGCATACGAGGGGACACTCCATAGACAGTGGCAAAACGAAGTGCGGTAGGACAAAAATTATCGTTTTTTCCAATTTTATTAAGAAGATAATTTTCAAATTTTACCTTCAGCTTCGCATAATGGGAAACAGGAGCTAAAGTTGACTCCTCATTAACATAAGCTGTCGGGTCACTCATTTTTCCATAGTTACTGCATGTTGAAGCAAAAATAAATTTTGAAATCCCCAAATCAATAGCTTTATCTACAAGACGTTTAGAGGATTCCCAGTTAGTCTTAGTGGCCAGATCAAACTCCAACTTACACGCTGGATCACCAACAATAGCAGCCAAGTGAACAACAGCATGAAAGTTATATTTACCTAAAATTATATCAAATGAATCATAGTCGTTAATATCACATTTATAAAAAATAAAATTAGGCTGCTGCCATATGTCAATAAGAGATTCTCCCCCAAATTTGAGGTAGTCTACACACACTACTTTATACCCTTCATTAAGCAAAACTCGGAGCAAGCCAGAACCAACATAGCCTGCACCACCTGTAACAAGAATTGTTTTCATATTCACCTCTAAGATTTGGTTATTGAGTACTGATTCAATTGGATTACATAAATTCCCTTATTCTCTGACTTTGATAATTTTGATACACAATAATCAGAATAAATTCCCACATCACGGTATTTTAAATTGGAATAAACCACTTTTGCCTTAGGATAATGTCTTAATAACCTGTCTCTTTCCTCTTCTGCATTAACTACAGTATAAATTGGATCTTGAACGTTTGCTATAAATTTATCAAAAACAAGAACATTAAGGTCATTAATGCTTAAATTCCAGTACGGAACTGTCATCATTTTTAGTGTGTACAAATAAAGAAATGGTTTATGCTGTTTATTACCTAATGTAAAAGCGTAGCTGAGATTCCCGATAAAATATCCCGGAGTTAGATTACCAATATCTGCAATGGTTTCAGAAAAAGAATGGTGTGAATTAATAAACTTATGAATCACAATCAAGTGCGCATTGAAAATTATAGTCACAGTAAGAATCAGCGGCGCCACCCATTTCTTGAGAGTTATTTTCTGAAGGGTTACCAGTGCCAGCACAGACAAAATAAATACACTGCCAATAATAAAATAAGAATTTCTTGAGATGCCAAACCAATTACTTATCTGATAATAATCATGAATTTCCAGCAGTTTTGCAAGGAGAAAAACATATATCAGTAAACCAGAACTGAGAACAAGCATCATAACTGAGAACAAAACACCGCTTCTTATCTTTAAAACTGAATTCGAAATAATCGTTGTTAAAAAAATATAACTTAAGATCAACACAGGGAGATATATTATTAAACCTTTTCTATAAACAAAGTCCGACATAAAAATGCTCTGTAGGATATATGAAATTATAAAAATCCAACATAGTTTTAACGCTTTATTTACCATTGATTCTTGTTTGCCATCAATAGTCAACATCGGCAACCCCAGTAGCCCGAAAAAGAAAAACACTAACAATGCTGGAGAAACAGATAAAAAATTTGTCGAGAAAAGTAGCGCTATTCTTATCACTATATCTATCAGGCTAAGACTGTTCACTCCTCGCTCGCCACTCGCTACGACAGCGCCAAAACCTTGTAGTAATGATACGTTGTGAAGCCACTCGTACAATCCCAGCCAAATCAGTACAACGACAACGCCTCCGCTGAAAAAATTTAA
>Ga0257125_1000595_pt1 | contig 45516 bp, 59 predicted proteins | sample SI106_200metaG_FD_190183 | JGI IMG/M metagenome (GOLD analysis project Ga0257125, IMG submission 190183) | Marine microbial communities from Saanich Inlet, British Columbia, Canada - SI106_200 | ecosystem: Environmental > Aquatic > Marine > Inlet | place: Canada: British Columbia | collected... | reverse complement strand
CGTCGCCTTCTTCATCATAGTCTGTCATTTGAATCCCCTTGATGGTTGAGTCGCTCAGGGTTATTTATATAGTTTATGTTTATAATTTATATAAACTATCAGCTATCGTATCGACGATACTTCGACGATTTATTTTTGTTGTTTGTTGGTATCTTATTTAATCATGACTCAGAGGAAAAAGCGTATTGCAGAACGAAGTGATACATTAAGTAATGAAATCAAGAAGCAAAAACCGTAACATTTATATATGGGGTAAGATTAATCTTACTTAGGTGATATAGATGGATGTTGCAATAACAAAAATGAGTTCCAAAGGGCAGGTTGTAATACCTACTGAAATGAGAACAGATATGAATGAAGGAGATAAACTTCTAATAATCCAAAATGATGACCAATTAATTATGAAGAAAGCCAATAAGTTAGATAGTACTCTAAAAGAAGATTTAGAGTTTGCTAAAAAGACTAATGAATCTTGGAAAAGAATTGAAGCAGGAAAAGGTATCAAGATGGATTTTGATAACTTTGTTGATGCCCTAAAAAAATGGTGATTTTTTGGGCCCAAAAAAACTTTGTTTTTTAGGGAAATGAAAAAGTGGTAGAAGTAATTTTTGATCCGAATTTTAAGAAAGATTTCAAAAAGATTAAAGATAAATCTGTTAAGGAGAAAATTATAAAACAAGTTTCTAAAATTAGAGATAATCCTGAAATTGGAAAGCCAATGAGATTTGATCGAAAGGGAACTCGTGAGTTATACATTTCTCCTTGGAGATTAGCTTATAAAGTTGAAGGAGAAATAGTTTATATTATTGCTTTATATCATAAAGATCTACAATAGGTTTTTGCCCTTATTAGTTTTTTAGCCTTTTTTTCTCGATTTTGTCTAACATCTTTTAAACAAAGTTTTGACTGTTTCTCGTCTGAAAGACACCATAAACTTCATATATCAGTTTCTTTTGCAAACAGTTGGGAAGTTCTAAAATAACGGTTGATTAGTCACTTAACATAGGATTGTATGGTTTATAGCCAAAGCCTCTTTAAACCAACCAACAAACAACTATTCTCCAACATATATATTCCACCATATATTAAAACCAAAAGGTTTAAATATCACTAATATACAGATTAGTATACTAGTATAATTATGGGGAAATCACTGATTTCCCAAATAAAGGCATAAGAACTTAAAAAAATGAGGCAGGGTTTGGCTTGTGACACGTAAGTGAGGATCGAATAAAAACAAAAATAAGACCAAAAACTATGTGTCACTACTCGCCTTTTTTAAAACAACGAGGTATTTTCAATGGAAACTGAAACAAGGAATTTCGTGGAAAATGTTGATTCTTGGATAAAACAGATTAGATCTGAGTTTGGTCAGATTACTGATGTTTCTGGTATTGTTGAAGAGAATGTTAATAATATCCAGCACAACTATGAGTTAGTTTATGAACTAAAGGAAGAAGTTGATAGGCTAAGGGAAGAACTAAAAGCTTTAAAATTAATGCAATTATTGCAGATTAAAGGAGCTTAACAATAAATACAGTGTATTTCTCTAGTACAGTAGATTATAAACTAATTATACACAACCCTAAATCTGGTCTATAATATTTTTTAGTGTAGTATCAACTGCTACAAATATATTCTTTTGCGTGTCTTCAGAAGTTATTTGATTGCCACCTGCTGTTAATTCTATCTTTATGGTTGCGTTATTTTCATCCCCTTCTAATGTTATTACTAGTTTTTCATAGTCGCTCTTCTTTTCTTGTATCTGCCTTGTATAGTTTCCGATTATCTTTTTTAAGACGATCAGTTTTGATTTTTCTATATCCTGGAAATTATTTAGGGTAATATTTCCCCCCAAAGTCATAGTTTCTTTGTTTGCAGGTTGTTCAGTCTGGATATTTTCAGCTTGTTCAGCTTGTGCTGGTATATCTTCACTTTGGTTTTCTTCTATTTTTATTCACCTCAATACTATATATGATTATTATATGTTAAGATGTATAAAAAATTTGTTGTTTTTTGTTGAGTTTGGGGATCATGCTAATACATAATAAAAACCAAAAGGTTTATATATGTCATATATATTATATATCCCCTATATGAAATATATGATAGAAAATGGAGAATCTTATTAAAGTTACTCGGAAAGAAAAAATTACAAGTATCAGGGTTAGTGAAAGTACTAAGCGAGAATTAGAGGGTTTTGGAAATTCTGGAAATACTCATGAAGAAATATTAAAGAAACTTATAAAGTTAGCGAAGAGCGCATTTACAGATTCAGAAACAAAATTAATTAAAAATAAGAATCTTATAGGGACAAAATATGGGAAATTAAGTAGAACTTTTAATATTGAAACTGAACAGGATAAATACTCGATTGTTTGTAAATTTAATGACTTATCTTTGATGAATTTAATGTTAGAAAACAAAAACTTACAAGGAAGTTTTTCTAAAGAATGGGAAATTGACCTGGAAATTGTGAATATTGGTGTGGGTGCTCAGAAATACGCAGATAAGCGAAAAACAGTCACATGGAAGAGTCCGAATATTCTATATGAACATGATAAGCACGAATATCTTTTACTTTATCTAGTTATGGTGAAACAAGTACTTGAAGAAATGTTTAGTATAAAGATATATGAAATAACTACTCAGGATGATTACTTCAATATTGAGAAATGGAGATCTGCTTTTATCAGGAATAAACTATCGATGGAATCTTTTTACAGGGATATTCAAAAAAGGATAAGATAAAATGCCTGCCAAGAAAACACATATCTATCTATTGCCCTTATATTCAAATAAGGAGAATCTAGAAGACAATAGGTATGAAACCGAGTATGAGTCTAAGGTTAAATTTTCTGAGGATGATTTAACATTGGAATTGTCTGAGGTAAATTCTTTAGTTGAGGAGAGATATTGTTTAAGTATAATGTCTGCTAAATATATTCTCGAAGGGACAATGTCTCAGAATGAAATCAAGGAAGCAATGATACACCATCATCCGCATGGACATCCTTGGAAGCATTTACAATTTAAGCTTACAAGTGAAAATGAAGTTATTAGGATAAATCTTGAACCAGTTGATGAAGGGGATTATATAAAATGCATCAAGGGATTTCTGCATATATCTCAGGACTTAATTAATCTTGAACAACAAGAAAATAAAATTGAACAAAATCTTATAGAATATTTTTTTGATGATAATATAAAAGAATTGGAACCATTTAGGGATTATCTATTGAATAAAATCAAGGTAGCTTATGAACATGGGGGCGTGCTTAATAATTCTAATGAACCCATTGATTTAAAACAGCTAGGAAATCTAAAATCTGAGAAAAGATTATTGCCTTTTTTGGATTGGTGATTCAATTCTATTCTTTTGCTATATCTAGACCTCTACTCCATTAATTTTATAAATACCTGATTTTTCTTTAGTAGTATGTTAATCCAGTCATTTTCAGGTATAAGGGGAGTTTATGGTAAGGATCTTACTGATGATATCGCTAGAAGATATGCTTATGTCTTTAATGAATTTGTTACGAATAAAGTTAATAAAAAACCTAAGATTGTAGTTGGGTATGATACCAGAGATTCAAGCGAAGCTTTAAGAGGAGCTATAGTCGATTCTTTGTTTGATATAATCGATGTAGGAGTTATGCCTGTTGCTGCTGTTGAATTAGGTGTCAGAGAATACAAAGCTGATGGTGGCATTATGATAACTGCTTCTCATAATGAACCTGATTTTAATGGATTTAAGTTCTTGGATAAAGACGGTGCAGTTCTTAGACCTAATGATATGGATAAGGTTATCAGCAGTTTTAAAAAATTAAGCAGTTTAAGTGAAGTTGATTTTTTGAACAATCATCTATACAAGGATGAATTAAAAGGAACTATAAAAAAGATAACCAAGAAGCATAATGACCTTATTGATAAGTATTGTAATTTTTTAAATAAGATTGTAGGTAAAGTTGATAATAATGTTAAGGTTATCCTTGATGTTAATGGTGGTGCTGGCATAATTCTTGATGAGATAATAAAAAAATTAAATATAGACAATATAATAATTATTAATGATGAAAAAGGAGAATTTAAAAGAAAGATAGAACCAAATAAAGAATCATTAAAAGGTCTAAAAAGTGAAGTAAATAAAGAAAATGCAGAGTTTGCAGCTGGTTTTGATTCTGATGCAGATCGGGTTGAGATCTTATTAAAAGATGGCGGGCTGGTAGATGGAAATTATCTACTTGCTTTGATTGTTGATGATGTCCTAAGTAAGGATAATGGGGTTGTTGTTACGAATGATGCTACATCTAATGTTGTCAGGGCCATTACCGAGAAACATAATTGCACTGTTAAGGAAGTTGAAGTAGGCGAAATAAATGTTGTGGATAAGGTACTTGAATTAGACAGCCCCATCGGTGGTGAGGGAAGCAATGGCGGTGTTATACTTCCACCTTCTAGATGCAGAGATGGTATCTTGTCAATATTATATCTATTAAACATTATCAATTCTAAAAAAAGATCATTAAAAGAGTTAATAGATGAACTGCCTAAATATTATACCACTCAAAAGAAGATCAAGTTTAACAAGAAAGCAGATAATAAAACTATTAAAAAGAAAATAAAGGATTATTATTCAGATAAAAAGTATAAAATTCAGGAAACAGGAGATATTACAGGGGGCTTAAAGATAGTTATCGATAAAGACACTTTTGTCTGGTTTAGGTTCTCCAAGACAGAAGAGAATCTCTTGAGGGTGATCGTTGATTCAGATAATCAGGCAGAGACTGATAGATTATTGGGGCAGACCGTATTTCTCAATTAGGTTACATTAGCGTTACATCATGTCAACAGAATAAATGGCAAGAACTCTTATATGCCCATAAAAAACATAACATTTATATTTAATCGATTTTTTTATTTGAATTAATGAAACTAATCAAATTAATGAAATTTTCAAGAGTACTTTTTAAGTCTTTCTTTAAAGAGTGCATTATAGGAATTGATATAACCCCCACTGAAAGATGCAATCTTAACTGTAAATACTGCTTTCAACATGATAATTCATCACCTGTAATGGATCTCAATTCATTCAAAAAGATTGTTGATAAGGGTATATCGCTAGGTGCTCCAGTTTATACCTTTATGGGGGGTGAACCAACAGTCTGGAAGCATTTAGAAGAAGCAATAACTTATTGTAATGAGAGGAATCTTATTACAGAGATAACTTCTAATGGAATTTTATTGAATAAAGAAAAACTTATTAAATTAGGGACAGCAGGATTGGACTTAATTAATGTTTCAATGGATGAAATTGTTGACACGGGTATTAGTGGAAAGAATTTAATAAAAAATCCAGAAATGCTAAAAAATTTAAAAGATTGTAGGAAAAAATATGGGGTTCATATTAAATTCAATGCTGTTATAACAAAACAAAATATTGATCATATAAGCAAATTACTGGAAGTCAGTAAGCAAACTAACATACCTCTCTCTATCGGTTTAGTTGTGAAACCACCATTAAATATGGCCACTAAATGGCCAGCCAATAATGGTTTAACATTTGAAACAGACAAAGAAAGAGCCAAGTTGAAGAAAATAATGGATTTGATTATTAGGAGAAAGAAACAGGGATATCCTATTATTGATCCCCCGTCTTACTTCAAAAATTATGAAAAATATTTTAACAAGAAGAGATTCTGGGATTGCAAGACATTGAAAACACATGCGATAAGTGTCAATCCAGAAGGTTTTGTATATCATTGTGCAAAATTAAATTCTGTAAGTGATTATAAATTTGTAGATATGGGTGCCAAATCACTTCTGAAATTTAAAGAAGAATTATCTAAAATAATTGACAAATGCAATCCGGATTGTTATTCTAATTGCGCATATGACTTAAGTTATTTTCTAGAACATAAATTCAAGTTTTTATATGAAATTATTTATAGTAATTTTATTAAAAATAAAGATTTAATGATGAGTTTTCTTAAAAGAAACAATTAAAACATTAATTGTTAATATTTATCCTAATGGATATTTTAAGTAACTCAGAACTTGTTAAACTCTTTGACCATGCAGCATATGGTCAAACTTCGTCAGAAGAGTTCAGAAAAAGCCTAGAAAGATATAAATACTATTAGAATATATAGAAATACAGAATGAAAACGGTTTACATTATTGTATTAATATTATTGATTACTATTCTTGGTTGTACAAGTCAAAAATATGCAAAAGAAGAAACCAGGTGTTGTACCAATTGTTTGGATTATGGGGAAAAAGATCTATCTAAAGACTGTTTAGAAGTAATCAAAGAACATGGTGGGGATAGGCATTGCTATTTAACAATGCCAGAACATCCACATACACTTTCTGAATGTAAAGATATTATTGGATAGGGACTTTCTGAATTGGATAATAACATCAGGATTCACAGGAGATTTTACCTGTAAACAGAAAAGAGAAAATTAAGCATGGTGTATATGCATGATAATAGAAATATTAGGATCTGGATGTCCAAGTTGTAAACAACTTGAAGAAAATACAAAAGAAGCAGTCAAAGAATCAAATAAAGATGCTGAAATTCTAAAGATTACAGATATAGCAAAATTTATTGACTATGGTGTTATGCAAACTCCTGCATTAGTTATTGATGGGGAAGTCAAGTGTTCAGGGAAAGTTGCAGATAAAGAAGAGATTAAAAAATGGTTATAATTGTGGAAATATTTTTGGAGGTGTAATTTAATGAAATACATAGTATTTACAATAACCCTAATGATTTTTTTAGCAGGATGCAATACAACGACAGAGCAGAGTCAGGAATGTACAGATGATATGTCATGTGATATTGGAACTCTTGCAAAAGGCTCAATTATGGGTGATAATGTTGAAAAAATTGAAGTGTATCATTTTCACGGTGCAAGTCAATGCTTTTCATGTAGAACAATCAAAGAATTTGCTGAAAAGACAGTTAATACATATTATTCAGATTTACTTGAATCAGGAAAAATGGAATTTAAATCTATTAATGCTGAATTGCCTGAAAATAGGGAAGTAAGCACAAGATATGGTGCAACTGGTTCTTCATTATGGATTGGGACTTATATCAATGGGGAATTTCATAAAGAACAAAATACAAATGTTTGGTATAAAATAAATGATGAGGAAGATTTCATAAGTTATCTTAAGGGATTCCTCGATAAGAGACTTTCAGGAGACTTAAGTTAAAATGAGTTTAATGGCGTTTATGGAATCAATGGGGACTAGTAATATAGCAATAGTTGCTTCATTTTTTATTGGTCTTATGACTGCATTAAGTCCATGTCCTCTTGCAACAAATATAACTGCTATTGCATATGTCTCAAAAAAGATCAACAACAGCAAACATACCCTGATAGTTGGATTTCTGTATACTCTGGGAAGGATGTTTTCTTATACATTACTCGCTTCTTTGATTGTGTGGTTAGGAATTAGTTCTCAAAGCATATCATTTTTCCTTCAAACATATGGTGATAAGATATTAGGACCTTTACTTGTTGTCATAGGTATAGTAATGCTAGACATAATTAAGTTATCAATTTTCAAAGGAAGCGATAAACTAAATAAACTAAAAGAAAAATTAGCAAATAAGGGATATTTAGGCAGTTTTCTTTTGGGAGTCATATTTGCTTTAGCATTTTGTCCATTTAGTGGAGTATTATTCTTTGGTATGCTTATCCCCTTAGCAATTAAAGCAGGGGATGGACTAGTAATTCCTGCAGTATTTGCATTTGCAACAGGGCTTCCAGTGATAATCTTCTCATTTATCCTTGTTTATAGTATTTCAAAGTTAAGCAGCATCATGAATAAAGTTCAGATAATTGAGAAATGGATGAGAAAAATCGTAGGGATTATTTTTGTGCTTGTTGGATTTTATTATATTATAAATTTATTATTTTGAGTGTGCCATTCTAAATAAATTTATGTGAAGCAGACTATATGTCTGAAGGACCAAACCCTCTTTCTAGTTACAGAAGTTAAGGTGTCGCTTATTCTAAAATTTGCAGTAAGATTTAAATATACTTCTTATTATTAATCTATAAAATGAGGAGACTTAAGAAAATAAGATATTTTGTTGTTATTATGATTTTAATTGGAACACTCTTTTTATTTGGATCTCAGTCAGATCCTGAAAAATTAGCCCCACCTTCTGAAGATAAAATAGTTGGTAAAGCATATTACCTTAGTCCAATAGATAGTAATGCTCTTTCTGATGAAGGGCTATATTTGGATAAAGGTTGGAATACTATAACCTGGTCAGAAGATAAAAATGTGGGTCTTGGGGAAGGGCTAGAATCTATTAAAGAAGATTATTATTATGTGTATGAGTATTCTAAAAAGAATTTTTTTTTAATCCTACTGAAAAGTATGCAACATATAATGAACACACATATTACAAAAAAAGATTATTTTCTGAATTTCAAGCAGGTAGGACGTATGGGATTTATATGAAGGAAACAGGAATTATAAGGTATCCTATTTGTCCAAAATGGCAAGTATGGAATGAAATTAAGGGGGTATGTGAATTTCTTTGTGAAGATAGCGATGGGGGGATAAATCTTGATATTAAAGGTTTTACTTCAAATCCCATAACCAATGAGATTTACAATGACTCTTGTAATCCAGATGGAGATGTAATTGAATATTTTTGTAATTTTGAAGATAAAAATAGAATTAATGGGAAACTGCATAAATGTGAAAGTCTAAATCAAGGTAAGTTATGCAGGGATGGTGCTTGTATAGGATGTACAGATACAGATGGTGGTTTGAATTATCATGAAAAAGGGGAAACTGCTGGAAAAAGTGCAGAAGTTGATTATCTTACAGGTGGAGATACCTGTTACAAAGGAGAATATAATGATTTTTATAACAATGGCGATTTAGTAGAACATTATTGTGATGAAAATGGATTACATACCAATCTTGCTTATGATTGTGGAGACGAAGGAAGAGTATGTGTTGAGGGTGCATGTGTTTTGAGTGAATCTCTGTCAACAACTTATTTAAAGAGGTCAGAGGAATCTAAAAAAATAACTATTGTTTATCTGCCTTCTAATTTTGATTCAGATTTTATCTCTGATTTTGCATTAAAAACTTTCGGAGAAAATAATCCCACTGGATTAATAGATTTTTATCCTTTTTCAGAATACGCCAACCATTTTGAAATTATATCTCTAAATTATAATCAAGAAGATTATTCGAAAGAAGAAGTCGTAAACTCATTGATGTCTGATCTGAGTAGAACTTATCTCGTTTTAGTATATTTAAATGAAACATGTGTAATTCCAACTGCAAGTATAGAACCATTACAATCTTATAATGAGATATTTATGTCTATTTGTCAAGATAATATTGAAATCCCAGATTATTTTACTTATGACCTACCTAGAGCATTTGTTCATGAATTTGGGCACGCTTTTGGACTTTTAGCTGATGAGTATGCAATTAACCTAATTGTAAATTTTATCGAAGCACCAAATCTTGACTCTGAAGGTTGTTCAAAATGGTGTGAGGGAACATTAAATGAAAATTCAGCGAATTATGGGGATTATCAAAATTTAAAACATAACTGTATTGAACCATATACTAATGAATTGGGGCTTTTGTACTTCAGTGATGATTCTATACGAAAAGAATTTGAAACATGTTTAATTGATTATCCAAACTTTTTTAATTGGGATCTTGGAAAAAATTGCATTGGTGATTCAGGATGTTTCCTTAGTGCAGGGGGATTTTTGGAATGGAGATCTTATGAAAACACTATGATGCGAAGCTTTAACGATGAAGGTGCCTCTTTTGGTGAAATAAGCGAACAACAGATCCAAAATAGATTTTCTTACTTTTTAGGAAGTTAAAAATATTAATAATATACTTTCTTCCATTTTCTAGAAATTGCCCTTTTAGTTAATAAATGTGAATTTCCATTTATCAGGGGCGTAGCCCATTCCAGTAAATACATTAAGGGGCGGTTTTAAGACTATAATTGAAATCATCGACAGATTTAAATAAAACTGATTTAATTACTAATTTAATATGAAAATCAAAATATTTTTTGGATTATCCATTATTTTATTGCTTATTATTGGTTGTGGTCTAATAAGTCCAAGACCTTCACATCCAGCATTGGTTGTGGATTCAGAAAATAATGCACAGCTGTTCTGGACTGAAGATACAAAAAGGAACGATGGTCAAGGGGATGTTTTATATTATTCAAAAATAAGTAAAGAAGGTAAAAGAATTGTTAATAAGGAAAAATTGTATTCAAGTCTTTCCATTTATGAGCCCGTTAGTTTAATTAGCAAAAATAATGAAATTAGCTTATTTTGGTTTGATCCAAGTGAGATGGAGAATTTCAACGCCAATTCCTTCCCTCAGATAGGTAAGGTGTATTGGATGAAAGTTGACTCAAATGGAAAAATAATTTCAGAAGCTAAAGCGATTAGTGAAGCTAAACAAATCAATGAAGATTTGATTGACAGTAACAAATTAATTGAATTAAGCGGAGATAATTCTATCCACCAAAATAAAGCACTACATTGGAAAATTGAAGTGAGCGAATTAACACGTGCTGAAGCTAGTAAAGTTATGGGAGAAAACATTCCAGATATTAAACCAAAACAATTTATTAGGTTTAAAGATTCTATTGATTCTTCTGGGAATACATATATTTTTTCAAAAGATTGTGATGTGAGTGAATCATTTCTAGGAATTCCTTTTGTGTGTGTGAAAAAATTAGATTCTACTAATGAACTAGTATTCAATAAAAAGATATTTAGTAGACCAGTTCCTAAAAATTGCAAAGGATTTAGAAGTTGTGTACCCTCATTTTACTCAGAACAATTAAAACTGGATAATGAGCATAACATACATATTACATTTTATATGAATAATGGATTCAATAGATTTAGTATCCATTATATTAAATTAGATCATTCTGGAAACTTATTGATAGAAGATATGAAAATTGCTTAAAACCGCCCCCTTTCACAAATTTAGGAAACCCTTGTTCTCGTCTTAAGGGGTAAGAATTTTATTGTATTTAACATCAGAACTTGTTAAGTTCTTTTCCCATACGAAGTGTGGGAAAACCGCATTCGCGGAGTAAAATTTGTGTTCTATCAATTCTGCCGAAGGCAGACTATATGTCCTAAGGACTAGTGGGTTCTGTTCATTCTAAAGGGCGAAGCGATACTTTAAGAACAAGTAGATATTAAATATTTTTCACGCATCTATAGCCCTGATAATTAGCACCTGAAGTTTTACTTCTATCTAAAATATAACCATTATATGCAACTAAGTAAGCTCTTTTTTCATCTTTTTCTTCGCTTGTCCAGTAATAAATCACTTGTGAATTAGGGTTCCACAAAGGTGTCTCTTTATCAGGAGTAGTTTGATAACTTGGTTTTCCTTCCATATCAATAACACCCTGCACATTATTATTTTTCTTTGTCATTGAGCGAACTATCTCTTCTCTTGTTGGAAGTCTCCAATTTCCTTCTAGTTTTGCACAATTATTTTCCGCTGTCTGCCAATCTGTTCCATCTAAGGGGAATCCAATACCTTGCGAAGCCCAAGATAATGTAACTCCATTTCCTTCAATAGTTCTTGATCCAAAATTATTATCATTAAATCTATTTTCAACTCTAATTAATTGAGGGATGCCAAAAGATAGGGTTATTAATATGAAGATTGTTATAAATGATAAAGTGATTATTCTTCTGTATTTAAATTCACCAAAATAAAAACCTAAAGCAAACAGCAAGAGCGGGATTAAGATTAAGAATCTTCCAGCATTGCTGTTGAAAAAGAATAATGCAAATATTCCCAATGCAATAAATATTCCTGAGCCTATTTTTTTGTAATTCATAGCTATTAATAAAACTGTTAAGAATACAACAGGAATTGATAAATATTGAATAAAAGTTAGTGATAAATTTTGTAAAAGGGAGGTATGATACCAACCTTCATGGAAAGCTTCATTAATTCCCCAATATGACCAGAAACCCACTATAAGGAAGCTTATAATGGCTGTTATCCAACCAATAATTATTTTGAGTTTAGTCATAATTATTTACTCCGACAAACCCCAAACAAAGTACTGCAATTGCTAAAAGGATTAAAATTGTTTCTTGAGATCCATTTAAAATTAGCAATATAATACTTACAATGCCCATGCATAATGCAATGACGCTTGGAATTAATGTTGTTAATTTATTATTTTGCATTTTATCTACCTCATTTTATTTTTTCTTATTTATTGCATTAGCAATTTTTTCCAGTCCACTATATATTATTCCCCCACATACAATGAATCCTGTGAAGATCATTGTCCCTGCTATTATATATGCGATTTCAATTTCCATTTTTTTACCCCCTTTAATATCTCATTAACCATCTTGAACTACATTTAGGACATTTAGCAAAAAATGAAACAAATTCTGTCCATTTAGTTCTTTTCCATTTATGCCCACATTTTAAACATTTCATTTTCTTGAAATTATACTAGTTATAATAAGGCCTAGTCCTAATCCACCCATTATTGATCCAACAAATGCTAGAGTATTTGCCCTTAGGAAAAAAAATCCAATACCTATTCCTAACAATACCCCACCACCAATTGCCCATGAACTTTTATCTTCTTTCATTTTATTTTACCTCCTTCCATTTCCATGCAATCCTTATAATAAATAAAGTAGTAATTATCTCTATAGTTCCAAAGAAGACATAATACGGGGCAGGCGTTCCGACAAACAACGATGCTGATACTGCTAAAGTGTGTATTATGCCTGCAGTGATATTTGTTATCCTATTCCATCTATATTTTAAAATTCTTGATAATAAAACCATGACTATTGCAGTTTCCATCAGTATTGCACCTATCAATAAAAATACTGGCGTAAATGTCAAACCCTCTACAGAACCAGTTAATATTTCTTGTATCATCCCTGGCTTATAAAATCCTAAAACATCTGCGTAAAGATAATTTAACACTGCAAATATCCATAATGTTGAAAGTAAAATTTTTTTGTCTAGTTTCATTTTTTCACCCCATTATCTTCTGTACATTCTCCTTCTGTGTATGAAAACACTCTTGAATTTACACAAGCTTTACATGAATTTTCATATGTTTCTTTAACTGGATTACAAGGGGTTGTTATACACTCAACTTGTACTTGACCACATACTGGTTGGTATATTTCAATGCATCCATCCGCACCTCTTTGTTCTGGCAAGCAATCAATTGCTTTTAGTTTAGTTGTTGGTTTATCAATAATAGTATCTTTATCAATACTTACTGTATTATTGCAACCAATAATTAAAGATGTTATTAATACTATCAATATAACAGTCAATATTCTTTTATTATTCATATATTTTACCTTTCATACTTACTAGTTTTTTAATATTTCCTTTTTATTATGATAGTAATCTACAATCGCATTAAATCTTTCCTGATCTGCCAGATTACACCACCAATTGTTTATTATCCCTCTTTCTTTTTTGGAAAGTTTCATTTTTTATATCCTATCTTAACCTACTCTGGAAACAGTGTTACAGCATTCATATAGTCTATCTTATCATGCTCATACTCAGTAAAACCAGCATATTTCTGAAGATTTTTTGCAACTATTGGAGCTAATTTTGCCATAACAAAATCACTTCCAAAAACGATGTGGTCTGGTCCTACGAATGCTTCAAGAGCTTTTAAAGCTGGCTCACTTGCAGTAAGTGCTGTATCATAATACATGTTTTTTAGGGTATCTAAGCCTTTTTCAGGACCCCCCTTAATAATGAAATCATAAAGTGACCTTAAAAATGGGGGCTTTTTTCCTTTTTGGCCGTATTTTACTAGGGCAACTCTCCATCCTGTGTAGGGCAATGTTCCCCCACCATGAGATAAGATATAATTGATTTTTTTATAGCGGTCAGTAACTCCAGTATAAATCATATTTGTTACAGCTCGTGTGGTTTCAAATGTTGCCTCAATGAGTGCATTAGGGATACCTAGTTTTGGATCATATTGCCCTGCTGGATCAGTTGGGTGTATGAAAACGACCGCATTTCTTTTATTTAATTCTGCAAATATAGGTTCAAATATTTCATCACCAAGATATTTGCCTTTATAATGAGTAAGTAAAGCTACTCCATCAAGGTTTAATTTGTCTAAAGCATATTTTAGCTCATCTAATGACCCTTCAATATCTGGCAAAGGTAAAGACGCAAATCCTCCAAACTTATGGGGGTACTGTCTTTTTAGTTTTGCCATGTATTCGTTGCATTGCCTTGCTAAATCTCTTGATGTTTGCTTATCACCAAAAGAAACTCCCGGCGTTGTTATTGAAGTTATTGCTTTTCTGATGTTATTTTTTTTCATGAAAGACAAAGATATTTCGGGCGTCCATTTTGGGAATTTTACTCCAAAACTTTGTTTAATTCCTAAGCTATCTAATCTTTCTATATATTCGGGTGGTATTATGTGGTGGTGTACATCAATTCTGCTCATTTTTCTCACCTTGGCTTTTTTTAGTCCATTCCATAATTTTTTCAAACAAAAATTCTTCCATTGATTTCACATACATTTTGCATCACCTGATATACAGTATGATGATTAAAATATAACTAATTTGAGCCGTTAATAAACGGCAATTTTATATAAAAAAGGTTTTTTATATCATTTCATGAGGAAATTAACTGTAACACTTAAACCAAACTTCTTAATGAAGAGAATGCTAAAATCTATATTTGAAAATATTGAATCTATTGAGCTAAAGGAATTGATGAGGGTGGATTTTGTAAATGGTAAAAAAATTGGCGTTGGAGATATATTAGTTAAGGATGGAGTAGATTTAACCAAATTGAGGGTTAAAAAATTTGAAATTTTAGATATACTTGAGAAAAAAGGTAATAAATATACTTGTCTTGTTAAAGTGAATGTTCCAAAGTCGGGCCAAAAACTATTACAATTTTTTGATTTTGATCTGATATATGATATACCAACAATGATTACACTTGACAGGTTGATTTATAGCGTAATTGGGATTGAGAAAAATCTTAAGAAATTCTTAAAGCTTGTTAGATTGATTGGAACTGTAGAAAAAGTGATCTATAAAAAAGCAGATTATAGGGGTATTGGTATAACTGGAAGTTTAACTGAAAAGCAGAACCATATCCTACATGAAGCTATGCGTTGGGGTTATTATAATTATCCTAGGAAAATAGACACTTCAGAACTTGCTAAGAGGGTTGGTATTAGCAGGACAACACTTGTTGAACATCTCAGAAAAGCTGAGAATAGAGTTATGGAAAAAATATTTGTAAAATGAATTCTGCGATAGCTGCCTATGTCCGAAACATTAGATGATTTGATTATTCAAAAAATGGAAATTATTTTTTCCTTCTTCTTTCATTAAAAAAAGCTTTTTGCATTAAGGGATATACATTGTAACCTAATCCAAATCCAATAAACAGCATACCAATAAGTTTATTGCTATTTAAAAGGACAATTCCCACTACAACCAAACCAGCTCCTAATGTGTCTTGAATTTTCATTTTTCAAAAAACCCCCTTCCAGTTAATATTCCTAATGCAATACCCATAATAAATAATATCAATGGGCCAATATCTCCTTTGGATAATAATATTCCGATTATTGGAAACATAGGAACAATGCCAATAAAAGCTTTTCTTGGAATTGTTATAGATTCTTTTTTTATTTTTTTGACCATTTTTCTTTATTTTTCCCTCCAATTATCATAAATGTTATTCCTATGCTAATAAATGCTGCCCCAATCGCAACATTCACAGAAGTCATAAAGACAACTCCCGTACCCACAAAGGTTATGCCTGAAAAAAATATTGCTTTATAGTTTGTTTCTTGTTTTTTCATTATTGTATACTATGAGAATGAATGTATATAAATTCTTCGAAAATAATTCTGCGAAGCAGACTATATGTCCGAAGGACCGGAACCCCCTATTTCTAAAAAAGGAACCCAAATTTTATTGAACTTAACATCGCGATTAAGAGAAGTTCGGTTTTGAGGCATCCCACAAAACCGAATTTGGGTAAAAATCGGGAAATCGCTTGGCGATTTAGTGTAAGCGACCGATTTTTCCTCTTAATCGCTGTTAAGTTCTTTTCCCATACGTAGTGTGGGAAAATTTCGTCCGAAAAGTAAAATTTGAGTTCCCAATAAATTCGACCGAAGGGAGTGTAACTGTCCGTAGGACTAGGGGGTTCCGTTTTATTTATTTTCTATTTCTTAAAAAAATTACTTGAGATATTCTTCTTTAGAGTACCTACACAAATCCAAACTTTATGAGTTTATTGAATAATCTAGTGGAAATTTTTAATATCAATTTATGTCCATATGAAAGATTTGATTTAACAAAAAACTTTTTGTTAAGATAATAATTATAATCTGCGTTAGATTTTTTTTTATTCTTTTTTGATAATGTTTTAAAAGCTGAAAACCAAATTAAATGACCTATCGTTGGTTTGTAAATAAACGGTTGGTTCATATTTTTTGTAAACTTTATAGCTGCTTTATGTAAACTATTAGCTTGTTTTTTTCTTTTTTTATCATTCATGCCTGGAGAATTCATTGTGCCCACTTTAGAAATAATTTTCCCACCTGAAACCATCGGTGCAAGGGCATTCAGCGCTTCTTTAACTCCCATATAACTACCGCTTGTAATGAGAATCATAAAGCGTTGATTAAAATAACGAGGTCTATGCATCAAATAAGAAAAACGATCAATATAATTTTTCATTCGCCAATTCACATTCATTGTATGATTTGGACTTGCAAGGAGGACTCCATCTGATGATTCAATCTTATTTATAATAGTATCTCTATCATCTTTCAAGGGACAAAATCCCTCGCCCTTTGTTAAACAAAGATGACAACCAGTACAAAGTTTTAAATCAACCTTATTTAAAAAAAGATATTCATATTCACAATCACATTTTTTTTTATGAATACTTTCAATTTTTTTTATTGCATTAAAAGTATTTTTTTTTCGTGGACTACTAATTATTGCTAATATTTTCATTTTTTAAAAAATTCTTTTCCAATAAGAATTCCTACACCTATACCAATTATTAATAAACCCAATCCTCCAACGTCTCTCTTAGATAAAATAAGAGCAATTAAAGGAAAAAGACACACTATAAGAATAAATGCTTTCTTTGGTATGATTATAGATTCTTTTTTTGGTTTCTTATTTATTTTTTTGGCCATTTGTCTTTATGCTTTCCTCCGATGATCATATTTAATCCTCCGATTGTAATAAAAGCTGTCCCAAGTACTGCATTTACCGAAGTCATAAAAACTACTCCTAATCCAACAACAGCTACTCCCATAAAAAATATTGCTTGATAGTTAATATTATTTTTTTGTTTTTTCATTTTAAATTATTTCTTTCTTTCATCTTCCTGTCCATAATTATTTTTATACCTTGGCCATTTCCATGCATACCAAACAATTAGTATAGTGAGTATTATTTCCACCACACCAAATAACCAATAATAAACCCAAGTTTCTCCAATTTGAGTAGCAATATTTACAAGAACAAATAGTGAACCTACAATAACATTTGTCCAACGATTTATATTAGGTTTTAATGTTAAAGATAATAAAACCATAACAGCTGGAATTATCATAAGTATTGTAGCTTGCAATAATGCTACTTGAGTTACCGAGAAAGGTCCCATAAATCCTGCTAAGATACTCTCAATTGCGCCTGGTCTAAATAATGATAATATGTCCTTATAAATATACAAGAACATTAAAGTTATCCATATTGCTGAAAGTTTTAGCTTAATATTTATCTTTGGATTCTCCAAAATTAATGTGGAATTTTTGATTGAATTCATTTTACCTCCATTAATATTTAATTTCATTATTATTTAAACATTCACCTTGTGTATATGAGATTACTCTTGGATTTGCACATGCTTTGCATGAGTTTTCAAATGTTTCTTTTATAGGATCGCATGGTTCCGTGATGCATTCAACTTGCATTTGTCCACAAACTGGTTGATAAATTTCAATACAAGCATCAACATTTCTTTGTTCAGGCAAGCAATCTATTGCTTTTAGTTTACTTATTGGTTGTTCATTGACTGAATCTTTATCAATACTTACAGTATTATTATTACATCCAATGATTAATGTTGTTATTAATATCAAAATAATTGTAATGCTTATTTTATTTTTCATTTTATTTCCTCTTGTTAAATCCTTTAATCATTAACCAAATTGCTAAAAATACTTCATTTAAAATGATTGGTGCATATCCAATAATTGTGCCTAGCATTGGTAATTCAAAACCTAATTGTGTATATACGTTGGCAACTGATACCAACACTGACGCAACCATACCCCAAATTGAAATAAACTTAGGAAGAAGTTGTTTTTTCTGTAACAACACGTAGAATAAAAATGCACTTATTGAAAAAGCATAAACATGTATTGCGTAGATATTATTATACATTGTTATGTTTTGTAATAAAACAAAAACTCCTGCAGCAAACATCAATAAACCTTCAATACCTTTTATTATAAGATAAGAAATTCTTAATTTGTATGGTTTGAATAAAGGATACATTAAAATTGCTATACCAATTACTGCAGCACCACTTATTACTTCTGTAAATAATCCTATAACTGGATGGACGTTAATGCTTGCCAACATACTATATGCCACTAAAATTAAAATTCCTACAATCACTGTAGTTTTTTTATTTTTATCCATAGTATTTTATCACCAAATAAAGGGAATTATCCTATATTTAACTTTTTTCATATAATCTGCATAACCTATTAAGTCTTGTTGTAGTACTTTTTCTTCATTCATTATTCTAATTATAAATAAGAACGGAATGATTACAATACTTAATAAAAATCCATAAATTGAACCAAGTACTAATGGCACTGGACAAAATATGAGTATTGCAGATAAATACATTGGGTGCCTGATTATAGAATTTAGACCAGCATCAATTAGTTTTTGCCCTTTTTGTATTTCAATTGTTCTCGATGCATAACTATTTTGTTTCATCACAATAAAAGATAATATAAAACTAAATATTATAATTATAGCTGATGTTATGACTAACCAAATAGAGATATTAGACCATTGAAATCTGTAGTCTAAACCTGAAACAATTAAAATACTAAGTGCTGTTATTCGAAAACTATGAATGAAGAATTTTTGTGTTTTTTCTTCCTCTTGATCATCTAATCTTTTTTGCAATAAATCAGGATCTTTTATGGCCAAATAAATTAATATTATTAAATCAGGTAAGAAAAAAGCGCCAACAAATATCCAACCATTCAAATATTTTATTGAACCAGCAGAAAAGAAAATTAAGAAAGTAAAAAATAAGAGTATGAAAATAAATCTTATAAATTCTCGAATCATTTTTGATTTTTTATTTTTATTCATAGTCTTGAACCTCTTTTTTTAATTTTTTTATATGAAATATTTATTTGAAAACCACATCATACACATTATATAGCAGGGTTTTATATAAATTTATAACCTGACATATAAGGTTATATTTATATATAAATGATTATCTTTCTATTTGTTATGAGAAAAGTAACTATCCAGTTAACGCCATCTATGGAAGTAAGAAAAGTTTATGAGCCTTATTTCAAATATTTAAAGCGGATCACCACGTTGAATCTATTGAAAGTAGACTTTCTGAAGAATTTGGAGCTCTTGATATTTGAGATTGTTGTAAAAGATGAATATGATTTTCATAATATTAAGTGGCCAAAGAGTGTAGTATTTTATCATATACTAAAAGAAGCAGGAAAAACGCTAACATTACTTGTAAAGACAAATAGTGAGTTTTTCACAGGGGGTTTAAGGGGTATGCATGATTTGGATGTTGTATTGGATTCGCCTTCTTTTATAGAAAAGGATAAAGTAATAAGAAGCTGTATTGGAGATGAGATTAATCTAAAGAAATTTGTTGCTAAGATGGGAAAATTTGGAGAGATAACTAAGATAGCTTACAAGAAATCCAATTATAAAGAAACAAATCTTACTTCTCATCTTACAGATAAACAAAAGGAAATATTGAATCTTGCAAAAATAGAAGGATATTACAAATTACCAAGAAAGATTAATGGCGATGGATTAGCTAAAAAGATTGGATGCAGCAAAGCTACTGTACTCGAGCATTTGAGAAAAATAGAAAATAAGATAATGAATAACATCGATGAATAATATTCTGCAAAGCAGACTATATGTCCGAAGGACCGGAACCCCCTATTTTTGTTTCTTTTTTCTAAAAATAAAGTAGGAACTCAAATTTTATTGAGTTTAACATCGGTTAAAACTTGTTACCCGAATTTTTTTCTTTTTTAGAAAAAAACTCGAAGAGGACCGAGGATGAAAAATCTAGATGATTTTTCATCACTCCCGGGACTCATCGAGGTATGACGCAGAGGAAAAAAGCGTATTAAGCTCGAAGAGCATTTAAGTAAAAGAATTTAAGGGCAAAAGACTATAAATCATCTATAGAAAATACTTGACACATAGTACCACGAATTGCTGGATCTTCCAATTGGCCATATACTTTTAATAAAATTTCTTTGTAATGGGGGCAATTTTCAGGATAATATGTTGTTTGGACCATGGTACGAGCTTCCATCTGCAAATCAGCTGGTGTACGAAAATCATCTTGCACTCTCACAAATACATCACGGTCATTTGGAAGAGGACCTCTACCTACAAGAACCCTTTCTAATCCTTCCAAGTTTAAGGCATCTAATCTATTTTCAACTTCTACTTTATCTAAAGTTGAATAAAATAATACAGTTGTCATTTAAATAGGGGAATGAGCTATTATTTTAAAATCTTTTGCCCTTATCACGTTTTTAGCTTTTTTTCTCGAGTAATATTTTGGGTAACATCGGGCCCTGTTAGTTTCTTTTCCCATACGAAGTGTGGGAAAATTTCGACCGAAAAGTCGCTACGGGACACACTTCCAATCAAGCTCGGAGAGCCATAAAGGACAAGAATCTAAGGGGACACACTCATAAAGTATTAAAGAATTTGTGGGCTGAAAATATCGCAGTATTTATATATTAAGTTATTATTTTTATATAAGTATAATGGTTGATTATCAAACTTATGGAAGTTGGGCAATAGGGATTGCACTAGTGATATTTATTTTTTGGATATTAAGCAGGATTTCCAGACATAGGGCTGAATTTGGAACAGGTTTAGAGAGGAGAGTTGAAAAACAGACAGGATTAGGAAGAATCAGAAAAAAGGTAAGACAAATTCAGGCTGGAACAATTGCTGAAAAACAGAAAGGTAAAGTTGAGGAAGCTAAAGAAGAAGCAGAGGAAAAAGGGGCTAAAGGAAGGGGAGCAGATAAGGCAGAAATTGAAGCTGAAAAAGGTGCTGCTGAGGGAGCAAAAGCCGCAGAGGAAATTGAAGAATCTGCTGAAGCTTTAGCCGCTATTGAAGGAAGAGCATTAGGATTAATAGCTGGATTGAAACTTATTGAGCAAGCAATTGAAAATTATGTCCAAAGCGAAAGCCAAGAAGAATCCAAAAAAGAAGAGGAATTAAAATATATCAATGGGCTTATTGGGAGAATTGGACAAATGGTCAATTATAATAAGATTGACTCTCATGTTATTGCGTATTTAGAGAATTATGTTAATAATCTACTTTCTTATCTAAGAGCCGAAGTCGGAACAGAAGAAGGAAAAGAAAAAGGTATGAGAAAATTAATTATCCAATTAAAAGAAGCAATTGTTGAGATGAGACAAGTTCTTAATGAAGCCAAAACTGAAGCAGGGATTTTTAGAAAATTTGAAAGAAAAGCAAGAAAGGATTATTCAAGGGAAATCAAAGATTTAGCAAGGTCATTAAAGGCTAAAGAAAAAGAATTAAAGCAAGCAAAAAGAGCAGGAAAAGGAGCAGATAGAAACCTGATTGCTAACTTAGAAAGAGAAATTGCTTTAATGAGAAAACAGCAGGATGCCGCCAACAGGCTTAATTCTCAATTGAAATCAACTTTCAAAATGATGGATAAAGAGATTAAAGAAACAAAAAAGATGATAAGAAGACTTCTCAAGCTTGATAAAAATATGAACAGAACTGACAGGACTATAAACAAAACAGAATCAAAGATTGAAAAGAAGTTTAAGCAAATGAGAGAATCTTTTGGAAAGTTGGAAAAAGCTATTGGCACTTTTGAATCTAGCAAGAATATTCATTTAATTGCTTTATCAATTTCTAAAGAGCTTAATGATTTCTTGAAAAAAAATAAAGATTTAGGTTTAATGACATCACAATTTGATAAATCCCTGCGAAATATTGTAACTGTTGGTTTTGAAATGTCAAGGCTTACAGAGGCTTATGAAAGAATGATTAGAGGTTTAACTGATTCTGAAAAAGCAGTTGATCAGGGAATGGAAGTTTTGACAAAAGTTATGCAAAGCGTAACATCTGATTCTGAAATACAGATTGATGAGAAAGAAGTTGCTGATACTTTAGAACAATTAAAACAATTGCTTGATTATGAAGAAAAAATTGAGAAATATCTTTCAAGGTTAGTTACTTCAATTGAATATAAATTAAAACAATTATTCTCTTTAATTGATAGATTGGTAGAAGAAGATATGAGGATTGTTAATTCTATTGAAGCCTCGTCTGGAAATCTAGGTAAAATGATGGCTGGAACTGTTGATAGAAAAATTGCTGTTGATGAAAAATATATGAGTCAAGCAGAACAATTTGAAAGCCAACTAAATTCTAGAAATGCGGCTGCTGCAAGAGCTTATTCTCAAGCTAGAAGAGCAGAGTTTAGAACGTAAAAAGCCCACAAATTCTTATTAAGTTAAACATCAAGTGCGAAGCACAATCAAGAGTGTGTCCCCTCTTCTTTTTTATTTTTTAAAGTGTGTCCCGTAGCGATTGAAACTAACATCGCCCTTTGGCGAAGTTCAATTCTGACCTCTGGGGCTCATCACGAAGTGAAGAGACCCGAGCTGGAAGAATTGAATTTGGGAGAGGAGGTAATTTTGCGTGGCAAAATAGGCGAAGCCGGTACCTCCGAACCGTTAAAGGGCTGTTATGTTCTTTGACCATACAGAGTATGGTCAAACCGCGTCCGCGGAGTTCGAGTTTTGGCGTCTTAAAGCACGAAGTGCCTTCTCGTAAAAGAATAAAGGGCTTGGGACTTTTTCACTAATATTTATATAAATAAGGTCAATCCTAATTATTATATGTCTGATAGAACAAGATTAGTTGAGTTGATACGGGAAAGAATTATTGAAGAAGATACTGTAATGATTCATGGAACAAGTGTTGAATCTGGATTAACCCTTTTAGATACGGGAAAATTAACTCTTGCACCATATAGTCATACTTGTGAAATACATCCAGGTTATTTGTTTTTTGTTGTTAATCCAGCTAGATTTAAAGATAATGATTTTTACAAAAAACACTCGGATGATTTTCAGAATGCTTGGCATGATTGTTTAGATCTTAGACATTTTTATGCAACAGCTATAGGTCAAACGCAGTATATTGCCCATCAGATTGGGCAATTTGATGGAATTTTATATGATTTAACTCCACTTAATCCTCAAGAAACACTCTCTTTAGAGAATCTTCCTGATTTTATAAGGGAAGGGTTCGTTCAATGGGTTAATTCAGTTAGACCTGGTGAATTTGATATTGATAGATTAGAATCTTTATTAATGCAAGCTAGCAAAAGGAGAGGAATACTTTTGTCTTTAAATGAGGGTATTCTTGAGCATGAAATTGAAATGGATGATGAGGATTATGCTGTAAAAATTTATTTGCCTAATGGATTAGATGGAAGGTATATAAACGGAATAGTACCTCAAGGAGACGTAGAAGCAAAAATTCTTCAAGATAGAAAAATAGGATCTATGTCCCAAGCCCCTTCTCAAAAATAGCCAAAACTCGAATTGAACATAACATCGGAATTAAGCGACGTTGGATTTTCCCTCGAAAATTGAGGCAACCCTCAATTTTCAGAGTTGGAAAATTCAATGTAGGGGAACAACGAATTTTGCTTGGCAAAATAGCCGAAGGCGGTCGTTGTGAACCGTTTAATTCCTGTTAGTTACTTTTCCCATACGTAGTGTGGGAAAATTGCGTCCGCAAAGTTAAATTTAAGTTTCCAATCAATCCGACCGCAGGGAGACTATATTTTAGGGAATTCTCTCCAATCTAGCGAACATAGTGAGCCTTCAAGGAAGTACATCAAGGGCAAGAAGTGTATTTATCAAATGAGGCGAAGCCGATACATCAAAACAAAGTATCAAGGGGCAAGAAAACTCAACTTTCTTTAATACTTTCTTCTATAGACTTTACAATATCTATTTCAATTAATTTGTTAAATTCATTATAGAAAGTATCTACATAGTTATTTTCTACCTTTATTGTTTTTTTATATAAACAATAAGTTTCATCAGCATAACTATATCCTATTTTTTTAAGTGAATCATTTAATTTGTTTTTAAAATTCTTTCTAATCTTATTTATTCTTGGATATGATTTTTTAGTGAAGCATATGTAGAAAACAGTTTCATTCTTTTTAACATCATCTGTCATTAAATCAATTGCGATATAAATATCATATTCTTTTTTCTTTAACCAATTATCTTTCTGTAAAATTATATATTCCCAATTGTCAAAATGCTTATAATTAAATTCAGAAAATTTCTTTTTTAATCTTTTTATGAATATTTTCCATATATTTTTTCTTTCATCCTCAAATTCTTCAATTATTTCATCTATTTCATCACTATGCTCAACATATAATAAGGATTTTTCATTAAAATTATTAAGTTTGTTTGCCATAATATTCACCTCTAAGTTTTTTATATATTGTTGAAGAATGAATCTAACATCTGAATTTGCTGACTTAATTATTTTTTCAGTTATTTTATAAATTTGGTCATAACTAATAGTTTTTATTTCTGGAATTTTTTCTAATTCTTTACTAAAATTCTTTAATGTGGTTTTGGGAGCTAAAAGAACCATCATTGTTGGTTTAAATAATTCAACTTCATCTGTTAATTGTTCTATAGTGGGATAATCTTCAATCTTATTTTCAATACAAATCTTTTGATTTTCAAATTCAATAATGATGTCGATTCTTCTGTACTTTTCACTTATTTCAGTATCTACCTCAATTTCGCTTAGTTTGTATTTTTGATTGATTTTAAGTAGAGCAAAGATTTCTTTAAGAAATAAATCCCCTAATTTGTGATTTTCTTTTGGATTCAATAGCCATGCTAAGAAAGCTGAATGAGATATTTCCCTTGCTGAAATAAGAGAAATATCAAAAATGTTCAGAGGTCTATTAAGATTGATCTCATGCAATTGTTTTTTTATTTTCTCTAAGTTCTCTTTTAGTTCCATCCTAAAACTCTCCCTTTCTTACCTTTTTTAATCATTCTAATTCCATTTTCAACTTTCTCTTTTTCTTCTAATAGCCATTTTAATTTTCTTTTTATATATTCTTTTGCATCTGTGTTCCATTCGTTTAACATCATTTGTCTAAATTCATCATCTCCATAAATTTTAGTTATATTTTTATTAATGAATACTTGTTTTTCTTTTCTATTTGAATTTGGGATAGATTTTGTATAGGTAATATCTAACCCTTCAAGTTTTTTAATAGATTTAAATGTTGCACTATATTGGTCTTTTGTCCTTCTTAGGAGCTTATTTATTTCATACATTGTGTGGTTAATCCCTTTCAAATCTTCCAAATAAAGTATTATTATTAATTCGCTTACTTTTGGTATCCATAGGTAATTATATAGTCTTTCGTTAAATTCTCTTTGAGATATTCTTCTATTATCTTTTTTACGCTTAAATATTTCCCAATGCTTAATCCAATACTCATTTGAAAAATTGATTATATCAAGTTCTGCCTCTACATAATCTATTATGGCTATTTTTAAGTGTTCTTTATTTTCAATCCAATTCAATATTTTGCCCATGATGTATTCTTATTGGGAATACATATTTAAATTTAACGCAAAAATGAGGAATATATTACTGGAAAAGGCGTAATCAAATTAAATAACTTGCAGTTTGTAAATTAAAGAATGAAAAAATTTGAATCCATAATTATTAATTTTGTAAACGAAAATCAACAAAGATATGATACTTTAGGAGATTATTATATTAAAAATGGTCAGTTGTATATCAATATCACAAAACATATGACTTATGTATCTGGAAAATTTGTCAGAAACCGTTTTTTTGAATTCTTAATTCTTATTCATGAGATAGTCGAAGTCCTATTAGTTATTGCAAGAAATATCTCCATAGAAAAGATAGACCAGTTTGATTTAAATTATCAAGGAGATGGCGAACCAGGAGATGAAAAAAAAGCACCATACAGAAAAGAACATCAGTTCGCTACTAAAATAGAAAAAATGATGGCTAAAGAATTAAAAGTTCCTTGGGATGAATATAATTAATAGGTGATTAATAATGAAAAAAAGCTGTGAGTTTTGTAAGAAGATGGTTTCAAAGAATGTAGAGTCAGGTTTATGTAAAAGTTGTTTTAAAAAATTGGAAAATTGGGATATTGTAGAAGTCAATAAAAAATTAAAGGAATTTGAGAAACTCAAATCAAAGAATGCTATAAAATTCCTAAAAGATGAGATTCTTGATTTATTTGTAAAGATGCATCAACTTAAAGAATATCTAGTAGAGAATCACACAATCTATGAAGATGATTTTAAGAAATTCTGCTTAAATAAAGAAGAATACGAAAAAGAAAAGATTGAGGTCGGTCTTGCTAAAGTATATATTGTTTTATTACAGAAAAATAAGCGACTAAGAGATTTTTACGGAAAGAATAAAATAAACGGTGGAAATTTTGTTGAAATAACCAAAAAATCTGATTTTAATAAAATATTAGATGGCGATATGATTTATTTTCTATCTTCAAGAGATATAACAAAGGAATATAAAGAAGAAATAAAAAAATCTGGTTCAAATTGGAGCATTAAACTATCTGTCTCTGAAAAGAAATTTAAGAATCTCAATGATGCTTGTTCAACTCATATTAAATCCTGTAAAGTCTTTAAGAAAACTCACAGATTCCTAAAAGAACTTATTGAGTGTATAGCTTTGCCATCATTAGTTGGTCTTGACTATGCTGACATCAGGCAGATTTTTATGATGAATTCACGAATAGAGTTAAAAAAATATAAGGCAAAACTTGACGAGAAAGACGAGATTATTAAAGATATTAAAAAAGATTTCAAAAAAATTGATGGCTGTTTTTTCGTTGTAAGTGGTGGAACAGATATTACTTTAGATGAAATTCTTGATGTTGCTGAGAAAATTGGTAAAATCTCTATTTTCATGGTTTATGGTGCGAGAATTGAAGAAGATTTGAAAGGAAAAATTGAAGTAAGCCTATTTGCAGGATGGAGAAAATGAACGAAAAACTAACAGTAAATATGAATCTGGGAGACATTACTAAAATACCTGTAGATATTATTGTAAATTCAGCAAATAGATCATTAATGCGAGGTAGTGGGGTGTGTGGAGCTATCCATAAGGTAGCTGGAAAAGAACTTGAAAAGGAATGTATGGAAATCAAAGCAAAGTTAGGATTAGATTTTCTTTCAATTGGTGAGACTATTGTAACCAAAGCATATAATCTGCCTGCGAGATATGTTATACATACTGTTGGAGCAAAGAACAATGGAAAAGAAGACATCTTATTAATAAAAAATTGTTACTACAATTCTTTAAGGAAAGCTGAAGAACTTAAAGTCTCTTCTATTTCTTTTCCTGCAATATCTACAGGAGTATATGGGCTTCCATTAATAAAATCTGCTGAGATGGTAAAAGAAGTCCTAAATTCTCTTCCTGAATTAAATTATCTAAAAAAGATTATACTTGTTATGAAATCAATAGAAGACCAAGAAATCTACAGTAAAATTTTATCATCTTGAAAAAATGAAAAAGTATGTTGAAACAAAAGACAAAAATACTTCAAGTGAAAGTATGTTCATTAATGGAAAATGGAAAACCAAATATTTTCATTTTTTCTGCGATATTTGTGGAGTTAAACATCCGGAAGTATGTGTAAATGAATTGTGTGAAGAAGAGGGATTTCCTGATGGTGATTATTGTTGGAATTGTCAAAAGTCTATGATAGAACAAGGTTTTGTCGGAGAAGACAAGAGCATATATTTTTTAAAAAAGGATTGTCCAAAATGATAAAGGAATATGATTTAAAAAAACAAGGATTAAATTTTAAGTCTGATTTTAATTGGAATTTTGATTTGATTAAACATTTACTTGAAGTTAGAACAATACAAGGTTATCTAAAAATAGATTTAATCAAAAGTAAATCCAAAAATAATATTTATCTTAGTAGAAGAACTACAAACTTTAATTCTCAGAAAGCCACCTTTGAAATAAAAGAGTTTTCTTGCCCCCTTACTCAACCTTATTGTTTATTATCCAGTTGAAGAATAAAAGATTACATCTATTTATGACATCAATTAACACTTCTTGCCCCTTCCATTTTTTTAGAGAATTCCCTTTTTACTTTATATAGAAACTTAAATTTAATTGTAACTAACATCGCGCTGTTATACGTTTTTTCTGCAAGAAAAAAAGCCGAAGGCTCAGTTAAATTTAATTTTCCAATCAATCTCGACCATAGGGAGACTATATTTTTAAGGGAATTCTCTCTCAAGCTCGAAGAGCTTTCTCGTAAGTACATCTAGGGCAATTTTGTATCAAGGACGAAGTCCAATTTAGTTAAAGAAGTTAGGGGGTCGCCGTCCTTTTTTGCTTCTTTTTTCAAAAAGAAAATAATTATTTATATCAATAAACGCCTGCATAATAAACCTTTCCATTATTATTTACAATATATCTTAGTTTATGTGTTTCTGATTTGGATTCTGTAAATCCACTACTACAAAACCGGTCACCTGTTCCCACATTAGTTGAAATTTCTTCTAAAGGATCTTTGCAATCTTCTTTTATAACAAATACTATCTCACTTTCATATATCCAATTATTTTCTTCAGAAACTAAAGGAATTTCTAAAACATAATATTTAGCATCTGTATCTTTAGAAGGAATCCAATAATAATCGCCATCCCATTTTCTGTATTCTACTTGTAAATATTGGAATAATTTTTGTTCAGAATCGATCATCCTTTTTTGATCCACAGAATCTGAGTTATACACAAAGTTTATAGTTTCTGCAAGGATGGGTTGTTTATTCTGTTCAAACAATGAAACCGCATCATTAGTTGAACTAATATCAACATCGCTCTCAAATACAACATTTGCTATTTTAGTTTCTGTAGGGGCTGATTCTGGCGTAGTAATGTAACTTTTAGAATTATATATCACAATGAGTGCGGATAACAAAGCAATGACTAAGATGATTATTATTCCAATATTAATATATTTTTTGTTCTTCATGATATGCATTATGAATAATAAGTATAAAAATGTATCGATGGGTTCAAATTTGGTTGAAGATTTAAATTATTTCTTGGGTGGAAAAATATTATCTAATAAATTTCTTGACGAAGTCAAGACTATCTGTTGCGAAGCAACCAAGGCGACCCCCTTCCACTTTTTAGAAATTGCCCCTTTGGTCAGTTAGAGAGAATTCCCGTTTTCTAGTCGTGAAAATTAAATTTAATTGCGTATAACATCGCCAGGGCTGTTATATACTTTTCCCGTTACGAGCAAACATTTTGAGTTGCGATTTTATAATGAGAGAAGCGTGATATTTCTATATTTACATTTAGTTGTATAATTAATATGTTTGCGGAGTCCGGGAAAATTTCGTCCGAAAAGTCAGAAATCGGTGCGTCTACGCTGAACGAAGTGATACATTAATTAAAAGAATTACGGGGCTGGGCTTATCAGATGTTGTTGACTCGTTAGTAGTTACAATACCAAAGTTTATAAATGGGAAATTAAATCCAGTTATTATGGCAAAAACAATAAGATTAAGATCAAGTTTGCCATTATTTGAACCGACAAATAGACATGCTATACTTTTCAATAATTATGATCGTTATCCAGGTTATTCACAAGCAACAAATTCTAATGGAAATAGATCAATCTATCAGTTAGAAGCTGTACTAACTGGGAATATTGCAGATGGTCCAGAACCTATTCAACCAGAATTTGATTGGACAATTGGAACATACTATGCACATCTTTTTCCAAAATATAGGGAGATGAGATCTGGATTAGTATGGGATTCTGTAGCAAGAGTGCTTTTCAGAACTGATATGTCTGATGCTCATAGGAGATATTGTTTTCCAAATGTGTATTTTTCTGAATCTTCAGATGTTGCACGCAGAAGGGAATTGTTAAGAGATTTTCCTCAACCAGATATGCGAGATCAGTTGGATGATAATATCCAAAGAATCTCTGAAGCTTCTCATGATGATACTCTGACATTTGTGTATCTAACTTCTCATGCAGCATCAGGACAGGTAGATCATTTTGTCATTGACACTTATGATTCTATGGGTTATCAAGAACTACTTGACAAATTAGATACAATAAAAGGTAAAAAAGTGGTTTTGGCTTTTCTTTGTTATAGTGGTACTTTAATAGATGTTTTTAGGGAAAGAGGAACAAGTGAAGATTATGTTATTTTAACATCTGCAAACAACAAAGAAGAAGATTGGAATTGGGGTAGAAGAGATTTAGATGATCTATTTAGAAATAATCTGTTAAGAAAAGGAAGATTATCTGACCTCAGAATACCCCGAACTGTAAAGGTTGATCGGTCTTCAAGACAGCATCCTCAGATGGTAGGATCCTTTGATGTAATATTATAAAGCCCAGCCCCATTCCATAAAATAGCACCGATTTCTGATTGTATATAACATCGACATTAAAAGAAGTTTTCGCGTAGCGAAAATTTGGGTGAGTAACGCAGGGGCTTTGATGCCCCGAGTAACGCAACCTTTTAATGTTTGTTATGCGTAGTGAGGCTTTGATGCCGAACGGAGTTTTTTATTTGCCAAAAGGAAGCGGTACCCGTAAGGGTTGTGCTGACTAGGATTTTTAGCAAATTCTATAGTTATTTTTTAATTTTTATTTTATTTAATGGATTAAAAATGTTAAGAAAAATAATTTGGGTTGGAATGAAATGGAACCGTTTAATCGCGTGTTATCTAAAGTTTTAATTTTAGATTGGAGTGATTAAGTGATGATTTGTGTTAAGAAAATTTTGGTTTACCCGTAGCAGTTGAAAATCTATTACTTATAATTTAAAATTAAGTACTGTAAAGTAATAAATTTAGGTAAATTTATAAATAATCTTCTCCCCCCATATTCAGATAGAAATGACTCAAATAGATTCAAGACAAATTGGAATCAGTCCTCGTTTTACACCTGAGGAAATGGATTTTTATACAGGTGATGCTGATTATTATTCTAAACTTGGAATAACTAGGGAAGAGTTGGATAAACCTGATGGCCCTAGCATTTTAAAGCAAAGATTTCAAGAAAGAGCTGTCAAAGGTAATAGAAGTACATATTCTTCTGAGGATTGGCCTAAAGCAAATGAATCATTTAGATGTTTAATTGAATCTTATCAAACATTGAGAGATTCCAATACTAGGAGTCATTATGATTCAGTTCAACAAACAATAGATAGTCCTGCTCAACCAGAATCAGTAGAACATGCTCAACCAAATACTTATTTTGGGTGGGTCTTACATTCATATCTAGAAGATTTAAGAAGAAGCAGTAGAACAGATTTGTGGGATCAAACATTACAACTTATTGTTGCAGCAGTAGAGGATAATCCTAGTAGGATTACGGCAGAGAGAATCTATTCCGGAAGACAGATGGATACTGCAGAATACAATCAAATTGTAACAAATCTTGATCAGTTTATTACTAGTGGAACAAGAAGTACACTAGATTCAATAATTGTTAGAGATGAAGGAATAGGAGAACCTCAGAACATTTCTCAAAGAGTACTTACTGGAACAATTGATGCAATTGATGAGAGATTATCTAGATTGATTGAAGAAGCCCCTGTTGTAGAGCAGGATAGACGGTATTTACATTCAACATATCAAAGTGTTAAAGAAGGCTTAGTCACTAAACTTAGAGTTTCAAGACTAGAAAGTGAGTTAGAATTTTATAGGCCTTTTTTAGAAGGGAAGATAAAAACAGGATTAGGAAGAGCTACCCATAAATTCATAAAAGATGTTCTTGATGGAACAAGATCAACTAATGAGTATACAGCATTTCATAATGCCCTTAGGATGATTGATGCTTCCATAAGGGATGATTCAAGTGTGCTTAGTGAAGAAGGTTATTTATCGGATGAAAGAGTTCAGCAGGTAATAGACTGTGTAGATCAGTTTAATGGAGGAAACCTAGCAAGACTATTTGGTGGAGAAGGCAACTTAGCTACATCAAGATATATGTTTGTGGGACAACATTTATTATATTTATTAAATGCTAATAATGCTCCTGCTGTAAGAGAATTGGAACCCTTATTTGTAGGAAATAGTGACGAAGGAACTTGTGGTTTAGGAAGTAATATGCAAGGGGAATTTTCAGGACAAATCAGATTCAATATATTTCGACAAGATTATGATTATTGGTTTGCTTGGGTCGGGATTGATGGGGAGACAGTTTATATGAAAAAGAGTAATCATGATGAACATAATCCTTATGATCAACAAGGTATGATGGGATTCGCTTTACTAGAAACAAGTACAACTCAACCTTCACCATTTAAACAAGGGTTAACTGGTAAATCTGTAAGTTCATGTGATGCATTTAATTTAATAATCGATAGAGCACAAGATGAGGTATATCCAACTTTCTCTTTAAGATCAATTGATCAACCTATGGAAGTAGTATGGAATAAACCACCTCAAGATTAATGGATTTTCAACTGCTACGTTTCTCAACAATAACAGAAAGATTTACTTTCTGCAAATTAATTCTTAATTAATTTATAGTTCTAAAATTCTTTGATGGATTTAAGAAATATCGTAGAGAAATTGATTCCAGTATGGGATCAAGGCAAATAAAAAATTACGCATAACATCGGAATTCTTGTTAAATTCTTTTACCATACGGAGTATGGTAAAATTGCGTCTGCAAAGTTTTTTTGTTTTGCCTTCGAAGAAGGACTGCAAGCCCGAAGGGCCTTGGATAATTTTTAGCTAGGAAAAAATAACAACATTGGATGAATTCTGCCTGAAGAGGGAATTTCCATACGAAGTGTGGAAATTTCCTTTTGGCATAGGGCATTTTGCGAAGCAAAATGACCGTGAATGAATCCCTTGTTGTTGTTATTTTTTCCGTCTACTACAAAGTTATCTAATCCAGCAAAACAAAAAAATTGAATTTAACATCGGGCTTATGCGAAGTTCAAAATTTGAGGCATCCCACAAATTTTGAATTTGGGAGAGCAGGGGAAATCGCTTGGCGATTTAGGCGAAGCCGACCCTGCGAACCGTATAAGCCCTGTTAAATACTTTTCCCATACGAAGTGTGGGAAAATTGCGTCCGCAAAGTAAAATTTCCATTTCCAATCAATTCGACCGTAGGGAGTGTATATGTGCGAAGCACCAGGGGAGTTCAGTTCTATTTAGCACGAAGTGCCTTTAAGAACATACATCAAGGGGGGTTCTTTTTATTCAAGGCGAAGCCTCTTTTAGTTAATACATTTAGGGGAGTTCCGTTCAATCAATGCGAACACCGTGAGCCTTCAAGAACAAGTATTTATGGGGAGTTCGTTTCATTAAAGCCGAAGGCTATTTTAGTTAAGTTATAGAGGGGAGTTTTTTAGCAATATTTATAAATATGTGCATGTATTTACTTTATGTGGTGGTAATATGACTTCAAAAAATATTACATTAAAAGTAAACATTGAACTATATGATAAATTTAGAGAGCTTTGTAAGAAGGAAGGCTGGATAGTTTCAAGACAGTTTGAGAAGTGTATGGAAGAGCAGCTGAAAGGTATTAAAAATGAATGAGAAGATTAAACCAGATGACATATCATTTGAAAATTTGATGGCTCAGATCAAGGAAGGAACAATAAAGATTCCAGACTTCCAAAGAGATTTTGTTTGGGAGAGAAGTCAAATTGTTAATCTTCTTGATAGTATATATCATCATTATCCTATCGGATCTTTTTTATTCTGGGAATCTAATGATGATATTTGTTCTTATAAAAATATTGGAAATATTGAATTAAAGCCTGCTCCATCTGGCAAGACTATAAATTATGTATTAGATGGTCAGCAAAGAATAACATCACTTTTTGCAAGTTTAGAAGAAGCCGAAATTAAAGTTAAAGTGAATGGGAAGTTAAAGAAAAGAAAGCTAAAGATATTTTTTAACTTAGACAAGAAAGAATTTACAACAACACCAGATGAAGAAGAAGAGGATGATACGCTTACAAAATATAAAGCAATTTGGCTATTTCCAAGAAAAGGAGATTACATTCATAATCTATTGAATATCTTAAATACAGTAAACTCTAAGGATTATACAGAAGAATCGCTTAAAAAATGGTTTATAGATGAATTTAATGTTTCTGAGGCATCTGCTAGAGCCTATGTTGTTATCTTACGAAGAATGGGTTTTGTAGAAATAGAGAATAAAATTTTCAATCTTACATATTTAGCAAAAGAATTTACAGAAACAAAAGAAACAGATGTTATTATTAGATTAATTTTGAGAAATGTTGCTTTATTCAGAGAAGTAATTGAAAAAGTTATCGAACACAAAGAAGTTGATGTTGAAGAACTTAGAGAATATCTTGAAAAAACATATGAAGTTGATTGGCAATCAACAGAACAAACAATATATAGATTAAAATGGCTTTGGAAACTTGGTTATGGTAAGTTTAGCAAAAACAAATTCACACTTGATGAGCAATTCACAGAAAGACTAAATCAAATCATTTCTGAGGAAGTAGAAATTGAATCCAGAGATGTTGAAGTAGAAGAAAAGAATGATTTAACCTTGGTCTCAATAAAGGATATTGTAGATTATAGAAATGCATTGAATATATTCAAGAAATTGACTCCAGAACGACAGAATTCTTTTGAAGAAGTTATGAATAGATTTAAGGGATATAAATTTTCAGTGATATATGTTCGAGAACAACCAATTGGCACAGTTTGTCATATATTTGAAAGGATCAATAATTCTGGAACTGTATTAAATGTTGTAGATTTGATGGTTGCAAAAACTTGGTCTAATGATTTTAATCTTAAAGATAAATTATTCGAATTCCAAAAAGAATTGAAAGCAAACCATTTTGAGGATATTGCAGATATTACGATAATTCAGTGTATCTCAGCACATATCCAAAAAAATTGTAAGAGATCTGATATTCTAAAATTAACAAGAAAACAGTTTTTAGATGTCTGGAAGAATTCAACTGAGGCTATCAAGAAGAGTGTAGACTTTTTAAGAAAAAATCTGAAAATTACCAATTCAAAGATTTTGCCTTATGGATCAATGCTTGTACCATTATCATATTTTTATTATACGCTAGGAAATAAAGATGAAACAAATATCCAAAGAAAAATATTAATTGAATGGTTTTGGAAAGCTTCTGTATCTAGTAGATTTGATTCAGCTGTTGAAGGTAAAATTGCAGATGATATTAAGAAAATAGACAAATTACTGAAAAATGAGGCAGTTGTTTTTAATTATATTATTCCTCAGATAACAGAAGAAAGAATTATTGAACAAAATTATTCTTTGAGGAGTGCTTTTTGTAAGACAATTATGTGCTTGTATGCAAATCAAAGTCCAAAACACTTAGAGAACAACATGCCTGTCGATTTTGATGCATTCTCAAAGTTTAATGCAGTTGAATATCATCATATTTTTCCTCAAAATTATCTTAAAAGAGAGCAACCTGAGAATTTTGATTCAAAAGACAGTATTGCAAACATTGCCTTTGTTCCTTCTGGAGCAAATAAGAAATTCAGAGATAAAGCTCCTGAAATTTATTTGAAAGAACTTAGCAATCCATCTATTGATGAAGCATTAAAATCTCATTTGATCCCAGAGTATAAAGAATCTGGACTGCTTGAGAATGATTTTACTAAATTTCTAAATTATAGGGCAAAAATAATTCTAAAGAAAATTAAATCTTTTGTCGGAGAATTTACTGCTGTTGAGCAAGGAATGCTTGAAAGTGAAGAAAAGCAAGTCGATGCTTTTGAAAAGAAAATTAGAGATTTGATCAGTAGTAAGGTTGAATGGCAAAATCTTAACAAGGAATTTACTGATAAAGTAGAAGAAAGAATTACTCAATGGTTAAATAAACACCCATCTGAAAAAAGAGATAGTGTTAGGTCTATTGATTTTTGCTTGATAATGGATTATTTTAGGGTTATTAAGATGAATTGGGCTTTATTTGAGCCAATTTTTAAGTCAAGAACTGAGTTAGAAAAGCATTTTTTACATATTAATGAATTAAGGAATGCAATTAAACATTCAAGAAAGGTTGATTTAGCAACAAAAAAATTAGCTGAAGCATCACTTGTCTGGTTTGAGCAGATATTTAAGGGGGAATCACAATGACTAATGGAGTAATAGAAAAAAGATTATGGGATGTCGCAAACAACCTAAGAGATAATTCAAATTTAAGTTCAGCAGAATATTCGCCACCTGTTCTCGGATTAATCTTCCTAAGACATGCAGACTTTCTATTCACAAAGAAGAAAGAAGAACTTGAAAAAAATCAAGAAGGATCAAGAAGAAAAATAGGTAAAGTAGACTATCAATCAGAAGGTGTTATGTATCTCCCTGAGGAAGCTAGATTCTCATATTTACTAAATCTTCCTGAAGGTAAAAACATAGGACAAGCTATTGATGATGCAATGGACATCATTGAAGAAGATAATACAGAATTAAAGGGAACATTACCTAAAGGATATGCAGAATTACCAAATGATTTACTATCAACATTATTAAAAACATTTTCTGAGACTCTAAAGAATGTCGAAGGAGATGTATTCGGAAAAGTATATGAATACTTTCTAGGAAAATTCGCATTATCTGAAGGGAGAGGTGGAGGAGAGTTCTTTACACCAACATCATTAGTAAAACTGATTGTCCAAGTCATTGAACCATTTCATGGAAAAATCCTAGATCCTGCATGTGGATCAGGTGGTATGTTCGTACAAAGTGCAAACTTCGTATCAGAACACAAAAAAAATCCAAGTTCTGAGATTTCAGTCTATGGACAAGAAAAAACAGGTGGAACTGTTAAATTATGTAAAATGAATTTAGCAGTTCATGGACTTTCAGGAGATGTAAAAGAAGGCAACACCTATTATGAAGATATTCATAATTGCGTAGGTAAATTTGATTTTGTGATGGCAAATCCCCCATTTAATTCAAGCAAGGTTGATTTTGAAAAAGTAAAAGGAGACCCGAGGTGGTCTTTAGGGCTTCCATCTAGTAAAAATGCTAATTATCTATGGATTCAATTGTTTTATCATGCATTAAATGAAACGGGAAGATCTGGATTTGTTATGGCAAACTCTGCAGCTGACGCGAGAGGCAATGAAGCAGAAATTAGAAGAAAACTAATAGAGAATAATCAAATAGATGTGATGATTGCGATAGGAACAAACTTCTTTTATACGGTCACTCTTCCTTGCACCTTGTGGTTTATGGACAAAGACAAAAATAACACAGAAAGAAAAGATACTGTTTTGTTTATAGATGCAAGACATATGTATAAACAAATAGATCGTGCTCACAGAGAATTCACACCTGCCCAAATAGAATTTATTGCGAATATAGCAAGATTGTATAGAGGAGAAAAACCTGAGAACAACTACAATTCTGATGAATTATTAAAAGAACATTTTCCAAAAGGAATATATTGTGATGTAAAAGGTTTATGTAAAGTCGCAAATATGTCAGACATTAAAGCACAAAAATGGAGTTTAAATTCTGGTAGATATGTTGGAGTTGAAGATGAAAAGATTGAAGATTATGATTTTAAAGAACGCCTAGAGGGATATAATGAAGAATTGCAAGAGCTAAATGCTGAATCACATGAATTAGAAGAACAGATTAATATTAATATCAATAAATTGACAGGTAATGAACAATGACTGAAATGAGATTTGGTGAATTTGTTGAAACAAATCCTAAGATAAAATTGGAGAAAGGTAAAGATTATGACTTTGTAGAAATGGCTGATATTGAACCGTCAAGAAAATATGTTTATTCAAATAAAAAAAGAACAGCTAAAGGGGGTTCAAAATTTAGATCAGGAGATGTATTATTTGCTAGAATAACGCCTTGTTTAGAACATGGCAAAATTGCTTTATTCAAGTCAGAAAATCTTGATCCTGCTTTTGGTTCGACTGAATTTTATATTTTTAGAGAAAAAGAAGGAATTTCGGATAAAGATTATATTTACTACATTTCGAAAACAGATATAATACGAAAACCTGCTGAAAAAAGTATGGTTGGGGCATCTGGAAGACAAAGAGCTAACATAGATTCTATCAAAGATGTTAAGTTTGACTTCCCAGATGTTTTAGAACAAAGAAAAATTGCATCAATATTAACTAAATATGATGATTTAATTGAGAATAATGTTAGAAGGATTAATGTTTTAGAGAAAATTTCTGAGTTAATTTATCAAGAATGGTTTAGTAAGTTTAAATTTCCTGGACACGAAAAAGTAAAATTCAACAAATCAAAGTTAGGAAGCATACCTGGGGGTTGGGAAATTAAAAAAGTTTCAGAGATACTCAAGAGATTAAAAGCAGGTTCAAAGTATACACAAAATAACGTATTAGAGATTGGGGTAGTTCCAGTTATTGATCAATCAACAAAAGAGTTTCTTGGATGGCATAATAATAACGCAGATCATGATGCAAGTCCAGATAAACCGATTATGGTTTTTGGAGATCATACTTGTAAGATGAGAATACTTGTTCAACCATTTTCAGTAGGTCCAAATACCATTCCTTTCATAAGTTTGAAATATCCAGAACTTTACATCTTTTTTTTAATAAAGAATCTTGTAAGAACAAGAGAATATAAACGACATTGGAATGAATTAATTATAAAGGATGTTGCATTACCTGATTATAATATTGCAAAAGAATTTTCAGATATGATCACACCTATTTTTAGTAAGATTATGAATTTAGAGATTACAAATGTTAATCTATTGAAAACAAGAGATATTCTTCTTCCAAAGTTAATACAAGGAGAAGTCAACATATCTCAATTAGATATTATAATTCCAGAGGTGGAAGCATGAGTTTTGGAGAGTATACGGAAGATACTCTTGTGGAGCAAGAAGCAATCAAACACATGCTTGAGGATTTAAAGTATGATGAACACTTGAATTGCTTTGATGAGAAATTTCCAGAGACTCTTGGTAGAGAAACTACTTCTGAAGTGGTATTGAAAGGTAGACTAATCAAAGCCATCAAAAAATTGAATTCTAATTTGCCTGATGAAGCCATCAAAAAAGCAGTTGATGAGTTAACTAAAGAAAGAAATCAATTAAGCCTTGTAAAAGCAAACGAGGAAGTTTACAAGTTAATCAAAGATGGAGTTAAAGTCAGAATAAAGAATAACCGAGGATCATATGATGTTAAAACAGTAAAAATAATTGACTTTGAGGAACCATCAAAGAATGAGTTCTTCCTGGCATCACAATTTTGGATAACTGGTGAAATATACAAAAGAAGGCCAGATCTAATAATTTTTATTAATGGATTGCCATTAGTTCTCATTGAATTAAAAGCTCCTGGTGTTAAAGTCAAAAGAGCATATGATGAAAACATCACTGATTACAAAGAAACAATCCCTCAATTATTTTGGTATAATGCATTTATCATAATCTCTAACGGTAAAGAATCAAAAGTTGGTTCAATTACTTCAGGATATGAACATTTTAGTGAATGGAAAAAGATTAGTGAAGAAAAAGAAGCAGGAATTATCTCTCTAGATACTATCTTGACTGGAATGTGTGACAAAGCAAGATGCATGGATTTAATTGAAAACTTTACTTTCTTTTTTACATTAGAAGGAACTATTATCAAAATCGTAGCAAAGAACCATCAGTTCTTGGGAGTTAACAATGCAATTGAATCATTTATAATCAGAAAAGAGAATAAAGGGCGATTGGGAGTTTTCTGGCATACTCAAGGATCTGGAAAAAGCTATTCAATGATTTTCTTTGCACAAAAAGTATTGAGAAAATTTGAAGGAAATTATACATTCCTTGTTATTACAGACAGACAAGAACTGGATAATCAGATATATCAAAACTTCCAAAATGCAGGGGTTGTAACAGAGGAAGAAGTTCAGGCAGAAAGTGGAGAACATCTAAAAAAACTTCTAACTGAAGATCATAGAATGGTCTTTACTTTAATACATAAATTTAGAACTGAAAAAGGTGGAACATATCCTAAACTGTCAGATAGAGATGATATAATTGTGATGACTGATGAAGCCCACAGAACCCAATATGATACTCTTGCATTAAATATGCGAAATGCTGTACCTAATGCTTGTTTTATTGGGTTTACAGGAACTCCTTTGATGTTAAAAGGAGAGGAAAAAACAAAAGATACATTTGGAAAATATGTAAGTATCTATAATTTTAGAGCATCCATTGCAGATAAAGCAACTGTTCCCCTCTATTATGAAAATAGAGTTCCTGAAATGCAGATTATTAATCCTACTCTCAATGAGGACATTTATGATGCTATAGAAGAGGCAAGCCTCGATGAGGCACAGGAAGATAAATTATCAAAAAGATTGGGTGGCGATTATGATGTATTAACAAGAGATGATAGGCTAAATGCAATTTCTAAGGATATTGTAGATCATTACACTAGTAGGGGCTATGATGGAAAAGCAATGATTGTTACAATAGATAAATTTACTACAGTTCGAATGTACGATAAAGTACAATATTTCTGGAAACTAAAACTGAAACAACTTCAAGATAACCTAAAAAAAGCTAAATATGGTGAAGCAGACTTAATTAAACAAAAAATAGCTGAAATGAAAAATACTGACATGGCAGTAGTTATTAGTCAAGAACAGAATGAAGTTAAAAAATTCAAAGATAAAGGACTTGACATAACTAAACATCGAAAAAGAATAGTAACTGAAGATCTTGCCTCAAAATTTAAAGATCCTACAGATAGTTTCAAGATTGCATTTATTTGTAACATGTGGATGACTGGATTTGATGCTCCTTCAGTATCTACAATTTATCTTGATAAACCTATGAAGAACCACACATTAATGCAGGCAATAGCAAGAGCAAATAGAGTTTTTAAAGAAAAACCTGCTGGATTTATTGTTGATTACATTAATGTATTTAGAAATTTAAAGAAAGCATTAGCTATTTATGCTGCTCCAATTGGAGGAGATAGAATAGATCTCCCAATTCAATCAAAAGATGCTCTTGTTAAAGCACTAGATGAATACATAAAAAAACTCAACAAGTTTTTAGGCAAACAGAGTATTGACTATGAAACTATAATCAAAACCAAGGGGCTAAAAAAGATAGCATTATTAGATGCTGCTGTTTCACAATTAGTGATTAATGATAAAGTAAAAAAGGATTTCTTGGTTCAAGGAGGAAACTCAATTAAAGTCTATAAAGCAATATTGCCTCATAAAGATGCAACAAAATTCAGTTCATATGTTGCATTATATCAAGAACTCGTGAAGGAAATTCGTTCATTAGATCCTGATGTTGATATCAGTTCTGTGATGGGAGATATACAAAGCGTATTAGACAAGTCTATCTCAAGCAAAGGATATATCATACGAGAATCAACCAAAAAACAGACAATTGATTTAAGCAAAATTGACTTCGATGCCTTGAGCAAACAGTTTGAGAAGAAAAAGAATAATGCTGATATGGAAAGACTCAAGAATATTCTTTCATTCAAGCTAAAAGAAATGGTACAACTAAACAACATGAGAATAGATTTCCAAGAGAGATTCCAAGCATTAATTGATGATTATAATTCTGGTTCAATGAATCAAGAAAATTTCTTTAAAGAGCTTGTTAAATTCTCAAAAGCTTTGGGAGATGAAGATAGAAGAAAAATAGTCGAAAAATTAACTGAAGAAGAATTGTCCCTATTTGATAAATTAAAGAAACCAAAATTAACAGATAAAGAAAAAAGTCAAGTGAAAAATTGTGCAAAAGAGCTTCTTCACAAATTAAAGAATGATGGATTAACTGCTGTTGATTGGAGAAAAAAACAGAGAATAAGAGCTCAAGTTAGAAAAGAAATTGAAGTCGAACTTGATAGAGGTCTTCCAAAAACATACACTCAAGAAGATTATGATCTAAAATGCAATGTTGCGTTTCAGCATGTATTTGATAATTATTTAGGAGAAGGAAGAAGTATATTCCAAGGGGTGGCTTCGTATGGTCTATAAATTTTCACCATCAAGTCTATCATTACTGAAAGAATGTCCTAGATGTTTCTGGCTTGCATTCAATAAAGGAGTTAAAAGACCAGCAGGAATATTTCCCTCACTCCCTTCAGGTATGGATAAAATTTTAAAGATTCATTTTGATTGCTTCATGGAAAAAGGAGAACTGCCACCAGAACTTCAAGATCTAAACGGAGATGTTAAACTATTTGATGATGTAGAACTCCTTAAGATTTGGAGAAGCAACTTTAAAGGGATTCAATGGACTGATAAAGAAGGAAATCTATTCAGGGGAGCTGTGGACAATATCCTCAAAAAAGGAAAAAAACTCATTGTTCTTGATTACAAAACAAGAGGTTATCCATTAAAAGAAGATACTGCTGATCATTATCAGAATCAAGTAGATATTTACAACTTTCTTTTGAGAAAAAACAATTATGAAACTGAAGATTATGCATACTTAATATTCTATCATCCCGATAAAGTTAATAAAGATGGAGCAGTAATTTTCAATACAGATCTTGTAAAAATGAAGATTAGCATTAAGAATGCAGAAGCAATATTCAAAAAGGCACTTGATACATTAAAGGGAGACATGCCCAAACCCACTGAAGAATGTGATTATTGTAAATGGGTTGATAAATGTAATTGTGAGGTAAAATAAATGGGATACTATAAAACTGTAAAAAAGTGGGTTCCTGCACATTATAGACGAGTAAATGGTAGACGAGTTTATGTTAGAGGACATTACACCACAGTTAAAATATATGTTCCAACAAAGAGAAGAAGATGACTACAGCATTTACAAAAGCTGTAACATCAGCTTTATTGGAATTTGCAAAGAATTGTAAAAACATTCTTGAAACAGATAAAGAAGTGAATACTTGGTTAGGAATTCCAAAAGGAAAACAAGGGAAATCTACTTATTACATTCCAGATGTTCATTATGTTACTAAAAAAGGAGTTTTAATATTCCAAATTTGTGATTCTCAAGCAAATAGTCCAAAACAGATTGCAGGAGATTATTTTACTGCATTGTTAAGTCAAGAAGTTAAGAAAATTTATTTTGTCTCACCAGATGATAAAGAATTAGAAGTAAAAAATGCTTTATTTGTTTACCATTCAATATTAAAACATAAATTCAAGCTCAAAGATCATCAATTAACACCTTTCGAAGTTATTTCTGTACAAAAAAATAAGGTTTCTCAACTAAATAACAAATTAATACCAATTGCAAAAAAAGATTTCTGGGGATATACTGTTAAAAATGACAAAAGAAAAAAAACCAAATCTCGAAAGTAATCTTGAAGCATTTAGGAAGATGAGTGAGCAAATTAATGCTCAACTAAAACCCATAACTGAATTCTCTGAACGATTAAATAAACAAATGGAATTAGCATTTAAACCAATGAAGGATATGATGGACAAATTTCAGGGTTGGAATAAAATTATGTTTGATAAGTTAAAACCTACTCTAGAAATAATCAAGAAAGTTCAGGAGAATCACAAAGAAGGAAAAGAGATTAGAGGAGCAATAATTACTGATATTATTGATTTAGATGAAATATTGGAAGAGATAATTTTAAAAAAATATGTTAAACCAGAATTACACGAAGAAGTTTCAATAAATTTGTTTAATGACGAAAGTTTTTCTAGTTTTTTAAAGATGAAAGTTTTGGCTAGGTCAAGTTTAATTGATGAATATGATGGTTTAACAAAAAAGATTCAAACTTTGCTTGAGATTAGAAACATAATTGCACACTCTAAATATAGACCAACTGTGCAAACTGTTGAAATACTACACAAAGGTAAAGTAAAGGATTTGCAAAGCCTAAAACAAAATTTTGATGAGATTTTCAAAGAAGTTATAGAAAAACTCGAAAAAGTATCTTCAAATTTAAAGTAATTTAATTTCCTTTTTCTTTAAAACTATGATAAGTATCTTTACCAATAATCACATGATCTAAAACTTTTATACTTAATAGTTCTCCTGCTTGAAATATTTTTTCAGTAACTTGTTCGTCCTCTGCTGAAGGTTCAGAATCTCCAGACGGATGATTATGCACTAAAATTATTGCATTTGCACTTTCTTTTATTGCCGACTTAAAAATTTCCCTAGGATGTATTATTGAAGCGTTAAGAGTGCCAATAGAGATTACTTCATCTTTTATTATTCTGTTTTTAGAATCTAGGTGCAAGATCATAAAATGTTCTTTATCATTTGAATTTAATCTGTGGATTGCATAATCATAAACATCTTTTGCTGATTTTATTTGATTCCCATCTTGTCTTGATAAATTATATCTCTTATTAAATTCAAACAAAGCTTTAATTTGCATTGATTTTGCAGGCCCAATTCCATCAATTTCTTGTAATTCTTTTAATGATAAATCAGAAAGTTTGTTTATTCCATTCTTGGATATAATTCTATTTGACATATCAACAACATTTTCTTTTTTACTTCCTTTTTGAAGTATAATTGCGAGCAATTCAGCATCACTTAAAGCCATAGCTCCATTTTTAAGAAACCTTTCTCTAGGACGATTCTCTTTTGAAATATCTTTGATCTTCATCTAAAACACATAATTAGCCATATTTAATAAATATATTGAAAAAAATCTGAAATATTTACAGTAGAAAAAACTCCCCCTTAAATTTAGAACTCCCCCTTTCCAATATAATTTTCTTTTACGAAGTAAAAGTGTAGATGTCCGTAGGACTAGGAACTCCCCCATTAGTTAAGAACTCCCCCTTTATCTATAAATAGATTTTACAAAGTAAAATACTATATGTGCGTAGCACTGAACTCCCCTGTTTTTACCGTCTAAGAAATGGAAATTTTATTGTATTTAACATCGCCCTTTGGCGAAGTTCAATTCTGACCTCTGGGGCTCATCACGAAGTGAAGAGACCCGAGCTGGAAGAATTGAATTTGGGAGAGGAGGTAATTTTGCGTGGCAAAATAGGCGAAGCCGGT
>Ga0257125_1000593_pt1 | contig 45626 bp, 34 predicted proteins | sample SI106_200metaG_FD_190183 | JGI IMG/M metagenome (GOLD analysis project Ga0257125, IMG submission 190183) | Marine microbial communities from Saanich Inlet, British Columbia, Canada - SI106_200 | ecosystem: Environmental > Aquatic > Marine > Inlet | place: Canada: British Columbia | collected... | reverse complement strand
AATAAAATTCATCTCCCAAAATCCAAGAAAAAGCAAGCAAAGCAATTCCGTGTTGACAAATTATTATTAAATTACTAGCGGGCACAGGATTTGAACTTGCGATCTCCGGGTTATGAGTCTTTTTAGAGGCATAATCTAAAATATACAAAAATAAGTAAGGCTTTATTATCAACGGCTTTATGGCGGTTCGATAGCAAGGTCTTACTTGCTGTTGTCTTGTTAGAAGAATTGAAACCTTCGACCCACTGATTAAGAGACGTAAAAATGGTATTTTTTATAATTTTCATAACTGCCTGATATAGTGTCTGTTATGTTGCTATCACATTAGCTAGCAATGGCTTATGGATTTGTTCTTTTCCTGTTGATTCCTATGGAGTACTGTTGATTGTGCTGGGGTTGACTACGTTTTGACTACAATATGATAACAGTAAAATGCAAGGGGCATTTATTGTACAAAGCGAGAAAAGGAATTGTAGATTGGGGGGGGGCAATTAAATTTACTCAGAACGCTTAATTCTTAACCCCAGCCCTTTTATACTTATACTTTAAACTTGCTTTCATACAGTTCCCATACTAACATACACCCCTAGATGTTGTAACACCCCAACACATAATTGGATAGGCCAATGTTCTTCCAAAATATTACTAGTCTGATTCTTGACCCCTTGCTCACTTATGCAGTAGTTTATTATTAATTTTTTTGCAAGTAGATATATATAATTCTCCATAGCATAAGGAAAGATAGGCAGGTTTCAAATATGAAGGAAATAAGCCGCAGAAAATTTATAAAAAATTCTGCAATTACAGTTGGTGCATTAGGACTCCAGTCCTATGCACCAACTGTAATTGTAAAAACCAAGACTAAACTCCGTGTCTTAGGGACTCATGTGACATTGCAGGAGCAGATACGTAAGAAGGCTCAGAAAGATTTAGGCATTGAGATAGAGTTTAGTCCGGGAGGAAGCGCGGCAGTATTACATCAGGCCTCTACACACCCGGAATCATTTGATATATATGAACAGTGGTCAAACAGCATTAAGGTACTATGGCAAGCAAGTGCCATACAGCCAATTGACAAGAGCCGAATAAATTTCTGGGATGAAATTAACGATTTGTGTAAAAATGGAAGTATTGTTCCGAATGCTCCTAAAGGTCTCGGCGATGCCCCTTATAAAATGCTTTATGTTCAGGATGATCTAAGTCTGAACTCAAATGAAACAAACAATATCAGCTTCCTACCTTATGTTCATAATACGGACTCATTTGGCTATAACTCAAGATTTATACCTAAAGGGGTACCATATGATACCGAAAGCTGGGGTTGGTTATTAGACAAGAAATACAGAGGAAAGGTTGCATTAGTAAATGCTCCTACCATAGGTATTTTTGATGCAGCATTGGCTGTAGAAGCACAAGGCTTGATGAAGTTCAGGGACATGGGCAATATGACACGTGATGAGATTGACGAGCTCTTTAGTATACTTATGGAATACCGTTTAAAGGGACATTTTCGTGGGGTATGGTCTTCTGTTCCACAGTCTGTAGAATTAATGGCCAGCGGTGAAGTTGTTATCCAGAGCATGTTCTCTCCCGGAGTATCTGCCTTAAAAGGGATGGGGATTCCATGTGTTTACGCTGCACCAAAAGAAGGATACAGGGCGTGGCATGGAGTAATGTGTCTCTCTTCAGGGACAACCGGCAACACAAAGGATGCTGCGTACGATTTCATGAACTGGTGGCTGTCAGGATGGGTAGGTGCATTTATTGCAAGACAGGGATATTATATTTCAAATCCACAACGCTCAAAATTATTTATGAATAAAGATGAATGGGACTATTGGTATGAAGGCAAGCCGGCAGAGAATTCACTAAAAGGAACCGATGGAAATGTCTCTGTCCAACCGGGTGAAGTGAGAACCGGCGGCAGCTATATCAAACGCTTCAACAACATTGCTGTGTGGAATACAGTGATGGATACGTATGAGTACAGCTTGCTTAAATGGAATGAGTTTTTACTTTCATAGGAAACTATAAATGGGCTTACCGAGATTAGATTTTATTTCTTTAAAACTTAGAGTTAGTCTGGGATTTATTTTTATTTGTATCATCCTGGTTGTAGGCGGGTTATTTTCTTATCTTGGGTTTTCAAAAAGCAATGACTTCCTCCTGGAACTAACTTCTATAAGTGAACAAGCAAAACTCCACAGCAGCATAGAAAAAAATGTATTAGAAATACAGGGACGTGTTCAACAGTTTATTTACCAAGGACGTAAATCCACAGCGGATAAGGTCTATAGCTTGTCCAAAAATTTAATGGCAGATCTGGAAATAGCCCATAAGTTAGCCAAAGATAATACAGCAGAAAATACTATTACAAATACAATTGAACACTTTAATCTATATTTGTATGCTTTTGACCAGGTAGTAGAGGAAAGGGAGTTAAGGACCACGCTGGTTGAAGTGAAACTAACAGAATATATAGAAAGAAGTCAAGAATCAATATTGGAATATATTAAATTAGGAGAGGAAAAAGTCCACGTTGACGGTATATCCAAAGGCTACATAATCATGAACACCCTTTTGAATATTGAAAAATGCACTTCTACTTATTTTAGCACCTTGGATTCATCTCTTGTTACGAAAACAAAGGGCCTCTTTGATAATATTAAGAGTGGTATAAGTGAACTAATTGATGATGAAAAAGAAAAAGGAGAAGGAGGACTAATATTACAAAAGATGCAGATTATTCTCTCCAAGTATGAGACTGGATCGTTCAGGGCGATACAGGCAACTAGAGGATATCTATACCTGGTAAACGTTGTATTGGCTGGAGAAGCATCTGCGATATTATATAACACCAACAGACTGAAGAATATTTCCGCTGATGATTTGGATATAGTACACAAACAATCTTCATTGCTTATTCAAAGTTATATATTCATTACAATAATCATTACGATTGTGGCAGTAACAATGGGAATAATAATTTCATGGCTTATTGCTCACAGCGTAACAACTCCCATAAATCGTTTAACAGGGGTGTTTGAGCTCCTTGTCAAAGGTGATTACCGTTCAGAAATTCCAGGACGTGATTTCAAGGATGAAATCGGAGACTTGTCAAGAGCCGCTGAAGTCTTTAAGAACAAAAATATACAAACAGAACTTCTCCTGGAACAGTCTAATGCTTTAACCAGAGAATTAGAAGATAAAAGAAAAGAACTGGCGAAATCAAACGAATCTCTAGAACATCGTGTTTCCGAACGTACAGAAGAGATAAAAGGAAATAATATAAAACTCATCAAGAAAATTACCGAAAATAAGAGAGCAGAGAAACAAATAAAAGCATCACTCAAAGAAAAAGAGGTACTTCTGGCAGAAATTCACCATCGAGTAAAAAATAATTTGCAGATTGTTTCAAGCATGCTCCATCTTCAGTCGAATTTAACTAAAGATAATAAGATTACAGAAATCATGGACGATAGCCAGCATAGGATTCAGTCCATGGCACTTGTCCATGAAACACTTTATGAGTCCCATGACTTTTCTGAGATTACTATTCAACATTATCTCGATGAACTTGTAAGAAGATTGATTGCCGCTTATGAGCAGAAGACGGGCACGGTTACAACGAAAATAGAAGCAGAGGGTATTCAGTTGAGTATTGATACCGTTATTCCAATTGGTTTAATTACTAATGAACTGATTACAAATTCTATGAAATATGCTTTTCAAGAAAGAAAAGACAATGAAATTAAAGTAATATTAAATAGTACTGAGGTTGAAGGCGAGTTTGAACTAATAATAAGTGATAATGGAATCGGTATACAAGAGGATATTGATATAAGAAACTCAAAAACGCTGGGATTACTGTTGGTAACGAACGTGGTAGAATTGCAACTAAGTGGAAAACTTGAAGTAAAAAGAGACAAAGGCACAGAATTTAAAATAAGGTTTAAGGAAATAAGTAAACCTCATAAAATGATTGCAAATAAACTGTTTAATGCTAGTTTGGAGTAAGGGAGAATTCGGATTATGAAAAAAGCAAAGATCATGGTAGTTGAAGACGAAGCGGTTGTTAATACCGATATTAAGATGTCCTTGATAGGGTTTGGGTATGAAGTGTGTGCTGTGGCAACAACAGGGGAGGACGCTATCAAAAAGGTAGAAGAGAGCATTCCAGACTTAATATTAATGGATATTAAGTTAGCGGGTGAGATGGATGGGATAGCAACTGCCAAAGAAATTCGTTCACGTTTTGATATACCGGTAATTTATCTTACAGCCCATGCAAGTAAAGAGTATCTCAATCGGGCAAAAAATACTGAGCCATTTGGATACCTGATCAAACCAATTGTGCATAAGGAATTACAGACTAACATTGAGATGGCTTTATATAAACATTCAGTAGAGAAGCAATTAAAAGAGAAGAATGTTCAATTAAAGATGATAATGCATAGCACTATAGACAGCATGGCTCAAATGGTAGAAATAAGAAATCCCTTTATTGGCAAATACCACGCCAATGTGAGTGTGTTATCTAAAGCAATTGCAGAAGAAATGGGTCTTTTAGGAGACCAAATTGAGGGAGTTTGTCTGGCAGCAAAAGTCCACGATATAGGCATGATAAGAGTACCATTCGAGTTTTTCAGTAAACCGTCAGACTTAAATGAAAGTGAACACAAAATATATGAAAGCCACTCAACGGCGGGCTATGACTTGTTGAAGGATATAGCTTTTGACTGGCCTATAGCAGAAGCGGTACTGCAATGCCATGAGAAAATGGATGGCTCTGGCTATCCGTCAGGTTTGAAGGAAGAAGATATCATTCTGGAGGCAAGAATTATTAGTGTTGCGTCTACCTTTGACTGTTATGTCCATGGCCGCCCGAACATGCCACCAATTAGTAAGGATGACGCTTTGGAAAAATTGACACAAAGAAAAGGTATTCATTTTGATTCAGATGTAGTAGATGCTTGTATAAAGGTTATTAAAGAGAAAGGATTTGAGTTTGAGCAGTAGAAATCTTCTGAAGTCTAATGGCTCTATTTGTTCTTAGTTATTTTTAACATAATTTTATACTATAGCCACTCCATACATCACCCTATCGGGGCAAGAATGCAGTGCCAAGGATTTTCTGAAAACAACATAACTACTCATTACACGACGTTAAGAATAAGTCACGATATGATAAAGGCTTATGCTCAGTAATTTTTCTCAAAAAGCAGTGGAACATTATCATGATTTAGCCTCCCCACGCCCCTGTTTTTGTGACATGAAATGCAAATCAGCATGAATAAAATAATCTGCTTTAAATGCTATTTTAATATTTCAAACTGTAATTGTCCCTTATAAGAAAATATTAATAAGTTATCAAACATATACTTCCCTCCGTAGTCATATTTTGTACTTGATTTACTATTATTTTAGGTGTAGAATTTTCACTCTAACCTATTTGAAACATTAAACAGTAATTGGGTGTAATGATGACATCGAAAATCAATACTGGTCTGCCTTTCACTCACTCACTCACTCACTCACTCACTCACTCGTGCAACAGTATTATAAATTATAGTTATTGTAGGAGGTAATAATGGCATGGTTTCAACATAAAAGCATAAGGAGCACCCTTGTTTTCTGGTTTCTCATAGTTTCCTTAATACCTTTGTCCATATTTGTTTCCATTGTTTATTTTCAGATTGTAGCATCTATTAAGAAAGAGGCATTTCACAAGCTTGTTGGAATTCGTGATCTGAAAGTCCAGCTGCTTACTGGTTGGTTGCGAGAGAGAAAAGCCGATATTAATAAATGCGCGGTAGATAATGAAGCTAGATCAATAGAAAAAATACTAAATGGTACACATAGCGAGCAGGATACTGCGAAACAAAAAGATATAATCAGGTATGAATTAGAACAATTTAGCACGTATTACAAAGCCTACCATGAAATATTTATACTACATCCAGTTTCCGGCAGAGTTGAAATCTCTACAGATATTTCACAGGAAGGGCAAGACAGGTCTACAGATCCATATTTTACCGAAACGATGCGTAGCAGAAAATTCTACATAAAAGATATTTACCATTCTAAAACCATACACGAAACAGCTATGACAATGTCTGTCCCAATATTTGCTCTGAATAATCCCACACAAATAACAGGAATTCTGGTTGCGCGAATTGTGTTGGATCACCTTTACGGATTGCTCAGTCAGCGTATTGGCATGGGGGATACAGGTGAAACACTTATCGTTAATAAGGACGCTGTAGCCTTAAACCAATTGAGGTTTCATGATGATGCTCCTCTAAATCTGAAAATAAAGGCACAGCCAGCTGTAAATAGTGCACAAGGTAAAACTGGAATCACAGAGGCCGTTGATTATAGAGGCGAAATGGTACTTGCAGCGTACACATCTATTCCAATCACCAGATGGGGGATTGTATCAAAACAGGATCTGAAAGAAATATACTATCCTATTCGGGGATTGTTTAAAAATATTGTAATATTGCTGATAGTTACAATAGTGTCTATCTGTATATCAGCATACATTTTGGCGAGAAGAGTGTCTTCTCCGATTATAAAAATGGCGAAGATTTCAAAAAAAATACAGGAAGGCGACATGTCCATTAGAAACCAGATTGTAATGCCTAATGAACTTGGGTTGTTGGCAAATACACTAGATAATATGATGGATTCGGTAGTAGAAAGGGGTAATGAACTTGATAAAATCAACAAGCAGCTAGTCCGTAAAGAAAAGCTGGCCACACTGGGGCAACTGGCTGGTGGCGTTGGACACGAACTGCGTAACCCTCTTGGTGTTATCAGTAATTCTATTTACTTTCTTAAAATGCTCCTTCCGGATGCAGACGAGAAGGTCAAGGAATATCATAACAGGATTAGTGCTGAAATAGAGCGCTCAACAGAGATAATTTCTGACCTTCTGGATTTCTCACGAACAAAACCCATCAATAGAGAAGAAGTACAATTTACTGATTTACTTGATAAGGCACTTGAAAGACTACCTGTCCCAAAAAATATAAAACTAAAGGCCGCCACACCTTCAGACTTATCCAATTTATTCGTTGATCCAAAGCAGATTGGTCAGGTGTTGCTTAATCTCCTAAGCAATGCTTATCAGGCGATGCCTGAAGGAGGTCTGCTTACAATCAGTGCTCTGGCAGATAAACAAAATGTAAATATTTCAATAGCAGATTCTGGTACCGGTATATCTTCAGAGAATATAGATAGTGTCTTTGAACCTCTTTTTACTACGAAGGCACGTGGCATTGGCCTTGGCCTGGCGTTATCCAAGGACTTGGTTACCGCTAATAATGGAAGTATCCAGGTCAAGAGTGAGGAAGGCAAGGGAGCAACATTCACCGTAACATTACCTATCGACAAGGATGCGCTATGAGCAAGAAACCTAGAGTTCTTATAGTTGATGATGATACACAGATATCCCTGACACTGAATGACATTTTAAGTTTATTAGGATATGAGGTGAGTACTGCCTCTACAGGCGGTGGGGCGATAGAAAACATGGAAAAGAATCAATTCGACTGCATTCTTTCCGATATAAAAATGTCTGGCATGAACGGAGTTGATTTATGTAAGGCTATCAAACAGGGCCATCCTGATCTCCCCGTTATACTAATGACTGCCTATACCCATGATGATCTTTGCGAACGAGGTCTGCAAGAAGGGGCTGCTAATATACTACAGAAACCATTGAATATGGATGAACTTTTAAAATTAATCTCTACGCTCACTAAGAAGGAGCACAATGGCCAGTAATTATGACATCCTCATTGTAGATGATGATATCCAGTTAGGGATAAGCCTTTGCGATATACTTACGCTAAAAGGGTATACGCTGATAGCAGTGGAAACCGGTAAGGAAGCCCTTAAACAAATAGATGCTGGAGTACCTGACGTAGCACTGATAGATCTAAAGCTTGAAGACATGTCGGGACTTGATCTTATCAGGAAGATAAAAGAGCTGCATCCAGCTACTGAATGCATTATGCTCACAGGGAACTCCTCAAATGAATCGGCCATAGATGCAGTTAACATAGGGGCATACGGCTACATGACAAAGCCGTATGATATTGAACAGCTAATGCAAATGATCAATGGGGCTATTAATAAACATGAATCAGATGAAATATTCAGGGTCATAAACGATACTGTTAATGATGCCATTATCATGGCTGATGGTAATAGTAAAATATTATATTGGAATAAGGCCGCGGAAAAGATTTTTGGTTATTCAGCAGAGAAAATAATCGGCAGAACATTACAAGAAACAATTATCCCCAAAAAATATCAAGAAGCTCACTCAGATTGCATGGATAAATTTAAAAACTCAGATGATGGCATAGTTGGGGGAAAGACTATGGAATTTTCCGCTATCAGGAAAGGTGGGACAGAGTTCCCGATAGAAATGTCTCTTTCTTCAGTTAAGAGGAAGGGACAATGGCAGGCAGTAAGTATTATAAGAGACATTACTGAGCGAAAGCAGGCTGAAGAGAAAGAGAAAATAGGTGTTGAAAAATTGAAATTGTCCTTAGATGGAATCATCAATGCCCTTGCATTGACAGTTGAACAGAGGGATCCTTATACGGCCGGCCATCAACAAAGGGTGAGTAAACTCGCATGTGCAATAGCAGGAGAGATGGGAATACCAGTGGATCAGATTGAAGGCATCCGCATGGCGGGAATTATACACGATATAGGGAAGATGCATATCCCCACGGAAATCCTTTGCAGACCGGGCAAGCTGACTAAGGACGAATTCAATATTGTGAGATCTCATGCCCAGGTCGGTTATGACATATTGAAGGGGATTGAATTTCCATGGCCTGTTGCTGATATTGTACATCAGCATCACGAAAAGATGGATGGTTCCGGATATCCAATGGGTTTGTCAAACGGTGACATCCTCATGGAAGCGAGGATATTATGTGTGGCTGACGTTGTAGAAGCTATGGCCTCACACAGACCCTACCGTCCGGCACTCGGCATGGACATGGCATTGGAGGAAATCTCTAAGGGAAAAGGAATCCATTTTGACGCAAATGTTGTGGATGCATGTTTGACTGTTATTAAGGAGAAAGAATTCGTTTTTGAGTAACTGAAATAATCTGAATTGGCATAACTCTTTTTTTGTTCTTAGTTCTTTCCACTTTATTTTAAACCATCCTCCCATAACAACATCTCACAAGTAATATCCTTGTGTTTCATGATGCTTAAGTTGCCCGACATTATAAAAAGAAGATTAGTGAACTAATGGAGTAAGTCTGCAGTACTCAAAATTTCTCTGAACACGACATAACTACTCATTAGTAGACGTTAAGAGTAAGTGTTAATAAGGAAAAGGCTTGTGGCAATAATTTATCATTAGTGGTGAAGAAATAACCGGAAAAGCAGAAAACTTCCCCATCTGTTTGAAAATAACAGGAATTTACACTATTGCTTCAGGCGTCACAGAAATACGCAACCCCACTGCATGAAGAACCTTTGCCAGTGTTTCCAGCCTGGGATTACCTTTTTTTGATAAGGTCTTGTACAGTTGTTCCCTGTTCAGATGAGTTTTTTTTGATAGAGATGTCATGCTTCCAACTCGCGCGTCAGCTACATCTTTTAAAGCGGCCGTAAACAGTTCCATGTCACCATCTGCAAGTATCTCTTCCAGGTACATAGCGGCAACTTTAGGATTTTTCAGCAATTCTTTACTCGTTTTATCGAATGATCTACTTACTTTTTTTGTCATGGTTTTGTCCTTTCTACATAATCCGCTAGATATTCTTTCACTTTGGTAATCGTTTTTTTCTGGTCTTTTTTAGTTGATCCAGCCAGAAGTAGAACCAGCTTTTTTCCTACAACAGTGTAGAAGATACGATAACCTGGACTGTAATGTTCGCGCATCTCAAAAATTCCCTTAGTGCCCTTGATATCTTTCCAATCTCCAAAGTCTCCAAAGGAAGCTCGCCTGATTCGTGCGCGAATTTTAGCTTGAGCCCTTTCATCCTTGAGGTTTAACAGCCATTCGCCGAATGGCGTCTTGCCGGTAATGGTCTCGTATTCCTCAACGTCGTATTGTTTCATGTCCATATAGTAGTTTATAAACTACTGCTTGTCAATTGTAATTCCTTACTAAAAGTACCTCTCAGATGCATACCTTACTGAACCTGACAGATTCGCTTATTATGAAAAATTTTAATTTGTGAATAAAATATTTCCGGCGGTAACAACATTTCATTTTTTGTCGTTATAATACTATAATGTTTTATGGGGGTATAACATATTTAGAGATTTTAACTTCAAACAAGAAATAGATGATAAAATAAGAATTGAAACTCTTAGTATTAAAAGTAGGTGAAACACCTCTGTTACTCTGTAAACATTTACTATATTGTATTTTATTTACGGTAAAACACCGTTTTACTTTTTTTTGAATTTGTATATTGTCGTTTTATAAATAAAAAAAAGGAAGACACAAGCGGCAACTTGTGTCCTCCATAACATTATTCCCATTCACCAATGAAAAAGAATAACAATAATAGCTTAGTTAAAAATAATAATATATCAACTACAAAAACCAGTGTTGAGTACGCCCACCAAGCGCACGCAAACACTGGTTTTTTTTTGGTTTCAGATTGGGAAGAACCCTATGACTTGATACTAAGAAACAACCGGAACACGATTTTTTAAGATGTTTAAAATCAAAGACTTACAAATTGGCAGTTTTTGACCGTTTTTATAGCCTTTTCAGGAGCAAAATTATGTGTAAATGTGCAGTGAAAAAAGAAGAAAAATCTAAAGTGATGACCGTTAAAAATAGCTGGAGACTTAGAGCACTTTGGCGTATCGAAAAATATATCCGTGAAATTGGCCAGGAGAAAAGAGCCAAAAGGATGGGTATATGTGGAAATACTATTTTTGTGAAAGTTAAGAAAACTGACCCAACCAATATTTTGTATGAACCGCAATTACGTTGTAAAGACAGAGTTTGTCCAGTGTGTAACTCATACCGAGCTTCTATTCTTTCTCGAAAGGTAGAAAAACTTGGTAAGAACATGGCAAACCCACATTTACTGACAGTAACGGCTAATACATTAAACAGGGATAGTTTAAAGACTGCTGTTGAGTGTTTTAAGAAATCAACAAGTTTGCTTAAGAAAGAGCGATCATGGTGGAAAAGGTATATTCGGGGAGGAGTTGAACATATAGAAATTACATACAAAGAAGAAACTGGCTGGCATGTTCACTCACATATGTTAGTTGATCTGGCTGTTGATCGTAAGGTTGAAAATATGCAGCTTACAGAGGATGGGTATTTTCTAGACCCACTTAAAATGGATTTTGAACATGTTCTCAAGAAAGTTGGTCTTGGCACTATCTCTGATATTAGACCAGTTACAGAAGGATACGGGAAAGAGATCTCAAAGTATTCTATGAAGTTTGGTCTTGATATTGATGAAGACAGGCTTAAGGAGATAATTGTTGATATGAAGGGTAAAAGGATGGTGTCAAGGTTTGGTAATTGTTACGGTCTTAAAGAGATTGAAGAGCTTACACCGCAAGAGGAAGATCAATATGAAACACTGGGAACCATTAAGGAGGTTGTTGACAAATGCTTTAAAGAGGATGGTGTTGATAGTGAACTGGTCGGGTATGCACTTGGGGCGGTAAAGATAGGTCTTATAGAGTTATGGTCAGCACACTATAAACCTGAACCTTTCCAAGGCGTGAAAAATGATTCATCCTAATATGATTTCTACTTCCCTGAGCCTTTAGTAAAAAAACGAAAAGGAAAATCACAAAACCCTTTTCATTTACGCTTTTTTTATAATGCTTTTAAACTATTGGTTTCTGGAAGTATATATAAACATGACAAAAATGCCTTATCTTTGGCATGATTTTTTATACTGTAAGAAATTTCAATATTGAAAATGAATTCACATAAATGCTTAGAATACATTGAGTCTTAGTATTTGTAATATGTTTTTTGCTCCAAGATGATCTTTATTCAAAAACTTTTTACAAATACGGCTATAACAAAAGGTGTTGAGGACTGTTAATAAAAATTATTGGAGAGTTTCATGGTAATGATATATAATGCTGCCGATAGCGACATACAGACGCGATCAGGCTTCGGGAAGGGAGATACATATGTTTAAACGAAGCGGTGTCTGGTGGGCGTGTATACGGCACAATGGGAGGAAGGTGCAGAGAAGCCTTGAAACCTCTGATAGAAAACTTGCAAAGGCCATAGAGTCGAAGGTAAGAACGGAGCTTGTTGAGGGTGTTTACTTTAATAAGCCTATCGGACGTGACAGGACATTCCCTCAGTTGGTTGTAAAGTTTATGAGGGAGCATGCACCTAAAGTCTCAGATAGTCAGCAGAGAAGTTATGCTACATCCTCAAAGCATCTTCTTAAATTCTTCGGAGAGATTGATCTGTTATCAATATCACCTAAGATGATATCAAGGTATAAGGTATTAAGAAGAGAGGCGGGGTTAAGACCTGCTACTATCAACCGAGAAATGGCTATGCTCTCAAAGGCTTTTAATCTGGCAATCAGAGAGTGGGAGTGGCTTGAGATAAATCCTGTGTCCAGAGTATCGAAAGAGAAGGAGGATAACGAGCGTGATAGGTGGCTCACAGTGGATGAAGAGGTGTGTCTACTAGAAAACAGTTCTGAGTGGCTCAGAGATATAATTCTTTTTAATCTTCATACCGGACTCAGGCAGGATGAACTTCTCTCTCTAACATGGGACAGGGTTGACGTGTTTCGTAAGACGATTCTTATAAAGGATACGAAGAATGGCAAGCCGAGAACGATTCCACTTAATAAGACTGCCCTTGATATCTTGGAGAGTAAAGCCAGAGTCATAAGTATCAGGAGTAAGATTGTTTTTCACAGTAAGTGTGGAACGAAGATTGACAAGCATAACTTAAGGAGAGCGTTCGTGATTGCAAAAGAGAGATCGGGTATTGAGGATTTTACATTTCACGGACTGCGTCACACCTTTGCAACTCGTCTGGCACATAGTGGAGTAGATCTCTATAAGATATCCAAGTTGCTCGGACACAAGGATATCAAAACGACTCAACGTTATGCTCATCATTGTCCTGACAGTCTACGAGATGGAGTTGATATATTAGAAGCTGACTACAATTTGACTACAGTGGGAAGAAAAGCAGCAATTTCAGGTGAAGGAAATTGTCATAAGTCTTTGGGGAATAAAGTGCGCCCTGAAGGATTCGAACCTTCGACCCACTGATTAAGAGACGTTAAAAGACCATTTTTACAATTTGCATGACTGCCTGATTTAGTGTCAATTGCGATACGATCAAATTAACGGTTAAAGTCTATTTTAGATATGAGAATTCTGTCATAAGTTCTTGTTTTTATGCTTGTCTTTATGTTGTTTTCGGTATATTTTACATATTTTCATGTTATTTATGGCATTAATTTATATCTGAGTGAGCCATTTAAATAACAAATACATAGCTGATTGGACTGGTTTTTCTATCACTTACCAACAACTATGATAGCTATCTGTTAACGTAGTGAACTATAAAAATTTTACTTTCAGTGATTTTGATTAATTGTAATGTTTCAGCTTTAAACGAAGAAATTAAGTTTGAAACTTTGCATTTTTTTGAGGGAAACCATTTTTTCTAATTTGTTCAAGTTAAGATTATGAAAGACATACGGATGAACAGGGGTGACAATTCGGGAGATCAGTACCTTGAGTGTGAGGAAGTTGAACTTCAGGAGGATAAATATGCCGGTATTATCAAGTTGAAAAAACCTCCGAGAAATTCTATCAGTTCCTGGTTAATAGATGCAATTTATAACAAGATAGATTCCTATGAGAACAATAGTAGAATTTCATCTATTATCATTACAAGCGGTATCAGAAGAGTCTTCTGTGATGGCGTAGATCAGGATGAACTGTTTGGATCGTGGATATCAGGGTTGGTAGCAGAAAAAAATTATGACAGATTCATAAGGGCCCATGAGATGTTTTTAGAGATTGAAAATTGCAGGAAGCCGCTTATTGCTGCTCTTAATGGCGTTACCATTGGCGCTGGCCTTGAGCTCGCATTATTATGTGATATTCGTATAGCATCAGAAATATCATTCTTCTGTCTACCGGAAGCAAAACCGGAGTTGGGTATTATTCCTGGTCTTGGAGGGACTATAAGACTGACAAAGGTAATTGGTGTTTCCAGGGCTAAAGAGATGTTGTTTTCCGGAAAAATGATCCGTGGGAAAACAGCATTGGAATGGGGCCTGGTTAAAACATTGGTACCTGCCAAAGAGGTGCTTAACGAGTCAATAGAGTTTGCTCGTAAACTGGCAAAAAATAATGACATTTCAATAGAGAACATGAAAAAATGTATAAATTATGCAGTTGACCATGATACAAGAAAGGGCATTGAATACGAAGTAGAACTTTTTGCTGAGATGATTCGGGTGAAGTTGGCAGAAAAGAACTCATCCGTCAGAACGGCTTAGTCAGACTGAAAGACACGGAGTTCGTTAAGCAAAACCTTTAAAGCGGTAATGTAAGAATCCTCAATACTTATATTATTGGTATTGTTCATAAGCATAGTAAAAGATCTCAAAATAGCTATTATTTCTTCATCTGAATAAAATCAAATTGAATCAGTCCTGAAGTATGGTTGTTTTCGGTATTATCTCTGCCTGTACATATTTTCTTCAATGAATCGAACTGGATCAGTAATCTACTCTAACACTCTTCAGCAATATCCGGATCCCATGTGTTAGGTACAATGAAGTGTGGCGTTTGAATTGTTGGATGCTCTAGTAGAGTCCTCCCAGCTTCTGTCATGAAATCATCTGGTAATTCGACCGTATTTTTTTGTATGTTTGCCCGCGATAACACGGTACCCGCTTGCGAGTCTCGATCCAGTATTTGAAAGACCACTTCAAGGTCAGTCGTAGGAATATCACAGTATTTGAAAACCTCTTCGATCGTCTGCTTTGGTAATGAGTTCAATTCCTTAAAACGAATGGCAAGCATAGGAACACCTTGCTGGTTAAGCTTTAGACAACATTCCATCACCGAAAGCCACATCAACATTCCCATATTTGCGATTGACAAAGGTACTCCCTTCTCAGAAAAGTGTTTATCAATTAAAGGCACAAGTGGACTCAACGAAGCCTGCATTGCTGCCAGGTACTCAGTGGAGTTGACATCATCCTGCACAAATGCACGAGCAGCAGATTTCAACCACGTTTCAGCATCGCGATACAAAAAGATATTTTTAGCACCGGGAAAGTGTTTGAACATAAGATCCGCTGTCTCGATGCCGAAGCTTCGGAATTTGATTGCCCACGTAAATGGAAGCGAGCTCTGCTTATGAGATTTACATAACACCTTCGTGCAACTTTGTAGTAGTTCACTGACTTCAGCATCATTTCCCCCATCCCATTCACGAATCGCCACAAGCTGAGTGTAAATATCCGGTTCAGACAAACTAACTATATTATCTACCTGATTAAGTGCCGTACTAAGCAATGTCGAGCCACTTCGCCCAACTGAATAGATCAGGATGAGGCATTTGCTGTCAAGGTGTATATCATTTGCTAGTCGATGAAGTTCCTCATAAGGTACGGCAAACAATCTTACCGCGCTTTCATACTGTGCCTGATAGTAGAAAGGGGCCTGTGAAAGATCAACGTCAGCATGGGTTTCCGCAAATATTGCACGTTTATATTCATGGTCTAAACAATAGAGGCTGATATTGGGGCTTTCAATCACGACTTGTGCATCAATTGTATCTCCTTCACTGAAATAAAAATCAGCCGGGCTAGTGATACCAAGATGATTTTTCCGTCTTCTGCTTTCAATATTCAAAATCCTTGCTTTCATACAAACCATCCTTATGAGCATAAAATTTAATCTATGGTGCTTTTATTATATTCGTATTGTCGTAATATTTCATTATAATCTACGCAAATGATTTGACCATTACGTTTCATTAACTACCCGTTATTTATCTTTTATCAGCGGATGATTAATATTCACCAGTAAATTCTTTGTCATGACGACTATAAATCAATCATATGACAGCATACGGCAACGGCATGTTGACTATATGTGGCAACTCATGCCTGAATACGTTAACAGGCTTCGATGGTCCCGTGCAGAAATCGAGGCAGAGCAGACACGTGCGTTACGCAGTTTACTGGACCATGCCAGGATGCACTCTCCCTGGCATAAAGATCGACTTGCCGGTATTAATCCTTCAACAGCAACGATTGCAGACCTGGACAAAGTACCTCCTATGACCAAGGAGGATCTCATGTCTAACTGGGATTCAATAGTTACAGACAAACGAGCCAAGCTGAAAGATGCAAATACTCATCTGTTGAACCTCAAGAGTGACGCCTATTTTTTGGATGAATACCATGTGATTTTATCCGGAGGCTCAAGTGGCGTTAGGGGCGCTTTTCTTTATGACTGGCATGGATGGGCTGTTTCTTACATCAGCCTTGTGCGTGGGTTTAATAACATTTTAATGAAGATATGCGATGACAACAAGTCGGCCATAGCATCAATTTCAGCCTATGTTGCCTCCCATGCATCAAGCGCACTATCCCATACATTTTCAAGTCATATTAATGAGATTGCACATATTCCGGTGACCCTTCCGATAGACGAGATTGTCAATGAGTTGAATCGTGTACGGCCGGCACTACTTCATTGTTTTCCAAATATCCTTTCACATTTATGTGCTGAATTTTTAGACGGAAAGTTACAATTTAATACTAAGGCAGTCTGGTGTACTTCAGAACCTCTGTTGCCTGGTGACAGGGAGTTGACGGAACGTACTTTGAAGGTGCCTGTGGTTAATACATGGTCAGCCAGTGAAGTTAACGGAGGCACGTTTCCCTGTATGAGTGGTGGTGGATTTCATATCAGTGAAGATGTATGTATAATTGAACCGGTAAACAACCACGGACAGCTTGTAGGAAGAGGTGAAAGGGCTGACAAGATTTACATGACGAACCTTTTTAACAAAGTCATGCCACTGATACGTTACGAAATTACCGATCAATTTAAAGTTCTTGAAGGATTATGTCCGTGCGGTTCCAGCTATTTAAAAGCAGAAGATGTTCTTGGCCGCACTGATGACTTGTTTGTTTACGACGGGAATATTATAGTACATCCTTTAAACTTCTACTCACCGTTATTTCAAGAACCTGATATCATGGAATTCCTGGTACGTCAAACAGAGCAGGGTGCTGATATAGATATTGTAGTAACAGGAAGTCCAGACTATAACAGGTTGGAAAAATCAATCAAATCAAACCTGTTTCAAGTTGGTTTAAAAAGTTCTAAAGTCAATATATACCCTGTAGAAAGCATCAAAAGGTCAAAAACCGGAAAACTGAAAAGGTTTGTCCCGCTTGCTGTAAACAAAAAATAGTTTCGTCGATAAGAGATTTTACTATAACAACACATCACGCTTTTATCTAAATCATTACTATTTCATTAGTACAATCAGCTTTGACTATCTCAAAAAATTGTTATCCATCTAAAGAATTATTAATTAGAGAATGAAAGTCATAATTGTCGCATTAGGAAGTTTAGGGGATAACTCTCCATTGGTTGCTATTGGTGCTGAATTACGTAAAAGAGGTTGTACGGTTACTGTCCTGGGGTGTGATTGGTATAAAGATTTGATCGTTAATGCAGGTTTGACATACCATTCCATTTTAAGCTCAGGGGAGGCCGAAAAGATCAGCAAAGAACCGTATTTATGGGACAGGGAAAAATCATTTTCGGTAATGGTCAATAGAATGTACGCTCCCACTACCTGGCCGGTTTTTGATTTTATCAAAGAACTATATGAACCGGGAAAGACCATAGTGGTTTCTTCTTTATTTATTTTTGGAGCTCGTCTTGCCCGGGAAGCATTGGGTGTACCTTTAGTGACCATCCGCATGTCTGCTTTTGCATTCTGGAATGTAGATAAAAAACAAAAGGCCGCATTCAACTGTGTGTTAAACCCTGTTTTGAATGAACTTTGTAAAAAAATTAACATCTGTCCGGACCAGGGCAGTCTTTACCATTGGATGTACTCTCCCGACAAAGTTATAGGGCTATTTCCTGATTGGTTTGAGAATTACAAAAGTAAATGGCCTTCACATATTAAGCTTACACATTTTCAATTCGTGGACGAAAAAAAGGAGGATAGTCTCCCGGCAGAACTTAAAGAATTTATTACAACAGGTGAGCCATCCATAGTTTTTACTCCGGGTTCCGTCATGAGAAATGCTAAAGATTTTTTTACAACATCTTTAGACGCTTGTTTGAGTCTGGGAATGCGCGGTATTTTCCTCAGCCCATACCGGGATCAAATCCCTCCTGATCTGCCTTCTTCTTTTCGACATTTCGATTTTATTCCATTAGATACATTACTACCATATTCATCAGGAATTGTTTATCACGGAGGAATTGGTACCTGTGCTCAAGGTTTAAGAGCAGGCATTCCACATCTGGTTACACCAATGAACCTTGAACAGTCTGATAATGCCGAGCGGTTAAAAAAGCTTGGTGTTGGTGACTCAATTAACAGGAATGATTATAATAAAACAACCGTGAGTAACAAACTTGAAAAGCTGTTAACCTCTAAAATCGTCCATGAGTGTTGTCTTAAGTTCAAAGGCAAGTTTGACAATTACCAAGGTATAACGGACACGTGTGATGAGATCATGTCTGTATTTAAATCAGAAAATTAGCACACGTAAGAAATGAGCTCTGATTAATTTTATTCTCTATAGCTCCTTTACTTTTCCATGAGATGTTTCTTCGCGATTCATTATTTAAAAATAACTTGTCAATAGGTCAGGTTTAAGCCTGGAAACTCCTGATAGGCGACGTTTATAAACTCTTTAGCATTTATACTAAGAAATAACGGGAACATAATGTTTTAAGATGTTGAAATACTGAGACTTACAATTTGGTAAATTTCAACCGTTTTTATAGCCTTTTCAGGAGTAAAATTATGTGTGAATGCGTAGTGAAAAAAGAGAAAAAATCCAGAGTTGTAACCGTTAAAAATAGCGGGAGGCTTAGAGTACTTTTTCGTATTGAAAAATATATCCATGAAATTGGTCAGGACTTCAGAGCCAAAAAGAGGGTTTTTTGAGTACATCAAATCTGCCGTAAGCCATTAAGGAAGAAAAAATTGGGGTACCAGGATTCGAACCCGGAGAATTGAACCAGAATCATAAAAAGGGTATTTTGACAATTTACATAACTGCCTGATTTAGTGTCTGTTATGTCGCTATCACATTAACTGACAATGGCTTATAAATTTATTTTTTTCCTGTTGATTCCTGTGGAGTTCTGCTGATTACGATGGAGTTGACTACGTTTTGACTACAATCTGACTACATTAAATACTTGTTCATATTTTTGCGGGTAAGGCGGGATATATTACAAAAACTAATATTCATTGTATATGGTGAGCAAATGGATGTTGGATTAATACTACACGCACAATGTAATTTACCTGAAAACCATCGACAATATTGACAAAAGTCTGGTTTGTTATCATTCCTCTATACACCATTCACATAGCAAGCGTAATCAGGTGGTAAATTTGAGGTGTTATTCCATCTCTTTACATCCAATTCTCTATTATTTCTTAATATTTCAATATATCGCTGGTTTTTATGATATTTTCTCAATTAAATGCAACTTAAGTTATGTTGAATTTCAGCTAATACAGTAGTAAAATCAAAAAAGAAAAAATAGCGACTATGTGCTGCATTGCTTCGGCGAATATTAAACGTAAAAGGAGGGCTATACCAATGAAGACATTAGTAAACACTGCAAACTCCCTTATCTCCCAAATGGTAAAAATTGTATTATTGACGGTGTTAGTAGCATCATTTACTTCGCCTGCATATACATATACCCAAAAGGAATTGTGGGAGCATCTTGATACAAAAACTCATATACTTTATAAGCGAGGACAATATACAGAGGCGGTCAATGTAGCTAAGGAAGTATTGAAGGTTGCAGAGGATACTTTTGGTTCTGAGCATCCCAATGTGGCTTTATCCCTGAACAATCTAGCTGTGCTTTATCGTGCACAGGGCAAATATGCCGAAGCTGAACCTCTTCTCAAGAGAGCACTGGAAATTTACGAAAAAGCCTTTGGGTCAGACAATCTCGATGTCGCAACATCCCTGAACAATCTAGCGGGTCTATATCGTGCACAGGGAAAATATGCCGAAGCTGAACCTCCTAACAAACGAGCACTGGCAATAAGGGAAAAAGCACTAGGTAAAGACCATCTTGATGTCGCAACATCCCTGAACAATCTAGCGGGTCTATATCATGTACAGGGCAAATATGCCGAAGCTGAACCTCTTCACAGACGTTCATTGGCAATAAGAGAAAAAGCTCTTGGTAAAGACCATCCTGATGTTGCTCAATCCCTGAACAATCTGGCAGAAGTTTATCAAAAACAGGGCAAATGTGTCGAAGCTGAACCTCTTCACAGACGTTCATTGGTAATAAGGGAAAAAGCTCTTGGTAAAGACCATCCCGATGTTGCCCAATCCCTGAACAATCTGGCAGAAGTTTATCAAGAGCAGGGCAAATGTGTCGAAGCTGAATCTCTTCACAAACGTTCATTGGTAATAAGGGAAAAAGCTCTTGGTAAAGACCATCCCGATGTTGCCCAATCCCTGAACAATCTGGCAGAAGTTTATCAAGAGCAGGGCAAATATGCCGAAGCTGAGCATCTTTACAAACGGGCACTTGCAATAAGAGAAAAAACATTCGGAAATGACCATCCTGATGTTGCCCAATCCCTGAACTATCTGGCAGACGTTTATAAAGAACAGGGCAAATATACTGAGGCTGAGCTTCATCATCGGCGAGCACTGAAAATAGTTGAGAATGTACTTGGTAAAGACCATCCAAATATGGCTGCAGTCTTGGGCAATCTGGCAGGAGTTTATCAAGAACAGGGCAAATATGCCGAAGCTGAGCCTCTTTACAAACGGGCACTTGCAATAAGAGAAAAGGCTCTTGGAAAAGACCATCCTGATGTTGCCCAATCCTTGAACTATCTGGCAGAAGTTTATCAAGAGCAGGGTAAATATGCTGAAGCTGAGCCTCTTCACAAACGGGCACTTGCAATAAGAGAAAAAGCATTCGGAAAAGACCATCCTGATGTTGCCCAATCCTTGAACAATCTGGCAGAAGTTTATCAAGAACAGGGCAAATATGCCGAAGCTGAACCTCCTAACAAACGGGAACTGGCAATAAGGGAAAAAGCACTCGGTAAAGACCATCCCGATATAGCACTATCCCAGAGCAATCTGGCGATTGCTGATAAACCTGAATGGGTAGAAAGACCGGATTTACTTGAGGCTGAAAAACTTGTAAAAAATAAAGAAAAAGAATTACTCGATGCTGAGAGTGCATTAAACAATGCCAATGAACTTGCCGAACAGAAGGAGGAAGACCTTCGCAAAGCTGAACAAAAAGCAAGAAAGCTTGCAAGGAAAAAAGAGAAGCAAAGGCTTAAAGCTGAACATAAAGCCAATAAACTTGCTGAACGGAAGGAAAAAGAATTACTCGATGCTAAGAGTGCGTTAAACAATGCCAAAAAACTTGCTGAACAGAAGGAGGAAGAACTTCGCAAAGCTGAACAAGAAGCAAAAAAGCTTCGCCTTTAGCATAAAACAACAGTAACCCAACCAGGTAAAGTGTCAGTGGTAGTTGAAGGCGTAACCGACCCAGCAATAATTTCTGGAATTATGGATACATTAGAAAATTCAAGAATTACACCGTATTTTGTAGATCCAAATATTTCCAGATTGCTTGGTCATGAAGATGTTCAGACCACTCAAAAACGATATGCTCATCACTGTACTGAAAGTCTGAGGATTGGAGTTGATATTTTGATGCTGACTACGTTTGGTGAAAAAGAGGGTTTTTTGGGTGCTTCTAAATTGTCGTAAGTCGTTGAGAGAGAAAAAATTGGGGTACCAGGATTCGAACCCGGACAAATTGAACCAGAATCAATTGTGCTACCATTACACAATACCCCAATGAGTTTTCTATTTTATTTCATATCTCTTTAATATCAATAAAAAAATTTGTTCTTTAGCTGATTTGTCAAGGATTTGCAGGTTTTCTCCCAATGTGGATTGTAACTATGCCTAATGTCCTGGCAAAAAACTTTACATCTTCCAGACCGCATTGTTCCATTTTTTTCTTTAAGCTTAATCTATCCGGGAAAGCCAATACTGATTGTGGCAAATATGAATATGCATCAACTTTGCTTTTGGCTATTAGCCTTCCTATCATAGGTAATATTTTGGTAAAATAAAAAAAGTATATTTTTTTAAAAAGAAAATTTGTTGGTTGAGAGAATTCCAGTATAACAACCTTGCCATTCGGCCCGACCACTCTACTCATCTCTTTTATTCCTTCATCCAGGTTTGCGACGTTTCTTATGCCAAAAGCAACGGTAGAGATCTCAAAGGCGTTGTCACGAAAGGGAAGCTGCAATGTATCAGCTTCTACAAGTTTTATCTTGTTTTCCAAATGCCTCTTTTTAATCTTCGGTAATCCATATTTCAGCATATCGTGGCAATAGTCACTTCCGACTACCAGCCCATTGCCATTTAATAATTTCGAATGTGCTATGGCAAGGTCTCCGGTGCCAGTACAAACATCCAGCACTTTTGTGTCCGGCTTTATGCCACTTACTTTTACCGCAAATTTTCGCCATGACTTGTCGAAGTTAAGGCTCAAAACTGCATTCAGGAGATCATAAACTCCCACTATAGAGCTAAACATACTTTTTATGTTTTCCGCTCTCTTTTTTAAGAGTTCTTCTTGTGGTATTTCACTATTATTCATTGTAGATTTGATACAACATTTTGAGAGAGTACTTCATTCATACTTCCGCTACGGTAACCTGCTAAATCCATGGTCACATAGGTAAAGCCAATTTCTTTAAATTTAGCGGTTAATTCTTCTCTTACAGGTGTGGTGGTAAGTATTTGGATGTCTTCAGGCAAAACCTCAATCCTGGCAATTGTTTCATGATGCCTTACTCTAAACTGTATCAGACCTAAACCTCTCAGATATTTTTCTGCCTCTGAAACCATACTGAGCTTCTCTTCCGTGATAGACTGTCCGTAGGGAAACCGGGAAGATAAACAGGCGTATGCGGGTTTATTCCAGTTGGGAAGATTTAACATTTTTGAGACTTCTCGTATGTCTCCTTTTGCCAAACCGGCTTCTTTTAAAGGACTCCTGACATTCAGCTCTTTGGAGGCCTGCAATCCGGGACGGAATTCCTTCGTGTCGTCCAGATTTGCACCGTCCGCAACATTTAGAAAGCCCTGTTCCCTGGCTATATCTTTCAACTTTCCAAATAGCTCAGTTTTACAAAAATAGCATCTTTCAGGGGGGTTATTCGCGAATCCTTCGATAGCTAGCTCACTGGTATCAATTACCAAGTGCTTAATGCCTATCTCTTTGGCCAGTTTTTGTGCCTCCTTAAACTCAAGATCGGGATATGTCTCCGATCTCGCCGTCACCGCCATAGCGTTATCTTTAAGGACATCATAGCATACTTTGGTGACAAGTGTACTGTCCACGCCACCCGAGAATGCAACAACTACACTGTCAAGTTTGGCGATAATCTCTCTTAATTTAGATAGTTTTTTTTCTACTTCCAAAAATATAACCTCAATAAAACTCGTTATCTGATCCTCTAATATATGTACTATCAGGTATGCAAAGTAACGTGATCAAAATGAATTTTCAATTGAAGATGTTAACACACCAACTAGATGAATGCAAATATCGTTTTTGGGATTTTGATGGAGCGTTTGGTGGAAACAAAGCGGCAGATATGTCCTTTTGAAGATAATTTCCTGCAGCTCATAAAGTTATTTAGTTTCCAACATACCGTCTTGCTGTATAAAGTGTTTAATCTACGTTAAGTCCAACATTGTTATCGGAAATGATACTTAAGCAGGCATCCACGACATTGGAATCGTAAAGAATACCTCTGTTATTAGATATTTCCTCTTTTGCCTTTTCAATACCGAGGGCCGGTCGGTAGGGTCTATGTGGTACTATCGCATCCACAACATCGGCAACGCTCAGGATTTTGGCTTCTATGAGAATATCATTGCCACTTAAACCTGATGGGTATCCGGAGCCATCCATTCTTTCATGATGTTGAAGTACGAATTCAGCAATAGGCCATTGAAATCTAATCGTTTTTAATATGTCATAGCCAGCCTGTGGATGTGTCTTTATCATATCGTATTCCAATCCCGTCAATTTGCCACACTTACTGAGTATCTCTGTAGGGACCTGCATCTTTCCAATGTCATGGATGGTTCCTGCCAGGTGAATACTGTCAATTTGTTCCTTTGGTATACTCATTTTTTCTGCTATGGAACTGGCAAAATTAGCTACCTGTCGCTGGTGACCGGCTGTGTAGGGGTCCCTCATTTCTACTGTCATTGCCATGGCGTGGATGGTATCTTCGATGTTTGTCTTTATTTTGTCTGAACTCTTTTTGAGCTCTTCATAAAGAGATTCACTCAGTTTAACGTTTCTAAGGATATTCCCATAAGACTCTACAGCGCTTACTACGGTATCCATGAGCTGTTCAGGATCTCCTTTTTGTACATAAGCGTGTGGTCTGAATTGTCTCCTTAAGTCTCTTCTCTCTCCCTGTTTAGCAGTAGTGCCAGTGTGGAAAATTATAGGTACGTATGGATTTATTGACTTGATTTTTTTAAATACCTGCAGTCCGGTCAAGTCTGGCATATTAATGTCTAACACTATAGCGTGAATATTATTATTGAATTTATCAATTGCCTCCTTACCTGTTGAAAATGCTTCTACCAGGTAACCCTCTTCTTCTAATATAAGTGTGGTCGTTTTGAGGACAGAATCGTCATCGTCTACAACCATTACTTTTGTTTTTTCTTGTTCGTATGAGTTCTCATTCATGTCATTCTTTCTCATTATGTTCTTTTAAACTATCTTCTATTTTTCTATGGCATTGATTATTAATGGTAATAGCACTATCTGTAGTGTTTCACGAATAGAAAATTTATCAACGACAAGAATGGTAGTCTTTGTCAGATTGTGCTTAAAATTTTCAGGATTAAATCTACGTCCAGTGGTTTGTAAAGGATTTCTTGCGCTTTCAGTTTGTTTGCTTCATTCAACGTGTCTTCATCAAGGAAAGCGGTCATGAAGAATATAATGGTATTGGGGCTGATTTTCTTGATCTCTTTAAAGGTCTTAATGCCATTAATACCAGGCATTCTCATATCTATGAATGCGATATCAAAATTTTTCTTTTCGGCGGCAGTTATCCCTTTTTCTCCATCTTCAGTCACAACAACATTGTACCCATCATCCTCCAGGATTCCTGCCAGAGTAACTCTTATTCCTGGCTCATCATCAACGATTAATATATTAAGCTGGTCCTGCATCTTTGTCCTCCAACGGTAACTTGATGAGCATTTCTGTCCCAATGCCTTCCTGACTCTTTACGTCAATTACCCCATTATGTTTTTGAATAATACCCTGGCATAATGCCAGGCCAAGCCCTGTTCCACTGGCTTTTGTTGTGAACAGTGGGTCGAATATTTTTTTTAGCACTTTTTCAGGAATACCGCTTCCTGAATCGCTTATTTGAATTGCCATAAAACTCTCTGATACTTTCGTACTAATTTTTAATTCTCCACCATCTATCATCGCCTGACAAGCATTTTCGATCAAGTTTATCAGTATCTGGCCTATTTGATTTGCATCAATCATTACCATCGGCAAATCAGATTGAAGGTCTTTAGATAGTTTTATGTTTTCAGCTATCTCTACTCTCGTTAGCGTTTCATTAACAACGGCATTAATATCAGTGCTTAACCTGGTTGGTTTGGCAACACGAGTGAACCCTAAAAGGTCATTTATTATTTTGGAACTTCTATCAATCTCCTTGTCCATTATGTCAAGAAATTGCATGACCTTTTCGTCAATGTCAGGGATTACGTTTCTGGATAACTTTCTTTTCAATAGGAAAACGGCATTCTTTATGGCACTCAGTGGATTTCTTAATTCATGACTTACTCCAGAAGCTAATGTGCCTACTGCGGCTAATTTTTCGGTTCTTACCAGTTGCTCTTGTGCATCATTTAATTGCTCATGCTTCTGTACCAGTTCAATATTAATTGATGATAGTTCCTTGTTTACATATTTAAGTTTCTCCGTAACTCCTTCTTTTTCTTCAATGAGTTGTTTCAGGTTTCTTGTCATCTGATTGAATTGAGAGGCAAGTAATCCTATTTCATCTCTTGAACTTATTGCGACTTTCTGGTCTAAGTCCCCGGCGGCTACCTTGTCAGTTATTTTTACCAGTTGTTCAATAGGTTTCACTACACCGCTTGCTATGAAATACGAAACACCTACGCCGACCAATACAATGATAATTCCCAATGGTATGCTGTTGACCCACAAGATTTTTTGCATTTTTTTATTAATCCGTTCCGGGGTCAGACCGATCTGAATAATTCCCAGGAGTTCTTCCTCGTTCTCATCATAATCTTCATCTGAACCAAAAAACTGTGCTGCAAATTCTTCTTCAGCAATTGAACGTTTTTCATAAATAGGGACAGCAAAATTATAAAATTGTTCACCATTGCCGGTAGTGTATAAATTAAAAACAGGATCGGTAATATTCTCCATGTTTTTGTTTACAGGTATTTTTTCAATTTCAGTCTTAATCCATTTCTCTTTTTCTTCAAGCAGAATATTGCCCTGGGCAAGTAATACACGCCAATATGCTATTTCCTGCTCTATGTCCAGACGGCGTAACCTTCTGATCGGTTCGTCAAAAAATGCCTTTTGCGCGACACTCATGGAGCCTTTAACCTCTCCATCTTGTGCAAGTTGGGTTATTAAGGAATAACCGCGCTTCTTTAACTCATCTTCAAAATGTATCCTTGTTTGAGTAGAAAAGAACCAGCTACTGGCTATGCCTATAGTTGCGATTAGCAAACTTGTGAAAAAAATAAATTTTAATCTTATTCCAATTTTCATTTAATTTTCTGACATTTAATAATTTATGGATAAATATTTATCTTTGGGTCTTCCAGGACTAATTTTACTTCTAAACCAAGTTCTTCTGCCGTGTCGGTATTTATCGATAATTTAAAGTAGTCCGGATTTACTATGCCAAGCGAGCTTAAGGCTGGTAGTTCTAATATTTTTGCGGCCAATCCTGCTGCTTGACTTCCGACGTAATTATAATCTGAAGACACGGCTGCCAGAGCGCCTGCCTTTACGAAAACGTCTGATGTGCATAGCAAAGGGACCTTGTTTTCGATGGTTGAAGATTTAATCAAATCAAATGATTTCCTGGTTACTACTGTACTGTCAGGTAGTAACCACAGGGCATCGATTTTGCCAATCAGGTTTTCCAAAGCTTCAGATATCTTTCTTGAAGATGTAACTTCATACTTAGCTAAACTTATACCGAGATGTTTCATCTTTATTTCAGCGTTTTTAATTATAATTCCTGTCTTAGAAGGGTCGTAAATTACGCCTATATTTTTAAGTTGACCTAAAATGGATTGATATCCGTTGAATTGATCTTCTATAGCAATTTCTGTGGAAATTCCGGTTATGTTTGGTCCGGAAAGTTTAAATCGTTCATGGTTAATTACCATACAAAAAACTATGGGGATATCTTTGATTTTTTCCTTTACTACTGTTGTGGCCAAAACTCCTATTGACAAAACAATATCCGGTTTTTTCTTCCTGATCTTACGTGCTACCTTCTGTCCCATCTTCATCTTTCCATTCAGATCATAAATAGACGTTATGGAGATATTGTTTTGAATGCATTCTTTCTGGAATCCCTTTACAACTTCGTTGTATGCGGAGAGGTTTTGGCTTTTAATCACAACTGCTGTTCTCCCGGCATAAGCACAGTAAGTGCCGTGAAGGAGCAAACCGAGAGTGATAATGAGTAGCAAATATATTCGGGTTTTATTAATCATTATTCAAAACTGGTAACGCAATTCAATTATAAATGACCTACCCGGTTGAGGATAATCGGTAGGGACCGTATTTTTTGGAGCGGGATCGTCATAACTTTTATCAAATAGATTAAAAATTGATCCTTTGATTTCAAAATTATCTACAAAATTCTTCCCAATAAGTGTTAGATTTACCAGTGCTTGTGCTGGTATATCCCGTCTGGTATCACCATCTTCTCTCGGCCTGGGGCCGCTGAGAAGAGTAGTAAGATTGGCGTTGGCATATTTCCAGAATCCAGCATTTATACCGATGTTTCCACTATGTACGGGGACATCAGGTAAACGGTTCCTATTCCTTGTTTCTTCAGCATCTTGAAAGGTATAATTGGTAAAAACATAATTGTCGTTCCCTAAATCAGCCTTCAACTCTGCCTCAACCCCTTGTATCCTGGCACCCGCACCGTTTTGAAACTGCTTAGGGTTTCCTGTGTCCACTATAATCCTGTCTCTTATTCGGTTAAAAAAGTAATTGATGTTGCCCCTTATATGACTGGTAAAGTTATAACCAAGGCCAGCCTCAAATGTATTAATTTTCTCAGGATCGAGGTTGGGGTTGCCGACTTTGACAGAATTATTTGTAAGGAACAACTCTTGGAAACTGGGGGCCTTGAAGGCGGTTGCAAATAGAAGCTTCAGGTGCGCATTCTCTAAGAATCTCCATATAACCCCGACCCTTGGATTTGTTGTGCCTTCAAATCTCGTAAAGTGATCATGTCTCACACCAACTGTTATGTCAATATCTTTTGTGATATTCCATTCATCTTGCAGATAGAGTGCCCAAATCTGCCTCGTTGCTCTTCTGGTAAAAGGGAGGTCATTACTGAAATCTGTAACAAATGGAAGAGGGGCGAAGGTCACAGGGTGGAAATTTGTTCCATAATGTATGTCGCCCTGGTGGATCCATTCGTACTGAAAGCCAAATGTCAGTTCATTTCCTTCAAAAACTTTATAGTTAATCTGATTATCAAAACCGATAGTCCTCTGTTTGAGTCGTAGTCTTCCTTTCAGGCCGTCAGGATGGAGACGACCGAACGGATCTACAAAGCCGTCAGGCCTCTGTTCAAAGAATGGATCGTAATTGTACTGGTCGTAATACACTTTTGGCGTTATGTTCAACCTGTCCCCGAGTGATAATTTATAGGTAAGTTCAGAGAATATGTAGGTGTCCTTCAGGATCGATTCATCATTAAGGGCATCATTGACGCCAATATAGTCCTCTCTCCTTTTCTTCATATATTTGGACTTGACTTCCAGGTTTTTGTATGACAATTTCAGGTTCAGGTCTGTCTTTTCCTTTCTGTTTTGAGATCGTCCGGAACTTTTGGAGAATGAAGCCGGGAAGAGAGTATCCTGTTCTATTTTTTTGCTGAAACCTTGCGTATCGAAATAATCAAGGAATCCGGAAATTTTCAGGTCTCCATACTCCTTTCCGAATAACAGATTATAATTTTGCGTATCAAAGGATCCGCCACTTGTAGTAACTTGAAAGCCGTCTATATCCTCTGTATCTTTCGTAATAATATTGATGACGGCGAGGAAGGCGTTTTGGCCATATAGTGCAGAGCCAGGCCCCCTAATGACCTCAATCTTTTTTATGTTTTCAACCGGTAGGTCGTTGAAATTCCACATAGCTCCGCCTCTCCAGACATCATTGATAGAATGTCCGTCTATCAAGACCTTTACCTTTTGTGAAGCATCATCCAGCACGCCTCTTACGGCAATCTCTCTTTCACCTGTTTCGTCCATAGAGACATAGAACCCGGGTACTATTTTTAAAACATCCACTAACGTTCTGAATCCCATTTGTTTTATTTGCCTGGCGGTAACTACACTCATTATGGCCGGTGATTTTAAAACAGTTTGAGGTTTCTTCAAAGCACTGATAACGATCTCTTCCTCCGTAAAAATTGCGAACATCTCGTCAAACCCTGTTTTTTCGTCCTGAGCAAATGAATACGTTAAATTTGAAAGCAAAAGGCATAACAAGGAGAACGCTATAAGGATAAATTTTAACACTTTTTTTCTCTATAAATGTGCATTATTACTTAATAATCACAATTCGCTTTAATCAAAACATTAGCTATTACGCAAAAAATGCGCCAAAGTTAGTGGGGATCTGGCTGTTTTTTGCAAAACCCATAGTCCATTAAGTAGTTAATATAACAAAGCTTGCATAATTCTAATCTAGTTTCTTATTATTTGTTATTTTGGGTGGCTACATAGATGTGTGCCATGTCACACTTTTATGATGACACACCTTTGTGCCATGTCTCACTTTGTAAGGTAAAGTAATTATTCAAAATTGATATTGGAATTCAGCTATACGACCTTCCCAATTAAGGAAAGCCGTTTGAAATAGTATCTACCTGGGTGGGGTCATAAAAGTTTTTAATAAAGATTGATTCTTTGATTTTAAGACTGTTCATGAAGCTTCTTCCAGTCACGGCAAAATTTACTAGTGTTCATGGAGATAGATCCTCTGTTTGTAATACTTCTTAAGTTTTTGGTATCTTGAAAGAATATGAATATTTGAGTTGTGAAGTTGATTTAAAATTATTCATAAATAGAAATTTTCAGCTTTTGAACTAAACGGTTTGCGAGTTGCCTTTTTTGTGATATTCACGTTAGATTTCTTTGCTCAATAGATATACTTTTTCCTCTTAACTGTGGGTAATAATATTCAATATGCTATAAAAGTAAAGTCATTAACCTCCCTTCGTTAGGGCAAATAAACAGGAAGGTGGAAACATATCAATATGGTGTGATAAGTCCCGTTATTAAGTCACGTAAACCCGGTTCGCTTATCTCCTGAAACTCGTACTTTGCTCTTACAATTGGTTTATCGATCTTGATCATTTTGCCTAAATCGATTGGTGTACCCGTGATGACGATATCACACTCTGTTTGATTAATAGTTTCTTCGAGTTCGAGGGTTTGTTTCCGGCTATAACCCATGGCAGGGAGAAGCTTATCAATATCGGGATATTTATTGAATGTCTCTTTTATACTACCGATTGCAAATGGTTTTGGATCAACAAGTCTGGATGGGCCATATTTTCGGGCTGCCAGGACTGCAGCGCCATAAGCCATGCCACCGTGAGTTACTGTAGGTCCATCTTCCACGGCAAGTACCTTCTTTCCTTTAATTTCTTCCGGATTTTCAACCGAAATATTTAATGTCGCATCAATAATGGAAGCATTTGGGTTTGTTTTTTTTATATTTTCTTTAACCTTGATTATGTTTTCCGCATCAGCATATTCTTCTTTGCTTATGATTATGATGTGTGCAAGAATCAGGTTGGTTTCACTGGGATAAAACGTTAGCTCGTGCCCCGGTCTGTGCGGGTCTACAAGGGTAATGTGAATGTCAGGTTTATAAAATGGTAAATCATTATTACCTCCATCCCATACTATTATGTCAGCTTCTTCTTCTGCCTTTCTTAATATTGCCTCATAATCAACACCCGCATAGACAATAGTTCCCTGTTCAATATGAGGTTCATACTCTTCCATCTCTTCTATTGTGCAGTCATGCAGGGCAAGGTCATCATATGTTTCAAAACGTTGTACTTTCTGCCTTGCCAGATCTCCGTAAGGCATAGGGTGGCGAATAGCCACAACTTTTTCCCCCGCATCTTTTAGTATCTGGCAGACTCTTCTTGTAACCGCACTTTTTCCGCATCCCGTTCTGACAGCACAGACGGCAATAATGGGGACCTTGCTCTTGATCATAGTTTGTTCAGCCCCCATAATAACGAAACTGGCACCAGCAGCTTGGACCTCGCTTGCCTTGTGCATCACGTATTCGTATGGCACGTCACTGTATGAAAAGACTACATCATCAACCTTGTATTCCTTGATAAGTCCGATCAATTCTCTTTCGTCGTAGATAGCAATGCCTTCTGGGTATAACTTACCGGCAAGTTCAGATGGATATTTTCGATCAGCAATGTTTGGGATTTGAGTTGCTGTGAATGCAACAACTTCATAGTTTTCCTTGTCTTTAAAGCAGACGTTGAAATTGTGGAAGTCTCTCCCTGCGGCACCCATTATTATAACGCTCTTTTTTTTCATATTCATTTCAGTTTCAATATAAAGATCAACCTTTTCGGCCGAAGAGTCAACAAGGCCCATAATAAATCATCTTGAAGAAAAGGGGTATGTTGGTTTTATCGTTAGCATCGGAATACAGATTTTTAGAAAAATATTAATAAAGGTTACTTTCTCTGTTTTCGTTTCTCACAGATTTTCTTATTTGCTCACTTTTTTGCTTTTTATATAAAACCGGCTTACATGGAATAGATGAAAAGGGATTTTACAAACCCCAAAGAATCCCGCTTTAAAATATTTAAGTTGTCTTTTCTTTAACGCATACTGTACTTCGAGGATTAAAAGTTTAATATAACTCTTAACGAATGTAACAATTACGAAGGAAGTATAGCCGCGATTATTTCTGAAAAGTGTATCTATAACAGAAGGATCACCTGCGCTAATGATAATCATCTTTGTAAGTGTATTAATGCGGATTTTATCTCGCAAGACTTCTGCATTTGTTTCGTCATCATCCAGCTTGTTACCAATACTAAGGAAGGAGAGCCAGTCCCTGTTCACAGAACCGACTTCTTCATAAGGATCCAGAACCATAGACCCTGCGTACAGATCAGTTATAGATTGTGAGGCCCTTTCTCTGGGATCAATATCAATTGTCTGTAGTGTTTTAAATGTCAAGTCATCCTTTTTGAGCGCATTGTCGATAGATTCACAGATGTTCTTGGCATTCCTTGCCAGACAGCCAAAAGCACAACCCGTTAACCCGCTGTATTGCTGTGCGGCTACTCCGACCATCAGGGTCCTGTCTCCAGCGCTGAGCTGGTGAAACTCAGGAGAAAAAAGTCCTTGCGGGTAATATCCGGCGGCATGGCCATAATAGGTTTTATCAACTTTTTTTATACTTTCTCCTGATTCTTCTATAAATCCGGGTAATATCATATGTACCTTCTTAAGCAGCTCATCAAACATAGGCGTAAGCGGAACCGGTTTTTCGGTTCGTGTGAAATAGTATATAACGTCGCCATCAGATTTTTTTCCTTCAGATTCTTTCCCGGGAACGAAATCAGTAAATCGCTCAAGTATTGGCTGTACCATACCGGCCCGGGTTTTCGTTTCATTTTCGTAAGTGATACAGATAAGCCCTATAGGGTTTCCGGATTCATCCGGTTCAAAATCTAATGCTTGTGTAGAGTGGATTCCTATCATGTTGTACCAGGATTCCGTTGTTCGTCCGTAATTAACGGTCCTGGCAAGAAGGGAAGTCCAGCCTGTCGCGTCTATAAAAAGTCTGGTCTTGAAGATACTGGAGTTGTTTTCTTTGGTAAGTTCAACAAACGCAAATTCATCGGTAATGCACTTAAGCACGGCAAGAGTGCCATTTTCTACCGTTAAGTTTTGAGCTGCCTTTGGTGCATTCGATAACAAATCAAAGTATTTTGTTTCGTTTAGGGAAACGTTTAAAACGGTAGTAAACCGCTTTGGTGTCTGTTTTTTCTCTTCCTCATTCCATATGCGAAATTCACCCCGTTCGAAATTTCCCCCTATTAACCCATCAAACTGACTTTCAGTAAGGGCTTCAGTAGATTTCAAGGCATCAAACTCATGCCTGCTCAGATTCCAGGTAGAACCACACTTGAGATCTTCATTTTTTTCTGCCAGAAGGACGGAGTATCCTTTTTGTGCCAGCAGACTGGCATAAAGTATACCGGAAGGCCCTCCCCCGCCAACAATTACATCATATACTTTCTCTTCTGCTTCAGGTATTTTGATATGTTTCTTCTTAATAACATTAGCTTTTCTTAATAACCCGACACGGACTCGCTCAAGCGGATATCTCAGATAACTCAACTCCTGCCAGAACTTATCATACTCTTTGACCTTTTCTATCTCTATCCCTAATTCTTCCATTTTAGCCATATTACGTTTAACTCCTCTCTTATTAGTGGTCTTCCTAATAGAAGCCTGCTACGGTTATATGCCATGTTAGTTAGGTGTTATAATTTATTCAGAAGGTTTATATAATAAGGCTCAAATTGTAAACCTAGGCTCCTGTGCTTCAGGTATATGCCATATCTAGTAATCGCTCTTAAATTCTTAAGGTGCAGGTTTCAAAAAGACCATGTTACCTTAAAGAATACACTACGCTCTATATCTGAACTTGGAATAGTAAACCCGCCGGTACCTTTAAATTCTTCATGTCCGCTGTCTAGAAGGTTTCTTCCTGAAATAGACAATTCAAGGTCTTCTTTCGGCTTCCATCCTAACCGAAGGTCCATCTCATGATAGCTGTTTATGTCAAATGTCGAAAGATTATCCATGTAGCGTACAGTAGTGTCTAATTCCAGGTCCTTTGGCAGGTCCATTGAAGACCTCAGAGATGCCTGGTTTTCAGGTGATTGTTTTTCTTCAACCTCAGGAAATAAACTATCCTCCCCTGTGGGGTGTAGCTGCATATCCAGGTACGAATAGGTTCCCTGTAGTTGCCACCAATTTAGCGCTTGCCATTGGACATATACTTCAACCCCATAGGTATCTCCCTTCATTTTATTGTCAAGATTAATCGGGAAAGTAATATACGAAGGAAAATTTGATAGATCCATAGGGCCACTTTCGCCTGTACCGAGATCTTTGTAGTTATTGTAAAAGGCAGCAACATCAATAGAAACCTTTTCTATCGGCTTAAAACGATAGCCGATTTCGTATGCAATGAGATCTTCCGGCCTGACCTCACTATTCCCTTTTCCTACAGAAAAAGCTGGAAAGCCGCCTAATGTCCCGCTGCTGAGAAAGAGTTCATTCAAGTCATGTTGGACTCGAGTTGGTGTCTTGACAGCGCGTGACACAGATGCCCATGCGGTATTATGGTCATTTAAATTCCACAGAAGACGTGCGTTCGGCAGTACCTCAGATCCATTATAATCGTTATTGGTAAATTTCGAACCTACTATTAACTTGAGCTTGTCTTCGACGAGTGTTACTTCGTCCTGAAAAAAGGTGCTGTACACTGGAGCGTGACGGTATCTTCTCGAGTAAGTGATATTTTCTGAATTTCTTATTTTGTCATATGTATGCCTGGTGCCAAGCCCCCAGGTAATCTTGTTCCGGTTACCAAGGCTAAAGCGGTGCTGAAAGTCCAGATCGTAAGTATTTATTTCGGCCCCGGTTTCAAGGTTGCCGGAGCCCACTTCGACATATTTATATCGATCTACTGAACGATCGAAATAAAGTTGAAGGGCCATGTCTGATGTATCCGAAAATGTATGACTTAAACGTGCAAGTATATTTCCACCGAAAAATTCTCTCTCATTTTTAGTCTCCCCCACAACCGTAGAGGGGGGAGGGGCAACAAAATCTACTAAATTGCCTGCATCACCGTCATATATGTCTCCTTGTAATGTAAGGGAATCTTTGTCGGTTGTTTCCCAGTCAATCTTGAAACCTCCACGAATGGCATCCCAATGATCGTTCGCATTGGCGCTTGTGCTGCTTACGTTAAAACCGTCTCTGTCAAAATATTTAGCATATCCTCTGTAAAAAAGACCACTACCCAACTTGCCACCATATCGGACTCCCGCGAACCCCTTTTCTATATTACCACTTCCAAAAGTAAGTAACACACCCTGAGTGTCTTCGGCCTTTTTAGTAATGACATTAATTACTCCATTTACGGCATTGGCCCCCCATAGGGCAGCACCGGGTCCCCTTATTACCTCTATCCTTTCAATATCTTCAATCAATGTGTCCTTTGTGTCCCAGAGTACCCCGGTAAATGTAGAGTTGTAAATAGACCTGCCGTCAATGAGTACCAGTAGTTTATCAGAGAAACGTTTGTTGAATCCCCTTGATGTGACTGCCCAAATATTTGAGTTGATCTGAGCTACCTGTAATCCGGGCACTGTCCGAAGAATATCAGGGATGTTGTTTGCACCCGAACGCCTGATATCTTCATGCGAAACAACGTATACAGCCGCCGCAGTCTCAGAAACTCGCTGTTCATGTCGTGTAGCGGTAAAGACAATCGCTTCTTCCTGTATCCAGGAAAGCTCCTCTTCAAATTCTGATTTTAATGATACCTCTTCAGGAGGCTCTTTGGGAAATGCATGGGAGGTACTAAGCAGCAAAAAGAATACTAGGAAGAAGAGAGATCTCTTTTTCATAAGCTTTTCTATAAATGTTATAATTATTTAACAGATACTATCGAATGATTAACGTACATGGGTACATTCTTGATTCAAGTTGCTCCAACTTGTAGCATATTCGGTTTAATCATTAGCTAACGGTGAAGATCCAAAAAGTTGATAATAACCAATTTACTTACAATGCGCAATCAGGGAATACCTGAATATGTGCTTCGATATACCTGAATCAATTGAAAATTACGTCTAGGGTATATATTATCCCTTCATTTTTCTCCACGTTTTTGAATTATATTTTAATTTCATTAAAAACATTAATATGTCTCTCAATAAATACGGGACTTTGAAATATTCTACCCAGCCATATCCAGTTAATTTATCATTATTCTCCTCTTTTAACTCGGCAAATACTTTATATCTTATATAGATTTGTAAAAACATTATAGTATTCATAAAGCTTGTTTTCAGAGAAAGCTTTCTTTTTAGACCCGATTCACCATGTAATAAACAGGTAACTAAAAGATCCCGGGGAAATTTAAATATAATGTTTTTCTCTCGTTTCCAATTACTTGTTGTTATTGAAAGATCATTTGTCAATTTTGGGATCGTTGAACCGACTTTAGCAAAATATAAAAACTTCAACCTGCCGGAAAAACCGTATGACGGAATAACATTAGTAAAGAAAACGGTAAACTCATCAGTATAGATTCTTCCCCAATGCCACTCTTTATGAGAGTACATCAGGCAAGTAGTTCCCCAGGGATGATCATGATATCCTTCACCTTCAATTTTTATTTGATTGTCTTTATCTAATATTATTTCGCCGCTTCCTGTCATTCTGGGTGCCGGAAAAACTGCGCTGGAATATATATCATCAGATTCCTTATTAATATAACTACGATTTTCAGATAGCTTGAATCCCTGATGCATGGGGGTACAATCAAGATTCATCTCAATTTCATCAAATTTAAGAATTAGTGTATATTTCTTTATATTGTCATCCTGGTCTCTATAAATTTTTAATAGATTTGGGCCTATTTCAATTATCACCCCTTCCTTATTATCCATCTCCACAGGCTCCTTGTACTCACCCCGGGAATAATTCTTAATTCTTGTGACTATCTCTTTATTATTCTTTTTTAATATAAATTCTATGCCAGGGTTCCTATTGTGGATAGATGTGTCTTTGATAATATACCTGACCGTTAATTCTTCTTTTTTATTACCGGTGTCCACATCAAAATAGTACCACTCAAAAGAATGCTTCTTCTCTCGAATCTCTGCTTCTGTTAAATGTGGTAAATCATCATCAAACTTGCATAACTCTAATTTTCCTGGCCCCTCTTCATATTTGTCTTCATCTTGCATTTCTTTCACTCCTATTGTTTACTACAGGTTATGAGTCGAGTAGATACATAGTATTCTGTATGTTAGGATTTTAACATTTTTTTATACCTTAATTACTACGACTTATTTAACACCATAAACGTAAGCAGATCTGATATGAAACGCTCTTACTATCTGCTATCTGTGTTTCACTTATAGTGCCTCCAGCACCAGCTGAAAAGATTCTGTTTTAATGCCCTGCTGTCAGATTAGTTTTGTGTCCAGCATCCCACATAATTAATCAGGAAAAGTAAGGGATTGCTAATTGAACAGATGCGATAGGGAAATAGAAACAAAATACCGAGAGAATTTCAAGCGTTTTCCCGATTTGCATTTCAAATTTTGTGGCTTGACAACCTTGGGTTAGTACATTAGTATCCGGATTCCTTAATAGCCAAAATTCGGCTTGAACAGGTTAGAGACTTTTCTGAGAGATTTTCTTGTCGGGATTTTTAAATGAAACTTACCAGATATGATGCTTATATATTTATTTTATTCCTTGTCGCGTTGTCTTTTAACCTTCATTTCGGAAAAATAAGCCTGACTCAAAGCTTCCTCTTCTACAGTATTGGGCTTGCCTTCGAATTGCTCCTGCATAAAGCTTTTATTTACAATAAAGAATTAGAACAGTCACCACTTACTCTCTATAAACTAAATGTTAATCTGACATTCGCGTTAGGTTGGTTAAGTGTTGCTTATCTTACGATGACTGTGTCCGGCTTTTTTCATAATAGTTTTGGTTGGAATTTATTTTTTGCCGCAGTTGTGGGGGGCCTTTTAGTTGGAAATATTCTTGAACAGATATTTTTAGGATTAAAGCTATGGGCATACAATGATGAACACTGGTTGAATAAATTCGGATTTAAGATCTTTAAAATACCCGTGCTTGTCAGATTAGGTTATGGGGTGGTCGGTACCGTCGTTTATCTGGTAACAAAATTCCTTTAACTCCCTTTCGTGCAGATAGGGCGTTTACATAGGAAAATCGATTACCTCAACTCCTGCAATAGGAGGGCCAGGGCGTTGGCAACCGTTGTGACCGTTTTTTAAATAACAGCATCCTTCTCATTCTTCCGAAAATCATAACATATACGGTTTATATTTCTTTCTTGTCTTGATTATATTTGCCGCATCAAGTTCTTTTATGGGAAAATGTTACTTCATGTCTTGGCCTATGGGTGTCTACAGGGTTTATGTGAAGGTCCGGTTTGAAAAAAGGCAAATCATTGTTACCTCTATCCCGTACTATTATGCTGGCGTCCTCTTCTGCCTTTCAATAATATTGAAACGTAATTAACACAGGTGCAGACGATAGCTCTCTGTTCAATATGAGGTTCATACTCCATCATCTTTTAATATCCGGTATGCCTTTCTTGTGGCCGTACTCTTTCCGCACCCCGTTCAATAATTTATTGTTCGAAATTACGACAGCATGAAACAAATATCAATAGAAAACAGTTTTGACTGTTGTGCTTTCTTAAAATCCACTTGCCTTGATTCTGGATTGGGAATACAATTGCATTGACTGCCGGAGATAATCCCTATAAAAGTGAGTAATATTACAGGTATTTCTTTCTAACAAAATAATAGATAGCGGTATAATGTTTCGATTATTCATAGCCTGTTTTCTCATTAATTTGTATTTGTTAATGTCTATGCCTACATCCACTGCTGAACAGATTAAACTGGATCTGAAGGAACATCGCTTAAAGAATGGCCTAAGGCTGATAATGAACGAGGACCATTCTTCCCCCATAATTAGCTTCCAGGTATGGTATAACGTGGGTTCTATAAACGAAAGACCGGGTATAACGGGCATTTCACATCTCTTTGAACACATGATGTTCAAGGGCTCAAAAAATGTTGAACCGGAAGAACACAGTCGTATCATCCAACAAAATGGTGGTACGGATAACGCATTTACCTCTAAAGATATGACCGCTTACTTTGAAAACCTTCCCAGCTCACAGCTTGAATTGGCCGTGAAACTGGAGGCAGACAGAATGGCCCACCTTAGGCTTACGGCCGATACCTTGTTGTCTGAAAGAGAGGTGGTAAAGGAAGAGAGGCGTCTACGATATGATAATTCGCTTTCAGGTAAATTGAGCGAAAGGCTTTACTCTACTGCATTTACCAGGCACCCATATCAATGGCCTGTAATAGGATGGATGTCTGATATCGATGCGATAAGCCTGGACGACTGTAAATCCTTTTACCGCTCACACTACGCACCAAATAATGCTACTATTATACTACTTGGAGATATAGATCCCCAGGAAGCCATATCCATTGTGGAGAAGTATTTTGGACATATACCACCTGCCAAACTTACGGAAGATATGAGGCCTAAGGAAGATGCTCAAAAACAGGCAAGGAGGAAAGACCTTTTTGTTGATACTCAGTTTCCCTGGCTTGCCGTTGCCTATCACATACCGGAGGCAGCCCATGAAGATATACCAATACTGGGGTTGATAGGGAATATTCTTACAGGCGGTCGTAGTTCCAGGCTCTACCGGAAGGTTATATATGAAGACCAATCAGCACTGTCCGTTTTCACATCGGTTGACAACTACAAAGATCCGGGACTATTTACCGTTATGGTAAATAGTATAAAACAGAGGCATACTCCGGAAGAAGTCGAAACTGTAGTCAATGAAATATTGGAACGGTTCAAGACTGATATGGTCACTGAGCGTGAACTTGAAAAGGCAATAAATAAAATGGAAACTAATCTAATATTTGGTCTTCAGACCAATTTTGTCAGAGGTATGCGAATAGGATTTAGTCTGGCAAGAACTGGAGACCCGTTGGGGTTTATAAAAAAACTGGAAAGTTATCGGCAGGCAACTGCGAAAGATATACAAAAGGTTGCAAGGAAATATTTTACTCCTGAGAATCGGACCACAATAAGGTTATTACCGAAAGGGGAGAAATCGGTTGACAGTCGGCTACCGTGAAAGTGAAGAAGATGAACCGTCTTTCGTGCTAAACAGTAGGTGTGAATGGCATGGACAAGCCCTGTCCTGAACTCGATTCAGGATCTCTTTGTCCGTATAAAATTGCATATGTTAAAAATCACAAAATCATGTTTCTACCGCTATGCTTTTGTAATTGCTTTAATTTTATTTACCATCCTTGTTAATGATAAACACCTGAGTGGCGAAGGGAATATAGTATCCATGAAATACCGGAAGGCAACACTCGATAACGGATTGAGAGTAATCATGGTCGAACACCATGAATTACCGGTGGTAGCTATAGAGTTGCTGGTGAAGGCCGGCTCTGCACACGAACCAATGGAGAAGCCAGGACTTGCACATCTCGTTACCCAGCTACTCCGTGAAGGTACACTTGCTAAGGGGTCGTTGGGAATATCTGAGGAGATAGACTTTATAGGTGGAACGTTGAGTGTTGATTGTGAATACGATTCGTCATCAGTTACTACTACTGCACTGGTAAAACATTTTAAGACTATACTTGACTTGCTTTCTGAAGTTGTAAGGTTCCCTACATTTAAAACGAAAGAGATAGAGCTTCACCGAGATAAGGCTATAACGGCCATACGAAGGGAAAAGGATAATAAGGCGCTCCTTGCAGGAAGACATTTCAGTGAGATGCTATACGGAGAACATCCCTACGCCAATCCTCCTATTGGGACGATAGAAGGTCTTAAGGCTATATCAAGAGATGAGATCATACCGTTTCACAAAACACATTACCTCCCCAATAATTCTATCCTGACAGTAGTCGGAGACATAGATTATGAGAATACACTTGCAGGTATAAAAGAGGCCTTTGGAGACTGGAAGAGAGGAGATGTTTCAAAACCGACATTACCTCCTGTACCAATAATTGATGGTTATAAGATAAGGATTGTGAATAAGCCGGACCTGACACAGACAGAAATACGCCTGGGTCATATTGGCATCACGCGAAACGATCCTGATTATTTTACGCTTATGCTAATGAACTATATTTTTGGCAGAGGGCCTACTTCGAGGCTCTATACCAAGGTAAGGGTGGAGAAAGGTCTTACCTACGGTGCTAACAGTGGTTTTGCGGCAAGGAAATTACGGGGGCCATTTTACATAAGGACGTATAGTAAAAACGAAACGGCAATTGAGACTCTTCGGTTGGTTCTTGACGAGTTGAAGAAGCTAAAGTCAAGCGGTGTTACAAAGGAAGAACTGGACAGCGCCAAATCATTTTACATTGGTCATTACCCCTTGAGTATGGAGACACCTTCTCAGATTGCTTCAAAAATTATAGTTCAGGAATTTTATGGTCTACCTGAGGATTATATAGATAAATACCTGGATAATATAAGATCTGTTTCCGTAGAAAATGTTGCTGATGCAATAAAAAGAGTGCTTGATCCCGGGAATGTAGTAATTACTCTCGTAAGCAAGGTGGAAGACATTCTGGAAGAGGCAAAGGCATTGGGAGATGTGGAGTTGAAGGAACCATGAATATCTCAAATATTTCTGTTGTGAAAGTATAAATTCATTAGCAGGAAATAATTGATTTATTATATAGAAACTTTCATTTTAAATTTTTAGTCTTTTACCTTAACGCAGAGGTGCAGAGAACACAGAGAGTTATAAAGACTGATGTAAAATCAGAATTGCGTTATTCATTATGCATGAAAATGGGATATTAGAGAAGATAATCGGTGCTTCAATAGAAGTACATCGTATTTTAGGGCCATGACTTTTGGGATCAGTTTGTGAAGACACGCTTTGCCATGAGTTACATCTTAGAGGATTGCAATTTCAAAGGCAACGGAGTGTACCAATTCCTTATAAAGAAATTGGTACAGCTCTTTGCTTAGACTTATTAATAGAAGGTAAGGTAATTGTCGATTTGAAAGCGAAAGAAGAATTATTTACGATAGATAAGCCAAAACTGCTGACATATTTAAGGCTTAGTGATATGCGCTCGGGTTTAATAATCAATTTTCATGTTGAAGTGTTACGGGATGGCCTTTTCCGTGTAGTCAATAAATTACAGTAAGTTTCATAATAAACTTTGCGACCTCTGCGCCTCTGCGTTAAGGTAAATTTAAATGTCTTTTTTTGTTTAAAGAAATAGAAAATTAATTCTCTGGATTTAGAGAGGAGCTGGAATGGCAGAACAAAAAGCAACTAATATCAAATGGCATCATGGCAAGATTACAAAAGAGGACAGGAAAAAAATGCTGAATCAGAAAGGCTTAACCATATGGCTCACGGGCCTGTCAGGGTCGGGGAAGTCAACAATTGCGGTTGAACTCGAACATGCCCTTATTGAGAACAAACATCAGGCGTACATACTTGATGGTGATAATATACGTCATGGTCTGAACAAAAATCTTGGCTTTTCACCCGAAGACCGCACTGAGAACATTCGTCGGATTGGTGAAGTTGCAAAATTGTTTACGGAGGCAAATATAATAACAATTGCTGCATTTGTATCTCCATACAGAGAAGACAGGGGGAATGTCAGGAAACTCCTGGGTCATGGTGGATTTATAGAGATTTATGTTAAGTGCTCCCTTGAAGTTTGTGAAGAACGTGACACAAAGGGCTTGTATAAAAAGGCACGTGCGGGTGAGGTTAAGGATTTTACCGGTATTTCAGCGCCTTATGAAGAACCACTAAATCCTGAGTTAACAGTTGATTCATCAAAGTTATCAGTGGAAGAATCAACCAGAGTAATATTAAACTATCTTGAAGAAAAGGGATATGTGGCGTTTTAGCTGAAATAACGACTAAATTAGCATCTTCGGCTGACTTCACTCGGAATGACAAGTGTGTTTATTGTTATGTGACAAATAGTTGAAATGGGAATCCCTATATAGTTAAATTAAACAAGAAACATGAACATCCTTGATTGGAGTATTATCACTGTTTATTTGATGGGGATGATTGGTTTGAGTGTTTTTCTGGGAAGGAAACAATCAAGCCAGGAGGATTATTACGTCGGAGGGCGTAAACTTCCCTGGTGGGCGGTAGGCATATCAACTATGGCTACTCAGACGTCCGCCATAAGTTTTATTTCAGTTCCCGCGTTTGTCGCCCTTGCACCTCTGGGTGGTCTCTCCCTGCTACAATACGAAATGTCAGTGCCTCTGGCTATGATTGTGGTTATGGCTCTTCTTCTTCCTTTTTTTAGAAAGCTGGAACTGGTAAGTGTATATGAGTATCTGGAGATGAGGTATGGGCCTTCAGTACGCTACCTGGTGAGTACCGTATTTTTAATCAGCCGGGCGCTTGCCACAGGAGTAGGAGTTTACGCCATTGCAATTGTACTTTCAGTCTGCCTGAGTACACCGCTCTGGTTGAATATCCTCATTATCGGTATCGTTACTATTATTTACGACACCATTGGCGGCATGGCTGCGGTAGTATATTCAGATGTCATTCAGATGGTTATTCTTCTGACTGGTGTTGTGCTTTGCATCATTTATGCGGCAAATAGTGTGGGCGGTTTTGAGGTAATATTTACCTCTTTTCCTGCTGAGCGTTGCAAGGCTATAGATTTATCCACGTTCTGGGGGTTCCTGGTAGGTGGCTTTTTCCTCTACATTTCATATTATGGTACGGACCAAAGTCAGGTACAACGAGAGCTATCAGCACCATCTGCTGATGACACAAGGAGATCTCTTCTGTTCAATGGCTTTGCCAGATTCCCTTTAACAATTTGTTACATCATTATGGGAGTAGCAGTAAGTGCCGTTTTCGTACACTTTCCTGACCTGAGGGAGGCGGTACCTGCCGACCATCTTGACTACCTGGTCCCTCAGTTTATTCTTCTGCATATTCCAACAGGAGTGCGGGCCCTTCTCTTTGCGGCAATCCTGGCAGCAGCTATGTCCAGCCTGGATTCTGCCATCAATTCGCTCTCGGCTTCGACTATGCGCGATTTTGTTGAACGTGATCGGAACCTTTCCGAACGACGTATTCTGTTTTTCAGCAAACTTACTACTGTACTTTGGGGACTTGCTATTACGGGATTTGCGTTTCTGGTTGGTAATATTTCGAGCACGGTACTAGAAAGTATCAATAAAATCGGGTCGGCTTTTTATGGCCCTATTCTGGCATCATTCCTGATAGGTGTTTTATCAAAACGGGCAAATGCGACCGGCATCTTTGTTGGCGTAATAACGGGAGTAGCGTTCAACCTGTTTCTCTGGTTGAACATAAAAGAGTTATTCTGGATGTGGTGGAATCTGCTCGGTTTGCTGATATCCGTAGTGACGACTGTCATCATAAGCTGGCTGACAGCACCTCCAAAAGAGGAGCAGATAAGAAAGTATACACTTAAAGGCAGTGGAATGTTAAAACAAGATCGTCGCTGGATAAAATCTTATGTATTACTGGGTATTTACTTCATCTTTATTATATCGTTTATGATAGTTGTTCAGAAACTTGCAGGATGAAAGACTGAAACCTGAGACAACAATTATTAACATTAAAACCAACAACACTATCAATAAAAGTCCAGTTTGTTTTTATTCCTCTTAAACACATTCATATATCAATCGTAATCATGTGGTGAATGAAAGATACCGTAACTTCTGTGTTTATAGTTATTTTCGTTTCATATTGTATTTTCTTCATAATTATCTTTTAAGGTATTTCGAAGCACATATTCAGGTTTTTCCTGATTGACTAACCTGACATGGTAATGTATATATAATAGTTTCATTTTACAAACGATACCAGATTTCTGACAATTTCATGGCAAGGATGCCATATGCAGTAATAGAAAGGCTGTAGTTTTGAGCAGCAGTTAATTAGTTTCTGTACGGAAATGAAGCTTTAAAGACTCCTCCTAATCCGATTATCAGTCTTTTTACCTTTCCAATTAGCAACAATTTGAAAAAACTTCAAAATCTGGTTTTCTGTCTGAACCG
>Ga0257125_1000591_pt1 | contig 45699 bp, 35 predicted proteins | sample SI106_200metaG_FD_190183 | JGI IMG/M metagenome (GOLD analysis project Ga0257125, IMG submission 190183) | Marine microbial communities from Saanich Inlet, British Columbia, Canada - SI106_200 | ecosystem: Environmental > Aquatic > Marine > Inlet | place: Canada: British Columbia | collected... | reverse complement strand
CTTTAATTCCTTTTTCCAATCCAAACCCAGGTGGCTCCAGGAAGGGTCCGTATAGAAATTATCCCGTGGCTTCAGAAGCACTGCAGCGTATACAATACTGCCACCGCCGACGCCAACCCCTGCAATAATGGCAATATGACGGTAGAAATTTTGCAGAAAATATCCTCTTGAACCAACCGGCGGCATCCAGAACAGCTTTCGGGCACTCTGGTCTGCCTGCTCAATATCACTGGGATTCACCCATTTTCCCTGCTCGACAACACCGACCTTGTAGCCTTTTTCAGCCAGGCGCAACGCCGAAACACTGCCGCCAAAACCACTTCCTACAACAATATAGTCATATTTCATACAGGTCCATTTTAGCTTTATAGTCTTCTTGTTTATAGACTTTTTCCGGGCATTCCTCGAAGGCTTGCATCAAAAACCGCTCCTGTGGTTTTTGGCTGATTGTCATTGGGATTTCATCAAGGATAAGAAGATAACTGGGAACACTGTTAGCCTCTAAACCTTTTCTTGCATAATTGAAGATGCTTGTTGAATCTGCTTTCTTTCCTTCAAAAAGCGAAATACCTGCTACCAAATCAGATTCGCCCGGGGCGCCACTGGCAGCTGGAATTCCAAAAACAGCAACTTCGCTGACATCCGGATGTTCTCCAATGACACGTTCTACTGTGTCAGGCTGAATGAAATCTCCCGCTCTTCTTAGTCCTCCGCCTTTTCGGTAATCAAAGTACCACCAGCCGTCTTTATCTACATGAGCCATGTCTCCAGTTCGGTTCCAGCCGCCAAGGGTTTTCATTTGACTGGCATCTTTATTTCTATAATAGTCTACTTTGGCTTTTCCAAAAATGGGTTTGGCAATAATTTCGCCAGTAACATTGGGTGGACACTCAATATCGTTTTCATCCACCACCTTCATTTTAAATGCCTTAATAGGTTTCCCACAGCTTCCAATAGGCCCTTTTCCAGGTGGTTTGCGGGTAACTCCGCCACCCTCCAAAGTAGAATACCATTCGAGAATTTGAACATCGTAGCGTTTTTCAAAATCAGCCCAGATAGCTTTGGGCATTCCTGCGCTGATGACCTGCCTGACAGGATTATCCGCATCATTGGATTTGGGTGGTTCATTGAATATGCCTGCTGCTACTCCACCCAGCATACTGAACATTGTGACACCATATTTTCGACTGATATCCCATAATCGGCTTTTGGTAAATTTGGTACTGAATACCGTCTTAATTCCTCGGTACAGACCTGGCGCAAGCGTCAGTCCAATGGCATTCCCATGGGTCATTGATAATCCGGTATAAAGAACATCGCTGTTTTTAACACCATATAATCGGCTGGCAAACAGACCGTAAACCCGAATGCGATAGTTCTCGTGAGTGACCCCTTTCGGATCTCCGGTTGTCCCGGATGTGTAGATAATCTGCATGGGATGTTTGGGATTATCCACTTGGTAGTCAACCGGCTTAAAAGGGTTGTTTAAGAGTGCATCCGTTGCTGCATATTTTTTGATATCGCCGGTTGCAGGAAAATCCGGTTTATCCGCAACAAAAATTCTGCTGACGTCGGGAATCTGACCTCTGATTTCTTCAATGTTTTCCAACAGGTTTGAAGTCGTAAAAACTACCTTGCATTTGGAATTGGATATCTGATGTGCCAGTTTTCGACCTTTTGATCTGGGATCAATAAGTACGATAATCGCCCCCAAAATTCCAGCCGCAGCAAACAGATGAACCATTTCCGGGTAGTTGTACATAATCGCAGCATACTTATCACCCTTATTTACGCCTGCTTCCAGTAAGGCCCTGGCGAATTTGTGTGAGTTTTTGTGTAGATCTGCGTAAGTTTGGATAAGATCATCCCCTTTTGGATTTTCGAATGTCAGCACAGGAAAATCGGGGGTCAAGTTTGCTTTGACTTCTAAAAACTGTCCTAAAAAGCGAGTATTCAGTTTCTTTTTACGTGCAAACCGCATGTTTCTGACTATCTCAAACCTGGGTTTTGATTCATCATAGATTGATGTTTTTGACATACTGTTATCTCCGATTTAGGTATGAAATATCATTTGCATAACTACCATATCAACATCTGAAAGAGTAACTATTCACAATGATCCCCTCGGCTGGGCGTATGCTGAGTAGTTACTGAAAGAAAGGGTTTTATACCTGACACGAGCGACCGAAAAGATGTTTTACCTCTTAAAGATATGAAGCGCCATAGCCGCGGCATCAATTCCTAAAATACCCCCACCATTATGGGTCATGCCGATTTTGGGATTCATCACCTGCCTTTTTCCAGACTCTCCCCTTAACTGTTGAACGATTTCGTAAATTTGCCCCATGCCGGTAGCTCCAATGGGGTGCCCTTTGGAAGCCAGTCCTCCGGATGTGTTGGATGGGTTTTTACCATCAATTTCCAGGTACCCTTCGTCAATCCATTGGGCCGCTTCGTCAGGAGGACAAATTCCCAGTTCAATCAGTGTAATAATCTCTGAAGGTGTTGTTGCATCATGCACTTCGATGACATCAATTTCCTCGGGTCCAACGCCTGCAGTTTCAAATACCTTTGGTCCCAGCCGTTTGGTTAAAGTATCGCTTAAATCATCGGTAATTCTACCGCTCCCCACCACTGATCCCTGAACCCAAATGGGCTTGCTGGTAAACTGGGCTGCTTTTTCTCTTGAGCAGATAATCGCAGCGGCAGCTCCATCGCAAATGGGTGAGCACATCATGCGGGTAAGCGGAAAAGAGACATCGCCTGAATTTAATACTTCGTCCAGTGTCACTTCCTTTTGATATTGAGCATGAGGGTTATGAGCGCCATTTTTATGGCTTTTCACACAAACCTTGGCGAAATGTTCCTGGGTAAGCCCACATCGTTCCATATACATTTTAGTATAATATGCATACATATCCATGAAAATACTCTTACTTTTCCCACTTTCACCGGAAATAATGCTTTCTGTGTTTCCCTGTTTTTTCTGAAAATTTTCCAGATGTGTCATCGCCATTTCAATATCAACAGCGGTACCCAACGCCATGAAGGATTTCATCTTGTCTTTATCATATAGTTTCTCGAATCCGACAACCAGGGCGCAGTCATAGACGCCGGCCCCGACAGCAGTCCAGGCCAGGTTGAATGCCGAAGAAGAGCTGGCACAGGCATTTTCAATATTGTACATCGGTATCGTATCAATCCCCATCGCACTGAGAGTAACCTGGGCTTTGATCTGCTCCTGACCTGTCATAATACCGGGTGCCGCAGTACCCACATAGGCAGCTTCCAGTTTTTGGGGATGAATATCCGCATCCTTTAATGCCTTTTCGACGGATTCTCTTACCAGATCTTTGATACCTTTTTCAGGGTGTCGGTCAAACTTTATCATTCCGATACCCACAACAGCTACATCACGCATCTAGTCTCCATTTCTCACTGTTCATGGTTGATTCTGTCCGTTGGTAAAAACGGATTTGTTTCTTTGGGATATTTGCCCGTCTAGTCCAGGTAAGCGGCCTCTTTCCCCAGATGTTTTCAGTATTATGTTTTCCACATTCCAAACACATGTTTCGTCTCCTTATTTATCAACCAGAGTCAATCAAAAACACAATCGAGTGCTTAAACTCTTCAATCGACAAAAGTCCTATTGAGGCGTATTCACAAAAGAGTGAAGCCTTGCCTTCACATCTTCAACATAGTTAGGATTATCCAGTTTGATTTCAACTCCGCCATTCTGGCAGGTTGCTTCGCATCTTCCACATCCTGTGCAGTGGTCTAAATGGGTGGTTATGCCGTTTTTATTAATAATATTGTTAAATATACAGGTCTCAACACAGGCACCACATCCTTTACATTTCGAGGTTGTATAAACCTGAATGCCCTCTATGGGTTTAAACAGCTTTTTTTGATGTTCGGAATCATGCTTGTAAAAGCCCATCATACAGCAGCAGTGGCAGCAGAAACAGACACTTAACAACTCTTTGGTGTCAGGTGTTAAAAACCCTAGATTGTCCACATTAACCTTTCCAATCATGGGAACCAATCCTGTTTCACTGGCCTTTGCCACATGCTGATGAGCTATTTCCTTAGTCACACGTCGGCCCAAACCAGGAGGAAGCTTTTTAGCAGTTTCGCCCATGAAAAGGCAACCGATCTCATTGGTGAAGTTTTTACACTTAAAGCCTGTTCGACAAATACATTTATCCATAATGATATGGGTGGTATTTAAATCAATCAAATCATCCAAAATCTTGCGGGGTATGATTTCACTGCCAGTTTCACCAACGGTTTCATCCACAACCAGTGTCTTGGGAGTCCCGTTAATGATAGTATTGCTGTTAGGCAGGTAAGTCATGTTGTTCTTGTTGGGGTCTGTCATCGGGATGACATTCTTCAGCCACGGAGTCTTCTCAATCAAAAAAAGCGACAAATTAAGTCCGCTCAAACTCAGTTTGGTGGCCCAGGGAGTGGAATACAACCTGGTTAGAAATGACTGCTTTAAACTGTCTTTCGCATCTCTCTGCCGGGCGGTTAAAAAGTCATCAAAAGCTTGTTTCGAAGAGTACTTTGGACTCCAGCCGGCAGCTTTTTTAAATTTATCACTCATTCCAAAAATGGTATGCTCAGACAGGCTCACCCATCCCTGACTCACCTTTTCTATTCGTAAGAAAAATAAAATATTCAGGATAAATTTTAATGGGGTTGCAGGAATCAGCACAACGTTCACTTTTGCTTTTTTAAACATCCACCGAGTAGCCAAGGCATCATCAGCGCAGACGTTAAAGATTCCAGGGACGTCTTTTTTCAGGGCAATGTGAAATGCATCGCCGAGATCTTTTTCGTGAATCAGTTGGTTGTGAGAATTCCGGCCCATAGGCAGAGCAGAGAATTTTTTAGACCACAACGCGGAAAATATATTGTTGATGTTGGGTCCGCATAAAAGTCCCACTCTTAATATGGTTAATGTTATTCCCGGATGATCTTTGAAGAATTCAGCGACGAACTCCTCCACTTGAATTTTGCTCGAATTATAGTAGCTGTCGCTGTTTCTATTGAGTGGAGATTGCTCTGTAAATCCCAGGGCATTGTCCTGATGAGCGCCGTAGACGGTCATGCTGCTGGAGTAAATTACTTTTTTAACACGGTTTGCAGCACACGCCTTAAAGATATTTTTTGAGCCATTAATATTGATATCCAGGGTTTCTTTCTTGTCATGGATTTCACCCACAATAAAAGCCAGGTGGAAAACGACATCAACATCATTTAATAAAGATTCTATCTTTCCGCTCCGGATATCTTCCCGGTGAAAACGAACCTTTTTGAAGCCCCCCTTCCATGGGGTTACATCAATCCCTATGATTTCTTCTATCTCTGTATCAGAATCCAGGATTGGTAGCAGAGTGGATGCAAAATAACTGTTAACACCGGTGATCGCAACTCGTATTCCCATTTTATTACGTTGCTTGGGTTTAATACACCGCCACTTGTGGCGTCGAGACAACTATCGCTAACCCAATGGTGATCTTCTTAAAGCGACTCATTGCTCCTTCCTTTTGCAGTTTTTCCACTTTAAATCGATGTTAGTGGACAATCATGTGAAAGGTATTTTTACTATAATTACAGCCGTTTGCGCTGACAGCTGGAATTCGATAAAAGCATCCTATCTAAAGTCGACTATGCGGTCAAGCAAAAATCAAAATTTATAAATATTTTATGCGGAATTGTACGTTGGTACAGAAAGGATTAGGCCTGAAATTCAGCCATAAATCACCATATAGAGAGAATTTAGAGTCAACAAGGGCCTTGGACATAAGAGGTGAATAGTATATGTATAGTTTCCAGGTAGTGGCCCCCTATTTATGAACGATCCCTTTGGGGATTTTAGGTGTGAATGGCGGATATTTTCAATCGAGGATTTGGCGTAATTCCGTATGAGTTAAACGTTTAGCTCTGAGGATGTCGTTTCATTCCATTCATCATCAAATTGAAAATGTGACTCCAAATATCACTGATAGTCTTACTGTTATCAATGGTCTGTATGTAGTATAAATTCTCCATAAGTCCGATCATCATTGTGGATGCAATTTTCGTATCAATAGGTTGAAAAATTCCCTGACGAATTCCCCTTTCAATATCAACTTCCAGTGGTTTTCGAATAGAAAGATAGGTCTCTTCTCCTAACTGCCTGATATTTGGGTCGGAATCTTCCATGGCTTCCTTACTGAGTTGAATAATTGCACAAAACTCTTTTAATACGGGAATTACTGCATATGCTCTTTGTTCCAACCGCTTCTGCGGGTCTTTGGCCTGGCGGATCAAATTCCAGTTGGTTTGAAACAGTTCATTAAAAATTCGGGGCACACACTCTAACAGTAATTCCTGTTTATTGGAAAAATAGAAATAAAATGTTCCTTTGCCGATGTCTAATTGCTTCGTAATATCAGATATTTTAGTGTCTTTATATCCATATTCTTTGAAAAAAAGGCATCCTGCTTCTAAAATTGAATTTCTTGTTTTATTGCTTTTTTCCTTTCTCGTTTTCGGGGGCACTGAAATTAAGGGTCGTAGAGAGATTTTAGTGCCTGTCTTAAGCGTTTTAGGAATTTTCTGTCCAAATGCATCGGTTTGCTGCTTCTCAATTTCCTCTATTTTGTGACGGATAGCAATTAGCGGCAGACCTTGCGTTTTTTCTTTTTTAATAAACGATAGTTTTCGCAGATGAGTTTCGTCATAGTAGGACATGGTTTGCCCTGTTTTAGTTGGCGGATGAAGAAGATTTTGTTGAAGATAAAAATGGATGGTCCGACGTGAAACTCCTGATAATTTTTCAAGTTCAGCAATACGGTACCATTGGGTTCCCTCTTTCATGAATAGTCTCCGGTTTGATGATTTAAAAATCAGTAATGTCCGGTTTTTGCAAAACAAAAGCTGAATGATAAAACCTGTCTCTACGCATAAGGATTTAAAAATTTTCTAAGCTTGCTTCACGAAAAACCGCCAAACTCGCCTACCTCGCTCAAACAAGGCTCATTTTTGTTACGCTAAACTAAAAAAATCTAGTAAATCCTTATAAGCGTGATCCAGATTTTATCATTCAGCTTTCTGCAAAAACCCAACCGGACATTGCTGATAAAAAATGCCTTTCTGTCTATACATTAACTACTAATTCAATGTCATTAACTTAAGCTTATAATCCGGTGTCTGTTATAAACCCCTTTCAATTGCGGATACGTTTCAAAATCATCTGAGAAACTCCTCCAAGCAATTGAAACGGCTTCATAACAGACACTCTGATATCTTTAAGTTAATGACATTGACTACTAACTATACACTAAATAAGGAATTAACATAATGAAAACGATTGAAGCAAGATAATTTAAAACTGTGCTGTATAATATTGTAAATATGAATAATATAAAACATGTTTGATTGTCGTTGATTTAATGATGTGCATAAAGAAACAGTGGACTCTAATGCAAAATCCAATATTGTTTGACCGATGGGTCAGCGTAATGGAAGAATACAGTCGTCAGATTATTTTGTGGTCATAGTTTATGAAATTTTTCAGCTTTTGCAGGATACAGTTTTTTCAGACGGAGTGGGATATGTTTTTAGAAAAACATCGATTACTAACAATGCCAACTGCAGATTTTCCAAAAATCGTGATTAACACCGAAAAATGCGATGGCTGTAAACGTTGTGAACAGACTTGCCCGATTCAACTCCTTGTAATTGAAAACAAAAAGTGTAAACCCAATAACCGGTATGATCATTTCAGGTGTATTTCCTGTCAAAATTGTATGGCAGTGTGCAAGCAACAAGCTATCGTTATTGACGGAGAGTATCGGGTTCCAAAAGGATTCTGGAAAAACAGTCATTTGTTTCAAGGGGAGAAATCACTCCCATTCCCTTTGACGAAGACCGATAATAAAGAATCCACAGAGGGTGACATTCCTCTGACTGAAACCGAGCAGGTGATTTATAAACGACGGAGTATACGTCTCTTTAAGAAGAAACAAGTACCGAAGGAACTGATAGACAGAATCATTGAAGCCGGTCGGTTTGCTCCATCGGCAGGAAACAATCAGCCGTGGAAGTTCATCGTTATACAGAATAGGGACTTAATCGATGAAATAGATAAAAAATGCAAGCAGTTTTGTAAATATGTAATGTACGGGACCATGCCCCATCCGTGGATGAAGAAGGTGATACCCGGAAATAAAAATGCCCGCTTGAAACTCTGGCAAAAGGCACTGACACGATTTCTGATCCGATTTAGAGGGGCAGGAGAGATGGACCAAAGAGCTTTAGGGGGAATCAACGCGATTGTCAGCGACCCGGACTACCACACGTTTTTTAAGGCACCTACTCTGATCATGTTGTTAGCTGATAAACGAGGAATTGGTTCCATTGATCTGGATATGGGAATCTGTGGGCAAAATATGGTGTTGGCAGCCCATTCCATGGGACTGGGGACCTGCTATGTCAGCCTGATAGATGGTTTGATGGGTTTCCCAAAGTTTAAGCGGGAATTGGGAATCACCCCCCCATTTAAAATCATTACCTCCCTGGTAATCGGCTATCCCAAGGGTCAGATCGATAATATCGTCAAAAGAGAACAATCACGGGTCCACTGGATTAAATGACTTTATAATGATTCCGGGAACAAAGGGACGCCCTTGCTTTTTTAACTTTTGATGAATTTTTTCAGCTGCCAACCCATAGTTGCTCCCCGATCTTGATGCTCTATTTGAATATGAAAATCTTAAAAGACTGTTCAATATTGTTTTGCTTGACCCAAATATTCAGAGGCAAATTGTAACACATAGTAACTCAAAGTATTGATGGAGAAAAAATGGGAATAACGAGTATTAGAATTCAACCCGAATTGATTGGGCCTCTGGAAGAACTGGCAGTTGAGGCTCAGAGGAGCAAGAATTGGCTAATCAACGAGGCTATCCGTCCAGGCAGAATCGAGCAGTGTTAATAGAGCTTCTCAGCGGCGTGATTGACATGGGCTCGCATATCCCATAAAGTATGATTATAATGAATCCGGTGATATACTCGTATTCAACGGTCTCTACGCTACGCACTCAACCAATAAATTGTGATGGAAAAAGAGGACACTCCAGGCAAAAAAAGCGATCTCGGAACGAGTATAAAGCTCCCCGATGATGATCAGAAGGTGAGTGAGAGAACCGCAGACATTCCCAAAGGACAAATTCGTACGCTTGAATTTCTGAAAGGTGACGAAAATGCTGCGGTTTCCTTTGAGAATGGCATTCAACGGCTGGAGTTCGAACTTGACGAAGATGATTCCAATCAGATTGCAAAAGAAATTGCAGACGCTTTGGAAAAAGTTGACCTGTCAAAAACCGAAGAGAAAGCTGCTACCGAATTTGCAGATACATTGGAAGGGATGACCCCGACCGCATACATCAAAGATGCTGAAGATTTAATCACATTATTGGGAAAAGATGAAAGTAAATGGCTTGACAAGATCAGTGACCGGTATTCGGAAGAAGAGAAGGAACTGCTTTCTCTGACATCATTGGCAATATTTCAGGACCTGAACGACAATGTTAGAAAAGCACTGAGAAAAGCAATTGAAAGCACGAGCGATATACTTTTACACTACCTTCAAACAGACAGTGACCGGGCGTTATCCGGATACATCAAAGAGATCATTCCATTCTACAGCCACAAACCGGAAGGAATACCCGATGCTGATGTCAATCTGGTCAGCGTGTTCAAGTTGCAGGCGGAACTCATCATTCAGGGGGTCGCACAAGAAAAAGACATGAAAGGCGAATTGACTCTGAAGGACTATCCATTTTTGAATGCGTTGCTAAACAGAGAAATTTCAGATCCCAGATCCGATTCCATGCCTTAGGGATCGTTAAAAAATAACTTCACATAATCTTTTAGCAAAAGTCCTTAAAGCTGGACATTTTGCAAACAGAACGTGAACTAATTTTTGAGCCGACCCTCAATTACTTGCTGAGTTTCAACAAATTTTTAATATGCTTTTTGGAGGTCAGTTTTCGCTTAACCACAATATCTCTCAATATCAGCATCCATTCTCCATTCCTACCGTTAATAGACTCGTGTATTTCCTTGGAAGGCAATGAATCAAGGACCTCTTTGTATTCAAACATGATTGCCATGGTCAGAAACGGACTCCAGGATTTGCCTTCACGCATGATATACTTAAACAACATCTCGGCGTAAGGTTTTCTTTTGCCATATTCGGTGATTTTTTGGGCCTGTTCCACAAGTTCTTCTATGTCCTTCATAAAGTCTTTTCTGGCACAAGATCTTTCTGCAGACAGAATTGCGATATCAACGAGTCGATCTTCCCGGGTCAGTTTGCGTTTATCAAGTTCATAAGTCAGTTCTACCAGCTTGCTATACGCAGCAAGTTTTAGATTGGTTTCACGGCTATTGTATTCTGTCAGATAATCATGGGAGAGCCTTTTCAAAGAGAAGAGGTCAAGGAGCATCAACCAGATACTTTCAAGTTTTTTTCTTTTTCTTGCTTCGATAGAAATCTTGTTCTGGCTGGCCAACGTTTTCAGCGTATTAAAGAATTCCTTCAGTGATGTTAATAAATTTCTGTCGTATTTTGAGTCGCTATCCTCAAGGAGTTCTTTCAGGCGCAGCGTAAAAAAGTCTCTGGTTGAGAACAATTCATTGATAAATCCGTTGGGATAAATATATTGATTATTCATTTCGATGATCGATGTGACTTCGCTTGACGCCAGCTTTCTGTGGCCATAAAACAGTAACCTCCTTAATCCATTGATTTTTCTCAACACTTCTTCCCACAACAAGGTAAAGGATGAAATATCTCCAGTATATGTCCTTATTTCTGTATCCTTCTCTTTTTTTGTCAGCTGCAGGTCCATTTGTTTTTTGGCCTGATCAAACAGTTCCCTTTTTTCATTGAAGAATTTTTGTGCGGCATTGTTATATAATTTGTATTCAGCTTCACTCTTCAGTTGCATTGTTTCTGAATACTTTTCTACAAACAGTGTATTGACTGCCTCAATTTGACGCTCAAGCATTTTCTGGCTCTTCTGCATTGCTTTTGTCGCGTTCTCTGGAATATTCCGGCTCATTGCGGGATCAAGCAGGCAATGGGTCAGGTGCGAGATCGTTTTCCACAACTGTTTTTTTTGAGATAGATAGTCTAGATGAGTCTTGTCTGGATGCATGGTTTCGAGTAGGCCGGAGGCTTTTTCAAAAATGCCGATTAATAACAATGCATCACTGATATCTTCCAGTAGAACGGCTTTATCCGCAAACTCATAACCGATGAACAACCGGTCTTGACATGTTTCAATCACCCATTGGATCAGATCTTTTTCCAGATGTTTATTTATCTGTTCGAAAGGTATTTTAAAAAAACGGGCCAGTATTTTATATCGTTTGCTAAAGGTATCAACAACCTGCTTCTTATGCAGTTTGGCATTTTCCTGCTCTGTCTGGTGGGTGGCTGGTTTGTTCCGAGCAACGTGCAGCGTTGCCTTGGCCAGCATCTTATACTGAATTCTTGAGACTAACTGGCTTTCCTGCGGCGTATATTTATAGCCGCCAAACTTACTTGATACCAGTTTTGGGATATGAAAAACCTTGGTGGCCAAAGCATAGTCGACATGGTTGTGGGTCGCGCTATACTCAGTTAAAAAGTACATGGTTAGATTGAAGGGGGTCTGCTGCTGATCTGCAATGACCTTAGTTTCCGGCATTGAGCACTCCTGGTTTCATTATAAACAATACGCCTTTGTCCAGTTGTTCTCAAAATTATTGTATGGCTGATGGAGAAAAGTCAAGATCTTGATACATATTAATAGGCACCGGTCCTGCGCTGCTTTTTTCTATTTCATTGTCGACAGATATCATCTTATCAATTAGGTTGTCGGTACAAAAACGTCCAACTGAGGTTTCTACTCAGCTTTAATTTTGCATCAAACTTATCGGACACTACTGATATAAATTGATTATTTGGCATCAAGATTTTTGAAATGGCTTTTGATGAGGAACAGCGTCCAATCCAAGTCACAGTCGAAACGAACCAGAATTGCAAGGAGAGGGAATGCGGTGGGGAATGGAAACGCGGTATAAAATCCTGTTGGAAATAAACAACGCTGTTATCACGAATACATCCAGGAACGACTTTTTTAAAGTCCTTTCAAGGGAACTGAAAAAGCATTTTAACTATGATCGTCTTAGCATTTTTCTCTATGATGATGTCAATAAGTCATTAACCCATTTTACAGGAGCCGATGGCATCCAGCCAGAAGCGATTTCTGACAAGGTCCGACCACTGGCTCGGGCCGCTATCGCCAATATGGTCATTCAATCGCTGAAACCCGTCATCATTAAAGACCTGACCAGTTTCGCGGATCACGCAACCGTCAGCTCAATGGTAGAGGCCGGTCTCAAAGCAACCATGGCCTTTCCCTTGATTGTAAGGAATCACATACTGGGCACCCTCCATTTTTCCTTTGAAAAGGTACCGAAAAACTTAGCGGATCTATCGGACATTCTCAGCGAGGTTTCCAACCAGATCGCCATGGCTGTGGGTAACATGGTCGCTTACAACCAATTGAAAGATGAAAACCGTAACCTCGAAAGGAAAAACCGCTTTTTGATGGGTGTTTTTGAAGACTACCAGCCGGAAAATTTCATCCATGCATCGCCCGCCATGGCCGAGATCATGCAGATGGTTGAGAGTGTGGCCGAAGTGGATGCGCCTGTCCTGATCACCGGCGAAACAGGCACCGGCAAAGATTATCTCGCCCGATACATCCACTCACTTAGTCTACGAAATAACCACCGCTTTATAAAGGTAAACTGTCCTGCCTTACCACCTTCGCTGATCGAGAGCGAACTGTTTGGTCATGCCAAAGGCGCTTTCACCGGCGCCGATTTCAAAAGAGTTGGACGATTTGAAATGGCAGACAACGGTGTCATCTTCCTGGACGAGATCGCGGAACTTCCTGTAAATCTCCAGGCCAAGATTCTGCAGGTAATCCAGGAACAGCAGTTTGAACGAATCGGTGACAGTCAGGTGACGAAGGTCAACTTCAGGTTAATCGCCGCTACAAACCGTGATTTGCCTACGCTAATCGAAAAAGGGAAATTCAGGCAGGATCTGTACTATCGCCTGAACATCTTTCAGATCTGCATGCCGCCATTACGAGAGCGTAAAGAAGACATTAGCATGTTGGTCGAGCAGATCAACAAGTTTGAATCATCTGCACTTGATCGGCCCCCACCCAGGTATACTGATTCGGCTATTCAATTCTTAAGTGAATACCACTGGCCTGGGAATATCCGGGAACTCAAGAACCTCCTCAAACGTATCGTTGTGCTCAGACCGGGAGCACAGATCACCATTTCAGATATCGAGCAGTTTGTTGATATAGAGAACCGCCCGGCTATTTCGGAAGGCAGTAATATGAACTCCCTGGCGGAATCGGAATATCAATGTATAAAGAGGGCGCTCATCAAGTGCAGGGGGGTTGTAGGTGGGCCGAAAGGAGCAGCCAGCTTCCTGGGGATTCCAAAATCAACACTTCAATACAGATTGAAGAAACACGGAATAAATCCGATCGAACGCGTGATTGCCTGATCTTGATGCCGTTGTACCGATAAACTCAAGAACCCGCTACGCCTTGAAACATGCTCTGAATTTAACACTCCTTTTAGTCCTACAGGCTCGTTGAAGGATAATTCGGACATCCTTGTATCCCAGAGATCTTCATTCTGATTGTCCTGGTCCAGCGCAGGTGAATGGATCTGGAGGTTGAAAACACGGAGCCCCTCACTAAATAAAGCCTCCTGATATCATCATGAGGTTTACAGGCCGTGGACGTGACTGCACGGCCTCCCGCAGATCAAATACCACCTTCGAGCCATGTCTTCTGGTTTCATTCCTAATACTACCCCCTCAATCGACACGGATTCCGGGATGATATCCCACTGCGGCCTCCTTCCCTCATGACAGAGTGGATATCTCGCAAACAGCTCATTTTATAATGAAGAGGCGTATCTCTGATACTGGAAAATCAATTCTTTCACCACAGTCAATCAAATATGGATACATCCCTTCTCATACATCAAACCGGATTTTCAATACTGCCACAATAACGCATCACAACACCGGTAGTTCGGGTTCCGCAGCCCTGGTGGTGAGTTGGGCCCAATTTTGGTCTTCGGGCCAATTTTGGGCCCAATTTTGGGCTCGACTGTGTGGATAGTGAGTATATTTATTTCAATATATCAGTAGTATATATGTTTCTATCACAATGGCATATAAGTTGCTCTTTACCTTGTTGCTCCTACGGGAGAATCGATCAAACAGTTTTACCGGACAATGATAAACCAATGTCATAAAGCGCACCAATCAACACCTGACAAGTGCTGACTTTACAGGGTCGGGGAGCCTGACCACCTGTTCGAAGTAAAACAACCGGACACAATAGATCAACTAAGGAACGACTAACAACTATGACTTATGAAAAACTAACTGCCGATGTTCTGATTATCGGTATGGGGGCGGCAGCCCAGATAGCTGCTTTGAACGCCTTCGACGCCAATCCGGAGCTGGATATTCTCATCGTGACCAAAGCGCTGCAAGGGAAGGGCGGCTGCAGTCGAATGGTCCAGGGAGGATTCAACGTCGTCTTGAATCCCGAAGACTCCCATGACAAGCACTTCATGGATACGCTAAAAGGCGGCCAATACATCAACGACCAGATTCTGGCTCGAACTTTGGTGGAGCAGGGCACACCGACCATCAAAGAGATGGAAACCCTCTACGGGTGTTTCTTCGACCGCAACCAGGACGGTACGGTTCACCAGAAACCGTTTGCCGGGCAATCGTATGATCGAACAGTACACAAGGGTGATTTAACCGGTATCGAAATTGTCAGCCGGCTGACGGAACAGGTCATGAAGCGGAATATCCGTGTGCTGGAGGAGAACCGGGCGCTGGAGCTTCTTCTCGACGCCTCCGGTGAAGAGGTCACGGGTGCCCTGTTACTCGATATCAAGCAGGGAATATTCAGGGAGGTGAATGCACGTTGTGTCCTGGTTGCCACCGGGGGAGGCCCAACCCAGTACCGATTTTTCGCCCCCGGCCCGGAAAAGTCCGTTGACGGCATGGGAATGCTCTACCGCGCAGGGGTTCTGATGCGTGACATGGAAATGGTCCAGTTTCATCCCACCGGGCTAATCATTCCCGGCAGCGTCGTTGCAGGATCCCTGCTTGAAGAGGGCTTGAGGGGTGCAGGTGCATATATGCTTAATGGAAACGGTGAACGGTTCATGGAAAATTACGATCCCGAAAACATGGAACGGACTACACGGGATGTCATGAGTCGTTCATCTTTTCTGGAAATGCAGGCGGGGCGCGCCTGTCCGGAAGGCGGTGTTCATATAGTGGCCTCCCATCTCGGTGCGGATTTTGTCGAGCAGAACTTCCCCGGCATGTGCAGCCGCTGCCGGCAGTTCAAATACGACCTGGCCCGTGAACCGGTTCCGGTATCACCATCGGCGCATTATGTCATGGGTGGGGCCGATATCGACAAGGATTGCATGGCATCCAGGGAACGCTTGTTTGTCGCCGGTGAGGACACAGGCGGGGTTCACGGGGCCAACCGGCTTGGCGGCAACGGTATTGCTGACTCCTGTGTTTTCGGGCGGCAGGCGGGGAAAGGGATCGCGACCTACATGAAGTACAAGTCGGGAGCACTCCCTGAAACAGCCCCCGGTATGGTCGACCGGCTGATCAATGAGTTCGCAGAACCGTTTTCCAGGGCAAAAGGAACGGATCACATGAAGATCAGGGACGAACTGAGGGAGATGAACTGGAACAAGATTGGCGTTGCCCGTACAGGCGAGGGGCTCTCAGAAGCCCTGGCCGAGATTTCCGGTTTTCGTGAACAGGTAGCTGCAGCCCAAGTTCCGGGAAAACCTGCCTACAATCTTTCATGGAACTTCTACATTGATCTGCTGAACATGATCGACGTTTCACAGATGGTCGCGGGCTCGGCAGTACTTCGGGAAGAAAAGAGGGGAGCCCATTTCCGGCAGGATCATCCAGAGCAGGACGACAGCAACGGGCTGTTCAACGTCTTTCAGAAACGAGGCAGCAAAGGCGAAATCGAGTATGAAAAGCGCCCGGTTAATTTCATCCTGAAATCAGCGGAAGAATGCCGCTCTTACAAAAAACAGTAACTCAATGTCGTTAACTTAAGCAGTATATTCCCCCTTTCGAAGGGGGGCAGGGGGGGATGTTGAGTTAGGAAACAGTGTCTGAAAACATCCCCCTGACCCCCTTCAAAGGGGGACTTGAAATAACCGACCCGTATGACAATTAAATAAGGAAATTCATGGATTCAGACAATAAATTGAAATATCGAAATCCACTTCATTGGGGAGAGTTAGACCCACATCGGAAGGCCGGCACACATATTGGCATGTGGGCCTGGATCTGGCAGAGAATCTCGGCCATTGCAATCATTTTTCTGATCGGCCTGCACATGACGCTGACCTACAAACCGATCATTCAGCTTCTGCTGCTCATCACCCTGGTTTTTCATGCCGCACTGGGATTGCGCGTCATCCTTCTCGATTTCAACCTGGTCAACGTCAGGTATCGCAACGCACTCATAGCTGGTCTGGTCGGTCTGGGTATCGCGATGATTGTTATCATCTGGATACGTATCTATTAACAAACGGGAGGAGAACTAAACATGTCGCAAAGTCACATGTCTACCCGTTTGGTGCGGGTATTTCGCTATGATCCCATGATTGGCGGTGAAGGACACTTCGATGAGTACACCCTTGAGATCGAGGACGACACCAACACAACCATCCTTGACGTTTTAATCCGGATCCAGAAGGAGCAGGATCCGTCACTGGCCTTTCGCTACGCCTGCCGTGTGAACATGTGCGGCTCCTGCGCCATGGTCATCAACGGACAGGAAAGGCTCGCCTGCAAAACCAATGTTTCCGATATCTGCGGCGAACAGAACACCACCTTTCATCGCAAACGGGTGACGGCTGGCAACGATACAAATGATAAATCAACCGGCAGGGAAATCACCATCCGCCCCCTCAACCATTTTCCGGTTGTCAGGGACCTGGTAGTGGATATGGAGCCGTTCTTTGACAAGTTCGAAAAATCCATCCCCTACTTCGAACCGGCTGAACATATGGAAGAACCTGCTGTCATAGCGCCGGACGCCAGGGAGAGGCTGGACATCGGTCTTGCGACGGAATGCATTCTGTGCGGCTGTTGTGTTTCGAGTTGTACAATGGTTCATTATCACGACGGCTACGTCGGTCCGGCAGCACTCAACAGGGCCTTTACGCTCCTGGCAGACAGCCGGGACGGTCTTCATGACCTTCGTATGAACCAGGTTCTGGATTCCTGTTATAACTGCAGAACAGAGTTCAATTGCACGGAAGTCTGCCCGAAGGAAATCAGCCCGACCCGGAGCATCAAGTACATCCAGCTTCTGGCTGCAAAAAAATCCCTGAGCGGAAAGGGGAAGAGGGCACCCGATATTACACCTGAGCCTGTCGAACCAACGGCAGTGGAGCCGGTGTCGGCTGTTGCAAACAACCTCCCAAATCCTGATCGCAGGCGCTTCCTGAAGAACCTGACATTCGGGCTGGGAACAATCAGCGCAGCTGTTGTTGGCGGAGTTGCGGCAACAGCGGCAATAGGACCAGCCCTTGAGAAGGGGAAAAACCGGTGGATTCGTCTGTCGAAACTGGACAGCATTGCGGTGGGAGAGGTCACAACGGTGACGATGGAATATGAAGAAACGTTCGGCTTCCACCATAGTCGACAGTCAAAGCCGGTCCTGGTCTCACGTCCCGCGGAAGACAACAACATTGTCGTCTACAGTTCCACCTGCACGCACCTGGGGTGCACCGTCAGCTGGGACGAGAACAAACGCCAGTATGTATGTGCCTGCCATGGCGGTGCCTTTGACGAGCACGGCAATGTCGTTTCCGGTCCGCCTCCCAGGCCCCTGGACAGGTTTGTGTACAAGATTGAGGACGAACATTTATTTGTGGAGCTTGTCTAGCATGTCTCGATTGAGTGAGTTTATCAGTGACCGTATCGGCTGGGAAAAATACCTGCAGCCGTTTCTGTATAAGAAATTGCCTTCCAGCGTCGGCTGGTCGGCGGCGCTGGGCAGCCTCTGCGCCCTGACCTTTGTCGTGATGGCTGTTACGGGTATGTTTCTGGCCATGTACTACGTACCGTCCCCTGACCAGGCATATGAGTCCATCAACTACATCATGAACGACGTATCAATGGGGGCGGTGCTGAGGGGCATTCATCACTGGGGGGCTGGCGCCATGGTTGTGCTGGTCTTCCTGCATATGGGTCACATTTTTTTCACGGGCAGTTTCAAGGCCCCGCGTGAGCTTACCTGGATCGTAGGCGTCATCCTCTTTCTGGTAACGCTCGGGCTCGGGTTTACGGGCTACCTTTTACCATGGGATCAGAAGGCTTACTGGGCAACTGTAGTCAGTGCGAATATCGCCAGGGACATTCCGGTCATCGGGGAGTTTATCACGCGCATGCTGCTTGGAGGCAGCGAGGTATCAGGATTGACGCTGACCCGGTTTTTCTCGATTCACATGCTGATCCTGCCGGGCCTGCTGATAACCTGTGTCGCGGTACATATCTACCTTGTCCGAATTCATGGAAATGCGGAGCATGCAGTATCGTTTTCATCAGGAAAACGTGCGACATCAACAGATCCGGTGAAGCTGAATCGTTTTTACCCGGAACATCTGTCCCGGGCTTCTATCGCTTTTTTCATCGTGTTCGGCATTATCATGGCTTTGGCGGTATTCGGGCACGTTCCGCTGGAGGGAAAGGTAGGAACCGCTGATCCGACCTACGCTCCCCGGCCTGAATGGTATTTCATGTGGTTGTTCCAGATGCTGACCTACTTCTCCGGCAGCAGTGAAATCATCGGCAGCCTGCTGATTCCGTCCTTAGGCATCCTGCTGCTCTTTCTGATGCCATGGCTTGGAAACCGTAAGCTGAAGGCCGCCCCGGACCGGCCACTTGCTGTCGCGGCAGGTGCCACCGTAGTCGTTGGCATCATTTACCTTACGATCATGGGATTTGCCGGCACGTTATCATATGGAGACATTGTAGTCGTCCCCGATCGGGAACTCACCGCTTCGGAACAGCTCGGGCTGGAGGTGTTTGTGGAACGGGAATGTGCCTATTGCCATAACATCGACGGTAAAGGCGGCAAGAACCAGGGGCCGGATCTGGCCAACATGAAAGCGAAGAACCGGACCCGGGAGGAACTGGCCGCATTTATCAAGGATCCGCAGGCAGTTGACAGCTGGTCCGTGATGCCGAAATACGATCTTCAGCAGGCGCGATTGCAAGGCCTGGCTGACTTCATCCTGGCCCTTGATGCTTCGACCAACCCCTTGAAAGTGGTCGACAGCCGGCAGGTCCTCTCAGAAAGTAAACAACTGGCAAATGTACAATCGTCACAATAAATGATCATCTAAACAAGGAGTCGTTTCATGAACGAATTTGAGTATAACATTGTCGAAGAAGCAGCCAAACAGATGTATATCCGCGCACTTTGCGATCTTCCACCGGATGTTCGCGATGCACTGAAAAAAGCGGCGGGGAAGGAAACGAATCCTACCGCCCAGGCAACTTTCAAAGCGATATTCAAAACCATCGAAATTGCGGATGAACAAAAAACGCTTATTTGCCAGGACACCGGACTGCCGATTTATATGATCAAAATCGGCTCACGATTTCCCTGGAACGGCTCTGAAATCAAAGCAAGGCTGACCCGCGGGGCCGAACGGGCGACCCGTGAATTCCCGTTCCGAGGCAGCTCGACGCACCCCCTGAATCGTGTTAATCCCCAAACATCAGTCGGTGAGGGGCTCCCGGTGATGTACTTTGATTTTGTACCCGACACGGACTACCTTGACATCCTGATGGCTCCCAAGGGCTCGGGTTCCGAAAACATGAGCATGATGAAGATGTTTTATCCGGCCCATGGTATCAAGGCACTAAAGAAATTCGTCATTGATGCCGTCTTTGAAACCGGTGCGAACCCGTGTCCTCCCGGTATTATCGGTGTCGGAATAGGCGGCACTGCTGACCTGGTCATGCGGCTGGCCAAGGAGGCAATCGTACGGCCGGTTGGACAGCGCAATAAGGATCCTGAAGTGGCAAAAATGGAAGCGGATTTGGAAGAAGCCATTAACACCATGGGGCGGGGTCCGATGGGTCTGGGTGGTGATATTACGACACTTGCTGTTCATATCGAAACCGCCTATACCCACATCACGCAGAATCCGATCGCGATCAACACCCAGTGCTGGCCGGCCAGACGATCCCGTGCCAGGATCTTCCCAGACGGAACTGTTGAATATGGGTATTGATCATCTGCGATGACAGGCATCACCAGGTAATCAAGCCTGGTTTGAATTATAATCCCCTCGACGAAGGGGAGCTGAATAGCAATTATCTATTGAACATCCAGAGGAATTAAACATGGCAGAACACCACTTAAATACCCCCTTTTCAGAGGAGGTTATCCGATCATTGCATGCCGGCGATATTGTCTACTTCGACGGCACCCTGTTCGGGATCAGGGACCTGACACAGATTTACATGTTTGACCAGGGGAACGTACCGCCGGTCAGCCTGGAGGGCATGCCCTGTATTCATACAGCACCGAGCCTCAAAAAAGTGGGGGATCGTTGGGAAAAAATCTGTGTCGGAACCACTACCAGCACGCGAATGGATCGCTTCTCCCCTGGTTTGATTGGCCAGTACGGGGTTCGGGCCATCATTGGCAAAGGAGGGTTGTACGAGGACAGCCTGAAAGCAATGCAGGAACACGGTGCGGTGTACCTGGCCATTACCGGGGGTGCAGCAGCGCTGGAAACACAACAGATTGAGGAAATAGAGGCTGTCTACTGGGAACATCTCCATCCTGAGGCGCTCTACAAGTTTCGTGTCAAGGATTTCGGGCCATTGACGGTTGCCATGGACAGTCATGGACGCCATCTCTATTTCGAGGTCAGGGACCAGACAGCAAAGAAGTTGCCTGGAATCTACGAAAAACTTGGTATATAGGCCTTAGGGTCGGCTCAAAAATTACTCAAGTGTTTCCCATTTGCGAAAAGGAAACACGTTGCTGTGACATTCAATTAAGGGGACACAAAAATTAATTGCAAAGCTCACTCCTTAGCTAATCATAACCGGTGGTAATTAAGTATTCTGTCCCCCTAATTCTGACATTGTATTTATGCCAAAATGTACTTAGAGTTATCGAAGGCATAATGCTTGGAATCTGTCTGAAACCCTGGTCGGTATCCAGCGTAGGCTCGTGCGCAAGAAACACATAATAGAGAGTTGAACATTGAAAGATGCGATAATTCCGCCCATTCCAACCCCGTTCATCGATGGGAAGCTCAGCTGCGAAAAGCTGCGCTGCAATATCGAAAAACTGCTGCCCATGGGAGTTGCAGGTGTACTTGCACTCGGGTCTAACGGAGAGTCCGTTTTCCTTTCTGACGATGAACGATGCCGGGTTATGGAAACGGCCAGGGCAGCGCTTCCCCCCGGAAAGATCCTTGTGGCTGGAACCGGGCTTGAATCGACGAAACAAACCATCGAACTGACAAACCAGGCAGCCGGGCTGGGAGCTGATTATGCACTGGTGGGACCTCCCCATTACTTCAAGTCTGCAATGACCCCTGCCGTGTTGTACGACCACTATGCCGCTATCGCCGATGCATCCGACATTCCGATTCTGCCATACAACTCTCCTGGATTCACCGGATTTAACATGGGCCCGGAACTTATCGGAAACCTGGCCAGGCACCCAAACATCCCGGGCGTCAAGGATGGCACCGGTAACATTGCCCAGCTTGCACAATTTAGAAGGGACTGTGGGGACGATTTCCTGATTTTTTCCGGCAATGCACCGACGTTCCTGGCAGCGCTCTTCGTCGGTATCAACGGGGGCATGATGCCCATCGCAAACTGTTTTCCCGACAGCTGGATAAAGCTGGCATCGCTTTTCCGCTCCGGTCAGCTGGCAGAGGCTCGCAAACTGGAGTCGGTCTTGTTGGCCATGACCCGGAGCGTCATGAAATATGGCCCCGGGGGTATCAAGGCCGCCATGGACCTAGGCGGTTTTTTCGGTGGGAAACCGATTCTACCGCTTCAACCGCCATCATCAGCCGAGCTTGAGGAAATTCGGCTGGCTCTGAAAAAGGCTGAGGCAGGCCTGCAATAAAAACCAGAGGAATAAAAAACATGTCTGATAAAATTGTAAACAATGATCTGATAGGGGCGGTGTGGCCGACCAACCTTCCCGGTAATAACAGCGAGTCGGACCTCTATGGCAGCGTTGTTCTGCAAACAAACGGGAGCGTGGAAGCCCGCAGTCTGCAGACATTCCGGCTGGTGTACACGGCCGGGCCGTACGGTATGGACGACACCGGCAGCATCCGCGTCGTCTTTCGCTTTGCCGCCGATGCAGGCAGACTGCAGACATCCGATCCTGCCGCTTACGACTTTGTCAGCGCTCACACCAGCAGTGGCGCAAGAATCAATCTGTTTTACCAGGACTTCGGAAGCCAACGTCCCTGGATCAAGTCGCTGACTGCACGCCTGCATCATGGCTATATCAGTGAGGGGGACACGATCACCATCGTCTTCGGGGACACCAGTCAGGGGTCTCCGGGCATGAGGATGCAGACGTTCTGCGACTCAGGATTCGAATTCAGGGTCCTGTCGGATGTTTGCGCAGTCGGCCACTATCTTCCGCTTCGCAACCAACCGGTCATCGACATCGTCCCCGGCAGGCCGCATTGCTGGCGGGCAATTCTGCCGTCGCTGCGCAGGCCCGGTGAAACATTTCACCTCGGCATCAAAGCCGAGGACAAATGGGGAAACCCGACAGATCAGGCCGACGGCAGGTTTCGACTGGAGACAAACCTTCCCGTTAACAATCTGCCTGCAGAAATTGAATTCCGGAAGGGCGACAAAGCGACAACCATTGAGAATCTGAGCGTTGATGCCCCTGGCCTGCTCACGATCCGTCTGCTGGAAGATGATGCCTGCCTTGCCGAAGCAGGCCCCCTGGTAATCCAGGATGGCCGACTCTCGGGCTTCTGGGGAGACCTGCATGGACAGAGTGCCGAGTCACTGGGCACCGGCACGGCCAGGCAGTATTTCGATTTCGCACGCAACAAATCGTTCCTGGACCTTACCGCCCACCAGGCAAATGATTTTCAGGTCACAACTGCTTTCTGGCAGCAATTGAACGAACTCACCACCGAGTTCCAGGAAGACCATCGCTTCGTGACATTCCCGGGTTTCGAATGGTCCGGTAACACCTGTGTTGGAGGAGACCGAAACGTCTATTTCCGCCATGAGGGGAGACAGATCCACCGGTCTTCGCATGCCCTCCTTGCGGACAGGTCCGACATCGAGACCGACGCCCAGTCCGCCAGCGATCTGTTCAGGGCACTGGCAGACGAGGATTGCATCGTGTATGCCCATGTCGGTGGGCGCTATGCCGATATCGGGTACGCACACGACCCCCGTATTGAAACCGCCATGGAGGTCCATTCCGCCTGGGGCACCTTCGAATGGCTCCTGACCGACAGCTTTGCCCTGGGCTATCGTCCGGGTGTCGTCTGCAACAGCGACGGTCACAAAGGACGCCCTGGGGCCAGCTATCCGGGGACTTCAAAATTCGGCGCCTACGGGGGGCTGACCTGCTTTCTGACAGAGGAGTTGACACGGGATGCGATCTTCGAATGTCTCCGTCGTCGGCACCATTATGGAACCACCGGTTGCCGGATGTTTCTCGATGTGCGGGCTCTTTTTGCAGGATCGGCCCGGCTCTATGAGCGGGACCCGAATGCATATCCCGATGCTGCTTCGCGGGAGGTCGATGAGGCAATGATGGGCGATATTGTCAGAACCAACGACGAAACGTTCACACTGCAGTTAGAGATTGTCGCTCATGCGCCGATCGAGCGGGTCGAAGTCAGAAACGGCGACCAGACGATCGAAACCTTGCGGCCCTATTCCGAAGCAGATCTGGGATCGCGTATCAGGGTCGTCTGGAGCGGTGCGGAATACCGGGGGCGTGGGCGTGAGACAACCTGGACTGGTCGGGCACGCTTTAACGGTCCGTTCATTAAAAGACTGGAGAAGATAAACCTCTGGAATCCGGAACGTAAGATCCAGCAGAACGGCAGTGACACCGTCGAGTGGCATACCCTGACTACCGGCAACTTCGGAGGGTTTGACGCATATCTTGATCAGGCAGACACCGGCGAACTGGACCTGCAGTGCAATCATGGATCGCTGACAGTGCCGCTGAATGAAATCAACATTGATGATATCGTGCTGGATGCAGGGGGGCTGAATCGCAAGGTCAGGGTTTTCCGTCTGCCCGAACACAATCCCCATCACCAGATTAAGCAGACCATCCAGATTCCGTTGAAGCCGGAGGGCGACAATCCCATCTGGGTCTGCGTAACAACCGAGGACGGTTTTCAGGCTTGGAGCAGCCCGATCTACATCTTTCAATAAACTGCTTCTTTCAAGAATCACCCCCAAACCGGATCCCCACATACCGGTACTGACCTGATAGTGCCCGTATGGCAGGGATCTGACATCCGGACCCGGGTGTTGGAAAGCCCGGCCCGCACCCAAACCACCAGGATCCAGAGCACAAGACACCAGCAGAATGATCAGCCGCTCAGCCTTGCATACCTGTCGACTTCCTAGACGTTCAAAGCTTTCAGCAAAAATGAGGGGACATGTTCTTCCACAGGCACATAATTTCTTTTTTTGCGCAAAACTCGTAACGTGTCCCCTTATTTTTGCGTGCGAAAATCAAAAATTGCTATTAAAACCAGATAAAAAGGTCAAGATAAAATCTCATGCGATTGCCCTGAGATCCCTACATACCGGTACTGACCTGACAGTGCCGGTATGGCGGGGATCTGACATCCGGGCCCAGAGGACCCGGTTTTATACATTGATTGAAGAAGTTTGAGAACGAGGACGAGCTGAAGTAAGAGAACTGCATGAACCGGGAAAATTCCAATTCATGCTGAACGAGTACAAACATTGAAGGCATCAACGTTTCGTCACCAGGTAATAGCCCCATGTTGAAATTTCAGGAACGAAGATCAGCAATCCAATAACCATCAACATAACAATAATAAAGGGTAGTACCCCCCTGCTTATTTCTTCCAGAGATAATTTCGAAATAGCGGATGCCACATATAGATTTACGCCTAATGGCGGCGTCAGGAAACCGACTTCGGAGATAATGACAAATAGTATCCCAAAATGCACCGGATCGATGCCAATTCTAATCACGATCGGCAATAAAATAGGTGTCAAAAGAACAATGGCGCTGAGAGTCTCCATGAATGTTTCGACAACAATCAGAAACAGGGCAATGCAAATCAGGATAACATATTTATCGGACGAAAAAGACAGGATGTGTTGAGCGATCTGTGCCGGGATCTCGTACATAGTCAGTATTTTACCAAATGCCATGGCAGGACCCATAATGATCAGCACCGCACCTGTCATCATTCCTGCACTGATCATGCTGTCGCAGGCCTCTGAAATTGACAGCTTCCTGTATACGACAAATCCGACAATAAAAGAATAAACGACCGCAAGCATGGAGGCTTCTGTAGGCGTTGCAATACCACCATAAATGCTGCCTAAAACAATGACAGGCATAAACAAGGCAACTTTACCAGCCCAGATGCTTTTGACACACCTTTTGATGGAGAAATTTTTTCCTGTTGCGTGATATCCTTTGACTTTCCCAACGATTAGACAATACAGGGAGAGAGACGCCCCAAGAATTATCCCCGGCAATACGCCTGCCATAAAAAGGCCGGCAACAGACAGGTTAGCGACTACGCCATACATGATCATCGGGTTACTCGGAGGTATCAGGATTCCGATCGTTCCTCCGGTGGAGGAAACCGATGCGCCGAATCTTTTTGGATACCCGGCATTAGTCATCGCTGGAATCATGATCGAACCAATCGCTGCGGTTGTGGCTGGGCCTGAACCGGAAAGGGAGGCAAAAAACATACATGAGACCATGGTCACAACAGCAAGTCCTCCTGGCACGTTTCCAACCAGCTCATACACAACATCAATGATCATGTCTGTAATACCGCTTTTTTGCATCAAAGTCCCGGCCAGGATAAAACCCGGAATGGCCAGGAGCGGGAAAATATCGGCACCGGAATAAAAGGTTTCGGCCAGATAAATGAGCGGTATGGGCGTTAAGAGTAATCCGAGCAGAGTTGCAATACCCAGCGAAAACCCTATTGGTATCCCCAGGAGCAAACACAAGACAAGACCACCAAATATAGCTTCAGTCATGGATAAATCAAACATTTTCTTTCCCTTGGTCCAGAGGCGTTTTTATTGTTCGATAAATTTCTTGAATAAGACGATATGTAATCAGAATAAATGAGACCGGTATAATCGCATAAACTGCTTTAAGCGGAATTTCCATAGCCAGACTGGTCTCCATGGAATCTTGCATTAGATCCCAGCCCAGCTTGATGATAAGAAGGTTGAACAAAAACCATGATATACTTCCTGGCATCAAAGCGTATTTCTTGAATCTGTCTGGCAGGAAATTAAACTGAACCGTTATCCGAAAGTGTTGCCCCTGCTTTGTAGCATAAGACGCTCCAAAATAGAGAAGCCAAACAAATGAAAACAGGGCCATTTCTTCAGCCTGATGGGAGATCATGGAAAGTGTGGCTGAATGAAAGGCAAACCTGACAACAACCGTGAAGGTCAGAGATAAAACCAACGCCAGGCACAATACAACTAGAGCGATTTTCTCCAGATTTTCGTCGAAAAAAAGCACACCAGCCTTTAGAGAGGAAATCATATTTTTCATCATTACACTTCCCGTTGTGTCAAATCGATACCTTGCTGCAATGGCTTGCCGGAGAATGGATGATCCATCTTCCGGATTGATGATGAAAGTCCACGCATTGCATGCACCAAAGAGGCAGCGGATTCAGATCCGCTGCCTTGTCAAACATGCCATCTACTTCGTGTTAACAATGGAGTCAAACAGTTCATTGCCCAATTTTTTTCTATACTTATCCCAAACTGGTTTGACCCTATTAACAAAGGCTTGCCGATCTTCAACTTTATTTACTTTAACACCGAGTTTTGCGAGCTTGCTCAGACCTTCGATATGAGAAACCGTAGAAAGCCAGCGTTGGTAATTCCCTGCCTCTGCACCTGCCCTTATAATCACCTCCTGATGTTCCCTGGATAAACCCTGATACATCTTTTCGTTAATGACGACGTTAGCCAGCCCGTAAAAAACGTTAATGTAGGAATAATAATCCAGAAAATCATTAAACTTCATGTCAATCATTCCCTGAGGCGGTCCTTCGAGTCCATCCGCCAATCCCATTTGCAATGCGCTGTATAGTTCACCCCAGTCAATGGCGGTTGCAGTCGCTCCAAGTAGATTGTATGTATCTACCATAACGCGGTTTTTGGGGACTCGTATTTTGACCCCGTTAAGGTCTGAAGGTTTGTTGATAGGCTTCTTATTATTGAAAATGGATCTGTCGCCCCATTCAAACCAGCTGATAACTCTCATTTTACTGGCTTTGATAAATTCTCTTTCCAATTTCTGGCCTACAGGACCGAAGAGAACGTTGTTAACATGCGCACGATCCCTGAAGATAAAAGGCATAATATAAACATCCAGTGGTTTGTACCACATCGTACTGTTATTGACAGCCTGCAGGCTGATGTCAAGAGTTCCAAGCTGGACCATTTTTGCAGCCGTCTGTTCCTTGCCTAACTGGGAGGAAGGAAAAATCTTAACGACCATTTCACCTCTTGAATACTGTCTGACCAGCTCTGCGAATCGATGTGCACCTTTATCATAGGGAGACCCGGGAGGCAGTCCATGAGCGAACCGCAGCGTATGCTTAACTGGTTTGATATACGGAATATCCACATCCAACCCCCCGGCACTGACAAGCAAAGGAACAAACACTAACAAAGCTACTGCTAAAAATGCCGATGTTGCTTTTCTGATAAGGTTTCTTGTTTTTCCCATAATTTTCTCCGTTGAAAATTTATTTGTTATCGCTGGTTTTCAAATTAAAGCGCCGTCATCAGAATAGACTCGAGCTCTTTCAATCCGGTTTTCCTCGGTGAAGAGAAATGAATCCCGGTTTCCGCTGCATTTCTACTGACCTGTGGAATATCTTCCGATTTTACCCCCTGTTCTGTTAGCGTCTCAGGTATACCCAAGTCTTTTAACAGGGACCTTACCGCATCAACAGATCTTCGGGCCGCATTCATCTGACCTAATCCATCGATCTTTTCGCCCATAGCCGAAGCGATTCTGGCAAACTTTTCAGGATTCGCAATCAAATTATATTCCATCCCAAATGGAAGAAGCACAGCACAGGCAACTCCGTGGGCGATATTGTAGTATCCGCCAAGTGCATGAGCAATAGCGTGGATGCAACCCAGTCGGGCATTTGCAAATGATACACCTGCTAAGGTACTTGCCAGCATCATATTGCTTGCTGCTTCCAGATTATCAGGATTTGCATAAAAGTTTCGAAGATTCTCTCCACATAGCCTGATGGCCTCAAGAGCTAAACCATCGCTTATTGGAGATGCTCCGACAGAGATGAAGGATTCGATGGCATGAACCAGCGCATCCATTCCGGTTGAGGCAATAACAGCCGTTGGTAGTGAACAAAGCAGCGAAGGATCAAGAAGAGCGATGCGCGGTAGCAGAAAATCACTCCGAATGGAAAGCTTGTACTTACGAACCGGATCGGTCAGCACAGTCGACCCGGTAACCTCAGTTCCTGTGCCGGCGGTTGTTGGAATAGCAATAATCGCAGGCACGGGATTCGACACCTTATCGGGGCCTTCATATTGCGTAAGCGGTCCTGGATTTGTGGTTAAAATACCGATGGCTTTAGCAGTGTCGATCGAGCTTCCGCCACCGATACCAACCAGAAAATCGCATTGGTTTTCCAAAAAGATACGGCTGCCTTTCTCTGCTATCTCGATGCTTGGGTTTGGTTCTATGTCGCTAAAAATGGTATATTGAAGGCCTTCTTTTTCTATCGAAGCAATCCCCTCCGCTATCGACTTCGAATTAAGAATACCTTTATCAATTGAGATAAATACCTTTTTCCCGCCAAGTTTCTTTATTCTCTCTCCAAGACTGCTTATACCGCCAACTTCAAAAACTATCTTGCCGGAGTAAAGAAACTCAAACACTTTACCTGAAATCATGAAACTCCTCCTGATTCTTCTGCAGTTTTGAGTGTTTAGATTTACCCTGAAAATGGACATGCTTGAAACTTCAGCAAGCTGAACCCATCCCAAGGCAATACCAGTTCAATGTCTTATGGATAATGCTCAGCATAATTTTCGCTGGGAAAATGTTACACCATCTATTCCGAATTTCCCCAAAACCTGTTCGGCTAAGATGATCCATTTGACTTTGGCGCTCTGATATCTGCAACATATGAACCATGGAAAATATAATATCATAAACTATTGAAATAACGTTCTTTATACCAAAAAATGATGGTTTTCGGGCCCAACTGCGGGCCCAGTTTTAGGCTTGCAAGCCCAAAACTGGGCTTGCCTTTCTATGACAAAATCAGAAAATCAAATCAAAAATCAGGTGACAAAATCAGGTGACCAAAATCAGGTGACAGCATACCTATTTATTAACGTAAAAATCAGGTGACAGCATACCTATTTTATAACGTAAATGTTTCAAATGGTTCCTTTCTCCAAACCAGAAATGTCTGGACTTGTCAGGGAGACAAAAATCCGGTGACAGCATACCTATTTTATAACGTAAACGTTTCAAATGGTTCCTTTCTCCAAACCAGAAATGTCTGGACTTGTCAGGGAGACAAAAATCAGGTGACAGCATACCTATTTTATAACGTAAACGTTTCAAATGGTTCATTTCTCCAAACCAGAAATTACTGGACTTGTCAGGGAGACTGAGGAATGATCCGGGGTTTGCGGTTATGAAGATGATCGCATGGGATGATAACGATAGAGGAGGCTGTGGGTATGACATCATGGAACCAGGCAAAAAAAACTGGGCTTTTCCGACCGGATCGGTTGGATCGGCAGGGGCAAGGCTGCTGATATCCTACTGTTGGACAGGGATTTGAAGATCCGGAAGATACTGAAATCCGGCAGAGACGTGTGATTCCAACAAGAGAACGAACCCGTGTCGGTGATTACACGGGGGTGACGATTTTATTAGAACATTGCAACAGCTGGCTATATACGTTAAAATGGAGCCAATCAAATGGCTGAAAGGATATTTCTTGCCGTATAAGCAGGCCGCCAGGGCGTATTCATGAATCGACTCGTCATTAAGTTTTTGACTTTAACTGCGATGCTTCTGGGATTACCGCTCCTTGGGGTAATGTTGAAAGGCGACGGCATTCAACGATACCTGGAGTTTCCTCCGGTTGACCAGTTTATCCCCAAGGCCCCGTTTTCCTGGATTGCCTTTGCCGTTTTTCTCTGCCTGATCCTCCTGGTCTGCATTGTTCTTTTCGTTCTCTGCTTTAAAGCGGTGTTGAAAACAGAGCATACGCCGTCTGTATGTCGGTTTCCCTGGTGGGGATGGGTTGGATGCGCGATGCTGGCCTGTATCTGGACGCTTGCCTGGAATCGGTTCAAATGGATGAGTTTTTTTCAGGAACATACGTTCTTTCCGCTCTGGGCCTGCTACATTATTATCATCAACGCACTAACCTACAGAAGAACCGGCCGCAGCATGCTGACCCACCAAACGGGCAGTTTTCTGCTTCTGTTCCCTGTCAGTGCCTTATTCTGGTGGTTTTTTGAATATCTGAACCGTTTTGTTCAAAACTGGCACTATTCAGGTGTGCAATATAGTGCCGGGAAGTATTTTCTTCTAGCCACCCTTGCCTTTTCCACCGTACTGCCAGCGGTTCTTGGGACAAGTGAATTTCTGATGAGCCATTCCTGGATCAAGCCGGGATTCGGGTTCACTATCCCAGTTAAAACCCAAAATCCCCGTCGAATCGCCTGGACCGCCCTCCTGATTGCAGGGCTTGGCCTGGGAATGATCGGGGTATTCCCGGATGTTCTATTCCCCCTGATATGGGTTTCTCCCTTGATCATCCTATTGGCCTTAAAAACACTTTTCAGGGAAGACCACCTGTTGCACCTGAACAGCGTGGATCATCAGCAACGGATTATCGCAGTCATGCTTGCCGCCCTGGTTTGTGGTTTTTTCTGGGAGATGTGGAACTACTGGAGCCTGATCAAGTGGCACTATACCATACCGTTAGTGAACAGGTTCCAGCTGTTTGAAATGCCGATCCTTGGATATTCCGGATATCTGCCCTTTGGACTCGAATGTGCCGTCATCGGGGAATCTGTTCAGGCGATCTCTTTAAAATGGAAGATCCGAAATTAGGGAGATACCGCCCCGGCTACCTGAATGCCACACACTCGTCCCCGTTTCATCAATCAGATTGCGACAATTTTTGTACGACAGATCTCAGATATTCTTTATTCGGATAGTTGTCCTGATGAAACACTTTAATTGATGCGAGCTCACCTTTCAATTGCTTTCAGCCGATCATCCAATAATACCAAAAACCGCTCTTTTGCTTCATCACTGAGGAATGAGCGGTGGACCAATTCCAAGGTTTTTCATACCCTGTGAAGAACCTGCCAATAAAAGAAGCGGCGCGATTTTTTTTCAGACCCAAAAACTCAGCCAGTTTAAGGAAGTCGATTTTTTCATAAAAGCCGTTTGCCCTGAAACTATCGGATTCATAATTTTCAAACAGATCGAGAGCAGTGCGGGCCTCATCAGGGAAATGGACTGATGTTGAAATCAAATCGTAGGCCGGAGCTAATATATAATCATTGTATGGGGTTAGCCACCCATGCAATCTCCGAGGCGTCCGTCTCCGTTTGTGGGGCCCGAGCTGTCTCTTCTTCCCTTCCCATAGGTGGGGTCATTTTGGTTTACAACTAACTGAAACACTGCTAATAAACACTCATCGAACAGGGGCAATGAGGCCCGCAAATGAATATCACTTACAAGGAAAAATTATGGCTTTGTCAGTTGTAAAAGACTCTATAGATCTTGGCATTATTACGAAAGATCCGGAAAAGATGCTGGTATTTTACCGAGACACACTTGGACTGGAACTGGTTGGTGAACTACCCATGCCGGGTGGCGGTACAATGTATCGGCTTAATTGCGGTACCAGTGTTATCAAGATTGTTGTCCAGGGCAGGGAACCGAGGGCAGTGGCGCCTCCAGGCGGTTTGGCGGGAGCGACCGGTTACCGATATTGGACCATCACGGTGGACAATATCGAGGAAGCGGTTAAAACCTGTGAGGATGCTGGATATAAGATTTCTGTACCGATTACGGAATTCAGGCCTGGTGTCACCATCTCCATGATTGAAGATCCCGACGGCAATTGGGTTGAGTTGGTGCAGATGGCTGGTTGATAGCAAGTTTAAATAGATGTTGAAAATTTTTTTAATTCCAATCCGAATCGAATATGACTACCAATGAAGATGTTTATGACAAATTGAGGATACTGCTGAGTCCGAATGGGTTTATATATTTACCTCAGCACGAAGAAACGACTAAACTTCTGACAAACCTTTATACGGAAGAGGAAGCCAATCTGCTGGTCACCTGTTTTCCAAAATTCAGGGAAGTGGTGAGCTTGGATAAAATGGGAGAGCTTACGGGGCTTCCCAAGGCGCAATTGTCGGAAATGTTGTCGGATATGGCTTATAAGGGAAAGATTACGCCAGAAGGGAAGGACGAATATTTTCTGTTGGCATATCTACCCGGGGTATTCGAAGAGTATTTTACGGCGAATCGAGATGATCCCGAGATAATGAAAAAAGTAGCCGAACCCCATCACGCACTGCATAAGATGGGCTTCAGCCCGGAGACGGAATGGCCGTTGAAGTCAACCCCGGATTTTAACCCGAAATCCGGTTGGCGCTTTGTTCCGGCTGTTGAACCGGTGACCAGAACATTGGCCATCAATGAATCCGTGGATGCGGCAAATAAGGTCTTGCCCTTTGAGGCCATCGAACAGTATTGGGGTGAGTTTGATGTATTTTCGGTCACCATGTGTTCCTGTCGAAACGTGGCTGACCTGGCTGGCGATCCATGCAAGCGGACCTCGGAAAACTTCTGTGCTCAGGCCGGTCCAGTTGCTGAACACATGATTGCGTCCGGCGTCGGAAAAAAGCTGAATTTCGATGAAATGATGGCCTTGATGAAGAAGGCGGCTGAAGCGGGGTTGGTCCATTCGACGATGAATATGCAGAATGCAGCGGGGTTTATCTGAAACTGCTGCTCTTGCTGCTGCGGTCAGCTGCAGGCAATTAAAGATTTTAAATACAAAGGTGGCGCTGCCAAGACCAATTTTGAACCCATGATCAATCATGATGATTGCGGTCTATGTGAAACCTGTGTGGATATGTGCCCCATTGAAGTGATGAGTCTGGGAGAGGGTGATACGGGTGAACGGATTATGATCAACCGGGACTTCTGCATCGGTTGTGGCGTATGCGCCGTCAACTGCCCCCAGGAGGTCATCGCTCTAAACAAAATCAACAACCACATACCCGTCGAATCCCGTCCGGGATTGTTTGGCGAACCTGCTTAATAGGGAAACTATTCGGGGGAGATCATATTTTGCTTTGATATGATGTCCTCGAACCGGCTTTTCCACTTCTACCTGTCCGTCCTCAAAACTCTCCCATAATTACAATCAGATAAGGGAAGTAATGTGGGGATATATTTTAAATTATCTGAAAATCAACACTGAGCAAAAAAGGTGTTGATGATGATATTGTTGGGGAGTACGGACAACCTTTGATGTTGTGAAAAATGGAATTACTTATTGACATATCTCTTAACTATGAGTTAAGTGACTTTAACACAAGTAAACGAAATTTATTAAGAAAGTGTTTTTCGAAAAACGGTTAGGGATCGTTAAAAAAATAACTTCACTTAATCTGTTTGAAAAAGTCCCAAAAGCCGGACATTTTGCAAACAGAACGTGAACTAATTTTTATCCGACCCTGAAATCCCATAAAGACTGGACATTTTTCAGACAAAATGCCAAGTCAACGCGTTTCCTTTACACCTACAACGCGATTCCTTGACATTGATGGGAATCACTCGAATGGGAAACACTTGAGTAATTTTTGAGCCAACCCTTACCCCATATTCATATGGTGAAGAGCAGAGTGTCGCAATAACGACTGAATGCCCACCATTTGCCGAGTCTGAATGGATGAAGACGGATTGGAATCATTTGATCGATAACCTGTTTCGCGGAGACCGCGCCTCATTGGCCCGGGTAATTACCCACGTGGAAAACAGAGAACCGGGTTGGTCGGATGCCATGAAAAGGGTTTCCCAAAACATATCGCCTGCACATGTCATCGGGATCACCGGGTCTGCAGGTGTGGGGAAAAGCACCTTGACGTCAGCCGTTGCCAACAACCTTGCCGACAGGGGATACCGCATCGGCATATTGGCCATCGATCCTTCCAGTCCCTTTCAGGGCGGCGCTTTTTTGGGTGATCGGATCAGAATGCAGTCAGCCAATGTGAGAGATGAAATATTCATCCGGTCCATGGCCACCAGGGGGGAAACAGGAGGTCTCTGCCAGGCGGCCAGGGACGTGGTAAGGCTTTTAAAGGCCTCTGGTAAAACGATGGTCCTTATCGAGACAGTCGGCACCGGACAGGATGAAGTGGATATTCATCAGATCGTGGATTGTGTGTGCCTGGTGTGCGCCCCGGGACTCGGTGACGGAATTCAGGCATTAAAAGCCGGCATCATGGAAATCGCCAGTGTGTTCGTCGTCAACAAGGCGGACCGTGAAGGAAGCGACACCCTGGCGGCAGATATTCTCTCGATGCAACGGCTTTCAAGCGACTCAGAATCGCCTGCCGCCCCCTTGTATAAAACGGTTGCCTCCACGGGAAACGGCGTGGATGAACTTGTGACCGGCCTGCTGGATCGAATGAACAGAAACAGCCGACCGGACAATAGGGGTCATGAAACCGTTAAAGCCGAAATCAGATATTTGCTTGAAAAAATGAGTAAAGATTTTCTGAATCGAAAGCTTGATGAAAGCCAGATTCTGGAGCAGATGATAGGTCATAAAAAACCGGAAGCAGTGGATCCGTACACAACTGCGGAAGAACTTTTTCAGCGGATATTTAAACACGCTGCGGCGCCTGACCACTGAAATCCGAAACTCAAAATTCAAACCAAAAACTTGAACATATCGTAATAAAAAAAGGAGACCGCCATGACAGAGCAGGAGAATAGATCCAACGGCCCTCTCAAAGCCGTCTATACGCCGGACGACCTGGCTGATTTCGATTATGACCAAAAACTGGGAGACCCGGGGTCGTATCCTTATACCAGAGGAATACGACCCGCCGGTTTTTGGGGATGGATTCAGCGTGAGCTGTCCGGAGAAGGAGATGCAAAGACCTCCAACAAGCAGCTTAAATATCTACTATCCCAGGGGCAGTCCGGTGTGGATGTCATTGCCGATGCACCCTCAAACGCCTTGATGGATCCGGACCATCCGCTGGCGGTCAACGCGGTTGGAACCCAAGGGGTCTCTGTCTGCTGCCTCAATGACTTCAGAGATTTGTGGAAGGACCTCCCGTTGGACAGTATCACCGTTTCCAGCTCCATGACGAGCTTGATAACCGCCTGTGCGCTCTATATTGTGGCCGGTGAGAACAATACGCCGGCCGAAAAACTTCGGGGAAGCGTTATCCAGGCGCCGTTTTATTCGGAACCCTGCGGCTATTCCACCCACCTGCCCTTTGACCTGCGGCTCCGTATATCTTCGGATTGCATTGAGTTCTGCACCAGGGAAATGCCCAGATTTCATTCATTTGTGGAGGACACCTATTTTTTCTGTGAAACGGGTCTGAATGGTGTCGAAGAGATGGCTTTAGGATTTGTAGAGATACGACATATGGTGCGGGATCTACTCAAACGCGGTCTTGACATTGACAGTTTCGCTCCCCGCATCGCAATCCTGGTGGATTGCGGCATGGATTTTTTTGCAGAAATCGCAAAAATCCGTGCCACAAGACGAATCTTTTCCCGGATGATGAAGGAGGAGTTCGGCGCTAAAGACCGCCGTTCCTGGGCGCCTATCATCACCAGTCATACTTCGGGAATGGCTATGACGGCCCAGCAGCCGTCAAATAACATTATCCGGGGGACGCTTCAGTCCATGTCCCTGGTATTAGGCGGCGTTCAGGCCGTAGAAGTTTCAGCTTTTGATGAAGCTTATCGTACCCCGAGCCCGGAATCCCATCTGGTCGGTCTTCGCACGCAGCAGATTATCGGGCTCGAAACAGGCGTCACAAAAGTGGTGGATCCCCTGGCCGGTTCATATTATGTGGAGACACTGACTGACGAAATGGAAAAGAACATCCTGACGATGATTGATGACATCGAATCCAAAGGTGATCCGGCAAAGTTATCTGAGGAGGGATGGTTCAAGACGTTCTTCGAAAATGCAATGGCTCGCTATGCCAAACAGATCGAGGATGGAGAAATACAAAAGGTGGGGCTGAACTGTTTACAGCTCCCCCCGGAAGAAGACACCCTTTTGAAAGATATCTCAGAGAAAAAAATTGAGCCGTATAAGGACCATATCGAACGTATCAAAATATTCAAAAAAAACCGGGACCATCAGAAACTGAAGTCGGTTCTTGAAAAGCTCTTTGAAACGACAGAGAGCAAACAGGAAAACCTGTCAGCAGTTACCATTGAAGCACTTAAGGCAGATGCAACCGTAGGAGAAATTGCCGGCGTCATGCGCATGGCCTATGGCCTTCCGTATGACCCGTTTGGCATGATGGAGCCTTTACTATAATAGTCAACAAACCGGTTCCCCAGTGTTTCTCATTAGTCGAGTGTTTCCCATTTGTGAAAGGGAAACACGTCGCTTGTCAAAGAAACACTGGGGGAACCGGTTTTTTAAAGAATAAATAAAGGATACGACTATGGGAAACGTAAGGATAGTAATCGGAATGATGGGCATGGATCAACATGAAGTAGGAGCCATAGCTGTTTCCCGGATTCTGATGGAAGCCGGCATGGAGGTCATTTACCTGGGAAGGTTCCAGTCTCCCGCCAGTATCGTGAACGCCGGAATCGATGAAGCAGCCGATCTCATCGGCATTTCCTGCCACTCCTGGGAATATCTGTATTTTCTACCCGACATCATCAGTCTTTTAAAGGCACAACAGATCAATATACCAATCATCGTCGGCGGATCGGTCATCACCGGCGGTGACAGGGAAAAATTGCTGGAAATGGGAGTTGCGGCAGTATTTGAAGCAGGAGCTGGGAAAGATGAAATCGTACAAAAAGTAGGAGAACTGGCTGCCCAAGGAATTCCTTAGGGATCCAAGTGTTTCTTATTAGTATCTACTGACAAATTCGGGAAGAAACGTATTTTAACTCATTTTGTAAGATATGGAATAGAGGAGGTTAACAATGGAATTCCCAAGTATGGCGTGGATAACGTCTCTTCAGAAGAAATGCAACGAAAGCAGTAGCTTTAGAAAGGCCAGTAGCTGGGCAGATACAAAAATTGTGCTGGAGATCGGTGACAGCCGGTATTATTTAAAACTCTACCGCGGGGAAATTATCGATATCATGGAATACCTGCCTTTTTCCAATGCTCTTGGTTATGATATCCTGCTGCGTGGTCAAAGAGAAGTGTGGCAAAAAATTATTGAGAGGCAAAATCCCTTTCTCCAGCTGGCCTTTCTGGGTGAAATTGAAAGAGACGGTAACATGCTGGAGTGCAATCGAATGCACGAAGCCGTATCCATCATGACCGATGAAATTATGCCGCAGATATAACGATCTGAACACTTCACAAGGGGGAGGAAATACTTATGACTGGGGACAACACTAAAATTACCGGACATTACGAAGTTATTGAGGATACGCGAATTTATTACGAAAGCTGCGGAAACGGCAACCCTTTGATCTGTATTCATACGGCCGGCGCCTGTTCCATGGAATTCCATGAATTTATGACAATCATGGCAGCTAAAGGATTTAGAGTCATGGCCATTGACCTTCCCGGCCACGGGAAATCGTATCCGGTAAATTGGCAGCCCTTTCGCGTGATGCATGATTACGCAGAATTTGTCTGGAAAGTCATCAAGACAATCTGCCCTGATGAGAAACCAATCATCAGCGGTTGCTCCATAGGAGGGAATATGGTTACCGATATGGCCTGTCATCATTCTGACGCCATGCTGGCGGCCCTGGCCTTTGAAGGGGCTGCTGTGACACCTTTTTATCAACTCGATGCCTATGAAGAGCCGCATGCCTGCCCGGGATGGCACAGTATCATGGAAAGGGCTGCAATATCAGCCAGCTATCAGCCGATGGCCGCTGAAAAAGCTGTGGAACTCCGGTGGCTGCATCGGTATAGCAGTCAGGAGGTTGCCATCGGCGACATGTTATGCTGGTCGAATCATAATGTCCTCGATAAGATGGGAAATATTACATGCCCCTATCTGGTCCTGATGGGAGAAGCCGATATCTTTCTGGTAGAGGAACTGCTTGACATGACAATCGCAGAAATCCCAAACGGATTGGGGGAAAAAGCCATTGGAAAGGAGATGGGGCATTACCCGATGTTTGAGCAACCCGAAGCGCTGGCACAGATCGTTATGGACTTTCTGCATCGCAAAAGGGTGATAATGGACGAATAATACGCCTGGGATTAACCAGCTGAAATTCATGTAACTGATGAGGCCATGTACACGGAAAAAAAACACAAGGAAGCCATCAAGGCCAGGAGAAAGCGGGAAAAAGAGCAACGGTACCAGAATATTCTGGACGCCGCCCAAACGGTATTTTTCTTGGAAGGCTACGCAAAATCAACCATTGATAAAATCGCCTATGAAGCAGGGATCAGCAAACCCACCATTTATAAGTACTTCAAAACCAAGGACGATCTATATTTTTCGTTGATACTGCCGGTAATTGAGGATCTTGCCGTTCAGATCGGCAAGATCGAAGTGAAGCTGAGGGACGGCAAATATCCAAACGGAGAACGGCTACTGAAGGATTTGTTTAAAGCGGCTTACAGCATATATGCAGCATCGCCGGATGTTTTCAGAATAATACACCTTTTTCAACAGTCGGGTCTGATCGGAAAATTAAACGAAGAGATCAGTTCGGCCCTGGATGAAAAAGGGCGGTTGAATTTTGAGCTTCTCAGACGAATCATTCAGATGGGGATTGAAAGCAATCTGATTATCAGGATTGACCCGGTCGAAGCAGCAGATATTTTTTGGGGACTCTTCGTGGGAGTCGTCCAACTTGAAAACATCAAGGCTAAAACAGGAAATCCCGAAAAACGACTAAAAAAGACACTTAAACTTGCAGAAAAAATATTGATTGACGCGGTCGCCGTCAAATAAAACCGTCTCGGGGTAACCGTATTTGTTTTTCATCAACCCGCTAAGGGTCGGCTCAAAAATTACTCAAGTGTTTCCCAAGAATGTAAAGGAAACGCGTTGACTTGGCATTTTGTCTGCAAAATGTCCAATCTTTACGGGACTTTTGCTGACAGATTATGCCAAGTTATTTTTGTACGATCCCTAAGGGTCGGCAAAAATTATTATTTAACGACAACATGTTTCTTTGATACTTCTTCTAAGAAACATGAATTTTAATCTCGTAATTTCAGTATATTAAAAAGTCATAGTTTAATTCATTTAACACTGGGGGTAACCCAGAGAGATGCAAATGAGAAACACTTGGATCCCTAAGATACTAAGGAGGTATCATGTTGCATAAAGATAAAGTAGTCTTGATCACCGGTGCCGCCCGCGGTATCGGTAAAGTCAGCGCCCTGAAGCTGGCCGAAGAAGGTGCTGATGTCGCAGTAGTCGATATACTCCCGGAAGTGGAAGAGACAGCCCGGGAAATCGAAAAAATGGGCAGACGTTCGGCCTGGGCTGTAGTTGATATTTCCGACGTGGATCAGGTAAGGGAGGGCGTCGGAAAAATAAGACAAAACCTGGGGGAAATCGATGTGCTGATAAATAATGCCGGCATTGTCACCAATATCGCCCGTCTCACCAAAATGACCCACGATGCCTGGCAACGTGAAATTGCCGTAAATCTGTCCGGTGCCTTCAACATGATTAAAGAGGTCATCGAGCATATGAAAGTGCAAAAATGGGGACGAATCATTAATATCTCGTCGGGCGCGGCCACCGGTGGATTGCATAAGCAGGTCGGATATGCGGCCAGCAAGGCAGGTATTCTGGGATTAACCAAAACCGTCACCCTGGAGCACGCCCGGGACGGCATCACCTGCAACGCCGTTCTTCCCGGGTTGATCGGTACTGAACTGGTGTCCATGATGCCCGTCGAAATCCGAGATGTGGCCACTCGCACCATCCCGACCCGAAGAATTGGGGAGATGCAGGAGGTCGCTTATCTGATTTCATTTTTAGCCTCAGAAAGGTCTGCTTATATCAACGGTGTTGAAATTCCCATCGACGGTGGAATGATGCTGAATACCGGATCATTGGGGAGTCGCAGGGAGGTTGGCCAGATGCACGCCTGAAAGCAGCACCTGTCAACACTATTTTTTCAATAAACACGATCTGTTGCGCAAGGTCGTAAGAGATCTTGTTAAGAAGGAAACAAGCCAAACATGGAGAGAAAGTCATGAAGGTAAATATTGGAGATTTTTTGATCAGACGGGCGACACTGTCGCCAACAAAGATCGGCCTGGTTTGCGATGACGTTCGCTTGACATTCGGTGAGATGAATGATCGTGCCAATCGACTGGCGAACGCTATGACAAAAATGGGTGTTAAACATGGTGATACAGTCGCGTTGCTGGCTTTCAATGAAAAGGAGTACTATGATATGTATTTCGGCCTGGGGAAAATAGGGGCCATTCTCACACCGGTTAATTACCGTCTGGCTGGGCCGGAAATGGCATATATTCTTGACGATTGCAAAGCCGATGTGTTTGTTTTCAGCAAGGATTTTATTGAAATCGTTGATTCATTTCGAAACGCCGTTCCAGCTGAAAAGTTTATTGCCATCTCCGACAGTCCGCCGGAATGGGCGGATTCCTTCGAGACGGTGATGAATGAATCATCAGCTGCGGAACCGGAACTCACTGGCGGTGACGATGATACACTGACCATCCTCTATACTTCCGGAACCACTGGCCGGCCTAAAGGCGCTGAACTCACCCACAACTATTTCTTCTGGACCTCGGTGAATATGATGTCGACCCTTGGCGTAACCGTCGGTGACAGTTCGGTGATTGCACTGCCATTGTTCCATATTGGCGGTCTGGCGGGACTTCCCTGGGGTGTGCATCAAGGAATGAAAATTGTTTTACAACGCAGTTTTGACCCCCAGGGATTTCTCGAAATCATCCAGGAAGAAAAGATATCCGGTTTCGGTGCGGTACCCGTACTCCTTGATTTCCTCAAATTGGTACCGGATTTTGAGAAGTATGACTTCAGCTCGGTTCAAACCATATTGGTGTACGCCGCCCCTGTACCGGTGACCCTGATCGAGGAGTACAACGAATCCGGCATCGAGGTCAGGCAGCTGTACGGCATGACAGAGGGCTGCCAGGGTACGGTTCTCGATTCTGAAAATGCGATCTCGAAAGCGGGTTCTTGTGGACGACCATTTTTCCACACCGAAATCAGGGTGGTTGACGAAAAAGGGGTGGATGTTGAACCAGAGGTTAAAGGTGAAGTACTGCTACGGTCACAAGTGATGATGAAGAGGTACTGGAACAAACCCGAAGCCACTGCCGATACCATCAAAGATGGTTGGCTCTATTCCGGAGATATCGGTCGGATGGATAAAGACGGATTTCTATATATCATGGACCGCAAGAAAGATATGATCATTTCCGGTGGCGAAAATATCTACCCGGCAGAAGTTGAGGACTATCTATTGAGAAATCTAAAGTTGGCGGACGTAGCTGTCATCGGTTACAACGATGACAGATGGGGGGAGTCTGTCAGAGCTGTCGTGGTGGTCAAACCGGGAGAACAATTGACTGAACAAGAGCTCATCAACTGGTGCCAGGATCAAATGGGGAAGTTTAAAATCCCTAAATCAGTCATCATCGTTGATGCCATCCCCAGAACTCCGACCGGTAAGATTCTAAAAAAAGACCTCAGGGAACAATACAATAAATAACAGGTTTTCTTTTTAACGTTACCCCCAAAGGTTTTTTTAAAAAACCCTTGGGGGAATATCAGGGGGAGACACTATGTCCCTGTCATTCGACAATAGGACCATCCACAAATGACCACCAAAAAAGAAATCATTGCTTGTGCTACATCCATGATCTTGAAAGCTGCTGTAAACAAGGAAATTCTCTTCCTACGTGATCGCATCTAACAACTGGAAACCCAGATCAAGATTTCTCGAAAACAATTCCCTTCAACATCAAGTAAACCCAGATACATTCTGAAAGAGAGGCTAAAAAGCCCTTTTCCAATCGTCTTGGTCTCCCAGATTTTCACCTTTTGTAATAGCTATATTCCGGCTTTTCAGTGGTCCCCTTATCGCCTAACAGGGACACACTGAACTCTCACGATTTTTTTATAAAGAGCCTAAACCAGAAGGAAAACGGGAATGATGATTGTTTGTTTAAAAATTTAAATTGACTTCACAATTTCATAGAATCTATTATAGAAGTTGGACGCTTGCTTTATATTGTGATCAAAAAGATATTGTAAACCGTTCAATGTAACTGATGATTGAAAAACTACTAAATCATTTTATAATTACAGGGGAATATGATTAAAAAGACATTTCAATTGGCAATCGCGATTGCAGTTGTAACCTTAATGTTACCAAGCGGCGCAATGGCTGATAAGATTGTGGGCGTTGTAAAAAGTATCTCGAATAAAGCCAAGATGGTTGAGCTGGATGTTAAAGGCAAAACTGTCACGATTCCATTTAACAAATCGACTAAGTTCGTACCCAACAAGAAGACCATCAAGCCCAAGTTCAAAGTCATCGTTGAATTTGACAAGAACGGCCCGGCTAAGCTTATTAAGGCGAAGCTGGTGAAACTGCCCAAGGGTGTCACAGAAGCCAAGGTTGCTGATGTTAAAGCTCTTTTGGCTTCCGGCAAAGGGATCTTAATAGACTCCAGACCTGCTAAGCCATATGGGATGAACCACATTCATGGCGCAATCTCGATTCCGGTGTCGGAAATGAAGAAGCGCATGGCTGAGCTGGGAACTGATAAAAACATTCAACTGATCTTCTACTGCGGCGGTGTAACCTGAGGCATGAGCCCAAAAGCTGCAGGTCTTGCAGTAAAATCTGGTTTCATGAATGTTCAGGCGTTTATCGACGGTATGCCGGTATGGAAAAAGGCTAAAGGTCTTCTTTCCGTTAAAAGTGGTTGGATGGCCAAAAACCTGGCACCACATCTTGTGATCGTGGATGCCCGTTCCAAGGCTGCTCACGCAAAAGGACACATTAAGGGCGCTTACGCTTTTGATCGTGTTAAACTCAAGAAAAGCCTGAGAGGCTTGAAGAATAAAAAAGCGCCCGTTGTCGTTTACGGTAGCGGCATGAAAGATGCCGAGTCTGCTCGCATCGCCATCATCAAGAAAAAGTACAAGTCGGTAGCTGTTCTTGATGGCGGTTACAAGGCTTGGACTCAGAAAGGACTTCCAACCGCTAAAGGAAAGGCTCCTAAAAAGATCTCTTATGTGAAGAAGCTTGTTCCTGGCGCCATTAAGATTGCCGACTTCAAGAAGTTGGCTGCAAAAGGTGGAACAGTAATTCTGGATGTACGAACAGCCGCTGAAAGAGCGAAAGGCGCTATCAAAGGTTCCGTTCATATTCCTTTGGATCAATTGAAAGCCAACCTTGGCAAACTGAACAAGAAGAGCAAAATCATCGCACACTGTGCTTCTGGCGTTCGTGCTGGTACCAGTTACGAAATCCTGAAAGCTGCCGGCTTTGTTAAAGTTGGTTTCCTGGATGCACGAATCAAAATCAAAAAGAAAGGTTCATTCACTATTGATTAATTGAACCTTAACAGGTCTTTTTATAAAGACCTGTATGATCACGGTTTGCAGCAAAAGGGAGCTTAAAAGCTCCCTGATCCCCCAAAAAACCCCGTTAAGTCACGCATTTAAAGACTTCGCAGATATTTGTCGGCTGGTTTCCCATCCATCGTCCTCAGGCAGCGGTTCTATAGTAGTATTTGAGGACACCATGACCTATTTGAGCATAAAAAACGACTTTCCAAATTATCCATCCTAATCATTTTGTATTTGAAATAAAATTGGAGGGAAAATGAAATTCTAAAATCCAAATTCATCGGGCCTTTACAATTGAATAACTATGAACGAATCAGATTGGTGAAGTTAGGTAAGCGGATCGGTCTCAATGGCACCACACTCTCGTCAGTATTTCGTCAATCAATCGAAGGCGGTTTTTAGGAGACAGATCTATTCAGTATGTTAAGTCTTTCTATGAAACTAGAATTTAAGCGGATTTTGTTGCAGAGAACACACTCACGTCAGTTTTTCGTCAGTCACCGGGTGGGAATTTCCCTAGAGATGAATATTCAACTATCTGATTTAACTGGTCGGAGTGAGAGGATTTGAACCTTCCGGAATATAATGGACTGATTTATAAGAATATTAAAAAATGGATTCAAGTTTTTTACCTGGAAAACGTGACCTGGAGTGTTTCTTTCTCTTGTTGTTGATATTACTTTCTTTATTCTACTATTTTGAAGGTGAGAAGGTAAGCGAAGTCCAACAGAATAATCTGTCAAGTTTTAAACATCTGTATGTCTGGATATTCAATGAGCAGGATTTAGACCGAGTCTACGCTCTGTCTTGTCATAGCCCGGTTAATTGAGTGGTTAATCCAAAGATTCTTGTCAGATAGTTGAGCGAATGGGGGAAAAATCTCCTGTTTCCACCAAAAGACCCCGTATTCATTCCATATCTAATGCAGCATTCGCAGTAACTATATCAAATCATGTTTATTCCTATGTTTCTTAAGATTTTTGTCTGAAGATTCGTTTGTCTCGGAAGTTACTTTTAGTGCGATTAAGATAACTAGGGAATGGGCTAAACCGGGCTGGGATTTGGACTGGATTTTTAATAATCGCAGGAAGTCGTTGTGATTCTTATGATGTTCCGATATAATACTGACCAACAATCAATTTCACGGTTGATAATAATTATTTAAAATCAGTAAGACTATCAGGATATTAGAGAGCATTCCAAAAGACTCAGGAGTATTCTATGTCAAATAAACCTACTTACGAAGAATTAGAGAAAAGAGTTAAGAGTTGAGAAATTATTAACTTGGCGATAAACATCTCAATTGTACCAAAAAAATGAAAGAGAAAGAAAGATTCATGTCACCTGAAAAAGGCTATAAAGCCAAT
>Ga0257125_1000588_pt1 | contig 45773 bp, 33 predicted proteins | sample SI106_200metaG_FD_190183 | JGI IMG/M metagenome (GOLD analysis project Ga0257125, IMG submission 190183) | Marine microbial communities from Saanich Inlet, British Columbia, Canada - SI106_200 | ecosystem: Environmental > Aquatic > Marine > Inlet | place: Canada: British Columbia | collected... | reverse complement strand
TGAAGTCCTTGAGTTGTTTTCCCTTGGTGCTGCTCGTGTCCTGTATGTGTTTGCCCCAGTCACCTATCTCGGTGGGGACCATCATGGTTTCGGTCATACCTCTCCTCATGACTGTGAAGATGAACGCTCCCACTATCACGACGCCCGTCCACTCGATGTAAGGGCTCAGTTGCTTGATGACTGGGTTGACCTCTGTGAGTCTGCCTCCGATAAAGTTGAGGTAGAGGGTGCCAATGAGGCTCAAAGCCGTTACGAAGAAGTAGTTTGAAGCGATCCCGCCGAACTGGGACAAGTAGACGTTTCTGCTGTCCCTGAATATCCCGACAAGGGTTATCCCGGAGGCTACACCGAAGCCTATGTTCAGCATCTCCTTGATTAAGGTCACCTGTTCTGTCTCAGGTACGCCTGGTGAGACCATGTAAAGACCCACCAGTTGGACGCAGACTTGGCCAATGATGAAAATGGTCAGTGCACCCGATATGACTTTCAGGTAATGCTGGTCCCGTAACTCGGCTATAACTGATATTATCGAGTAGATGAAGTATATTGCAAAAGATCCCATGAACAGGTATCCTGCGACCTGGGTGGTCTCGCTCATGGGCTGGATAATCATGAAAACCACGATGAATGAAGAGAAACCTCCCGCGTAGAGTCCACTAATAATGACCCTGTTGATAATTCCCTCGAATAATGCCCCGATGAGTATTGATATGTAAAAGAAACTGATACCCACAAGTAGCGGAACGAAAATAACGTAGACTCCAACCTGTGAAAGATCGGGTGGTATGTACGGCAAGAAGCTGCCAATCTCGCCCACTGTTAAGGTTGAGCCGAAGCTGAGGATGCCCATTATAGACGCGATAACGAAATATGCCCCTGTGGCCCGTATCAGCCCGCTTCTAGTCTCTTTTTCCATTCTTCATCAGCTCGATTACAAGTTCTATTGTCGCGTTTGTACGCTTAAAGTCCTCCTGACTCAGTGTTATGTTGCTGTACATAGCTATCTCGTAACTTGAGACGAGATCCTCCAGCAACGCGTCGGCGTGCATGGGCAGCCTATCGAGTAAGACGTACTGGAACTCCCTTGGAGTCATGGTGTCGTCTATGTCCGGGTATATCCTCTGCATGGAGACGTAGAACCTGTTGAACAGCTTGACCACGCCCTCCTCATATGACCTGTACTCAAGAGGCACTCCGTCCTCGTACCCGATGTACTCCCGTTTCGGCTCAATCCTGGCCCTTGGCTCCTCATCTACAATCTCGTCCTGTATGCGCCTGCTCCTATTGGCGGCGTAGAAGCCAACACCAATAGCGGCCGTTAACGCCATGCCTATGTTATACGGGAACGTGAACAGCAATGCGATTATGTTGTTGGCATCCGGGGGCGGAATTATGACTGTGATCCCCATGTTTGTTGCCGAGCCCAGAAAGTACATTGCCTCGGGCATTCCGAGACTCATGTTGGTCTTCCCGTTTTCTGGGAACATGGCCAAGAAGCTCACTTTTCCATAGTCGTCACTGGTGAGGATCAGTTCTTGGTCAAGATAGTTGATTCGCAATGATGCGTTGATCACGGGGCTCCCGTCACTAGGGTCAATTATACTTCCCCTGTATGTAATGTTCCTTCCCTGGTAAACCTGTCTGGGTCCAGTTATCTTGACGACGGTTTCGGCCATTACCTTGAGGGGTGGGTCACTCCATGACTCCTTGTAGTTTGGCGTCTCCAGTGTGTGGGCAATGAGGTTGTAGTCTCCAACCATTATCTCTGTTGTGGCATCGCAGGTGACATTGAACAGGCCGTCCTCGACGAAGCCAACGCCCACGATCAGAGCCGTCTCGTTGAGGTCCGTCTTGTTCATCTTTAGCATGACCTCGACCTGGCTCTCCTTGACGGCGGAACCGTTTAGCGTCTGGACCGTTCCCCATACATTGAACTGCTTCCCCCTTATGGCGATGGGGTCGCTACCCGTGATGTTGGTCACAGTAGGCTGCATTGTAACGTTGAATTCGCTATCCACGAGGTTGACAGGTGTAGCGTCGATAGTGACCCAACCCAGATTCTCAAACTCCGTCTCAGCCCACATATATGCCTGTTGTGGCATCACGTACTGTACCTCCATCTTATCGTTAACTTTGTATCCTATAACTGCCCTCACGGGGATTCCAATGCACCTGGCTAGGACGATGAACGCGCTGTTGAAGTGGCTACCAACTCCGGCTTTCTGGTTGTAGAGAAACCACCTGATGGGATCGATCATTGATGGGGCAGGAGTGAACTCTTGGTTCAATTCGAAGTTTTCAATAAGATATTCTCTGATGGCTACTAGCTTTCCATAATCGGTTAATTCTCCCTCCACGATGCTCTCCGCGAGTAAAGTCAGATCAGATACAAGGTCCCTTGGAACCTCAAGTGCTTCGGGTGGTCCTATCGCGTGACTAGTCCTGAGAGCAGCTTCACTGTATTCGTAAAGCTTGTAACTTACATTGTACGAGTCATCGTACCGTTCCGTAGCCTCGAAGCTCTGGATTTCCTCATAGTAGTTGAGCGAATTGGAGAACGTGATATTGTTTGTGTTCTGCGCTGACAAGATGTACCCTGTCAGGTTTACCATAGGAGTGATCTGAAACTGGACTTTTGTGTAAGTATCTGGCCAAGAAGGGTCCTGTGGGATTAACTCGCCTTTGTATTCGGTGGCTACCATGTCTGTTGGCTTATTCCAGAAACCGTTGCTGTAATTGTATGCCGCATACCTACGTAGGTACTTGTTTCGCGTTGAGAACCTTATCCTGAGCACGGGGCCCTGGGGTTTCTGCTGTTCAAAACCGATCTGTGCCTCTTGCTCACTCCCTCCAAGGCCCTGGGCTTCTGCGAGCCCAAGTGTTGAGGTCGGGGGACTCTCATCCAAGTCCAACCTGGTAATATCTCCCAGTATGTAGATCGCTGACGAGAGCATACCTACGCTCAATGTTAGCACTACCAAAAGGGCGACGAGTCGCAGATAGCGTTTCAATATGTCCTTAGTCCATTGAGGCGGTTTTATTCTTTTACTTGTCTGATTTTAGCTTAGAACCGTTTTAACGGGTTTTGTCTCATATAGATGCAACAATACTTGTATTGTTGGATTAAATCTGCGTGTTCTAAGATCCTTATTATTACAAAAGCGAGGCAAGTTAGTTTCATTCATCAAGGGTAACTGTAACGAATCTATTGTGATGGTCTCCACAAATCCTATAGCCACCGCCTCCAAGCAGGTACTATGTGGACAGTCAAGTCCGAGTCAGGTAGGCTCAACGCAGTTTTGATACAGGATAGCACCGAGCAGTTATGGACCAAGAAGATGCCCTTTGCTGGCATCGAGTCCAGCACGCATTATGTTTCAAGAGATCCCCACGCTCAGATGGATCCTGGCCACGACCAGTGGCTCCAACTTCCCACCATACTGAAGGAGGAGGGCGTCCAAGTCTTCGAGGTCAAAGAGATGCTGGGCAAGATTATCGAGGATGCTACCATCGCCGAGCTCAGCAAAATGGTTGACGATGTCTGGATGGGCATGCCCATTCAGCCCGAGCCGGAGGACCTTACTGTGGAAAACCTCATGTGGGGTTATCCCTCTCGTCCTTTCTGGGATCCGGTGACCGAGGAAGTTGTAATCCCTGATCACAGGAGGGTTGCGTGGACCTACACAAGAGACACCAGCTTCACAACTCAGGTGGGAACCGTCATTTGCAACATGAGAAGATACAGCAGGCGATACGAACCTCGGGTGGTCAAACTTTGCTATGAGTATGATCCAGTGTTGAGTCAAAACGTGGAAATCGTGTATGACGCCAACGAGGCACTTGGTGTGTACAGCGAGCCCCCATGCGTTGAGGGCGGTGACACGCATATCATTGATCCTGAGACTATCGCGATAGGCGTAGGTCAGAGGAGCACGGTGACCGGCGTCGTCGAGACCGCGAAGAGGCTGTTCGCCGAGGACCCAGATGGTGACTTGAAGTACGTGCTAGCCGTGAACTTGGCCGATTATCCGGCTGTTGACTACATGCACTTGGATGTGACCATCAACTACCCCGACAAGGGAAAGGCACTTGTGATGCCATACATCTACGACACAAACGTCCTCAAAAATTATCCACCGAAGAAACTACTTCTAAAGACACTTGAGGCCATCACAAAGCAAAGTGTAGAGCATGGAAGAGACATCGGTCCTCTGGTTCGACCGGAACACTTTGCCTCTCTCGGCAGGACAGGTGTGTACGTGAACGATGGTGGCAACCCAAAACTACTGAGGAACGAGATCAGCCTTCTTGACTTTTTAGTGAAGGAGGAGAAGCTGGAAGAGGACGGACTCATCTACGTCGGCGGCACGCCCGATGACCCATGGGATGTCGAACATCTTTTAGATGTCATGCTGGAGCAAAGCAGAGGAGCTTCAAACATCGTGACTATAAAACCAGGCATGGTTATCGGTTATGACCGAAATAAGGCAACCAACCAGGCGCTTAGAGAACACGGTGTTGACGTGAAAGAATGGGAGTCAGGTTACTTGGATCTTCTTGGAGGCCCTCACTGCTCAACGAGTCCATTGAGTCGGGATGCATAATTCTTATCTGGGCTCTTAGCATCCCTTTTTCCCATAACCAAAATGGAAACATTACCGGTGAATATAGAATCTTTATCTTGAGGAAACTAATCAATCGACTCTGAGAAAACGCTTCTCTTGCTAATCGGTACATGAAGAACCAAGTCTCCCAGGAATCTCCAGAATAATTGAAGAATGGGCCCGAAGCGGGCACGGTCAAACTAGGATATGTAAGTGGTACTGGTTGGAACTCTACTGTGAGGTGTTATTTTCTACTTGTTCCTGTCGTGCTGCTGTATTACCTGCGGACATATTCGAGCTCGTTGTTCGGTTTGATAGATGCGTTGTTTTTCTAGATTATTGCCTCTTTTTCACGGACATTTGAGTGTTCGGTGTTCGGTGGGGCCTTCATTTAAAGTTAAGAGCGATATGACATTCAAGTCTTACCACCCCTAAAATCGTATTTGACCCTTTTATCTCGGAAAAACCCAGAAATGCACCTTGTTTGAGGTTCTTTGCACGTAGGAGGAGCTTGGTGGAATATTCAACTGGACTTTAGAGGGGCTATAGATCGGGCACTGGAAAGAGGACAACTGCAGGTGCTTGATGAAGTTTTGGAACGAAATGAGATCTATAAGGCCATGAGCGACCCGGTGAATAGGGTCTGAAACAACCATGTCGTAGAATCTCATGAAAGATTCGAGAATATACAGGATGTGACCCAAACTTTCCACAGATATTGTTGAAATAATGAGTTCGTACCTCTGTCAGATTGCCCTTTTCTTGAACAACTCAAGAAAACGGTGCTTGTTGGTGAGTTTTCTAGGACTGAGTTAAGTAAGAATAAAGAAGATTTTGTCCAAGGTGTCCCAGATGTCCAGGGTTCACAAACTCGTCTAGAAAAAGGTGTGAATGTAGGTAAGATAGTAGACCATGGACAAGTGGGACAAGATGGACTCGATTCTGGGGGTGATGTTTAGGGGTGGTTGTGTTTGTTGTTAAAGTTGAGTATGATAACGCGGTTCTTGTTCCAAAGATAGAACGGGCGATCACAAAACACGGAGAAATTAAATCACAATCAAACTGCAGATAAGAAAAAATAAATTAAAAGTGGCGGAAGCACCGCTCGTCACTGAACACCATGGCTATGTCGTTCTCGTTACAAGCCGCGATAACATCCTTGTCCCTGACGCTACCGCCTGGTTGGACAATCGCCTTCACTCCGTACTCCGCGAGGAGTTCAATGCTATCCCTGAACGGGAAGAAGCCATCTGACGCAAGAACGGAGCCGGATATCTCGTCGCCGTGGCCTCTGCCGACCGCCTTCTCCAATGCGAGCTTGACCGCAGTGACCCTGTCCTGCTGACCGGTACCGACGCCTATCGTTGCGTTATCCTTGCTCAGAACGACGCCGTTACTTCTCACATTCATGCAGATATACCAACTGAACAGAAGATCCTTCAGCTCCTGTGGAGTAGGCTCCCTCTCGGTAACGACGCGTAGATCCTCAACAGACTTGAGCTTGGTAAGCATGGGTGCCTGGAGTATCACACTGCCGTCAGCCTGTACACTGATGTCAAGCGGCCACATCGGCTCATCGATGTACTTGCTGACAGTGTCTATGCCATCAACCTGCATTATCCTGATATTCTTCTTCTGGTTGAAGAACTCCATGCAGCCATCGGCATAGCTGGGGGCAACAACTCCTTCCACGTAGCTGTTCATCAGCTCCTCCGCCGTGACAGGATCAACCTCGCAGTTGAACCCAACGACGCTACCGAAAGCAGCCAACGCGTCACAGTCACGTGCACGCCGGTAGACCTCAACCAGAGGCTCGTCGCCGTTCTGGGCAGCCGCTCCGCTTGGGTTGACGTGCTTCATGACGGCTACAGCTGGCTGGTCAAAGTAGCTGACGATCCGCATGCTGTTGTTGACGTCCTCGACGTTGGTCATACTGAGACCACCCTTCCCTGTCTTGAGCAGCTTGATGTCACCGACAGTAAGCGGCCCCTCAATGGGGCTGTAGAACGCCGCTGGCTGGTGGGGGTTCTCGCCGTACCTTAGGCTCATATGCTTCCTGTAGACGACCTCGTTGTCGCCGATGGTGATCTTGATACTCTCGGGGAAGTCCTCCTCAAGGGCTCTACTGTACTTTCTCCTCAGTGATTTTGGCTTGCTCATTATGTTTCCTCCAGGTACTCGACGATGGACTTGTCATAACCTGCTGTGCGTTTGAACGCCTGCAACGCGTAGCGTCTCCTCAGCTCGGTTGTAAACTCCCCGCCGTTCTCTTTCAGTGTCTTGATGATCTCAGGGTACTGGGCTACATCAGTGACGATACACGCCCTGTCGTAGAGCAGTGACGCCTTTGCCGCGGTTCTTGTCATTGTTGGCCCACCGATGTCAATGTTATCACTGGCCTTTTTCAGGTCCGCCCCGCCTGCAACCACCTTCTCAAAGGGGTAGAGGCTTGAGACAAGCAGGTCAATGGATTTCACGTCATTCTCATCCATCCACTTCTTGTGATTGGGATCAGTGATGTCGAGAAGAAGTCCTCCATGAACCTTGGGGTGTAGCGTCTTTACAAGCCCGCCCGGACTCTCAGGGTGACCAGTATAGTCACTTACCTCTACAAGCTTCTCGTACCCGATTTCACGGATCTTCCTCGCTGTTCCTCCGCTGCTGATAATCTCCACGCCGTACTCGCCGAGGGCCGTAACCAGGCTCTCAAGCTCGCTCTTGTCGTAGACGCTGATAAGTGCCCTCTTGATCATTCAAACACCGTTGTATGATTAAGGCAACCTCGACGGTGTAATAAGCTTAGTCTTACACAAAAATGCAAAATTAAAGGGTTGGTTAAAGATAATTAGATGGTCCTGCTTGGACCAGGGCGGAAGATATCATGCGGAGCGGCTTCCTTGGCACCGTTCTCGGTGACTAGAGCTAGTTTTGCCTTCTCCCAGACTTGGGGGATCGTCGCGGCTCCCATATAGCCCATAGCGGCCTTCAGACCACCAGTGAACTCGTCAAGAATGTCCTTCGCGGGTCCCTTGAACGGAACCCATCCCTCAACTCCCTCGTTGATAGACTTGCTTGGCTTGCTATACCTATCCTGAACGAACCTCTTCTGCCTCGCCTTTGCGCTGCCCATTCCGTAGTACTCCTTGTAGTACCGTCCCTCCATGGCGACAAGCCTACCGGGGCTCTCACGGCATCCCGCGAAAACGTTTCCCATCATGGCTGCGCTTGCACCGACCGCCATTGCGACCGCTACGTCACCTGGATTACGGATTCCACCGTCAGCGATAATCGGAATATCTGCACCATAGGCCTTCACGGCATCAGCGACGTTACTAGTCGCGAATAATGTTGGAGCCCCTGCACGTGTCACCACGCTTGTACTGCAGATACTACCGCTACCAATTCCGACCCTGAGACCTGCTACTCCATCAAGCTGAGTGATAATATCCTCAGCCGCCTCGTACGTACCGATGTTACCGACGATAACGTCCGCCGAGACCTCTTTGAGCACCAACTTTGCCGCATCAAAACAGTTCTTGTTATGGAAGTGACTCACATCCAGCACCATCACATCGACATACTTGTCCAATGCCTTGGCCCTTGGAAGATCAAATGGGCTTATGGCAGCTGCACATAGCAATCTTCCATCTTCGTCCCTCACCGCTTCCTGGAAAGTGCCCTTGAGAGTGATATCCTTCATAGTGATCAGACCCTGGACTCTGTTGTTCTTGTCAACGATAGGAAGCTTCTCAATCCTGTGCTCGTGGAGAATTTGCATAGCCTCGTCGATCTCGGTGTCCTCTGAGCCTGTTACAACCTCCTCAGTCATAACATCCCTGATCTTCAGACTGCTCTCCGCGAGACGAACATCCCTCCAGGTGACAATGCCCTGGAGTTCACCATCTCCCTCCACAACCGGGAAGCCCTTGATATTGTGTTCCTCCATCATCTTGAGGAGGTCTGCTACAGTCATGTCTGGACTGACCGTGATCACATCCCTAATTATGACGGCTTCAGCTCTCTTGACCTTCCTAGCCATGTCCACTTCTTCTTTTGCTGAGCAGTTCCTGTGAAGAACGCCCATACTTCCCTCCCTCGCCAGAGCAATGGCCATTTCAGCTTCAGTGACCGTGTCCATCGGGCTTGCAATTAGAGGAATGTTTAGCTCCACGTTTGTAGTGACCCTTATCTTGATATCAGCTTCGCTGGGTTCAAGAGTGGTCCAACCGGGTAGAAGAAGAACATCGTTGAAGGTGAGGGCTTTTTCCGCGTTTTCAAACTTTGACCGGAATCCCATTAATTACACCAATTTAAACCACTTTCTTTGTTACGCGCTTAATATAGTTTCTGGTTATCCGTGATTGAAAATTGACGAAAATATGCAACTTTTTCTAGCAACTCATTTAATCCATGAAAACCGTATCACCTTGTTCCGGTGAGATTGTGAAAATTGTAAAGACGATGTGTGCAAGAGATTGCCCTGACGCCTGCTGGCTTGACGTAACTGTTGACAATGACTCCATCATCAAGGTAGACGCCAGTACGGATAACCCCGTAACTAACGGCCTCACCTGCCCACGTGCTTTAGGAGACCCTGAAAGGACAAAAAGCAGAGATCGCGTCATGTACCCCTACGTCCGCAAGGATGACTCATCACCAGAATTCACCAAGGCCTCCTGGGACGATGCGATCGATCTCGTCACTTCCAAGCTCAGGCAGACCATTGAGGAGCATGGCAGGGAATCCGTCCTACTCCTTGATTACGCAGGGAACTGTGGAGTCATCTCAAGCGGGTACTCGAAACGCCTCTGGAACGCTCTTGGTGTTACAATGACAGATTATACCATCTGCTCAGCTAGCGGTCACGCCGGCCTCCACCTCCATTATGGCCTCAGTTACGGGTGCCAGCCACAGGACCTTTGCACTAAGAAGACTATCGTCTTCTGGGGGTTCAACGCAAAGACAAGCTCTCCACACCAATGGGCTTTAGCTGCGACAGCCAGGCGCGATCACGATGCTGAGATAGTCGTCGTAGACCCGAGAAAAAGCGAAACAGCACTGTTATCCGATCAATGGATAGGACCAAAACCCGGAACGGATGTCGCGCTGGCTTACGGGATAGCCCACTACCTCATCACCAACGATTTGGTTGATATGGATTTCATCAAGAGTCACACCCACGGCTACGAGGCATATCGGGACGAGGCGTTAAAATGGACCCCTGAGCGGGTTGAAAACGTCACAGGTGTCAGTTGGAACGACATCAAGAGGCTATGCAAGATGCTCACAGAGAATGGACCCTCCGTGTTTATGCTGGGGCTGGGGCTGAACAAGAGCATGACGGGGGCCGAGTCATGTAGAGCTGTTTCACTCCTTCCTTCTCTTCTCGGACAGCACCGGGGCATCTATTACACAAACCCCAGTGGCAGATATATTGGAGGAGACTCAACTGGATCAGGATTGACCATGAAAAAACCCAAGGTGGTAAGCATGATAAGCCTGGGTGAGAGGCTTGCGGCCGGGGAGTTTAGGTTCGTCTACGTATTCGGGATGAACCCAGCCATGACTCTTCCTGATAGTAATAAAGTCGTCCAGGGATTACAGCGACCCGATGTCTTCCTCGTTGTCCATGACAGCCACATCACTGAAACCACAAACCTCGCCGATGTCACATTACCAGCAGCTACGTACCTTGAGAAGGATGATATCTACACCTCGGACAGTCACCCGTACGTGCGAATGGGAAGGAGAGCCATCTGGCCTGTTGCTGAGAGCATCGACGAGCATTTGCTCATGAAGACGATGGCCGAAAAGCTGGACGTCCAGGAGCCCTGGGTTTACGCAGATCCATGGGAGGAGATGTCGGAGGGATTCAAGGAGGCCTTCGAAGATGGATCGTTCAGCGACCTGATGGAGGGAAAAGAGCTTCAGCTTCGTCACAGGCCACTGGATTATTACCCAACGGGAACCGGTAAAATGGAGTTCTCATCCACAAGCGCGCCAGAGGGAGTGTCCGCGTTACCAGTCCAGATGAAGATACCCGTAGAAAAAGATGAGTTCATCATGCTGAACAGCGCGATACCGAACTACACCCACACCCAGTTCACTGAAGTCTACGGCGATATCCCATGCATGGCCTGGATCAATCCCGCAGATGTCGAGGAAATGGGACTTAACCCCGATGCAAAAGCTACCCTATACAACGACCTGGGCGAGTTTGTTGTCGATCTAAAACCGACGAAGCAGGTCTCAAGAGGTGTCATCTGGTGCCCCAGGGAGGCCATTGACTCGGAAGGCAACCACCAGAACGGACTATCCCACGGAACCCCGCAACCGATAGGCGGGGGCCCCATGTTCAACACCGTGAAGATCCGAGTCAGGCAGTAACGGTTTTAGATGCTCCCCCAATCTCTTGGGGTGAACTACATGAGGATTCTTGAAGACATACGCGTACTTGACCTGACCCAGTTCTGGTTCGGCCCATACTGCACTATGATGCTGGCGGATATGGGCGCGGAGGTGATACGGATCGAGCCTCCGTGGGGCAGCGTGGACAGGATGGCGGACGCTTACCTGGTTGGGGGCAGCAGCTACACGTTCCACCAGCTCAACCTCAACAAGAAGGGCATGACATTGAACCTGAAGACCGAGGAAGGACTCGCAGTCTTCAAGGAACTTGTTCCCACGGCTGATATTGTCGTACAGAACTTCCGGCCAGGAACAATGGAACGCCTCGGACTTGGCTATGATGTCCTCAAGGAACTGAACCCCAAAATCATCTATGCCGCGTTGAGCGGCTTCGGCCAGACCGGGCCCTACACCGCCCGCCCAAGCTTCGCGCCAATAGCTGAGGCCATGAGCGGCCACAGCAGGCTCACCGGTGACGAGGTTGATATCAACGGGCCTCCAATAGAGATGGCCCAGGCTGTCGGCGACCTGGCTCCGGGCTTGTACGCCGCAATGAGTATCATCGCTGCGGTCAGGCATAGGGACCGTGTGGGCGAGGGTCAAGTTATCGATGTGGCCCAGCTTGACGTAATGACCTCGCTGAACATGGCCATTACGGGCTACAATCTCAGTGGAATGCTGCTCCATGAAATCAAGGATAAATATCCCATGGGCAGGGGCTTCGGCGGGTTGTTCAAGACACTGGACGGCAGGTACATCAGACTCGCGATCTTCAGCCCCAGGCTCATCGATGACCTCCGCGAGTACATGGACGTCGAGGAGGTAACTGAGGAACTGATCAAGGAGAAGGTCATCGGGATGGAGAGGGACGAGGCGATGAAATACTTCACAGCCGCCCGCGTCCCAGTTGCCCCCGTATACAACGTTGACGAGGTAGTTATGGATCCACACCTCATCGAGAGGAATATGTTTACTACGGTAGACCACAAGAACGCCGGACCTGTCAAGGTCGTGAATTTCCCGGTTAAATTCAGTAAAACCCCCGCGTACGTGAAAACCGCGGCGCCCGTCATCGGTCAGCACAACGAAGAGATCCTTAAGAACATACTCGGGTACGACGACAATAAAATCACCGCGTTGAAGAAGGACAACGCTATCTCGGAGTGACATTGATTGAAGTTTGACATAACTGATGTAATAGAGAAATACGACGGCGTTCATATCGGGGTTCTCACCGCGCTGGGAATCAACAACAAGACCTCCGTTGACGGTCTTAAGAAACTCCAGGAGGACGCAATTCAGGGGGCTGAAAGACAGATAGGTGACCAGCCTCCCACAAAACATCCTCACATCTCGTCCTGGAGGGAGATGTACAGGAGCTTCGGTACAAAACCAGGCGATTACAGACCGTCCGCCGAGGCACTAATCAGGAGGGCGATAAAAACCGGCGAGCTGCCAACGATAAACGCTGCTGTAGACATCTACAACCTCGTCTCCGTTAAACATATCATTCCCATGGGCGGCTTTGATACAGACCACGTTCAGGGACCCATCAAGCTGAGACTCAGCGAGGGGGACGAGGTTTTCACTCCCCTTGGGGCATCCAAGCAGGAAGAGACCTATCCCGGAGAGGCGGTGTATGCCGATGACTCCCGGATATTGACAAGGCGATGGAACTACAGGGACTGCGACGAGACCAAGATCACAGGGGACACGGTCAACCTGGTGATGTTTATCGACGCGTCCCCAGAGATATCTCCCAAAAAAATTCATGGAGCACTGGATGATCTCCGCCTCCTATTGAAGCTTTACTGTGATGGCTCTTACTCCACAGGGATAGCCAGTAAAGATAATCCTGTAATTGAGCTCTAACCTAGCGTAGGCTAGTTTTTATGCTACTTTTCCCAACCTAATTCGAGGCATATTTGTGAGAAAAGTAGCCAGTTTCATTCTATCTCTTTTACTAATTACATCAGTTACCACTGTATATGCCCAAGAGGCTACTCCACAATATCTGGAACTGACAGTGTACGACGATGGCACTGTCAAGGCGGTCTATGATGTCGAGACAGACCCGACAGAGGTCCGTGTTGATGTCGAGCTGTTCGGCTCTTCCTTCAGCAATCTCGTTGTTAGAGACGACGAGGACCTCCCCATCGAGGCATCCGTCCACGGCTCAACGGCTTCCATCGACAGTCTTGGGGCCCTTGAGCTTAACATCGTTTACCTAACATCCTCACTCACCTCCAAGGAAGGTGCTTTATGGACGCTTAACTTTACGAGCCCGGCGTCTACCAGGATTATCCTACCCGCAGGATCCGCAATAATGGACCTCGGCTCACTTCCTTTCGGTATAGGAACCATCGATGAGAAGACATACCTCGATTTCGATCCCGGCGACCTGACTGTCTCTTACCTCCTTGGCCTACCTGAAATCGATCCCGAGCCGGACCCAGACCAGATCGAGGCGGAGGCCACGATATCGGAGGTAGCCGATTTCATCGAGGACAAAATTGCTGATATCTCTTTACCGGGTCCCGAAGCGTATTTGGTTGAAGCCGAAGCTCTGTATGATCAGGAGAACTACCTAGACGCCAAGACCAAGGCAGAACAGGCACTTTCGCTTGCGGTTGAGTTAGTGCAGATACACGATTCGGCTTTCTCGGCAATCGATAACGCTGAGGATGCTATATCAGATGCTCAGATTGATGGGCGCACAGTAGGGCTCAGCGAAGCCGTGATCCTGCTTCAAACCGCTCAAGAGAATTTCGATGTCGGTTCATATGTTGATGCTGTGGCGACGGCGGGACAAGCCGAGCAGCTTGCATTAGCGTCTTCTGAGCCGGGAGGAAACGGTTTTCTATACTTTGGAGTGGCTGTCGTACTAGTCGTAGGTGTTAGTGGGTACCTGTTTATGCAGAAGAATAAAGGAACCTCCCAAAGGCCTTCTTTCTCCACCAAAGTTATCAACTTGGATAAAATACTAGCTGAACATCCCAATCTCAGGACTGAGGATAAGGAAGTGCTCCGGTTCCTCTCCGAGAACAACGGGGAGGTGTTTGCATCCGAGATCAGGGACCGGTTTGATATGCCCCGGTCAAGCGCGTGGCGTCTCATTAGGAGACTTGAGGGACTGGAAATTATCGAAGAGACAAAAGTTGGCAACCAGAGCCTGGTTAGGATCAGATCAGAATGATAAACCAGAACGATCGTTCCAAAACGTTCCTCGGTGTTCTTCTAATAGGGCCGGGTATATCGATTGACCAAGTGAAATCGATGAGACAAAAGTTAATCTCAATAACATTACTCATCATACTGCTGGCAACTCCATTAATCCAAATATCCTATGCACAGGACACCGTGTCAGACGAGGTTGTTCCAGATGATGGAACCGGTGATCCCTCATCGGATATTACCTCAACGGGAAATTCAACCGACATTAGAGGTGGCCTGTCTGGAGGAAACGAGACAATTCCTGTTGATGAGTCAATTTCAACCGAAATCGACCCGCTTATCTACGCGATGGTGAAGAACGATGCAGAGGCAAGGTATGCTGAGCTATATGCTCTAATCTTCGGTGCACCAATGTTGGTGGATGAGGATACTACTTTTGATCCTCCCGGTTCCAATGTTACTGTCACTCCTCCGCCTCCGTTGGTGGATGAGGATACTACTTTTGATCCTCCCGGTTCCAATGTTACTGTCACTCCTCCGCCTCCGTTGGTGGATGAGGATACTACTTTTGACGGAAACGCCACGGCTGGAGCCGGATTGGAACTCAACGGAACCGAGGTCTTGATTGAAATACCATCAGGATATACTGGGCCTACAATACCCGACGGAACTGACCCGGCGTTAATGAACCAGTTTGTGCACGCATGGAGCGCCATGGAGAGCGCTGGGTCAAAGACGAACCCGAGGGCAGCGGCCAACCAGTACCTCCGGGCCATGAAGCAGCTCAGGAACGCGTACAAAAAGTTCCAGAAGGACAATCCCGTTGCGGCCGTGGGTGATGTAAGCGAGACAGGAGTACCTTTGGAAGATATTCCCGTGGAACCCACAGATGCCGAGCTTTCTGAGACAAAGCAGCAACTTGTAGGTAGATTCCAAGAACGGTTCCAAGAGAGGGTAACTCAAATGCTTGAGAACTACAACGAAGTTGAGGACTCATTGTCCTCTGCTGACGCCGTGAAAGCCATGAGTGCATTATCCAAGGCTGAGGAAAAACTCCTTAGAATCCAAACAAAAATCGATGCAGGTGCCTTCGATGGTGTTATAGATGACCTCGATAACGCTACGGAAACTCTGGATGAAGATTTTGAAGCCATGGATGACGATGCGTCCAAGCAGATGTTCAGAACTATGAACAAGCTAGAAGCAAAAATCGGTAAGATGGCGGAAAGATCGGAGCGAAAGGCTGCAAGGGGCGAAGATACATCCGACTTAGACGCGGAGGTTGCAAAGGCCCGTGGAAACAAGGACCAGACCAAGACCAACTTCAAAGACGATAAAGAACGAGGCAATTCGGGGGGGTCCAGCGGGGACTCGGACAAGGACACAGGTAAACCCGACAAGGATACAGGCAAACCAGATAAAGACACGGGAAAGCCTGACAAAGACAAGGGTAACCCGGGTCAGGGTAACAACTAGTCCTTTTCTCTACTTTTTGTAGACTGTTATTCCATCCATTATTGTCCTTATGACCTCCAAACCCATGATTTTCTCGTTTTGCACCGATAGGATATCGTCGTTGAGGATGATCAGGTCAGCCAGCTTTCCTGCTTCGATTGACCCCAGCTTATTCTCGTCGAAGGCGGCATACGCACCGTTGTAGGTGTACGCCCTTATGGCTTCCATGACCGATACCGCCTGTCCCTGTCCTACTATGTCTCCTCCCTCTGTCTTCCTTGTAACCATCGAGTAGATCCCGGTGATGGGGTTCCCGTGCCAAGGTCCGCCGCCGTAGTCGCTGTTGGCCGAGGCGATGATGCCGTAATCAATGAAGCTCTTATAGGGGTACAGCTGCTTGCTACGCTCCTCCCCAAACTGGTACTTGTATGCGTCTCCAAAGTTCCAGATGTAATTGGACTCTCCGGGGTGTACATCAAGCTCCTTGATTCTTCTCAACTGCTTTTCCTCGCAGTACGTGCAGTGCTCGATGCGGTGTCTGTGGTCCTTCACGGGGTGGGCTTTGAGCGCGGTTTCGATAGCGTCGAGGTTGATATCTATGGCCCTATCTCCAATGCTGTGCGTTGCGGTTTGAAGCCCTGCCTTGTGGGCCTTGACTATCATCTCTGCCAGCTTCTCAGGTGTTACAAGCAGTATCCCCAGCTTCCCTGGGTTCCCGGTGCAAGGCTCGTAGGTCGCAGCGTTGCCCATGCTCCCCATGCTATCAAGGGCCAGCTTGACGCCGCTGATCTTCACGAGGTCGTCACCGAACCCATTTCTAATGCCCAAGGCAATAAGGTTGTCCATGTAACCCAGGTTGGCTGTCATATTGTGGACGTAGAGTCTCCAACGCATGTCCAGCTCACCTCGCTCCCTGAGTAGCTGTAACGTCTCGGTATCATCCTTGGTAGATCCAGCCTGATGCCCGCACGTGATGCCCCATTTGATCCATTGTTCAAGTGCCTTCTTCGTGATTTCTATGGGCTGGATATCCCACGGCGGGACACAGTTCGAGACAAGCCTGACAGCGGCTCCTCCTTGGAGCCTGCCGTTTGGCTTCCCCGTCTCAGGGTCCATCTCAACGTGCCCGTACTCCGGCACGGTACTCATGTTTATTCCTGCTATCTTCAACGCTGCGCTGTTCGCCACGCCCATGGCACTGAACTGGAGCAGAACCGGGTTGTCAGGTGCTACCCTGTCAAGCTCGTGCGCAAAAGGTGCCCTCTTCTCATTGAACCTGCTCCACAGGTAGCCCCAACCGATGACCCATTCGCCCTTGGGGGTGACCTTGGCCCTTTCCCCTATCTTTTCAAGGACCTCGCCAACGCTATCACAATATTTGATATCGACCTCTTTTTCGGCCTTGACTGCAAGCCTTCCAGCCCCGACCAGATGAACATGGCTGTCTATGAAGCCAGGGAGGACTGCTTTTCCTTCGAGTTCAACGACCTCTGTTTCTGGTCCAACATATTTCCTGATATCCTGAGTTTTACCCACCGCTACGATCTTGTTTCCATTGACCGCGACGGCCTCGTGTACGGTGTCATCTGGGTCAACGGTTATGATTTTCCCGTTTATCAGGGCCAGTGTGGCGTATTTTTCTGGGGGCATATAAATTACTGGGCTGATGGGTGTTTGAATCTTTTCACGAATAGTAGGTTACTTACTATAACGCTAATTATTATCGGCCATTAACATGATTTACCAATACGACTTTTGCTGTCCCTAATAATGAAAATAAGCTCGTTTTTAGGAATTTTTATGTGAAAATATGGCTGGTTTAAGGTATGATTACGGTGCCACTTTTTCTCTTCTCAAGTAGAACACGAGGCTGGCTATTGCCCCTATAGCCGACATCCCGTACCCGAAGAACCTGAATGGGTAATACCTGTAATATTCCGACGGTACATGTCTCAGGAAATAGATGCCAGCGTAAACCTCTATATCTGTCTTCTCAAGGACATTTCCCTCTATGTCCATATCGTACGTGCCTTCGCCCGGCAGGAGTAGCTCAGATGGGTTGTCGGTGATATTGAGATTGAGGATGGTTACCCCTTCCTCCCTAATGGTGAACGTGGTGTTCAGCGTCACCATCTCGTTACTCCAAACGCTGACATAGGGGCTCATGGTGTCCTCAATAGCCTTGGGTCCTGGGCTGAACGAGTAAACGTAGTCAGGTCCACCCGCTATTTCTGTGCCCTCCCAGACCGTTACAAGCTCTGGCGAGATATGCATCTCGATGCTCTGGGGGTACAGGATGAACGCCAGACCAATTACGGCTACGACGATGCTTACCGGGAGGTAGTTCCGTTTCATGATAGAAGAGATCTCCTTTTTGATTATAATACTAATGAATAGAACAGGGATGATTTTCTGACAAGACCATGTACAGGAACGAGTCTCATGTAGAAGAATGGAGCCGGGCAAGGGATTCGAACCCCTGTAGATCTGCTTTGCAGGCAGACGCCTAAAACCGCTCAGCCAACCCGGCGCGCAACCATTGTAGCCGAACCGACCGTTAAAACCTTTTTGCTATGGTGGGACCGCCCGGATTCGAACCGGGGATCTCTCGGACCCAAACCGAGAATCGTACCAAGCTTGACCACGGTCCCAGCGGAACACCTGTACGGTAAAGAAGTTATTAAAGATTCGTCTAACCGTACCGTTGCTTTGATTTCTCAAGGGCAGCCACCACGGGCAAGGTCTCACCTGCCAGCATACTCAGCATGGCGCCCCCCCCGGTGGACACGTGACTCATCTCGCCCCTGATTCCCAGCATCGAGGTCATCCCACCCATGTGCCCGCCCCCTACAACCGTGTACCCTTTACTGCTGGCCATGTCCCTAAGAAGCTCCTTGGTTCCAATGTCAAAACCCCTCCTCTCGAACATGCCAAGCGGGCCTTCCGCGACCACGGTGCCCGCCTTGTTTATGATACTGGTGAACTTTGCAATGGTGTTGAGGCCGATATCGTAGATGTTTTTCTCCTCGGTGATGCTGCCTATGAACACTTCGACTCTCTCCCCTTTCACGTCCAATGCCACGTCCATCGGGAGATGTATCTTGTCAGGGTACTTTTCGAGTATCCCCCTGCAGACCTCGACCTCCGCCTTCCCGGCGTCGTCCAGTTCCTCGTACCTACCTCCCATGAATCCTTTGGCCATCTGGAAGCTGTCAGCAACAAGTCCTCCGATAAGGATGCTGTCCGCAATCCCGTCTTGAAGGACTCTGTTGATGACGGGGATGCGGTCCCCAACTTTCACACCTCCAAGCAGGTAGACGCTCGGACGGGCAGGCTCACCTATCACTCTATTGAGTGCTAAAAGCTCTCTCTCCATCAGTCTGCCGGCTGCCATTGGGCACTTGACGCTAAGACCTACTAGGCTTGCTTGGCTCCTATGGGCGGCCGCGAACGCGTCGTTGACGAAGATGTCCACGTACTGGCTCATGGTTTTCACGAACTCCGTTGATTGCAACTCCTCCACGGGGGCTTTCTTGTTCTCCTCCTCTCTCATCCTTACATTGTTTAACAGGAGAACTTCCCCGTCCTTGAGTCCCTTGATCAACTCCTGAGCCTCCTCCCCGATGATGTCATCGGTGTACTTGACAGACTTTTCCAGGTACATCTGGAGTACCTTGGAATGGCTTTCAAGACTAGTGAAGTCGTACTTGCCCGGTCTGCTCTGGTGGGCCCCTATAATGAGTTTTGCCTCGCTCAGGCTCTTGACCGTAGGCGTTATTGCCTGGATGCGCGTGGCATCGAGTATGCGCTTGCTACCGGGGTCCAGGGGGCTGTTGATGTCAGCACGAAGGAAAACGGTCTTGCCTGAAACGTCTATGTCATCGAGCGATAGAAAGTCATACACCATGAGGCATCTGTGATTCGCAAATACAGTTGATGTAATATAAAAACTGTGCTGAAAGTAAAATGGTAGCCCGAGTCTAGGCTTCAGCGACCCATAGCAGGGTGTCCCCCGCGTTCACCGAATAGTGTACCCTGAGAAAGGTCACAACGCCATCAAACGGCACATGGACTTCCTGAAGCGTCTCCCCGATCAGATTACACACCGAGCCGACTTTCTCGCCCTTCTTCACACGCTGCCCCGGCTCGACAAGCCTTCTCCAGGCTCCTCCCTTGGCAGCCCAGAGCCTCTGGGAGTTCGGGTTTACCAGCTGCGTATGCCTCTCCGCCTCGCCATTGATTATTCCCATATACTTCATAACGTTGACAGCGCCATCGAAATGGTACTCTACATCAGCTTCCCTGATGGGGTAAGGCGCACCTGACTCGATCATCAGACAGGGAATCCCATACACGTTGACAGCCTCGCCCGTGTTCCCCGATATGTTAGTAGTCTCGATGAGTGCTGACCTGTAGCAGCCCGCCAGCTCAAGCATCTTCCCGTATATGTTCATGTTCTCGGTTTTGTAGATGTATATCCCCCGCGTCACGTCCTCCCCTATGTCCGCGCTGTGGGCGTCGATGAGGGCGTCAGATTTGCTCACGAACTTGTCGAAGACATGGTACGCGACCCGTTTTGTGATGGATGCCTCGGCGTCTCCTGGGAAAACCTTGTTCTGGTTCAGATGGTCCAGGATGTTGTGGTAAGGCTTCCTTGCGTGGAAGCCCTCGGTGTTGACTATGGGCACGAGGATAAGGGTCCCAGAGACCTCAGCGGGGTCGATTGAATCAGCCAGCCTGAAGATAGCCTCGACCGGAGCGCATTCCACCGCGTGAACACCTCCCAGAATGGTGAGTGTTTTTCCCTTCTTGGCTCCGTTGATGACGATGTATGGCATCTTGACTGTGTGTGTTGACGCCTCCCCGATTTCAACCCATCCGCGGTGTTTTGTTCCCTGCTCGATCACGATATCATCTATCTGAAAAGACATGGAAGTATGTGGGATAAAATAGGGTAAAAAACCCTTGGTTAGTAGGTGTAGTTGGCAATAAACGGCTCACGCCAGTCCTTCCACCAGCCGATGAGCTTGTTCCCTTCCTCTGTGATTATGAAGGTGTCCTTTGCCATCAGCAAGTTGTCCTTGGCGTCCCTGATCGCTGGGGCGAACACGATGATCATCCCCGGCTCAAGCTCGGTCTCATCAGCCGCTGAGATGTACGGAGGCTCGTAGTTACTCGCACCGATACCTGCTCCCAGGGTAACCTTGGACTCAAGTTTGATCTCATTCTCGTCAGCTGTGGCCTTCACCGCGCTATAGACATCACTGGCCTTTGCGCCTGGCTTCAAAGCCTCCCTAGCAGCCTCCCTGAGAGTGACAAGGCTCTGGTAGTCCTCTTTCATCTCATCAGTGGGATCGTCCATGGATAGCATCCTGACTCCATTGCTCCAGTAACCGTTCACCGTTGAGACCAGCTCCATCCTAAGCCACTCCCTCTGCAGGGGCTTTTTGTCCAACCCAATGCCAAACATTGGTGCGCTAGGCCACCATGTCTTCATATTGGGTTCGCTAACCGCCTGTGCTATGGCCTGGTGTCCAACTTCATCGAGCTCCCTCTCAATGGCGTGGGTCCTTATGCCCTCGGTGATGTTCATCTCACCGTTCGCCTGGAGAACCAGTATGTGGTGGGCGTGTCCCGCAATGGACTGGTCGTTCTTGGAGACCACCTCATCAAGAAGTTTAAGCTCCTGAGGTGTCTTCCTTAACCTGAGCTCCCTGAGCAGGTCATCGCATGGGACTAGCTCAAAGTCCTCCAGTGCTCCCTTGAGCCTGTTGTAGACGTTGAGTGGGGTCCTGTTGACATCGATGCCGATCCTGCCAGTCTTCCTGACTGTGTTCTTGGCGATGTGTACCGCCGCCTCGACGATGCCGCTTGGGCTTCCGGGCTTTTCGTTGTATGTCCTGGTCTTGTTGATCCAGCTGAGGTTCAGGAAGCTGCTCTCCCACTCATGCGGGAGGACGCAGGTCGCAGGCTCATCCTTGGTCCAGAAGACCGCCATGTATCTATCGGGGAATGACTGTGGGAAGTGGAGGTACGCACCTGACAGGTACTGTACGTTATCGTAACCGAACACTAGGATCGCGTCGTATCCCGCCTCGCTTATCCCGGCGTTCACTTTCTCAATTATTTCTTCTCTCATTTCATGTTCCTCCTAGTGGGTTGTCCTCATGCCATAGACCTCGTACATCTTGTCCCATGTCATGTACCAGCTAAGCTTCCTGTTTCCATCTTCCGTGATGACATAGAGGTCCTTGTCGTGGATTAGCTCCTTCCTCGGACCATACGTGTAGATATCCAGCGCAATCACCATCCCTGGTTTGAGCTCGGTGCTGCAGTTGAGGTTCAGGTAAGGTGCCTCGTGGTGGCTCGCGCCAACCCCGTGACCGATGCCCGGCTCCTTCCAGAAGCCTATTGCTTGCTTCTCAGCGGCCCTCGCTACGTGGGCGTAGACCTCGTTGCACGCAACACCTGGCTTGAGCATCTCAAGTGCTTTGTCCCTGAGCAGGATGTTCTCCTTATACGCGTCCTCCTGTTCAGGACTTGGGCTACCCGTCACGCCCATCCTACCGAGGTTAGTCCAGTATCCCATATAGTGACCACTCATGTCCATCCTGAAGATATCTCCCTCCTTGATCCAACCCCTCTGGGGAGTGTAGTAGATCTGACCGTCACTTCCGAAACCACAGTTCAGTAGGCTCACCCCGCTGGCGCCGTTCTCGTTGGTGTGAACACGCATCCTCTCCGCGAACTCAGCTATGGAGTACCTTTGGTGCCCCACCGTCCCGTCGAGGTGCATCAACGCGTAAATTATGCCTCTATCAGCTTGCTTGCATGCCCTCTCGATAAGTCCTATCTCGCCCTCTGTCTTGATGATCCTGAGATCCCTGAACATCGGGTCCGCTGGCTCCCACTGTACTCCTGGGAGTTTTCCTGATAATGAGTCCATCAAGCCCTTTGTGACGCGTGCCGCATCGATGCCGATCTTATTCTTGTCAAGCCCCATGCTCACGATGAGCTCCTCCATGGCCTTGACGAATGCCCCTGTCTCGTATCCCTGGTTCTCGTCGTAGACAAGCATCTCACCTGTCCAGCCCTGGTCCAATACTGCCTGTGACCATTCCTCTGGCACTATAACGACGGGGGAACCCTCCTTGGGCATCAGCACCGCTGCTTTCCTTGATGGATAGTTTTCCGCGAAGGGCAAGACAGTCCTAGATAGGTAATTGTAGTTGTCCACGCCCAGCGCCAAGATCGCGTCGTACTGGCTTTCCGATACGGCGGTCTCTATTTTTTGTTTGAGTTGATCCATTTTGGATGCTCCTATTTGCATAGAATCCTATTATTGACTAAGGAAATGTTACGGCGCTTCGATATAAGCGGTTTTCGGCTCTCCCGAGATTCCGTTTATAAAGGATACGAGTTGAAAACGGATTTTAAGGGAACGGGTCGTTGAATTTCTGTATCTCGATGACATACCCCTCGGGGTCGTGAAGCAGGAATATCCTCATATTCATCTCCACATCATCATGAGGCTCGTTCAGGGTCTCCACACCGTTCTCCATAAAGTGCTCGTACCACGCGTCGGGGTCATCAACGATGACCGTGAGCATGACGGGCTTCGTCGGGTCATACTTGTGGTACCCGATGTTGCCATCAACGCAGCCCATGAATGCTTTGTCGGCCACCTTGAATATCTTGGCCCATTTCTGGTCCTGTACCAACTCGAATCCCATTATCTTCTCGTAGAACTCCCCTGCCTTTGCCATGTCCTTGTAGTAGAAGAAAGTCAATAATCCGTCCACGCTTGGAGGTGCCATGACAGACATATGGTCTCCTGAAATATGAACTGTACTCGGGGATTTTCATATATCTATAAAATACCCCCTTCCCCACCAATTATAGATTGAAATGGTTTCAGTAGGCGACAAGGCGCCTGGGTTCACCCTCGTCAACCACGAGATGAAGTCGGCGTCACTTGATGATTACTCTGGCGGGAACGTAGTCCTGGCATTCTACCCCGGCGCATTCACCGGCGGATGTAAGATCGAATTGTGCTCAATACGGGACGGTATTGCCAAACTTGAGGACTTGGACGCGGTGGTCCTCGGCATCAGCGTGAACGATCCGTTCTCCAACCGAGCTTTCCACGAGGACAACGTGCTGAACTTCCAGCTCCTTTGTGACTACAACAGGGAGGTGGTCAAGTCATACGATGTATACCACGAGGACTTTGCCGGCTTGAAGGGGTACACCGCTGCAAAGCGTAGCGTCTTCATTGTTGGTAACGACGGTCTGGTCAAATACAAATGGATCACGGAGAACCCAGGGGTACTGCCAGATTTTGATGAAGTCCAAAACGAACTATCCAAGCTGACCTAACGCGCGCTCCCTCAGAAAAGTGGCGATTGACTTTCCGGAGGTATGCATCATACACACCGGGATAGCGCCCGCTCAGGACGTCCCTGAGTCTGGATTTGGTTCGCTCGACACCCTCGAGAGCATCCAGGCCTTCTTCGGTGGAGCGAAAACCATCTCGGAGGGAGATGTGAAAACATCCTCAGTAAGAGCGGTAAGAGTCTCGGGACGTACGATTTCATCTTCGAGTGGTTCCAGAAACCGAGCGTGGCTCAGCTAGAGGAACTCATCATCAAGATAGATGAAGCCTTGGTACCTACCAAGGCCAGGTACACCATGACGACAAAGTAGGTCCTATTGTTCACCCAGCTGTTCCCAGACTTTTTCCATGTCCCCCGTAGGAAGGTTGCACACAAACTCAGTGCAGACATAGATCATGATGTCTTCGCTGGGTTTCATCTCGGCAAGGTAACCCACCGAGGCCACCAGCTCCTCCGAGTATCTGTGTATCACTGCGCTGGGCAGGTATCTCTGGTCAAGCTGGGAGATAATTTTTCTTGCTTCATCATTTTTCCCTGATACCACGACCTCTGCGCTTGGCCCGAACGCGAAATCGAGCCCTGAAAGCAGCATCGAGTACACGTGTGGAGCCCCAAGAACTGAGGAGGAGAAGAAACGTAACAGTTTAGCGGCCTCCTCCTCTAGCGAGGTGTTGCCCGTCAGCCTTGAAAGTCGCACCAGATTCATGAACGCAACCGAGTTACCACTGGGGATGGCACCGTCATACAGCTCCTTCCTCCTAGCAAGCAGCTCCTCGGCTTCGCTTGAGGTGAAGTAGAATCCCCCCTCGGAGTCCGCAAACTGGGACATCATAACCTCGTTGACCCTGATGGCTGCATCCAGGAACCTCTTCTCCTGGGTCGCCTGGTAGATCTCGATGAGCCCCCATGTCGTAAACGCATAATCGTTGAGGAACCCGCCGATCTGGGCCTCGCCCTCTCTGTACCTGTGGAGAAGTTCCTCTCCGTCCCACATGGTCCCGAGGATGAAATCCGCCGACCTAACCGCCTCCTCTGCGTACTCGCTCACCTGGAACGCCCTGGCAGCCTTGCTCAGGGCCGCTATCATCAGTCCATTCCAGTCCGTGAGTATCTTGTCGTCAAGGAGTGGCCTGACGCGTTTCTCCCTCTGCTCGAACAGTTTGCTCTTGATCTCCTCCAGCTTTCCAGGCGGCTCATCACTTGCAACATGGAGTATGTTGGTTCCCGTCTTCTCCTGAGTGACCTCATCAACATAGTTTCCTCCCGGTTTGACCCCGAGGTAGACAAGCACGTTTTGCCCCTCATCTCCCGCGATGTTCTGGAGTTCATCAACGGTCCAGACATAATACTTGCCCTCCTCCCCCTCGCTGTCAGCGTCCTCCGCTGAGTAGAAGCCGCCATAGGTTGAGGCAAGGTCACGCAGCACGTATGCTATTATTTGCTCAGCAGTGTCCCTGTACTCATCCTTGCCCGTCGCCTGATACGCTTCTGTGTACGCCATCAGCAGCATGGCCTGGTCGTAGAGCATCTTCTCAAAATGCGGGACCAGCCACTTCCTGTCGGTGCTGTACCTATGGAACCCGTAGCCGACGTGGTCAAACATCCCCCCTTTCGCCATTTTCTGGAGCGTGTTCTCGACAATGTCCAATGCCTTCTTTTTACCCGTTCTTTTCCAATACCTTAGCAGGAACAGTAGGTTGTGGGGGGACGGGAACTTTGGCGCCTCGCCGAACCCCCCGTATTCTTCATCGTACCTTTCATTGAGCAACAGGAACCCTGTATCAAGAACGCCCTCGCTGATTTCCTCCCCTCCGCCTGAACTCCCTGCGCCCAGCGAGGCTGCTATGCTCTCGCCGATACCCATCATTCTCTCCCTCTGATCCTGCCAGTACTTGGCTATCTGGGGGACGAGGTCGAGCATGCCCACCACATTGAACCTGTTCTCCTTTGGGATGTAGGTGGCGGAGTAGAACGGCTTCTTGTCAGGGGTCATTATGATTGTCAGTGGCCAGCCGCCTCCCCCCGTCATCATCTGACTTACCGCCATGTAAACACCGTCGATATCAGGCCGCTCCTCTCTGTCCACCTTGATGTTGATGAACACCTCGTTCATGAGGTCGGCTACCTCCTGGTCTGTGAAGCTCTCGTGCTCCATGACGTGGCACCAGTGGCAGGTCGAGTAACCGATGCTGAGGAAGATTGGCTTGTCCAGCCTCTTTGCCTCCTGAAACGCTTCGTCGCCCCACGGGTACCAGTCAACGGGGTTGTAGGCGTGCTGCAGCAGGTAGGGGCTCTTCTCATGGAACAGTCTGTTTGGGCTCGGTTGTGTCATCTCGTTTATTCCTCTCGTCTATACTCGTTATGGAAGGCGAACTCTTCCAGTTGCTTCCGCTCTGGCCTGATCTTCTCTTTCTCTACCTGACCCTCATTAAGGCTGGGGTGAAATTCCTCCATCTTCTTCCCCACGATCACTAGTGCAAGAAGCGTGTTCCCGTCGGGGATACCCAGTATCTCCCTAGCCATCTTGGGCTTGAAGCCAGCGATGGGGTGGGCCACAAGTCCAAGCTCAGTTGCCCTGAGGATCAAGGTAGCTGTCGCCATGCCCAGGTCGAACTGGTGATATATCCTGCTCCTGATGACGCAGTCGTTCTCCTCCTTGCTGAACACCGCGATTATCATTGAACTTTGATGGGCCCACAGGTTTCCCCTCGACAGGGTAGTGAACATCTCCTCCAATTTCTCCCTCTCGTAAACGAACACATACCTCCATGGCTGGTTGTTGTTACAAGATGCTGCCAGTTGGGCGTGCCTAGCGAGGTCTTCAACTATCTCCGGGGTGATCTCCGCTGCCTTAAGTGACCTGTACGCCCTCCGAACGTGGATTGCATCCGTCACGTTCATCTCTGGAGCTCCTCTAGCTTGGCCCTTACCGCCTCGACGTGCCCCTTGACCCTGACTTTCGACCAGATGTGGGCTATTTTTCCTTCGGGGTCAATGATGAACGTGCTCCTGACCACCCCCATGTACTCCCTGCCGTACATTTTCTTTAGCTGCCACGCCCCGTATTCCTTTAGCGTCTCCTTCTCGGAGTCGCTGAGGAGGTTTATGGTGAGATTATGCTTTTCCCTGAAGTTGGTGTGACTCCTAAGACTGTCAGGACTAGCGGCCAATATCACCGCGTTCTTTTCCTTGAACTCACCCTCCGCAGCCGTGAACTCTAGTGCCTCTAGGGTACAACCCGATGTGTTGTCCTTAGGGTAGAAGTAGAGTATCGCCCATTTTCCCCTCTGGTCCGCGAGGCATATCTCACCCCTCTCGGGGTCGGGCAGGCAGAAATCAGGGGCTTTGTCGCCTATCTTTAACTCGGTCATATGATTCACCAGAATATAATGGAAAAAAGGAGTTGCGTTATATAAACCGTTTAGGGCTCCCTCAGATTGAAGAAGGCCCGTTGGACCACCTCGGATAACGCCGGGTGGATGTGCATCGCGTCGGCGATGGGGTGTACGGTTCCGTCGCCTGCGTTCATCACGTTGATGATCTCCTGTATCAGGATAGGCGCAAATGGACCTATGATGCTTGCTCCTAGAATCTTGTACTCCTCCTTTGATAGGATCACCTTGACGTAGCCGTCCTCCTCCGCCATTGCGGCTCCTTTTGCCGTATCACTGTAATTGTACTCCCCGATGAGGTAGCTGATTTCTTGAGCCTTAACCTCAGCCTCAGTGAGCCCTACCGCGGCCACCTGTGGCCAGCTGAACGCGGCGTAAGGGACGAGGTCATAGTTCATTGGGTGGGAGTGGCCGTGTTTGTATCTCTGCCAGACCAGCCTAGCCTCGGCGTTGGCCACGTGCTTGTACATGTCCCTACCGATGGCGTCGCCGAACGCGATTATATTCTCCTTTGATGTCTGATACTCCTCATCAACGATAATGTAACCCCTTTTGTCCACATCGACTCCGGTTTTCTCTACTTTCATGAGGTCCGCGTTGCTTTTCCTTCCTGCGGCGATAAATATTGTCTCAACTTCGTACTCCTTCTCTTCCCCGTTCTTGGTCCTGGCCTTGACGAGAAGCCCGTCCCCTTTCCTCTGGACCTCCCTGACCTCAATGTCTGTCTTGATGTGCATCCGCTGCCTCATGGATGTGATGAGTATATCCGAGACCTCTGGTTCCCCGTTCTTGATAAGGCGGCGGCTCCTGCTGAGGAGTGACACGTCCACCCCCATGCTTGAGAAGAAGTGGGCCATCTCGACTGCTATCAGTCCGCCCCCCACGATGACCATGCTCTCTGGCCTCTCTGTCATGTCCCAAACATTATCATTGGTGATGTAATCGACGTCCTCCAGGCCCTTGATGGGAGGTATGAAGGGACGTGCGCCACTTGCGAGAAAAATGGTATCCGCCTTGATGACTTTGTCGCCCACCTGCATAGTGTAATCGTCGATGAACTCTCCCTGGACAGGGTAGAAGCTAAGCCCCTCCACGTATCCGATGGCGTCCTCCATGGGGTGTCTATCGTGCTCCACGAACTCCTTGGTCCTCCTCATGATGAACGGGAAGTCAATCTCATCGATGGTCACCTTGATGCCCAGACGTTCGGCGTGCTTGATCTGGTTCACCATATCCGCGGGGTAGATCACCATCTTGGATGGGATGCACCCAACGTTGAGGCATGTGCCCCCCAGCTTCCCCATCTCAACGAGAGCAACGGTCTTGCCATTGTTGACAGCGGCGTCCGCGATCATCATTCCGCTACCGCTTCCCACCACTAGGATATCAAAATGCTTCATATCTAGTTGACTAAGATGGGTAGATAAAAAGTGGGGGTTTACTCAAGCTCGGCGATGCCGAATTTGCTGTAATAGTCTAGCCAAAGCTTACGCATTTCCTCGCTGACGCTATCCTTGATCAATCCGTAGATGGTCTGGATGTTCTGGAGGCTGTGGACTTTCAGGTTGAGCTCCTTTTCCAGGTACTCGACCGCGCCGAGTTCCTCAATGTTCTCGGTATCGCCAAGTCTCTCCTGCCTGTCCACGCCTATGACGAGCCCAACAACCTCATGGTCGCCTAGAATCCTGAGCTTCTCGATGGTCTCCACCTTTGTGATGCCTGTTGTGATGGTGTCATCCACGACGAGGATTCGCTGCCCGGGCTTGAAGTAGCTAGCACCCACCAGAACACGGTCCGTGCTGAGGTCGCCGTACTCCTTCGCCTCCTTCCTGTCATACATGTACCGCAGGTCCATACCGTAGAGCTCGTTCAAGCCCTCGGTTGTAAGCGCAGCCAGGGTGATTCCTTTGTAGCTTGGACCGAAGATGTAGTCAAACTCGGGGATCTTTCCCTCTTCCATGAGAAGGGCGATGTAGCTTGCGAAGGCCCACTTCACCTTGGCGAGGCTCTCACCATCGGTGAGTGCCCCTAGGTTCACGAAGTATGGGCTTGGCCTGCCGCTCTTCAGTATGAAGGGCTGGTCTGGACTCGGTGGCAGCCTTAGGGCTCCACCCTTCAGGAGTGCGTCGAGGAAGACCTGTTCGATCTTCTCCTTGGAGACGAGTCCTCTTCTCTCGATCCTAAAGTCCTCTTTCTGGATCTTTTCCTCGATGGTTCCGTAGTAGGTTATGCTCCCACAGTACGTGCAGTGAAGTTTTGTCTCCTCCAGCTGTTCTCCCTTTTCAACCCTGAACTTTGTGTTCGGAACACTGTACTCCTGGTTGGTGGGGCAGAGCTTGTTAGGGCAGTTGAATACGCTCTCGATCTCATCTGGAAGCTCGACGATTCGCTTCTCCTTGACCTCCCAGTCCTCTATGATGTTAAGTGAGCTCTTGGGGGCCACGAACGCGATGATATCGATCTCGCTTGAGGTGAGGTACGTTCCCTCTATCTTGATGAGGTCCTTCGAGTCCATGCTGCCGCTGTCGACGTTCTGTGCGGTCAGGGTCTTTGCGTCGCTTGGTAGCTTGAGAAGTTTGAGAACTTGAAACGCCTTACCGGCGGGGATATGGTCGATGACTATCCCGTTCTCGATCTTGCTAACCAGCAGTTGCCTATTAGACAAATAGTTTCCCGCATCAATCCGTGCAACCAGATTGAAAAGTCTTCCTAATGAAAAAATATTAGAAAAGTTAGGGGGTCCTGGTTGACCTGGGCGCACCACTCGATCTCCACTAGCTTGTAGGAGATGCCCAGCGCTCCCGCCTCGGCCTCCATGTTTCCCCTCGCGGTGTTCAGTCTCCTGTATTAGGTACTTGTCTAAAAGTTGGTCTCGAAACCAATGCAATCGGTGCGCGCGTGGTTACAGTATTATTAAATAAAAATAGCTGGGAGAGTTATGGCCTGATTCCCAGGTGGTACATATCTGCCTCTGCCGCGATGTACCCGAATCCACCCCAGCCCTCAAGGGCCAGTATCTCCCTGTAGATCGAGATCGCCTTGTCTTTCTCGCCGTTATAGTTGTACCAATTGGCCACGCCGTAGCCGATAGTCACGAGTCCCAGAGCCCCAAGTTCCCTTGCCTTTCCCATGAGCTCCTCCTCGGTCATCTCGCCCCTGTACATCAACATGCAGTTGTGATAGTGCTGGTTCTCGATGATGTCCATGTCCCTATCGAAGAACTCAAGCAGTCTCTCCGCCATTGCATCTCTGCCAAGTCTCCTCAGAGTCATGTAGTACCAGTGGCCCGTTGAGATGTACTTGTCATCGATCTCGGATGCCTCCCAGCATTTTTCGTACGCGTGCAAAGCCTTGTTCATCTCGCCGAGGCAGTAATAGGAGAGCCCCAGGTGGTACCAGATGTTGAAGTGGAGGCTGCTGACGGGTACCCCCCTGTCGTTTGGCATCCCGTCCGGTTCGATCTCGTCCTCTTTGCCCCTGATAAGCTCGACTGCCTTCTCGAAATCGTTGACGGCCCTGTCGAGGTACCTGAGGGTGATGAACCTGTGGCCCCTGTGCCTGTACATCCTGGGATCATCGGGGTGCTTTTCGATGCCCATGCTGAAGATGGCGATGGCCTCCCTGAAATTTCCGATGTAGGCGGTCCTTCTGCCCATCCAGATGATGTTATCAGCATTGTCGGGGTCTTTCTCGTACTCCTCCAGTGCCTCGTTGTAGAGTTTAACCTGGGTCTGTTTGGTCTCTGGCCTGAGCAGGGTCTTGTTCAATGGGTGGCCGAAGAAACTGAACGTCTCGGGCTCCCCTGGTAGTGTCGCAGTCATGTTACCTCTGATTCCCATCTAAACGGCTTAAGCTTTGTCAAAGATTTGTGTAACTCCTTTAAGTCGGCTGGACTTCATATGGGTTAACGGGAGTTTTTTGTAAATGGAGAAGACTAGTGGCAACAGATCGCAGACGGTACTCGCACTCATTGTTTTGGTTATGGTATCCGCTCTAGCCTCGATCTACTTCTGGGAGCCTGAGGAGGATAACGGCTTCCTCCCCTCAAATAACGAGGGCACCATTGGGGTGATCGAGGTTTACGGCGTTCTTGATGACACATATTACGCATATCTTCTATCCCAGGCCGTCCAGGAGGCCGTTACCGATGATGATGTCAAGGCGGTGGTCCTTGAGATTGACAGCCCAGGGGGCGTGGCATATCTCACCGAGCAGGTGTATCTGGATATCCTTGAGTTGAAATCGGAGAAACCAGTCATCGCTTACACTTCCATGGCTTTAAGCGGCGGGTATTACATCGCGGTCGCGGCCGATCATATCTTTGCCCTTCCCTCCAGCATGGTAGGAAATGTGGGCGTGATAGGCACCGGACCCGGATGGATAGTTCCAAGCGAGACCACTCTTGAGACAGGTCCACACAAGATCACGGGTTTCAGCCCCGAACTCTTCCCTTTCAACCTGACCAATGTGCTCGAAGGCTTCGCGGAGGCTGTTGTGGAAGGGCGTGGCGAGAAACTTACCATCTCAATGGACGAGGTGACGAGGGGGTCAATCTGGATGGGAAGTGAGGCCATCAACAATGGCATTGTCGATGAGATAGGCTCAATACAGACGGCTATCGATTACGCGGCTTCCCTCTCGGAGCTAGATTCTTGGGATGTGGAGTCTCTCCTGTTCCGCGTGGCCAACGAGACTGTCACCACCGAGCTAAGGTATCCGACAATTGAGGAGCTCAATGCAAAGAACCCTCCTCCGGCACTTTACTACCTGTATATGCCCAGCGATATCTACATGGAGAGCCAGATCCCTGATACTATCAACGTCACTGCTCTGAGCAGCCATGTCGGCGATGTCATCGTTGACCTCAGCCACGAGAATGTGATATCTCCCTGGATTCTTGACTCGTTAGCCGAGGAGCTGGTCGGTGAGGGGCTTTACATGGGCTACAGCGACAACTGGGAGGAGATTGAAGGAGTTCTTAACAAGACAAAGGCACTGGTGATTTCCTCTCCCCGGGAATTCTATAGCTATGAAGAGTACACAGCAATCAATGACTGGGTTGACGAGGGGGGAGTTCTTATATTCCTTGGTGACGCAAGCGCAACATTCCTAGACCCGTCCATGTTGCAGGCCCCCTTGAACAGCCTGAGCGACCATTGGAATCTCCACTATTCGAATGGCTACCTTTACGATGTTGAGGAGAACTATGGCTTCTACAGGAACCTTATCCTGACCGATATCAGAGACAGCGTACTTTCCGAGGGAGTTGACGAACTCGTGTTCTACACGACTGGGGCAATCGTCTCACGGGGAGACGGGGTTGTCAAGACCTCCGCTGATGTATTCAACTCGGTGTCCGAGAGAAGCGAGATGTACAGCGTTGTTGCCGTGAACGACAAGGATAGTACAGTCATAGCGTTCGGTGACACGACTTGGCTCATGAAGCCATACATCAACGCTGCTGACAATCGGGTATTATTAGAAAACCTTGTTGTGGTAATAGCCTCGGTGGATTAGGTGGATAGCTCTAGGGCTAGAGCTACCCACACTTTTGTCATCTGGACAAGGCTGTCGATGTACACGAACTCGTCTGGGCCGTGTGCGTATTTGCCAATCGGGCCGAACCCAATGGTTTGAATGCCCGCCTGTCTGTATAGCCTTCCATCAGTACTACCTGCCCATGTGACGTACAGTTCAGGATCCCGTTTGAGAGCTGCAGGAACCGCCTTTATGAACGCTTTTCCTAGGTCAGAGTCAGGCGAAGTATAGTTTGCCGGGGTGTACTTCCAGTTTCCCTCTTCGTCCTTATCTGCGATGATCTCCCAGTTCCAGTCGGGGTCTCCCTCTCCCGCTTTGTCAAGGTCTGCGGTTACCTCTGCAACTACGTCGTCGGCAGTCTCTCCTATGATTAGCCTCCTGTCCACAGTGATTGTGCACTCGGCAGGGACTTGGTTGCTGACGGTGCCCGCCTCGATCAGGTTTACGCTCAACATGGGATGGCCGATCCACTCGTGGAACTTGTCAATGTGGTGCTCAAGCGCCAGAACTCCCTTGCTGGCTTTTGCAATGGCGTTGATCCCGTTGGTCCTTGCTGCCGCGGTGTGTGCTGCCCTGCCGTAGAACTTAATCTTGAAACCGAACATGCCCCGTTCGGCTACCCTCACCTGGAGGTTGCTCTGCTCCCCGATGATAACGTAATCGGGTCTCCTGAGCTCACCCGCTACTATCTTGTTTACGAGTATCCTGCTGCCTTCAGCGGCGCCCCTCTCCTCGTCAGGGACAAGGTGGACACCCACGCTGATGGGCAGGTCTAGTTTTTTGAGTATCTCAAGAAGGTGGATCATCACCGCGCATGATGACTTCATGTCTGACGCGCCTCTCCCGTATAGCTTCCCGCCCTCAACCAATGGGGTCCACGGATCCTTTGACCATGCATCGGGTTTTGCGATGGGCACGACATCAAGGTGGCCGTTGAAGATGACCTGTTTCTCCGCCTCTGGGTTCAGACATGCGTATATGATGGGCCTCTCCGTGCTCCCATGAACCTCGACGTGAACACCTATCTCCTCTAAGAGTTGTATCGCGTACTCCATCACATCCTTCTCGTTCCCGCTGATGCTTGGAATCCTGATAACCTCGGACGCCAGCTGGATTATCCTCGCCTCATCAACCAGTTTCAGCGCTTCATCTAGCTTGAAAGTCAATTTATCTCAAAAGGAAATGCGTCGTGCAACTATAATTCAATGATGGTGTCATCGCTGAACTTCTTGAAGCTGGCCTGTTTCCTGTCTCGGGACTCCCTTTTCTTGATTCCATCCCCCTTAGCCCACTTCGAGATGAGGTTCCTCTGCCCATAGTACCTGCGGTCAAACAGGTAGTAGTGGCACCAGTCATCCATGCCCCTGATTCCCCTGCCAAGGCTCTGGTTTGCTGCCCTGAAGGCGTCCATGGTGTACCATTTGTTGCCGAGGCCCCTCTTGGCCCTGTCGAAGTACTGGATCTGTGCCTTCACCAGCGGGTTGCCGTAGTTGGCGTACGGTATGCCTACGAGAAATATGCCCCTTGCCTGTTCACCGGGGAAGTTGCTTCCTTCGCTGTTTCTTCCCCTGAAGACGCAGCAGAGGACTGCACCGCCTGAGACCGCCGCTATCTTGTACGTGCTCACAACATCCCTGTTCTGGCGCGCGTCCCTTCCCTCACGGAAAAAGCGTTTACCACCGAAGTACGTGAGGCCGTTTCTGGTCTTGATGAGTCCCTGTTTTGTCCACATCTCGATACAGCGGCCCATGTAGGCTCGCTGGGTGAAAAAGATGAGTGCCCCGCTGTTGACGTTCTTGAGGTCAGCCTCCAGTGCCCTGCCTATTTTTGAGGACATCTGGTCAGTGCGCTCTTTGTACGCGGTACTGACCCCGGTGTCTATTACCATCTTGATATTGTCTGATTTCTGGATTGGGTCGTAGACCTTCTGCTGTGCCTTCTGCTGCCCAATGATCTCGGCGAATGTACCGATGGGGCTCAACGTACCGCTCATGATGAGGACTCCACTTGCCATCTGGACGATGGGCTCCACCGCGAGGCTCGGGTCAAGACACCTGTACTCGATGACGGGTGCCCCGAAGTAGTTTTTCGTGTACAGCCCAACGTACTTTGTCTTCTGGCTCGTCTGGATGAGCTCAAAGTACTCAAGGACACCGTTCAGGTAGCTTATGGGCGTGTTCCCGCCCTGCAGCTTCTTGGCCCTGATGGTATCAATGAGCACAGCGTGCCCCTCGATGAACTTGTCGATGCCCACCCTGAGAGCTTTCTCAAAGTCCTCCTCCAGCTTCCTTGGCTGAACGAGTTTTGGCTTGTCTGTTGTGGTTCTCAGGAGATGCTCTCCTAGCCTGTTGAGGTACTTGGGCGATTTCCCGATAAGCTTCATCTCCTCGATGGCTGCGCTCAGGTTTCTCTCTGTTAGGGTGTCGCTTAGAATATCTTGTCCCACCTGGTCGATGTTATGTCCTTCGTCGAGTATGAGTATCTTCTTTTCAAGGTCCAGGCCCGTCATCATCCTAATCATGGGATTGAATATGTAGGGATACGGCGCGACGATTACCTTGGACTCTTTCGCCATCCGCCTTGCCAGGAAATACGGACATATCTTCCGCTTCTTGCCCTCCTCAACAAGCTCTGTTCTCCCCAGGATCGCTGGTAACTTACTGGGGGGCTGATCTATCTCGTGGGTGTAAGGACATTCCCCACTCTTCCTGAGTATGTGACACATCTCGGTCGCCTCATTGCTGGGTAACTCCTTGCAGTCCTGGTTGACGCACAGGAAATCCCTGCTTGCCAGATTTACCGCGGTGTACTTTTTCCTCGCTTTCTTGTTGATTGTATCCAGCTCAATGAGAACTTGGCGCACCTGCTCGTGGGTTCTTGTGGCGTACACTATCTGCTTCCCGGTGGGAAGAAGGCAGCTCAGGCTGCTGATTGTCTTGCCGAATCCGTTGCACGCCTCCGCTATGAGCACACCACCTTTTACCACGGTTTCTATGACATCCTCTATGAACTCAAGTTGGGGCTGGTAAGGCTCGTACGGAAAAAGGTCTTTCCAAGTTCTACTGTTTTCACCCGATTCCACCGAGAGCAGGGTATCGCAGTCCTTGCAGAACTTGTCCAATTCGTACTCGGCTATCGTGTACTTTCGGTCGCATTTCGGGCACACGATGGAGGCGGGCATTTCAGTACCCTATTAAGAAGACCTCTTTTAAACACCTTGATACCCGGTTTTAGTCCGAGCAGGGGGAAGAATACAGTTCTAGTCCGGGTTCAGGCTGTTCTTGATGCTATTCACCAAGTTTTTAATGTTCACCTTGATGTTGTGAACCGAGATATTTCTCCAGTATATCGCAGTCAAGCCGTTGGGCTCAATCGCAAGTATCGCAAAGAGGAACAAGATTGGGATCAATCCCTCGTACGAACCCATGTTCACACTTATCTTTTTCATCAGCACCCATGTGATTGCTTTCTTCGAGACTCCAGTCAGTATTCCTCCGATTATGGCCCCCCTGATGCTGGCCAGTCCGCCCAATACGCTTCCCGCCATCACGCTGATAAGAAGGGTGTCGCCGAAATCGACGCTCGTGCTCAGCCACATCGGGATGATAGATCCCGCGAGGGCCGCCAGCGAGCCCGAGATAAACCATGACGCGATATGCATTATGGGCACGTTGACTCCAAGGCCCATGGCTAGAGCTTCGTCCTCGGCCGTGGCTTTCATTGCGATTCCGTGCTTGGAGTACTTCAGGAAGCCCTCCAGCAAAACTACGAGGAAAAGGACAGTCAAGGGCGCTATTATCCCAACGCCCTGTATCCCATTCCACCTGAAATCAAAGTTGAACAGGACGAAACCGTTGCTCTGATATCTTGAACTCATCAGTATCCAGTAACTGAAGATGGCGATACATTGAACGATGATCTGGCTGACGATGTAGAACGTGAAAGTTAATGTTATATCGGTGAATGCCCTCTCCTTGATCTTCTTCACAACGATCAGGTATAACGCCACACCCACAAGGCCGCCTATCATCATGGATAACGGCCATGTGTAGTACGGGTTCCATCCGTAGAACTTGACTAGATAATATGTAACCGCCGTGCCTATGCTTGCGAAGCTCGTGTGGGCGAAGTTGGGGAACTTTTCCATCATGTACGTGAAAGTGAACCCTAGGCACAATATGACTAGTAAGCTGACGTTCACTATTGTGCTGATGTAAAGTCCAATATTCACAGCACATCGAAGTTACGGTGGGATATAAGAACAGTTGCGTTTTCGTGAAGGAAAAAGAAGGATTAGGACTTTATCAGAGGCCCGAACTAGAGGTCATCGTGTAAATGAACCCGTTCTCGACTAGATAATCAACCATACCTCCCAAGAACGTGTACGGTTTCAAAACTTCGCTCATCCCGTACCTATTTGATTCCTCCGAGATCCTATGGGAACATCTAAAACCTCAGCAATACAGTTTAAATGGTTAAGGGAATCCACTGATAACATACGGGGCATAAACTTGAAGCAATTAAAACTAGTCTTATTGATGCTGGTCCTACTGGTCCCAGCCGTACCTGCCCAGGCTCAGAGCCTCCCGTGGATCGAGGATTACACTTTGAAGAACTATAGCACCGGCCAAACCGTGCTTGAGTGGGACTCGGTGACGGATGAGCTGTTGCAGAACGCCCCGGTACTCGCAGGAGACGAATACATAATCACTTTCACATTGAACGTGCGTCAGACGGTGGACAATGCTGTCCTTGAGCTGAAACTGTCCAGCTACATGGACAAGATGTCAGAGGAGTATTACTGGGACATTGAGACACCCGCCTTCCCCGAGACGGATGATTTCAACCCAGCCTCCCGCACAATAAACTTCCACCACATCGAGGGTGTCTACGTTATTTCCGGTATTGGGCGGATCGCGACCGATACCACCGTGTTCACCACCGAGGGCGTTACGCTTCACAAGCCCCTTGACCTCACCCTGGTGAATCTGGACGGACCCGTTGGAACGGAGTATGACCATATATCCACAAATATCATCGACAGCGCGATCGATGATTACAGATTCCTGCTGGGTCAAAAGGAGGCAGAGCTTCAGGACTATATCGAGAGCAATGTGGACCCTGCCTATATTCAGCTGTACGAGAACTTTGTTGCTTTGGCCGAGGAGGAAGCGGGACAGGGTCTCGTGACCTCGGCGACTAACCTTCTAAATAATCTTGAGGTGGAAGCACCGCCAGTGCAGACTGGCCCAAGTTTTATGGAGAAATATTTCATTCCAACCGTCGGTGGACTATTCGTGATATCTGCCCTCGGCATATTCATGTTCATCAGAACCAACAGTCGCCTCGGGTTCATCAAGATGGTTGTTGAGGACCAGATAAGAGAGATGGAGGCAGTACAGAGCCGGGCCTCCAGGATCGACAGGACACTGGCACAGAGGCTCGACGATATAAATGACAGACTCAAGGAAACGGAGAGAGCATAATGAGCAATCTAGGATACTCAAGCGTTATACACATGGTCGGCCTGGGAGGGGCTGGCACAAACATCGTTGAACATTTCCTCAAGAACGAGAAGACCATGGAGTTGCTGGACAGCGGGGCCACCAGACTCAGCATGTTGGCCATGGATATCGCGGACCCCGACATCAAGAGTCTTGATGATACCTACAAGAGGGTCCTCGACCAGATGAAGAGGAAGGGCATCCCCCAGGAAAGGCTTAATGTCATTGCCAAGAGCGTAAAGTTTCCCTCCGCCGAGGCAATGTTCGATTTCGTCCAGAACAAGTTTGAGGAACATCTTGACAACGAGGGCATCAAGATCGAAGAGTACAACCCCTGGCTCCAGTCAACCGTAGCTATCCCGCCCCTGGCCGGCGGCGCGGGCAGGCGCAGGAGCCTGGCTAAGGCCATTTACAACCTCAATTATTACCAGCTCGGCATCATCAAGAGCTTCACAAACATGTTCAAGGACAGCGCCCTCAGTAGCATCAGCAGCCCAATAATCCTCATTGTGTTCGGCCTGGGCGGCGGCACGGGCTCCGGTATGGCCATGGACTTTGCGCGACACCTGAGGCAGGCAGTTGGTAGCGGTGTCCCAATCATGGGCCTGTGTGTCTTACCCTGTACGGGCGATGACCCACCCGCCAAGGGATACAGTGCGTTCAACGCAATCAAGGAGCTGAACACTCTCGTTAACAGGGAAAAGAATGGTCTTCTGACCCAGGGCCTCGGGGAGGTATACAGAAACCCGTTTAACACCGTGATGTTCCTGCCGTTGATGCCCGCTTACAGCAAGACGGGCAACATAATGTCGGCTCGAGACGAGGTGGACCAGATGATCGTCGAGATGATCTACGTCCTCATGGACTTCGACATGGCGGACCTCATGAGCGGTATAGGAACTGAAGTCGGTCTCACCGATGACACGGTCCATACATTGAGCATGATCAAGGTCAATTACCCCGTTGACGCCTACGTCGAGGCGTTCAAGAGCAACCTGCAGAAGATGCAACAGCTGGCCGAGATCAGGAAGGAGAAGCTTGACATGCTGGACAAGCTCAAGAGCGTGCTCACTCTTAAGAAAGGAGAGGTAAGCGAGATCTACAAAGACTACCTCATAAAGACAAACGCGTTCAATGCGGAGGACTTTGAGGAAAAGACCACCCAGCTCATCCAGGGAAGCCCAAGATACGACGAGGACCAGAACCTGTACGTCAGGGGGATCCAGGACCAGATCAATAAGTGGATTGACGAAATCATACAGTTCGTCAACACGATAAGGCTCGTATCCGACGAGGGCACCATCGAGGACAGTATCTCGAAGCTGATTCTCGACAAGGATGGCGCGTCTCCCATGGACAGCCTTGAAGGAATGATCCGTAACATCAGCAGGACCCATCCCGAGTTCAAGGCGCAGAAGGCGGGGATATTCGAAAGGCTGGAGCAGCTACTACCGAGTAGCCAGAGGCTAACCATCAGGCAGAAGAAGCTCATAGAGGACTTCATGAACCTCGCCGAGGTAACTGAGCGAGCCCTTGAGATTCTGTCACTTTACAACGATAACAGGCACCTGATCGATGCCATAAGCAGGCGCTACGAGATCCTGCCGGAGGAGGACAAGCTCAACGTCAACTTCAAGGACATGAAATCGGAGCTTACCACTCTCTACCACCTACTGCAGCTCATGATCAAACCAAGCAGTGACGAGATCAAGATGATCGACGAGCATCTGACCTACCTTCAGGCACTTATAGTCAAGTTCAGGGCACGGAGGGAGGAGACCGAGAACGAGCTCATCAGAGTGGAGGAGAAGAGGAAGCGCAAAGAATTCGACAGAATCAAGTACGAGAAAGAGTCCAAGGGCTTCAGTCTCTTCGGCAAGAAAAAATACAGCAAGGAAAAGTTAAGAGAGGTCGAGCGTGAGCTCCAAGTCATCAAGGAAGACGAGCTCCACCTCCTCGACGGACTTGGCTCCAGTGATACACTCATCGATTTCTACAACGAGTTATCCACGAAGCTTGAGGTTACCAGCGATTACAGGAAGAAACTTACCGAGGTTCTTGTACTCACGCAGGACTACCAGGATAAACTCAGCGGCATCATGAAGAGCAACAGGTTCTACGAGAGGACATCAGAGCTCACGGGCGCCGAGCAGGGCAAGATTATATACAAGATCCTTGCGGAGCAGGAAGACCAACTGAACAGGGAGGGAATACTCAACGAGATCCTTGACATAGACCACTTCAAGGACTACATGAGGAGCATCATCAGGATCTACAGGACCCCCAACATAATGGGCGTGAAAAGCAGCTACCGCAGCGACTACCTGTGGGTAACAGTCCAGACCCCGATGGGCGTCTGGGATGAGGACCTGACACAGGAGCTATACACAGCCTTGGCGGCATACGTCACGGGAGACGTGGGCAAGACAATCACAGTCAGGATTGTCGAGTGCCGCGACCCGTGGGTGATCCGCGTCGTCGTAGTTGCGGGAAGGGGCAGAGTAGAGGATATCGCCCAGTATGACGAGATGGAGCGACTGAACAGAAAGGCAAGCGAGTTCGAGAGTGGTCTTAGCAGGAGCTTCCTAGTAGAGCACAAGGGCTCACTTGATGAGCTTCTTGAAGGACTTGAGAAGAAGTTGAGCTCCTAGCCCAACATTACCTTCTTTATCTCTTCCCAGTCCTCTGTTTTTACAAGTCCCTGATCCAGGTTCATCTTGCTGAATCGCTCGATCCTCTTGTGGACGATAGTGAATTTCTCCTTTGAATCATAACCGCCAGCCAGGATCACAACGTCAAGTCGGTCCCCGAACTCGTCCACGAAAAGTGATTCACAAATCTGTGGGATGTCGATGCCAATAGACTCCTGGAGCCATGTACTTACCTCGTACTCCAGCTGCCCTTTCTGCAGCTCGTCCCTGAACTTGAGGGGAGCCTTCACGAGGACATAGATCATCTTCGCGGTTGTGATATCAAAATCCATCAGCGGCTGCTCAAGGGTGATCTCAAGGATATTTCTGAAGCTCTCATAGATGTCCATGCTACAACCTGAAGCCATTAGAACCGAGAATAATTCAATGTTGTATGATGTGGACAGCTTGTTGAGGTCTCTGATGAAGCCCTCCTTGTCCAGTAGAAGCTCGATGATATAATCCAGTACATCGATGCCCTTGAGTACATCGCCATCTCTGTGAACCCCATCGTAGTCTTCCAGTTTTCCCTGGTCGACTAGAATCAGCGGTGTTGATGCGTCCCGTCTGATCCTGCCAACTGCGCTGAAAGCGTTGTACAGAGCGTCTCCACTATGGGCCATGGACGGGAACACGCATACTCCGAGGGTGCTCTTTTCCTTGCCCATGAAGTGCCTGTGGATCTCAGGCAGGATCCCTGCCGTTGCCCCCTCAGAGATGTTACTGATGCTGAGTATTTCCTTGTGATAGTCGTAGAATAGGTTGCCCAGGATGCCCTCCATGTTCACCCCCTCCAAGTATGATCCTAGGTCGAACCAGTAATGGGGCTCGTACATTGTATCCATCTGGAGGCTGTGCTCAGGGTCTAGTTCAACGGTTCTATGCTGCAAATCTTTTCTATGAAGTACGCGAAGAAGAGTGTAGATGTCAACCTCCGTGAGCTTCTCGGACTCGTTCAGGGTATCAAGTGCGTATTGGCCCACCGTTACCACAGCCTTATCAGGTAGCACGGGGGTAATTGCTCTAATCTGGTCCCTGAGACCCGACAATAGTTTGACATCAATGTTTGCGCTCAATGGAGGATACCGCACCTAGCATCATACTGGGGGATACTTGGATATGAGTTTCGCTTTATTTATGGACGGGGATTTCAGTGAGCAGACAGGGAAGGTAATCACTCTCGTGGTGACCTTCGTCTCGATGGGCATAGGTTTCACTTTGATACCTCTTCTTCCCGCGCCGCTCCCGTTCATCGTGGCCTTCCTCGTTGCCTGGGCTACATACAAGGACAAGTGGTACGGCATGATGTCTGGCAGTCTGCTCATTAGTCTCGGACTGATATACCATCTGTCCAGGATCGGCTTCTTCCAGATATTTCCAGGTCCACTGCAGAAGGTGGTGATCCTGAGCTTCATTATAGCTCCTTTCATAATTTGCCCCGCTATGGCTACTGATAACCTCCAGTTAATAGCGATGAACATGGGGATAATCGCGGTTTCCCTCCTCTTCTTCAAGAGCACGTTCTATCTCGCGATACCACTGATCCTTGTCTTTGCCACCATTTACAAGGGGAAAGGAATCGCTTTCACATTCGTCTACTATATTTTCCTCTCTTTACCGCTGCAAATCATTCAATACCTGAAGACTTTTCAGGAGGGAATCTTCCCCCCGTTATACACACCGTTGAACCTGGTGTTCAGTGACATCCAGAGTGCTCTGAGTTACATCAACATGGACGAATTGTCAAAAGTCGGGTCAAGTATATCTGAGATTCTTTTCACCAGGGGTTTCGAGAGATATGTCAACGAAGTTCCATCAACCGTCATCGAGACTTTCAGTACATATCTAAAGACTGATTTCACTGATTTTATTCATACTTTTCCATTACCGGCGTCATCCGCCCCTGTGTACGTGAAGGATACGTTCATGGATTTCGTCGCCCAGTACATCCCAACATATTCCGAGTCAATACTTCTCCAATATGTGGAAACCACCCTCCCACAGTTCTTCAGGGGGGCAATTGCGTACGATATTCAGATAGCCTTGCCATCGGTAACTGACCAAGTTCTGGCTACTCAGATCCAGGAGCATTTTCCAATGTACGTCAACCTCGTATTCCAGGAGTATTTCCGTGAGGCGATTACCCAGCTTGTAAATTCGATGCCTGGAATAGGGTTCTTCATGGTAATCATGGCCGGATTCATCTCTGCCATTGCGCTGCTTAACATGAGCCTGCCCAGTCCTGTACAGCAATCCGTGATCCCCGGCAGGTACGTTGATGTTCTGGTTTATGTTCTGCCCATTTTCGTGGCAGCCATCACGAATCTTACCTTCTTCACCGCCATTGACCGGCTTCAAATTCCCCTGGCCTTCCAGGCTACGGTAAACCAAGCTATCATTGTAAACTCAACAATTTTCACCGTTCTATTCTCCGCCCCAGTCAGCTTCAGTAAGTACCTGGTTGATCTCAGAGAAGTGAAGGACGTCCGGTCAGAGTCTCTCGGTGAGGAGTGTGACCTCCAGTTAAAGAAGCTCCGTAGGTACATTGTTCTCATCAGCAGGATGAGAAGCCCGGTCCCTGACAACTTTATCGAGTTGAGGACCCGCATGTTGATCGCACAGGACGAGGTGGGCGAGATCAAGCGTAACGCCGAGGGGGCAAAAGACATCAAGGATATTGACGAAAGCATTAGGCGTATCTATAATGGACTCAAGGACGACGTTGACAGCTTTGAGGCCCAGTTCGATATTGCGTTAAGGGAGTATTACATCAAGACGAAGTTCGAGTATCTTGAGGCGGCAGGCGAGGTTATAGAGCTTGGGCTGGAAGTTGAGGCCCCCGTTCAGCTCTGGGAAGACATGGAGGTCAGCCTTGAAGTCAAGTTGGATTATATCGAGGGGATCGTCGCCTCGGGCAGGGCGCTGGTCGAGGAGCTCATCGATACAAGCGACAAGATATACGAGATCATCAGCAGTCTCTTCGAGCCCACCCTTCCCAAGGACAGCGCAACCCTGATGATCAGCAGGGAGAAACTCGACGAGGACGAGCCCTGGGTCATCATCGACGCGATCCTCGTAAGCCTCAAGAACTGGGAGAAACAGTATGGCGCTGACATCGTGAACGCGACCAAGCCCATCGTGGACAGCGTCGAGACCATCATCCAGCTTAGCAAGCGCCAGGGCAGCCTCACAAGTCTACTCGGTGACCGGTACGAAGAGATAAGAGAGCTGGCTGAGAGCATTGAGGAGCGCACTCTTGCGCCCGACGATGAGAACCTCAAGGTGCTCAAGGTTATACTCATCAGGGACACTATCCTGAGCACCGTCGAGGTGGTGGGCAAGATTATTGGGATCCTATACTACCACATCAAGGATCTGGAATTCAACATCAACCTTCTTCTTCCTCGTGAGGATTATGAATGGAATAAAAACCTGACACTCACGGAGAGGATGAACCAGAGCCTGGAGGTCATCAACAACTACGAGCACTACAGGATCGATGAGATCATTAACCACCTCTACAGGGTGCTGAGCTATATCGATGAGGCCGTGGAGACTATAGAGTATTACAACGAACGCAAGGAGATGCTCCTTAACTACCCGGTCTTCGAGAAGAAAATCGGCAGGATACTTGAGGAAAAAGGTGAGGTAAAACTGGGCGAGCTTGGTGCCACCGAGAGGTACGGTAGAGAATACCTGAAAATGTACCACAGAACGACCTACTCCCCGCTACAACTGGAGGAGACGACAGACAGCCTGAGGAGGCGCAGGAATGACTGAGATCAGGGGAAGGACGGGTGACAGGAAAACTGCCACAATCGAACTGGATGGCGAAACTATAACTTTCGAGGTCAAGCCAGGGTTCCTCAGCGGTAAAGGGCTTGTCGAGACCATCAAACTTGACGAAGTGAAATCAATCGAGACGGGGACCGGGGTAAAGCCTTACAAGGACGCCCAATGGGCCCATATTTCGCATAACCGGGGATCCATCGAGTTCTTTACGGATAACAAGGATCCATTGATCGAGCTACTATCTTCCGTGAGTCAGTTCCTGGACGATAGGGCAAGGCATTTAGCCGAAAACGAGGCAGCTTTCCTCTCAATCAGGGGAGCCCACATGGCCCTAATCGTTCTGAATCTTGATCTGATTGACTCATTGCTGAGACTTGTGATGCTCTTAGAGGGGCCAGTCAGGTGGGACTACTTGGAGGCCGAGCTGGTTCAGGTCGAGGGGATCGTGATTGACAGGGTCAACCTGCAAGGTCTTAAACCATCGACTTTCACCACAAAGATGCTGCGAAACGGAGTTGAGCGTCGCCTTCCATGGACGATTAAGCAAGAGATCCATGACACCCTTTCCATTGTATCTCAAGAGGCATCCGAGAGATCAAAGAACCTCGTGAAGTGGTTCCCGTCTGATCTTCACGGACTGTTCGTTGACATGTATATGACCCTCTGGAACTACCAACTTGCACCCATTACCGGTATCGAGCCAGTTGATGAGGCAAAGAACTCCCAGCTTATACTCAACAACCTCCATAGGGCGGTAGTAGATTACAGCGACGAGGAAACTATTGACGTCCCGGTTATCGGGAAGATTGAGCCCGCCCAG
>Ga0257125_1000580_pt1 | contig 46228 bp, 48 predicted proteins | sample SI106_200metaG_FD_190183 | JGI IMG/M metagenome (GOLD analysis project Ga0257125, IMG submission 190183) | Marine microbial communities from Saanich Inlet, British Columbia, Canada - SI106_200 | ecosystem: Environmental > Aquatic > Marine > Inlet | place: Canada: British Columbia | collected... | reverse complement strand
CAGAATATCACCGGGGGCATTCAACGAGCTCTCGGAGGCAGACGAGTTCCTTGAAAAGATCAAGCAGTTCCTCTAGCCTCCCTCACATCTTCATCTTTCTTATCCAAGCCTTTACTTTCTTGATATCCATGTCCCTCTTCATGTGCTCGCAGAGATTAGCGTAGTACTTGCCAGAAATCGGATCGTACCAGATGGATAATCCCCTGTAGCTCTCGGCGAGATACGGGTATTTCTCGGACATCACCCACATCAACGCGTGGCTCCATATCATGGTTTTGGGACCCCCAAAGACTAGAAGAATGAGAGAATCTCGCTGAGGAGTACTCGGCCCACGACCTTCGCCATGACCCCTAGCAGCACCGGGTCCATGAAGGCCCTTCTTATGATGGCCGCCTGCATGTCCATGTCTCCGTCCTCGATGAGGGCGCCTATTCTTGGTCCCATCCCCTCCTCGTTGAACGCCCTGAACATGCGACTCATTCTCTCGTCACCGATCCCGTTGAGTAACCTCCTCAGGGTGAGCATAGTGGACAACTCGTGCCCGTAAAGCCTCCTCCACTCCCGCTCGTACCAGTCGAGTGATGATTGGTTCCCCTCCTGAAGGAACCGGGAAGCAGATTCTCCGGCTAGGAGTGAGCAAAGTCCCCCGATGACAACGCCGCCCGCGGTGGTCGGCTTGACCTGGCCAGCCACATCGCCGACCAGCAGCATACCGGGGTACACGGTCCTCTTTACTGGCCCCCCGGAACACACCCGTCCCGCGCGGATGGGGGGGATATCGATTGAATTGAATCTTTTCTTGATGAATGTTCTCAAGGCGGCGTGTCCATCCCATGCCTGAGATGCTAAACCAACCCGCACCCTGTCATGTCCTAGCGGCGCGACCCATGTAAAGAAGCCCTTTGACGCCTCGTCGTTGAACCAGACCTCCACCATATCGGACTCCACATCAATGCCGCATAGGTCAACGTTGAACCCGTTCAAGATGCCCTCCTGGCCCGTGTCGTAACCCGCCTTCGCCATCAACCGCCCTCCCGGCCCCTCCGCGTTTATCAGGGCGTCAAATCTCACGGCGTAATCGCCCGTTTTTACGCCAACTACGCCCTTTTTAGTGAACACGATATCCTTGACGCGCGTCGATGTGCGCAGATCAACGCCCGAATCAACCGCAGAGTCGGCCAGGTACCCATCAAACCCGCCCCTGTCAATGATGTGGGCCCTGGGTATTTTGTCCCTAATCTCAAGGCAGGTGCCGTCGGCGGAAAATAGCCTACCCCCCTGTATGGTGTTGAGGTAAAACCTGTCGTCAAGTGGAACTCCGAGCCTGTCAAACCCCTCAACGCTGATGATGCCAGCGCAGTGATCGGGGACACCTACCTTACGGTGCTCCTCGAAAATTGTTGTAGTGTATCCTTTAGAAGAAATGACCTCGGCAGCGATGAGACCGGCTGGGCCGGCTCCTATGATGGCTGCCTCGGTTTTCAAAGGGAAAAAGACCCCTATGAACGCTTGATAGTCTCGTAGTACTCGATTTCTTCGATGTCCTCAAAGTACCTGAGAATATCCAGTGCGACGCCTCTCTTCGCGATCTGGATGTTCTCACCGAAGAAGATCTGATCGGGGATGCCGATCCTCAGCTTCTTCTTGGCCTTCTTGATAGCGAACTCCTTGGTCTCGATACCTAGGAACCTGCGACCCAAGAGTGCCCTCATCTTGTCCTTGTCATTGGTGATGTGCTCAACGACTTTGAGCTTGTACACGATCTTCCTGCCTGCTAGTGGGTGGTTGTAGTCTACCTGGACCCTTCCAGCCCCTGCGCTCCTGACTATGGCTGACCTTCCATCGATCTCAAGCTCGGCTCCAACGTATGGGTTGATTCCCTTACTCCTGAGAATACGATACGGGATCGTTGCTACCTCGTCAGGATTCCTCACACCGAAGGCGTCAACTGGATCAATCTCAATCTCAACGTCTTCGTCGAACGCGATTCCCGGCAGCTTTGCATCAAGTCCTCGCAGTACGTAGCCGTCCCCAACTATGACCAACCTTGAACCGTATGTTCTCTCTGCGTCGAAGAGCCCCTCGGCCGTGGCCGTCTCCTCAATACTTGTATCGAAAACCTCACCGGTCTCCACTGAGCTTCCAGTCATGTCGACTAGGATGAAGTCACCTTTGTTTACGGCGTTCTCGTAGTGAACCTCTTCCGCTTCTGGCTCCTCCTCTGGTTCCTCATCAAAGATCACTTCCTCCACTGGCTCCTCAACGGATTCCTCCTTCGGCGTCTCCGCCTCGACCTCTACTGTCTCTTCCTCTGGTTCTTCCTGTTCCTCTTCAGCGAGGACTTCGGGTTTCTCTTCATCGAACATGTTAATCACTTTAAATGTAATTTCCAAGTTTTCCTTGGATGCTACGAGTTTAACGAGGCATCAAACTTAAAAGGTTTCTATGAAAACGAGTAAAAACTACCGACTTTGCTGATGATTAGCCTATTTTCAATGGAGAGTATTGAGGAATGGCTTAGGACCGTTTCTCTAAATGGACCTGAACCTTGTCAAGCAGGATCTTGCGCGTGAATGGCTTGCTGAGATACGCGTCCGCCTTGTCCTGATCGTCCAGCATCATATCGACGCCTGTGCCCAGGGCAGAGAAGATGATTATTGGAATGATCTTTGTCTTTGGGTTCCTTTTTAGAGCCCTGCATACGTCAAGCCCATGAATACCCGGCATGACTGCGTCAAGTAGTATGAGGTCTATGGTTTTCTCCTCGACGATCTCCAAGGCTTTCTCGCCATCAGAGGCAGTAATCACTTCAAACCCTGAGCTTTCGAGCATAATCCGAGTCATCTCGAGAATGTCCAGCTCATCGTCGACTACAAGAATTTGTGTCAAACCCAACACCTAAAGTAGTACTATAGGGCAGAGTAGAAAAAGCTTTCAGATAATGAAATACAGATCATCTCCTTTTAGCGTCATTATTTATTACAGAACCCCCCAGAACACTATGCTATGGTCAACCGCCTGACTCGTTACGCACAAATCGCCAGAATCCTGTCAAAATACGGGTTCGGAATCGTGCTCCAGGAACTCTATCCTGAGAACAGAAGACCTGATTTCCTGAAAAAGGACCCGGAGATAGAATCTGATGACGTTTACAGGAGGATCAGGCTTGCCATAGAGGAGCTTGGCCCCACGTTCGTCAAGTTAGGTCAGATACTCAGCGTAAGGCGGGACGTCCTCCCCGCGCCCCTCATCCAGGAACTGCAGATGCTCACGGATAAGGTAAAGACGGTCCCATACGAGGATATCCAAGACGTGATCCAGGAAACATGTGGTGTAGAGGACGAGTTCTGCGTGTTCGTTGATCACGAGCCCATTGCAGGGGCATCAATGAGCCAGGTCCACAAGGCCGTAATGACTGATGGCAGCGACGTGGTCTTCAAGGTCCAGCGACCCGATATCAGGGAGCTCATCGAGGTTGACCTTACAATCCTTGAGAACCTCGCTGAGAGGGCGGAGAACGCCCTGCCATACCTGAGGCCGTTCAACCCAGTTGGACTCATAGAGGAGTACAGCAAACAGATGCGGAAGGAGCTGGATTTTGTCCTGGACGGAAAGAACGCCGAGACCGTTGCACTGAACATGAAGGAAATGCCAGGGGTAAAGGTACCAAAGATATACTGGGAGCACTCAGGGACAAGGCTCCTGGTCTTGGAATACATCGAGGGCATCAGGATAGACGACGTTGATACGCTCAGGGAAAAGTATGATCTCAAAAAGCTAGCCGATGTAGGTTTCGAGGCGTACCTCAAACAGGTGTTCATTGACGGATTCTTCCATGGAGACCCGCACCCGGGCAACCTCCTCGTCAACGAAGAAGGACAGATAGTCTTCCTTGACTTTGGGATGGTGGGAATCCTTAGGCCGGAAAGGAGGATATCTTATACAAAAATATTCTACGCGATAATAAGCAACGATATCGACATGCTCATTGATACCCTCGCTGAACTCGGGATCAAGATTGATCCAGATGACATTGAGAACTTCAAGGACGAGATGTATGTCATCTACAAGCAAACCGAGAACTACAAGATGGACCAGTTCTCCTTCGGAGACACCATGAACACACTGACCTCAATATTGCAGAGGTACAAGATAGTGATGCCTGGAAGCTTCATGCTGATGATCAAGGTGATCACCATGATTGGCGATGTGGGCTCAAATCTTGACCCCGAGTTTGACATCATCGGAAAGACCCTGCCGTACCTGAACAAGCTAGTAATCTCGTCCGTGTTCAGCGCAGAGAGCCTTGACGATGCGAGACAGACCGTCACGCGGGAATTGCTTGGCTTCCCCAAAGCGTTCAGACGATTCCTTGAGAACTTTTCAAGCGGCAGATCAAGGATGGAAGTAACGATACCGGAGTTCAGGGAATTGAACGACGGCGTCGAGTACCTGGCCCAGAAGATTGTGTATAGCGTGCTGGCGGTTGGGTTCATGATCAGCGTCGCCCTGATCGCTCCCACCTGCACCAATCCCTTCATTGAGTGGCAGGGATACCTGCTAATGGGGGGCCTGACGGGGCTTGCATTAACCTTGATCAAGCTTTTGAGTCTTAGACCTAAGAAATAGAATTTAAGCGGAGAATGGTGGGCCTGGTGGGATTTGAACCCGCGACCACCTGGTTATGAGCCAGGTGCTCTAGGCCAAACTGAGCTACAGGCCCGCCGCTCTCTCTAAACATTAATCACAGATATAAAAACATCTGCCACCGAAAACAATTATAAACAGGCTCAAGGCTATTTGTGGTACGTGCTCCTGTGGTGTAGCTCGGCCAAGCATTCCGGCCTTTCGAGTCGGAGAACCCGGGTTCGAATCCCGGCAGGAGCACCAATTCTTATCCAGTTCAATGCCAAAACTGGACGGACACATCTTGCTGAATTAACAAGTCATAAATAATGTTTCTGTTATTCCACGATAGCAGGTAATAGAATTGAATATATTCCCCTTGTTCACCACCATCGTCGCAGGTGCCTTCACATTTTCACTGTTCAAGCAATACCAAGAGAGAAAGAAGTTTCACCAGCTCCTCTGGTCATTAGCCATGCTAGCGTACGCCATCGCTGCACTAATGGAGTTCCTGATGAACGGGGATATCTTCGGGCCCACCGTTTGGGCGTTCAAGGTCTACTACGTGCTCTCGGCTCCTCTTGTGGGATTGTTAGGTGCGGGGGTCATGTACCTTTTAGTTGACAAGAAGAAGGCAGACATCTTCACAGGTATCATTACCCTCCTCTCGCTTGTATTGCTAGTCAAGGGATTCACACAGCCCATTGATCAGGCGGTGCTAGTTGAGGCATTCAACGGCCCCCTCGGGGAGGCATTCCACGAAGCGATACACGCCTACACTATGGATGTACGGAAGTATGCCATCGTGATCAACATCATCGGCGGCATGACACTGATCCTCGGGGCGGTCTACAGCTTCATCAAGGACAGGAGACGGACTTACAACATCTACTTCGTCCTCGGGGGGTTGTTTCCCGGGTTAGGCGGCACTCTGATGGGAATCTTCGGTGACCCAAACCTGTTCTTTGAGTTTGAGCTCATTGGAACAATATTCCTTTACGCGGGGTTCATCTACAGTGACAGGTTCATCAAGGATAGGGACGAGAAGATAGCCGAAATCCTCTCGGCTGAATCATAATTTCTGAAAAATCATTTAATAAACCGATTCATTTTATTGTCCTATTATGAACGCAGTCGAGATCGCCAAGGAGTTAATTAAGTTCGATACATCGGGCCCACCGACGCAGGAACAGCCATGCGCTGAATGGATCAGAGATTTCCTTGATGACATTGGGTTCAGGACAACACTTCAGGTTGTGGAGCCTGGTCGCGCAAACGTAATCGGGAAAATCGGCGAGGGTAAGGAGCCGGGACTGGTTCTCTCTGGACATATCGATGTGGTTCTCGCAGGAGACCCAGATTTATGGAAGGTCTCTAGGCCATTCGAGCCTGTTGAAAAAGAAGGATACCTCTATGGCAGGGGTGCATGTGATATGAAAGGCCCAGATGCCTGCATGCTCCAGGTAGCACAGGACTATGCGAAGGAGGACTATAAGAGGCAACTGACCATGGTATTCACTGCCGGCGAGGATACTGGCGGTTGGTTCGTGGACAGGGTAATTGAGGACAAACTGGTCACACCGGCAGAGGCAAAGTACTGTGTCATCGGAGAGCCGAGCCTCATGGAGATCATTCCCGTCCACAAGGGTTCAGGCGGCGCGGACATCATGATCCACGGCAGGGCGTCGCACAGCAGCAAGCCCGAGCTGGGGATCAACGCAAACCAGAAAGCCGCTGATTTCCTATACGAGCTAAGGGGGCTCCAGGAGGAGCTTAACAAGGAAAAGCACCCATTGCTGGGATCAACCACCGTCGAGTGCACGTTGATGGAGGGTGGTTTTAAGGCAAATATCATCCCTGATCAGGCTAAACTAACCATCAATTACAGGTTAATACCTACACACAAGGAACCTGAAGTTTCAAAGGGATGGTTTACCAGCATCATCGAGAAATTATCAAGGAATGACCCTGAGTTCAAGGCAGAATTAACGAGCCACAGAGCATCAAATCCTCTTGATGTACCGCTTGACTCGGAGATCGTGACTACATTAAAGGACATACTGGGAACTGAACCCGTTGGTGAACCATACTATACTGAGGCTGTAAGCTACACCTCGGCGGGGATACCTGCAATAATATGCGGACCCGGTAGTATAGATCAGGCGCATACACCTGACGAATATATTTCACTGGAACAACTTAGTTTGGGATATAAAACCTACAAGGAACTTGTGAAAAGAACCTGCCTTTAATTATACTACTCTTTACTTTGAGAAAAAATTCGTTTGTACAGTAATAGGGTAGGATATAGTTCTGATAGTTACTGTACATAGTTGAGAGTAACTATATGTGAGTAAATTGTTTCAACAATAAAGTATATTAATGGAATGAAGGGAGAAATAGTAGGCGAATAACTTGAGTGATGTCAAATTTAATTTAAAACCCGTGTCAAAGAAGCCTTCTAGAAAGTATAGAAAAGGCAGCAAGTACGACCCCATCATCGATTACTTCATTGAAAGTGATCAACGGTTAGTTGAGGTAGACGTACCTGAGAAAGACGCAAATTATCTCAGAACACAGTTAAAGAAGAGAATTGACGCAAGAGACCTAGACGGCAAGATCGAGGTCTCAGTTGTCAATAACATCGCATACCTAGAGAAGAAGTAGAGTTCCCACTACTTTCTCTATTATTTATTTTTGATTAGAATAGCTAATGATAAGAAGGAAAGTATTAGATTTCCGTTGTGGGGCAGCTCAGCTTACCAGCAAGCTCATCGGCCTCAGATGGGGCGAGCTTTATGGTATACATGTACCTTGGAGTGCGTAGCTTAAGCTTAGTGTTGTCGTTGTTCTTCTTGATCCTGCACTCTGTTGCGTTTGCTGAGAGCTCGATGAACTTTTCCTTGTCAAATACTTCGACTGGCAATGATTTTCTCTCCGTGTCACCATAAACAAGGATAGTTGGTTTTAATGGTTTCGCTTAAACCTCAGCGTTCTCGGGTTCTTTCACAAGTTTGAGAACTAGTAGGAAGCAAAGTGACAACAATAAGCTCTGGAGGTACCAGGGGTAAGCTGGATTGTACTCATAAATGTACCCGCTGATGAGACTGCCCAGTGCACTGGGTATAAAAAGCATGAATCCCTGGGCGTAGCCGCCGCCTGTTACTCCCAAGGGGATGCCCTGGCCAAGGCCAGCCATGATCCTGCCCCTGATGTTCCTTGGTATGCTATCCGCGATGAGGACGCCGCTTGCGATCCAGATGAAGGCGTTGGCTAGAACCAGAATAATATAAACCAGTGCAGTGTCAATTAGTCCTGTTGTGTAGACGAAAGTAGACATCGCGGGTATGGCGATAAGGAAAGCGACGATCATACTTTTCTTAACGCCCTGTTTGTCTACGAAATTCCCCACATACAGGCTGATGATGACCTTAGCTATCCCACCCACTAGGGCTACCTGTCCCCACTGGAACTCGGAGATACCTGTGATCGTTTTCGCGTAAACCATCCAATAAGGCTGTACAAGGCTACCTGAGAAGATCAGGATCATGGCGATCAACGTGTAACCACCCATGTTCTTAATGATCCACCGTATGGAGGTCCACACATTGCTATATGACTCGTTGAATATCCCCACAATCCCCCTGTCAAGGGGCTTTGTCTTGATAGTCTCATTTAGGTACTTGATCCTCATGAGACCAACCCCCGCTGCCGTGATGAAACTAATGGTGTAACCAATTCTCATGGCTGGAACCAGTGTGTATCTTTCGATGAGCCAACCCCCGATGAAAGGAGAGAATATCCTCACAGCTTCGGGGATGCTTATTGTAATGCTCAGAATCTTGCCCCTTGCTCCAGGAGGGATGCTGTCAGCCATTATAGCGTTGAGGGCAGGCATGTAGAAGAGGACAAGGGATTGGATTACCATCGCAGTTGCGATCCACTGCCACGATTTCGCCATCGCGAATATGGAGAGACTCCCCGCGAACAGCAGTGTACTGTACCCCACTAGTTTAGCTCTCCCCGATTTGTCTGCCAGGTATCCTCCAAGGGGAAAGAAGAGCATCCCCGCAATATTAGCCAAGGCGGTGATCTTTCCAATCAAGGGGGGGTTTCCCCCTAACTCTATGATGTATAACGAGACATATGGCCAAACGATAGAGCTGCTCATGCTCCAGATAATCCTGCTGACGGTGAGCACCAGTATATTGCCCTTCATCAATTCCCTGAGGGTGAGTTCCCTCGATGGTTCCCCCGCCGCAATATCAACCATAATGAAATCGAAAAAGGGGTAGACCCCGTTAATAAAAGGATTAGGAAAAAGTTTAGAGTTTGAACTCGTCGTCTCTGTTTGGCGCGACCGCGTTCAGGTCCAACTCGTCCCTCGCCCACTCGGAAAGGTAGTTGCATGACTCGTCCTCGCCGTGAATCACGAAGACATCAGGCTTGCCCTTTAGCCCCCTGAGGAACTTTTGAAGCGGAGTCCTGCCGCTGTGGCTGCTAAAGTCAAAGTGCTTGACCTTGGCGTTCACCTTGGCGTCCTTGTCTTTGATGGGGAACATCCCTGTTTCCATGAGCCTCGCCCCTTTGGTGCCTGGCACCTGGAAGCTGACGATGAATATGCTGTTCAGTGGGTCAAGGGCCAGCTTCTCCATGTAGAACATAACTGTCCCGCCCTGGAGCATGCCGCTTGGTGCGACCACGACCTTTGCCTTCCTGACGGCGTGCCGCCTATCCCTCCATCCCCTGATCTCGTGGACGTTTCTCACTGCATTGGCATATGTCTTCGGAGTCTTCACCGAGTCAGGGATCTCCAGCATTACCTGGTTGACTGCCCTCGCCATTCCGTCCAGCAGTGTGTACTCATTCAGCTTGTGTGCGTGGAGTACGCTCAGTATCTCGTGGCTCCTGCCGACCGCGAAAGCGGGTACAAGGACCCTGCCCCCCTGATTGAGGGTCGCCTTGATGTCCTTGATGAACTCCTTTTCCAGGTCCTTCCTGTCAGGGTGCTCATGCATCGCGTACGTTGACTCCACGATAACCGCGTCGTACCTCTTCCGGGGTATCTTGGCTGCGTTGGTGAGCCTGGTGTTTATGGTGTTGAAGTCGCTAGTGTACAGAATCTTCTTGCCGTTCACGGTGATATCAACCATCGCGCTGCCGGGTATGTGACCCGCGTCAAGAAGTTGGAACTCCGCGTCCTTGAGGTTGACCTTTTGGCCGTAGACCAGGTCCTTCCTCTGTAGCTGCATCTTCTCCAGCTCCAGGTACTCGAAGGGCAGATAGTAGCTGTTCAGCTTGATGAGGTCCCTGATAAGTATCTTCATCAGGTCGCCCGTGGTCCTCGTGTGGAATATAGGCTTTTTCTCGTTGAGATAGAATAGTGGGGTGCCACCGCTGTGGTCCAGGTGAGCGTGGCCGACGATGATTCCGTCGATGTCCCTTGCCCTTACGTGTCCTGGGAACTCCGGTGGGTTTCCTGGCTTTACACCGTACTCTAGGAGTAGGTTTGCCTCTTTGCTCTTAACCGTGACAGCGTTTCCACCGACCTGGTGGGTGCCGCCATGGAATGTTAGTTTTACCATTATTTTGTCTAACCTAGTCGAAAAACCATTTATGCTCCCTTGCGGAGCGGCTTTTCAGTCCTTTCCCTGACGATCAGCTCTCGCTGCCTCCCCTAGGGGGACGGGCACAATAATACTACACCTATTCTTATACTTTACTTATAGCGGTTGAAAACAGATGATAGGTTTAGACGAGTGACTGGATTAGTTTCGACAGGATCTCCAATGTATCACCGTCGCCCAGCGCCTCTGAATGGATAATGTTATTTGGTTTGACCAGCTCGCTCAGTTTATCCAGCAGCGACTCTTCCAGGGGTTTGTCCTTCAGTACTAGCACGATGTGTTCGTGCGGGTACTTTTCCACATACTGTCTCACGTAATCAGCTGTGCTCTGGATGGTCTCGTGGTCTAGTGGCCTCGCTATCTCGAACTGGCTCAACGGGTATGTCTCCGCCAAGTTCGCAGGGACAACACCGTATGGGGCAGCGACGAAACAATAGTGAACCCGGTCATCGTCCACACTTTTCTTCAATTTCTTGAATCCCGCGTTACCGTTAAACGGCCTGTTCGTGGGCTCGCTCATGAGAACTAGAATGCTCTTGTCAGTCGGCCTCCTGTAGCTGCCCATGAGCTGCTCCTGGTGCCTGAGGACCTCTGGTTTGTGGATGCTGTGGTAATCGTAGTAGAACAGTCCCCTTCCCTTGAACCCGTCGCTTCCTTCCTCAAGGTACTTGTCGTACCTACTGAGGCGCTTCAACGCGGCGGTCATCTGGGAATGTCCCTTAGCGCGGGTCTCGACCAGGTCCCAGAGGTTGCCCTCAACGATGGCCTGCTTTATTGTCTCCATCTCAGTCATTGTGACGTGCATGTTATGCTCGGCAATGATCCTAATCCGGTCGCCCCTTGGCAGGGCTGCTAGGTCCTCCGGGCTCTTGTTCCTGCAGACAGGGCAGCTACATGGCAAGTATTTTAGATCCTTGAATTGGAGAGTGCCCCTCACAGTGAGGTATCTCTCGTCCTTGGCGAACAGTGCGTAAGCAGCAGAGTCAAAGAGATCGTAACCCATGGCCACACTCATGGCGAACATGTTGGGGTGCCCGGCACCGAAGAGGTGGATTGGCCGCTCAACGGGCGCATGTATCTTGGCAGTCATTGCCATGTCCACCAGCACTGGGTACATGTATCGCTCCATTACCTCGGTGGGGCTACCCAGTGCGTGAAGGTCGAAGGGCATCATGCCCACCGCCTTGGCTGATTTTTCCACAAGATCGAGATATTTCCCGCCCTGGATGGGCCCAACCCATAGGTTGTTGGATCCCTCGATCAGCGGCAAAGCCTCCCTTGCCCTCTCCAGGGTCTTTTCAACTGTGTACTCCACCTTCTCGCGTGGGATGTCCCAGCCCGTGGGGATATCCAGGATCACGCTGATGTCGCTGCCTATCTTCTTCTGCCAGTCGATGATCTGCGGCTGGGTAACTTCTACCTCTCCGTAGACAAGGATCTGGTATGCGCCGCTGTCGGTCATGATTATGCCGTCATAATCGAGGAGCTTGTGGAGCTCAACGTTGGGAATTTCAAGGAAGTGGTTGCGGATGATGTAGCTGTTCGTGATGATGATATCGCACCCGAACTCCTTTTTGAGCCTCCGGGGAGAGATTGTTTGTATCATGGGGTTGACAACGGGCATGAAGGCTGGGGTTTCCAAGGTCTTGCCCCGTACCGTCAGCTTCCCGATTCGTCCAAGCAGGTCTCGGTCCCTAAGCTCAAATGACATAGGGCTGAAAATGCGGTTCCTGTAATAAATATACGTCTATTTGATGAAAAAAAGGAGTTATGAGGTTTCCTGGATGAACCTGTTGTAGATGTCCTGGACCCTGCTGGCTGCTGGCCCAGTTCCCTCGATTACCCCGGTCTCGTTGAGCCTGATCTTGCTCATGACAATGAGCACGCCCGCCTCAGGCACATACTGCACCATGTTGGGGAACACGCGCTCAAGCCTTTCCTTGAGACCCGTTAGGTTGAACGGGGTATCGGTGGCCATTATCTTGGCTATCACGTTCCCAGTCAGGATTAACCTGTGGTACTTTGTCCCCTTTGTGCCAACGACCTCGCCTAGCGCGACGCTCATGCTCTGGGAGTCGAAGCCCAAAAGGTTGCCCTGGTATGAATTGCCCTGGGAGTCCTCAACCACTACGGGTTTTCCGACTAGCTGTCCGAGTTCCTCGAAAAATTTTCTTCCTGTAACGGCCGCCACTTGTAATTACCTCTGCCCTACCACTATGATTTCCTTATATAAAAATCGCAGAGGTTTTTGGTTTTCACACTCTAAATTTCTTGAAGGTTACCGGTGAATCCTTGGATTTTCTCTGCTTCAGCTCCTGGATTATAGCCACCGCTTCCTGCGTTGTCCTGCTTCGCGCCAGAACTTTCGCGCTTCTGACCTCTATCTTTGCACCGCAGTGGGTGCATGACTGGGTCCTGTTGGCGGTGCTCGCCATGATGACTTTCCCGCATGTATGGCAGTTTATTATGAGGTACATGATCGGCTCAACAACAGTTCCATGGTTTCTGGGTACGTCACCCAGTCTAGGATGGGCTTGGATGAGGCATTACCCTCAATAATTTCGATGATTTGGTCAGCGGTTTCTCCAGAAGTCTGATTCGATGTGTCGATCTCAAATATCTTGGACCCTGGAATGAGCTCAAGCGCCTCCCCTATGATGACGCCCATTATCTCAGCCTCAAGGTTCTCCCAGACCTTTTCGTTACTGTAATGACGTGCCTCCAGGACGCTCTTCAGGTTCCAGGGCTTCCTCCTGAGTACGAGCAGGCGCGAGATCAGAGGCCCATCCACCAGCTCATGGGCGTAATGCCCGTCAACAATGACAGGTGAGGAGGATTTTTCGATGATTTCTCCGATGGCAGACCCCAGTGCTTCCATATCCACGACCTTGGTGTCACGTTCAACATCGTCCTCGATCACGTAACCGTTCTCGATGGAGAACTTTGATAGCTCGATGTGCCTCGCTCTAAGTCTCTCCGATAAAATGGTTGAGACAGTTGTCTTCCCCGTGCCGGGGGTCCCTGTCACGATAAAAACCTGGGTTATTTTCATCACTCTTTCTTTGTGGAGTCCTTGATCTTGATCATGTCGCCTAATGTCCTGGGGCCCATGGGTCGAGTGAGCATCGAGCCTGAGCTCTTGGCTGCTTCCTCAAGGATGGATATCCCCAGCGCGTTCTGTATCTTGCGGACAAGGTTCATGGGCGGGTTCATATTCTCCTTCTCCAACTTCTTGACGACGGACTCTTTCTCGCGTATTTTCCTGGCAAAGTCCTCCACAGATAGCCCCTTCCTCTGGCGGGTCTTCTTGATTAGCATACCGTATCCCTCGATGAGTTCAAGTGACTCGGCGGCGTCAATATCGCTCCTGCGCCTTGGACTTGGCTGCGCCGAACGCCTTCTTGTTGCAGTCTTCCTTGCCTGAGGTCGGGACGGGTCCCACGTCTGCGTGCCGAACTGAGAGCACTGGCCGCAGACTGTAAGCTTCCCACCTTCTATGATCCTGTAGTTTGGGGGTCCGTTTATTTCTCTACCGCATACCTCGCAACGCATCTTTAAACCTCACAATAATTGGGGCATCGTCTTATATAGAATCAGTGGATATGCATCCCAAATGAACATGGATCTCGAAAAACTGAGGGCCATTGCGGACTATCAGTTCGGATACAGCACTGGGGCTGCCCTTTTCCCCGACGAGACCAAGGTTGAATACAGCAAGAAAACTGGCAGACCGAGGCATATTTTCGTGGGGGACACGCTGTTAGCCAACTACAGGCCAAACGATGCCCTGTTCACGATAACAATCGCTGGTGCCGAGAGAGTTATCGAAAAAGTGAAGAGCTTTGACCAGTTCGTTGTCGTCATCGATGATGTCCTGGAGTTTCTGGAGCAGGGAAAGAACCTATTCTCAAGGCACGTTAAAGAGGTCGGGGATGGCGTCAAGCCGGGTCAGGAGACCATAATCCTTGATACTGATGGAAAGGTCGCCGCCGTGGGCAAGGCAATCCTGACAAAGGACGAGATGTCAAAGTTCAAAACCGGCGTAGCCGTAAAAACAAGAAGGGGAAGGAAGAGGCATAGGTAGCCTACTTATCGAACTTGTTCCACAGGCCCTCTTTTCTGCGCCTGTTTCCCTTGGAGAAGTGAGCTATCCTGACCACTGAGTCGTTGCTCTTTTCCAGCTCGCGTGCCTCATCAGCTAGCTTGGCCGCCTGCCTTGCTGCCTCGTGGGCAGCTACTAGCACAGGGATGGCGTCATTCCTGTCCTTCAGCTTGAAGACAGCTTCCGTCGAGAGCTTGGAAACCCCACGACTGATCTCGTACGCCGCAATTGCCTTGCCCTGTGCGTAGGGGTTCTGCAGCTCGCTTGCTGCAAGTGCCCGCTTCTTCGTGACGATTAGGCGGGGCAGCTCTGGCTTGTCGCCTGCCTTTATGCTATCGATGACCTTGTCAAGCTCTGACTGGATGAGCCTGAAGGCTCCCGTGACAGACAGAACCCTGAGAATATCCGAGTTGAAGAGTGCCATCTCGATTGGGTCGAGGTACACACTTTTTGCGCTGATCATGGGATCACCGTAGACGACCATGTAGCCAATTTCCTCAGGCAGCGCCTTCATGTACTTCCTGGACGGCTCGTCCGAGACGAGGATAAGAGGCTTTCCCGTTTCCTCCAGCACCTTCCTCGCGGCCTTTGGCCCAGCCAGTGCAGCGTTGGGGGAGACGATGACGTAGAGGTCGCTCTCGATATCCGCTGCCATCCTGGCCACTTCCTCGGAGTCCTCAACCTCCATGCTCACAGAGCAGGAGACTACACGAATCTTGATGTCCTTCCTGGCACTCCTCTCATCGAGAAGTGCCTCAATTATGATTGTCGTACCGATGTACCCGATCTTAACGAACGTGATTGTTGTCAAACTGAATCACCTAATCTGGTTAACCTATCCATATCCCTAAGATAAGTTTTCGGAGCGAACATAACTAGAGGAAAGCACGCGCGCAACTGTTAAAAATTGCATTAGGGACTATTCCTCGATTCAATATGGCTATTCCCCCAGACATAGAGATTGCTCAAAGTGCAAACATGAAGCACATCTCTGAGATCGCAGAGAGCCTCGGGCTCAACGGCGACGACATTGAACTTTATGGAAAATACAAGGCAAAGATACTGCCCCACGTCCTCAAGGAGAGGGAGGGCAGGCCTGATGGAAAGCTGATAGTAGTCACCGCGGTGACCCCCACCAAGTCAGGTGAGGGGAAGACCACCATGGCGGTGGGTCTGGCACAGGCGCTGGGTCATATAGGGAAAAAGAACATAGTGGTACTGAGGCAGCCCAGCATGGGCCCCGTTTTCGGCATCAAGGGTGGCGCGGCTGGAGGTGGCTACGCCCAAGTTGTGCCAATGGATGACATCAACATCCACTTCACTGGAGACCTTCACGCAATCACATGTGCACATGACCTGCTGACCAGCCTAATGGAGAACTCGATCCAGAGGAAGAACAAACTGGACATCGATACCCAGCAGATCATGTGGAAGAGGGTCCTTGACATCGAGTCAAGGTTCCTCAGGAACATCGTGGTCGGGCTAGGAGACTCAAACGGTGGAAGACCCTACCAGACAGGCTTTGAGATCACAACTGCATCGGAGATAGCAGCAATCCACGCCATCAGCAAAGACCTAATGGACTGCAAGGAGAGGATGGGCGAGATCACACTTGCCTATAACAGCAAGGGCGAGGCCGTCAAAGCAAAGGATGTCGGAGGTATCGGAGCAATGGCCATCCTGATGAAGGACGCGATCAAACCAAACCTGGTCCAGACACTTGAAAACACACCTGCCATCATCCATGGAGGCCCATTCGCCAACATCGCTCATGGGTGCCCAAGCCTGGCAGCCATCAAGACGGCGCTCAAGCTCACAGACTATGTCGTTGTTGAGCCCGGCTTCGGGGCAGACCTGGGGATGGAGAAGTTCCTCAACATCGCGTCCAGGGCAGGCGACCTAAAGCCCAGCGTGGTAGTAGTGGTGGCCACCATTAAGGCGCTGAAGCGCCACGGAGGCATCAAGTACAAGAACCTCAAAGAGGTCAACGCAGAGGCAGTAAAGGTCGGTCTACCCATCCTGGCAAATGAGGTCGACAACGTGAGGAAGTACGGGCTCAGGCCGGTGGTCTGTATGAACCACTTCCACACCGATGGAGACGACGAGATCAAGGTGGTACTGGATTGGGCCAAGGAGGCCGGTGTACCAGCCGCGTTCACCGACACGGTCCTCAAAGGAGGCGTTGGTGGCGTGGAGCTGGCCAATATCGTCCTTGAGGAGGTCGAGAAGGAGAGCGATTTCCATTATCTGTACGACCTGGACATGCCCGTTGACGAGAAGATCAGGGCAATAGCAACAAAAATGTACAAGGTAGCTGACATCAAGCTGAATGCTCAGGCCAGGAAGAACCTCAGGAAGATAGTGAAGCTGGGTTTCGACAAGCTGCCCATCTGCATGGCAAAGACGCCCCTGAGCCTGACCGACAACGACAAGCTGCTGGGCATGCCACCGGAGGGATATGTGTTGCCCATCGTGAGGCTCAAGCCAAGTACTGGCGTAGGCTTCATCATCGCCTACTGTGGCGACATCAACACGATGCCGGCGCACCCAAGCAAGCCAGCGGCGAATGACATGGATATTGATGAGAACGGAGTAATCAAGGGGTTATCATAATGACAACTATACTAGACGGAAGAGCAACCACCGCGGTTGTAATGGAAGAGGTCGCAGCTGAGGTAGAGAAACTAGCAGGAAAGGGAATCGTCCCAGGGCTAGCCCTCGTCCTCACTGGAGACGACAAGTACAGCGCAAGATATGTGAAGCTCAAGAAGAAGAGGGCAGAGAAGATCGGCATGTATGCTGAGTTCCACCACTTCGAGGAGACAACGGATAAAGAACTACTGGCTTTCATAGAGAAGCTGAATGCTGACCCAAAGATACACGGTATCATGGTGCAGCTACCCCTCGCGAAGGGTCTCGACGAGCTATTAGCAGTGGACGCTATCCTGCCTGAGAAGGACGTGGACGGTTTGAGCCCAAACACGCTCGGAAAGGTGCTCATGGGCGAGGATTGCTACCTACCAGCGGGCATCGAGGCAATCATGGAACTGCTCAAGAGGTATGACATCAGCCCAGAGGGCAAGCACTGGCTGGTGGCGGGGGGGACAAACTTCCTCAGCAAGCCCCTTGCAGCGTACATCATGAACATGAAGTCAAGGGTCACACAGGCGGGGGCAAAATGTCCACACATCCCAACTCTTGCAAAGACCGCGGACGTCATCTGCACTGAGATGTTCAAGAAGCACGCCATCACCGCGGACATGGTGAAAGATGGAGTCATCATCATAGACAACGGCAACAACTATGAGGGCAAGAAAGTCTTCGGAGACGTTGACCCGGCAGTCTATGAGAAAGCTTCAGCATACACACCCGTTCCCGGTGGAACAGGCCCAATGCTGATCGCGATGCTTCTGAGAAACACAGTGAAAGCTGCGACTAAAATCGCTTAACCCTATTTTTTCTTATTTCTATTTATCTTTAAATTCATGAACTCTGTAAGTTGATTAGGTGAACTCTTTGACTAGAACGAATAGCCGGCGTGCCCGTAGGATGATGAAGCAGATGGGCATGAACATGAACGAGCTGAGCGACATTAAACGAGTTATTCTTCAGGGCGACAACAAGGAGATAGTCATTGAAGGACCCCAGGTCACGAGCATCAATGTCCAGGGCACCAAGATGTACCAGGTTGCAGGGGGACGAGAGACCGAGAGGAAGGCAGGGGCGACACCAGCTGTCGAGGCAGCCCCCGTGGAGGAGGAGCCGCTGGTCCTACCAGAGGAGGACATCCTACTGGTTGCACAGCAGGCCAGCGTCAATATTGAAAAGGCCAGGGCGGCACTAGAGGAAAGCGATGGTGACCTTGCACAGGCCATCATAAAGCTCCAGACACGTTGACCGTCGCCATTAAATAGAGCCACCAGAGTATTGGAGGCAATTTATCCCATAATTGTAGGTTGAGTGATTTCGTGGAGTTAAGGGTCAGGAAATATGGCGGCACTGTGGTGGAGTACGGTGATCAGGGCATCATATTGGACCCCACCAGAAACACCCATAACTACCCCACGTTTGTCAGCCACGCCCACTCCGACCACGCGGCGGCGTTCAAACACCCTGATCGCGAGAAATACGCCACCCAGGAGACCTATGACCTCCTTGAGGTAATGGGTTGGAAGAGGCTAGGCGGTTTGAAGCCGGTAAAGATAGACGATACGGTCAAGATCGATAACTTTGAGGTCAAGGTCCACAACGCCGGGCACGTACTTGGTAGCGTCCAGTTCGAGATCAACACACCCGAGGGGACAGTGCTATACACCGGGGACATGTGTACTGAGGATACCTTCACCATGGACCCCGCCACCAAGGTTGACTGCGACATCCTCATCATCGAGACCACTTTCGGTGCGCCAATGTTCAACTTCCCAAAGAGGGCGGATGTTGCCGTCGAGATATACCAGTGGGCCGTCAACACCGTTTTGCAGGGCAGGATACCCACGTTTAAAACCGACAGCATCGGCAACGCTCAGGAGGTCATCAGCGTGCTGAACCAGTATACAAACCTCCCGGTGGTCACAAACATGAGCGCAACCAAAGTCACTGACCTGTACAGGAGCAAGGGTTACAACTTGGACTCAGTTGATGCCGAATCTGACGAGGGAAGGGACCTGTTGGACTCCGGTAAATGTGCAATCATCACGCCCAAGGGAAGCAAACCTTTCAAACCAAACCAGGAGATAGCCCTGACATCTGGGTGGGCCACCATCATGGGAAGGAGGAGAATCGCGTTCCCGCTGAGCGATCACGCCGACTACAAGGGATTGATGGGCTTCATCAGGGGGGTCAAACCCAAAAGAGTCCTCACGTTCCACGGGGGCAACTTCACCAAAGACTTCCACAAGCATGTCAGGAAGACTCTCGGGATAGCGGCCGCGCCACTGACGGCTAGAATAGAGACGGTGTCAGGTCCCAAAATGAGCAACGAGGCACGCATCAACGCCTGCAGCAGGCAGATTGTTAGAACCGTAAAGATCCCCGGCTTCATCTACCAGCCGGCGTGGCTCGTCAAGGAAATGTCCAGGCAGGGTTTCTCCCCGAGCGAGACTGAGAGCAGCATAGACTACCTCATCGAGCGTGGTGTGCTAAAAGGTACCCCGGAAGGGGTCAAACTGAGCTAGAATTTTACTATCTGGGCGTGAGGGATATCCCCGAAATAGATTACGGCCCTCTCATGGACCAGGTCGCACTCGATGGCGGCCTCTACGATTATCTTGCCCACCAGGTTGCAGATGGTCGCCTGTCTCATGGCGGCTATTGCTTCTTCTACGTCGCTGAGGGTCCCCTTGTAGAAGCCCTCGCTGACCTTAAACGGTACCCTGCCACCCTCAAGGGTCTCGCCAAGAATTGACTCGTCACAGACCGCGACTAGCCTGTCTCTGCCTCGGGTCATTGTCTTGACGTAGACCTTGCTCATTCTAATTCTTCCCTATGCTGCTACGAGCGCCGCAGGCATCACACTGTAGGAAGGACAGCCTCTTGTCCCTCACCACGTTTGTGTCCGGCCTGCCGCAGACCGGGCATATGACGTACTTGTTAGTGTAGATCTCGATTAGGTTTCTTATGCTGTCGGCGTTGAACCTTCCCTGGAAGACTACCTTGTCTCCGTCGAAGTTGCCCCTTGTCGCGGTCTCCCTTAGAAGGAACTTTAGTATGTGCTCCGGTGGCCTCTGAAGCCTCGCGGCTATCTCCTTAAAGTTCTGGATGACGCTTCGCCTGCCCTGCCTTCTCACAATGGCCCTAGGAACCTGAAACCTATCCACCTCGGCCACTACGTCGGGGAGGTTCTTGTAGGCCCTGCTCAGCATTGCCTTGTAGTCTTTTTCCATTTTTATTCACCGTGAAATAGCGGTATCATAGACCGCTTGTTACATCCATGATTGATTTGCTCTTGAAAAAGGTTTAGGACTGGGGCCTTTTGAGGGTGAAATAAATCATCAGCCCACCGATTGCCCCCACGAAGAGCCCCGCGTATATCAGGATATTCGCGATGCTTCCGAAAAATGGTACGCTGGCACCCACCTGTATATCCGCGTCTATCCCCTCGGAGCCATCGGCGTTCATGATAATGATGTTGTATGTGCCCGACTGCGGCTCCCACACTAGCTCCTGTACGTCAGCGCTTGATGTGTGGGCCACCCAGTAGCTGTGCACCGTGGGCGGGGCAGATGGTAGGCCACCGGGGTGGAGGCTGAAGTCTGCCGCGGAGAACATGAGTTCATAATTCTCCTCATCAAAGTCCATGTCGATGACCCTCTGGTACTCGATGTCCTGGATGTATGGGCGCATGTCTGACTCCCTGGCCACCCCTATGAATATCTCCGTGCCTGGATCGTTGCTCTCGGTGATTATCTTGAGCTTCAATAGCCCTCCCCGGCTCTGCAGCCATCTCCAGGCCATTGGGTCCACATCTAAATCAATGTCCTCAAGCACGATGGCGTAGCCCGGTAGGTCAACGGTGGCAGGATCGCTGGTTATGTAGCCGTCTTCGTCAACGACTAGGACCTGGATCGATCTCAATGTTGTACCCCCCATGAGGAGTCCGAAGGAGGTGATGAGAAGGATAACGCTCACGAAGAGCACACCGATATGTACCACACTCAACGACTCATTTGGCTTGATGTAGATGCTCTGGGACATTCTCTCCCTGCATTTCCGGCAATAGATGGCCTGATCCCGGTTCTCGGTTCCGCAGCTCGGACAGTCCTTCATCTTTTTCTCACCAAGTAGAGCTCGGTTTATGGATTTATATCTGTCCAATTTTAGGTTTAAAGGGGCAAACTTGGGAATATGAGAAACTAATCGATAACATGCCCTCAGTCAGTTGAGGAATGTTGGTTATATGTCGTAAAAACAAGGAATTTATGGGTCATTCTTCAATCAGCACCTAAGATATCGTCAGTTTTTTTCATAAACAACACTTTGATTCATTTACTTTCTCCCCATAATCATTATAATTACAGTAGTTAGTTATTTATACCATATATACAGTACTTACTCTCGGTGTAAGTTTTCAATGGAAAATACCAATATGACCCTTGTTGCAGCAGTACTCGTCGTAGGACTGCTAGTAGGAGCCGGAGTCGGCTACTACATGGCCCCATCAGGAGATGGAGGCGACGGAGAAACTGTAACAGTGGAAGTCAATCCCTTTGAGGGAAAAACCATACAGATCGGATCAGTCGTAGCATCAACCGCAGGACTTGAAACTGCCGTTCCTCTATACGAGGACATAATCGCTGCAGACATGAATGATTACCTCGACAAAATGGACTATGATGCCTCAGTCGAGTTCCTCATTGACACAGCAGACGGTCAGGCCGCAATCCACCTTGAAAAGGTCCAGAGCTTTAAGGCAATGGACGTAACAATTTTCATGGGTGGTGGATGGTCAAGCCAGGCACAAGCCGCACTGAGCTATGTCAACGACAACGACATGCTAATGATCAGCTCAAGCAGCACATCACCACTCCTCGCAATAGAGAATGACAACTTGTTCAGAACATGTCCAACGGACTTTGTTCAGGCACCTGCCATCTCTAACATGTGGAAGAGTTGGGGTTGTGAGGCTATACTGATCGTCCAGAGGGGCGACAGTTGGGCAGACGGTATCTATAACGTTCTTCTTCCTGAGCTTGAGGCACAGGGAATTGAGGTTATTGAGCGTGTCAGGTATGCAGCTGAGGTCACTGAGTTCAGCAGCTATCTGGCTACCATGGATGAGCTCCTAGGTGACGCGATTGCCGAGTATGGTGTAGAGCGTGTCGGTGTACAGACAATGTACTTCGACGAGGGCGTCGTACTAATGTCCCAGACTGGTGACTACCCGAATACTAGGGCAGTTGTTTGGATGGGTACAGAGTCTTCGGGCAGAAGCCAGAGGATGATCGACGACGGTGGAGGAATGCAGATAGCAACTGGAGGCTTTAGCTCATTGATGACTCCTGCAAAGAGTTGGAAGTGGATAGACCTCGACGATAGGTACTATGACCTTGTTGCGCAGCCTGCAAGCTTCTATACTTCAACGGACTATGACGGTGCGACCTGTCTAGCCTTGAGTGTACTGGAAGCGGGTAGCGTTGACGCAGTAGATGTTGCTCCTCTATGGCCATCAGTCCCAAGGAACTACTTCGGTACTTCTGGATGGGTTGACCTAGACGACGCTGGAGACAGGAAGCCAGGTATCTTCGATATCTGGGGCTTTACTGCCGACGGTTTCACTAGCTATGGCCAGTATAACGGCATCGAGATATCTGTAGCTTGGGATGACGCCGCACTAAGTGCGAACGGATTCTCAAGGCCAGGTCCACCCTAAGTCTCTAAAATTCATATTTTTTCTTTTTTTATCTTATTCAACTCATTAGACGTGAGTGTGCGCGTAAATTACAGATAGAGTAATCTAACATGCGCGTGCCTGTTAAATAGAAAAGAAGCTATGAAAACACCATGGCTGCCTCGGTTCTCGAAAATATACCCCCTCTACCAATGAACGATGACCCAGATTACTGGGGTGAACTGCGAAAACAGTTTCCTATGCCCTCAGATGAAGCCTATTGTAACACAGGTACCGTAGGGGCTTCACCCCTCCGCGTCCTCAAGGCTGTGTTTGATCATACAATCCAGTCCAACGTCAGGGCAGCACATGTTGACTGGAGTGGGGGTGGTATGAGCCTGCTTTCGGGATATGGTGCATACGTTGGTCTCCGTGAGAAGGTGGGAATGCTAATCAATGCAGATTATAGACTTGTCTCGTTAACCCAAAACGCCACCATGGGGATGAACCTCCTCGCCGGTGGACTTGACATACCAGAGGGGGCTGAGGTGTTGACGACCGATATCGAACACCCCGGTGGGAGGTGTGCTTGGGAGCTCCATGCAGAGAGGAAAGGGTCAAAACATCGTAAGGTTGAGATCCCGAGAAGCATTGATGGGCCAGCCGAGATAGTGGCTGCCTTTGAGAAGGCGATAACGCCGGACACACACCTGCTTTCATTCCCCCATATATCATCAGAGCAGGGGATAGTATTTCCAGCCAAACAGATATGTGAGCTGGCAAAGGAACGCGGGATAATATCAGTGGTTGACGGGGCGCAAACCCCTGGGCATATCAGAATAGACGTGGAGAAACTGGGGTGTGACGCCTATTATGGCAGTCCACACAAGTGGCTCATGGCCCCAGCGGGTAACGGGTTCCTATACGTAAAGGAGAGTCTCATTAACAAGGTCTGGACCACCCTAGCCAGTAGCCAGTGGGACAACCACGAGGACAACGGTTACAGGCTCGGGCAGAGGGGCACGGGTAACCCTTCGTTGCTTGTAGGTTTTGAGGCAGCACTTGACCTCCACTTTGAGATAGGTCCTCAGAGGGTCTACGACAGGATCAGGGATCTTGGGGGCCGCCTTAGAGCCGGGTTAGCAATAATGGGTGAGGTTGAAATTGTTACACCTCTGGACTCCATGTGTGCCGGTTTAACCACGTTCAAGGTACATGGGGTCGAGGACAAGGAGGTCCAGAACCAGTTATGGAAACGAGGCAAGATACAACCCAGAGCGTTATCAGAGGGACGAGGGATCAGGTTCAGTACCCACATCTACAACAGCGAGGATGAGGTGGACCGGACACTGGCAATCCTCAATGATCTCCTCTAACAGCTCACGCTTTGTTAGATGTAATGTTGTCGTACCGCTGAAATATGAGTTACATTAAATACTTTTACGGAAAGCCATGTCGCAACGACCTAACATATTATTTATTCTAATGGATGACATGGGATGGATGGATATTGGGAGCTATGGCAGCTCTTTTTATGAAACCCCTCATCTAGATCGCCTGGCTGCCAATTCAATGCGTTTTACCGATGCCTACTCTGCCTGTCCTGTATGCTCGCCTACACGTGCAAGCCTGTTGACAGGAAAATATCCCGCAACCATCGGAGTGACTGATTGGATAGATTCAAAATCCGAAACACATCCCGCCCGGGGGAAGTTGGTCGACGTACCCTATCTGAAATATTTACCCCTAAATGAAAAGACCCTACCTTACACTCTCAATCAATCAGGTTATCATACATGGCACATTGGTAAATGGCATCTTGGAGGACCAGATCATTACCCCGAAAAACAGGGCTTTGATGTCAATATAGGAGGCTGTGAGTGGGGCAGACCTCTTCATGGCTATTTCAGCCCATGGAAAATCCCTGTTCTTGACGACGGTCCAAAAGGTCAATACCTCACAGATAGATTAACTGATGAAGCGATCACTTTAATCCGACAAAAAGACGACAAACCATTTTTCCTCAATCTCTGGTATTATAGCGTCCATACTCCAATACAGGCAAAAGAGGGGACGATTCAAAAATATCAGAACAAGGCCAAACGGTTGGGTCTGGATCAACAAAAGACCTTCGAAGAAGGGGAAATCTTTCCTTGTGAACACAAAAAAGACAAGCGAATCAATCGGCGGCTCCTCCAGTCTGACCCTGTTTACGCTGCGATGATCGAGCATGTGGATGATAATCTAGGTCGTATCTTCCAAACATTGGAGGAAACTGGTCAAATGGATAATACGATCGTCATTTTTACATCCGATAACGGAGGCTTGGCAACAGCTGAAGGATCTCCAACCTGTAACGCCCCTTTGGCGGAAGGGAAAGGCTGGATGTACGAGGGAGGGACTCGCGAGCCCTTACTGGTTAACTGGCCTGGTGTTACGTGTCCTGGGAGCATATGCGGTGAACCGGTCACAAGCCCTGATTTTTATCCCACTATACTAGAAATGGTCGGACTGGATTTAATGCCTGAACAGCATTGCGACGGCACCAGCTTTGTATCCTTACTAAAAGGCGAGCCCCAATTAGAGCGAGAAGCAATATTCTGGCACTATCCCCATTATGGTAATCAGGGGGGAACTCCAGGGTCCTCGATCCGAGTTGGGGATTATAAACTCATAGAGTTTTTCGAGGACAATCGACTGGAGCTGTACAACTTGAGGGATGATATCCGCGAAGAACACAACCTGACCGAGAGTCATCCTCAAGTTAGGGACCGATTGAAGCAGAAGCTATGGGCCTGGCGTGACTCCGTCGAAGCGAAGATCCCACAATCGAACCCCTCCTATCATACCTGAAGTACCGTTTACTGAATGTGGGGATAATGGATTCGAGTAGAAAAGATGTGATGATGTCACCACTTTCATTGAGGTTCGAACCCCCCGCGACAAAGCTCGCCCTATTGGGATTATACCAGTAGCGAAGCCACGTGGATGCGGTTCAGGATGGAAGAGTAAGGTGTATTAAGAATAGTATCGGGTATTGTACTTGGATTAGATGCAGATTGGATTACATATACCCCAAGACGGCATGAATTACACCGAGATCAAGGAGACAGTGCTGAAGGCAGAGGAGACAGGACTAAGCTTCATATCGTTCATGGACCACCTCCACGCATCACCCAAACCCGACCAGCAGGACTTCCTCGAATGCTGGACCCTACTCAGCGCCCTAGCCGCAGATACCAGCCGGGTAAGACTCACTCCCCTCGTGCTGAACATCAACAACAGGAACCCGGCACTGTTGGCAAAGATGGCTTCAAGCCTAGACCAGATCTCCGGTGGCAGGCTAGTACTAGGAATCGGTGCAGGCGGAACCAACCGGGCGAGCAGGCAGAAGCAGAACGGTTTTGAGTACGAGTTCGACGCATACGGTGTGGATTTCCCCATGAAGCCGTCCACACGCATCGAGAGGTTAGGCGAAGGGCTTGAGATAATCAAACTCATGTGGACAACTGAGAAGGCGTCCTACTCGGGGAGACATTACACACTACGGGAGGCTATTTGCATGCCCAAGCCTGTTCAGAAGCCATATCCCCCGATACTAATCGGTAGCACGGGGGGAGCACTGATGATGAAGCAAGTAGCCAAACACGCGGACATTTGGGACTATATGCGAGCCACCACCGTCAATGACCTCGCTAAGGGTAGATTCATTCTCAAGAAGGCATGCAGCAAAATGGGTAGAGATCCTGATGACATCAAGGTGTCCATGAGGGTAACAGGAACCGTTGACGAGTGTATCGAAAAGATGAACAGACTCGAAAACGAGGGGCTGGACCAGGCAGTGCTCGTAGCCCCGAAAGGAATGGAGACGTCGTTCCTCCCAGAACTATCGTCGAAGCTCTAGACGCTCACCGAGTGCAGTGATTCCAGGAGGGTTACCTCCACCATTTAATCTTCTATGAGCGCGTTCACTTTTTCCACCACTACATTACCTATGCCTCTCTGGGTGTGTGACTCTAGAAAATTGGAAAGTGATGATTAATATTCGATAAAAAAGGGGAGGGTTGCGGTTGATGTCAACAGTCCTCCGTGGGATTCGAACCCATGAGGCTATTGGAGTTAGAGCCAGAGTAGGACATATTATCTGATGTAACAGGACCAAGTGGACCATAAACGGTCCATAAAGATTTGGATAATGGGAACTAAGGATAAAATCATCGATTTGACTTTGTGCTTTTATTCAAGTTGGAATTTATGCAATGGTTTCAGTTTGGGGTATCTATCTTTGACTGGTAATTTCGCAATAACTAGTTCAAACGAATCAACAAACAATGACCCAATATACGCCTCCCTAATTTCCTCTAGATAATCAATCACCTCCTCAAAATCCTCAGAGTTCTTGTACTGCGTAAAACTAAGATGAGGAAGAAACCCAGGATAATCACGAGAATACCTTGGAACTCCATCAACCCCCACAATAGCTCCATTCAAGTTATTGATTACATCACCATCATGACCCTCAACGCACACAACAGAATGAAACTGGTTTAGATTCTTTATTTCAATCATAAAAGGAGAAAAATCCCTAATCTTTTCCTCAATCGAGGGTATGAGGATGTCCAATTCTTCTTTTGTTATCTCATCTGAGTTTTGATTCTCGTCAGCAAGGAAGGCTAGCTCTTTGATTGTGAAGTGAAACGACTCTACTGGGATAGGTTCAGTACATTTGAATCGTTTAAACTCGTTTTGGAGAGGCATTATTTTATCGATGATTTCATTATCTTTTACTCTAATGAGTATCGTTAGCCAATCTGTTCTTCCCTTTGCCCATTCGTTGTCTACCCAACTCACTGTAGTGTATGGCGGGTTCCTACGTCTCCTCCATGCCTCGTTAAACCTATCATCTTGATTCATAGTTAATGTTAATGATTTGTGATGATAAAATCATCGCTATGAGTCTGGGACGAATCCATGATCCTTAGGAACCTCTAGTTGGTTCGAACCCCTCCCCTAACCCTTGGAATGCGCACATTATTTTTCTAGTAAAATGAAAAATGGGGTTCTATTTCACAATTCGCGTGCACAAACATTTGTTAGCCCGTAGGGCTCCTTAAACGGGATTGGCGTCGATGAACTGCTGGGAATCGATAACTCTGCTGGTGAAACCAGTATCCGCTGACTGTAACCTCTCATGCGCCTACTGTTTCTACTCCCCAAAATCAATGCTATATTCCGAGTCCCATCCTCGAATGAGTGAGGAGACGTTGAAGATGCTCACTGAGCAAGCCCTGGGCACGGGGGCCAGAACTGTTTCTTTCGTGTGGCAGGGCGGTGAGCCGACACTGGCGGGTCTTGAGTTCTACAAAAAAGCGGTCCAGCTTCAGGAGTTATATCGGTACCCAGTCCAGAAAATCAGTAACAGCATCCAGACAAACGGGATTCTCATTGATGACCCGTGGGCGAAGTTTCTGAAAAGTGAAAACTGGCTTGTAGGCGTGAGTCTGGATGGTGATGAGGCTCAGCATAACTCGTACCGGATTGACGGCGGGGGTGGTACCTACAATAGGGTTCGGAAAGCACTTCGTTTGCTCCAGTCAAAAAATGTGCCATATAATGTTCTTGCGCTTCTCAACGACGTGAACGTGAAGACCCCGAAGGGGCTGTACTCGGGCCTGAAAAAAGAGGGGCACAGGTACATGCAATTCATACCATGCATCGAGTATGACTCGGATACAGGCGAACCAACGAATTACTCAATAACTCCTGAGGAGTACGGCCAGTTCCTGATCGAGGTGTTCGATGAGTGGGTCAAGGACATCCCCAACGTATACGTGAGGGACTTTGAGGACATCATGATCAGGGAGGTCACGGGTGCCTCCCCGAACTGCGTCTACTCTGAATGCGGGAAGTACCTGGTCGTCGAGTACAACGGGGACGTGTACCCGTGCGACTTTTACGTTGATCACGAGTGGCTGCTCGGAAATATTCATGAAGACTCGATTGAAGAACTTGCCAGCAGTGAGAAATTCAGAGAATTCATGGGCAAGCGTCAATTACCCAGCAACTGTGAGACCTGTCCGTGGTTAAGATACTGTAACGGTGGATGCCAGAAATACATGCGAGTTGACCTCAACTATTTCTGTGACTCGTACAAGATGTTTTTCGAGCACGCCGAAGAGAAAATCCAGAGTTTAAAGAATAGCCTTACCCAATGAGCCCTCTTTTCATGTTATATACGTGAAAAACCACGGGTACTCATGGACCGTCCAAATATCGTACTCATCATGACGGATACCCAAGGTACCAATATGCTCGGTTGCTACGGGAGACCGGAGCTGAAGACCCCACGGATTGACTGGCTCGCCACACAGGGAGTGAAGTTTGACAGGGCCTATGCAAGCTGCCCCGTTTGCGGGCCCTCCAGGTCATCAATATTCACAGGAAACTACCCTCACACCACCGGCGTCTGGGCAAACAACCTCCCCATGGGCCAGAGTATCATGACCATCGGCCAGAGGCTCTCTGATCATGGCTACCACACCGCGTACACTGGGAAATGGCACCTTGACGGTACAGATTACTTCGGCAACGGTAAATGTCCTGACGGCTGGGATCCCGAGTACTGGTACGACGGCAGGAACTACCTGGACGACCTCACTCCGGAGGAGAGGCTCAGGTGGAGGGAGGAGCTCAACACCGCGGAGAACATCCACAAGTACCGCATAACCGAGGAGTTCACGTGGGCAAACCGGTGCAGCAATCGGGCCATTGATTTCCTTGAGAAGTCAGGTGATAAGCCGTTCTTCCTCGTGGTCTCGTACGACGAGCCCCACGGGCCATCGACTTGCCCTCCCCCGTACTGTGACATGTTCCAGGATTACGAGTACGAGTTGGGTGAGAACGTGGGTGATCCCCTTGACACAAAGCCTATTCATCAAAAGATGTGGGCGGAAGCCGGGGGCCTACCACGTGATGCCAAGACCTTCAGCAAGCCCATGTTCTTCGGGTGCAACAGCTACGTGGACTATGAGATCGGGCGGGTGCTGGACGCCGTGGAAAAACACGATCCTGATGCCATGGTAATCTTCCTTTCTGACCACGGGACTCCCCTATTGAGCCACGGATTGGACTCAAAAGGCCCAGCAATGTACGAAGAGACAACCCGAATCCCCCTGATTGTCAGGTGGAGAGGGGTTACCCAGGATAACACGGTTGCTGAGCACCCCGTATCCCACGTTGATATCACCCCAACGATAATGGAGGCCGCTGGACTCACCGTCCCTCCTTTCCTTGAGGGAAAAAGCCTGATGCCTGTGCTTGAGAACCCGAAGGCCCAGGTGAACGACGTGGTGTTCATGGAGTTCAACAGATTCGAGTGGAACCATGACGGTTGGGGTGGGCTGCTGCCCATCAGGTGCGCGTTCGACGGCAGACACAAACTGGTCATCAACCTCCTCCACACGGATGAGCTGTACGATATCCAGGAAGACCCCCAGGAGATGGTCAACCTCATCACGGATCCGAGGTATAGTGAGGTTAGGAATGGGCTCCACAAGCGGATACTGGAATGGATGGACAAGACAAGGGACCCGTTCAGGGGCTTCGTCTGGTCAAGGAGGCATTGGAGTGACGACTCGGGCCAGGGATGGACAGGGGCAGGCAAGACAAGGCCACGACCTGACGATGACTACGGGAAGCGAGTCCTACTGTACGAGACAGGACACCCGGTTGACAAATGGGAGTATGATAAAGAAGAGTAGCTAGAACTCTTAGAGAATCCTATTTTTCTCACTTGGGACTGGAGAGTAACTCGGTTATCATCTTCTCTCCGGCCTCGATAATTTTCTGGCGTGCGGCTACGTAATCAGCATCTACTTGAGCCATGGCAAACATCACAGAGCAGGTGACCGGTGGTGCTGTTATGTGCAAGAAACTAGTTCTAGGTGCCAAATAAACCTCCCAAGTTGCATATTTCTGTTAAAAACAGATCCTCCGAGGACCACTATGTGCGTTAAACTTAAATCATCAGTATGGGTGGTGTGTTTGGCTCTGGTGAGTTATGTTTGAGCTGTACAATAGTTGTTGATGGTTTCTTCGGAGACGGAGGAAAAGGTAAGATAGTATCCTATTTAGCCGTGGCTGACGATGCCGCGGTCGTAGCAAGGGGCGGTGTCGGCCCGAACGCGGGGCATACTGTCGTCAAGGACGACATCAAGTACAAGCTCCGCATGGTACCGTGCGGTTTCGTTAACGAGAGGTCACTCCAGCTGGTCGGGCCAGGTGTCCTGGTTAACCCTGAGGTGTTCCTCAAGGAGATTGAGGTCACTGGTATCGAGGGCAGGATTGGGCTTGATCCACAGTGCGCTATAATTGAGCAGAAGCACATCGAGGCAGACCAGAAAGGTTACCTGAAGGAGAAGATCGGGACCACTGGGACCGGGACAGGCCCATGTAACTCTGACAGGGCGCTACGTGTAGCCAAGATGGCGAGGGATATCCCTGAGCTGGCTCCATACCTCAAGGATGTGCCAATGCTTGTGAACGATGCGCTTGACGCGGGCGAGAACGTGGTCCTAGAGGGCACTCAGGGCACTTACATCAGTCTATTCCATGGAGGTTATCCGTTCGTAACGAGCAAGGACGTGTGCGCCGCAGCGGTATGCAGTGACGTGGGCGTTGGCCCTACAAGAATCACCGACGTCGTGCTGGTATGCAAAGCGTACGTTACGCGTGTAGGCGAGGGTCCCCTTGAGGGCGAGATAAGCCACGAGGAGGCAAAAAAGCGCAATTGGGACGAGTACGGGACAGTCACGGGCCGTCAGAGAAGGGCAGCGCCGTTCAACTACGCGCTAGCAAAGAGGGCTTCAAGGATCAACGGTGCGACACAGATCGCTGTCACAAAGATGGACATCCTGTACCCGGAGATCGCGGGCTCAAGTGACTACGACAGCCTGCCCGCCGAGGCAAAGGAGTTCGTCGCGAAGATCGAGAAAGAGATTGGCGTGCCTGTGACCTTCGTGGGTACTGGACCGGGCGTCAACGACGTAATCGATAGACGCTAGCCGAAAATACCTTTCTTTTTACCCAGCTCTTTTTCAAGTTCCTGGATAAGTTGTCTCTCTTTCTTTGACAGCTTCTTGGGGACTGTAACCGTGACATGGATGAGCTGGTCACCGTAGCCGAACCGGCTCTTCATGCCTCTTTTACTCAGCCTGAGGATGTCACCGTTCTGGGTCCCACCGGGCACCTTTATGGTCTCGTGGCCGCCAAGCACCGGCACCTCTATCTCGGTGCCCAATGCCGCCTGCGGGAAGTTGATCTCAATCTCGTGTATGATGTCGCTGCCGCGCCTGATGAGCTCCTTGTGTGGCTTGATCCTAACCTGGATGTACAGGTCCCCTTTGGGCCCGCCGTACATGCCGGAGTCGCCCTGGCCCCGCAGGGTCATATAGACGCCGTCATCGATGCCCTCGGGCACCTTAACGCTGAGCTTCCTCCGCTTCTCCTCAAGTCCGTTGCCACCGCACTTTGAGCATGGCTTCTCGGGGGTCTGTCCTCTTCCCCTGCACCGTGGGCAGGTTGTAAGCGTAACCATCTGGCCGAATATGCTGTTTGTCCGCTGCTGGATCTGGCCCCGTCCCTGGCACTGTGGGCAAGTGACTACCTGTGAACCAGGCTCAGCCCCGTTGCCTCCGCACTTTGTGCACGCAACGGAACTTTTCAAACTGATCTCAACCTCGGCCCCTGTCGCCGCCTGCTCAAGGGTGATCTCGATGCGAGTCTCAACATCCCTACCACGTGGCGGGCCACTACGTCGCCTCGATCTCTGGAATCCTCCGCCGAACATGCCGCCGAAGATCCTGCCGAATATATCGTCCCCTCCGAAGCCCATGTCCCTAAAGATGGTGCTAAAGTCTGCGCCCCTGAAGATGTCCTCCTGGCTGTACGCGCCACTGATGCCGGCGTGGCCGAACCTGTCGTACTGGGCTTTCTTGCTGTCATCGCTGAGGATGGCGTACGCCTCGCTGATCTCTTTGAACTTTTCCTCGGCACCCTCCTCCTTGTTTCTGTCTGGGTGGAACTTGAAAGCCAGCTTCCTGAAAGCCTTCTTTATCTCGTCAGCTGAGGCACTCCTCTCAACACCTAGTACTTCGTAGTAATCGCGTTTATCGGACAATCATCAGCGCCTCTGTAATGGCATTTTGTTCCTGAAGCTGGCACATAAACCTTGTTGAATACTGGGCTGTATTTACGCACATCATAAATCCCAGCGCATTGAAGATATCAACGATGAAGCGCATTCATTTCAGCCTCCCGGTGGACGAGGACACAAACATGGTCATCAGGATGATGGTCGAAAAGTTCAGGAAGGCGTCCGAGGAATCGTTCAGCGTTGACGTTACCATGGAGCAGCTCATCGATTTCAGGGACCTCCTCAACGAGATTATCGAGGAGAACGATAGAAGCAATTGGCTCTAGTCTCCACTGGGATAGTAACGAAAAAATATTTTGAGCAAAAAAGGAGGAGTTACTCTTTTTCATCCTCGTCGACTACCTTGTAGTCGGCCTCGACGGTCTTCTTACCGGGGTCCTGCTGCTGCTCAGGCTGTGGACCCGGCTGGGGTCCACCAGGGCCGCCTGCTGCGGCCTGGTCACCCGCCTGCTGGTACAGTGATGCGCCAAGCTCCTGGGCAACCTTCTCAAGATCTTCCATCTTGGACTTTATCTCGGCGGTGCTTCCCTCCTGAACTGCAGTCTTTAGCGCCTCAAGTGGCTCCATGATTTTCTCCCTCATCTCGGCTGGGATCTTTTCGGACTGTTCGTTCAGCAGCTTCTCGGTGCTGTAGACCAGTGTGTCCGCCTGATTCTTGATCTCAGCAGCCTCTTTTGCCTCCTTGTCGGCGTCGGCGTACTGTTCCGCTTCCCTGACCATGCGGTCCTTTTCTGCGTCACTGAGCTTTGTGGCTGCCTGGATAGTGATGCTCATCTCCTTGCTTGTCCCCAAGTCCTTTGCGGACACGTTGAGGACGCCGTCGGCGTTGATGTCGAAGGTCACCTCAATCTGGGGTACCCCCCTTGGCGCCGCAGGTATGCCCGCCAGGTTGAAGCTGCCCAGGTTGATGTTGTCAGCTGCCATGGATCGCTCACCCTGGAGTACGTTGATGGTTACCGCGGTCTGCATATCAGCCGCAGTGCTGAATACCTTCGTCTGCTTCGTTGGGATTGTCGTGTTCCTGTCAAGTACCTTGGTCATGACGGCTCCCATTGTCTCAACGCCTAGGCTCAGCGGGGTAACGTCCAGTAGGACGATGTCATCAATCTCTCCAGCAAGTACTGCCCCCTGGATGCTGGCGCCTATGGCGACGCACTCCATTGGGTCAATTCCCCTCTCCATCTTCTTGCCTACCAGTTCCTCGACTGTCTTCTGAACAAGGGGCATCTTTGTCATCCCGCCGAACAGGACCAGTTTGTCAATCTTGTCCACTGTAAGTCCAGAGTCCCTGATGGTGCGCCTGATTGGCTCTATGATCCTCTCTACGATGGACGCAGCGATCTGCTCCAGCTTTGCCCTTGTGAGTGTGATTTGCAGGTTCTGCGGCCCGTCTGCGTTCATGGCGATATAAGGCAGCTCAATCTCCGTGGTGATTAGGTTGCTGAGTTCTATCTTTGCCTTCTCGGCCGCCTCCTTGAGTCTGGCCATTGCCTTCATGTCTGACGTGAGGTCGATGCCCGTCTTGCCCTTAAACTCCGCTATCAAGTAGTCCATGACGGCCTTGTCAACGTCGGCTCCTCCCGTCTGGGTGTCGCCACTTGTGGACAGTACCTCGAATACACCGCTGCCAAAGTCCATGATGGTTGTGTCGTTCGTGCCGCCGCCAAAGCTGAAGACGAGAATCTTCATGTCCTGGTCTGTCTTGTCGAGGCCGTAGGCAAGTGCCGCGGCCGTTGGCTCGTTGACGATTCGAGTCACGCTCAGCCCCGCGATCTCACCCGCGTCGATGGTTGCCTGTCTCTGGTTGTCGTTAAAGTGAGCTGGGACAGTGATGACCGCCTTGGTCACCTTCTCGCCCATGTATGTTTCCGTGTCCCGCAGAATCTTCTGAAGTATGAAGGAGCTGATCTGCTGTGGCGTGTAATCCTTGCCGTGCAGCGTGATCATCCTATCAGTGCCCATGTGGCGCTTCGCCTCACGGATGGTGCCCTCGGGGTTTGTAACCGCCTGCCTGCTGGCGGACTGTCCTACAAGTAGTTGGCCATCCTTTGTGAACGCGACGACGCTTGGGAACATCTTGCCCGCAACTGTGGGGCCCTCGGCGCTTGGGATGACCGCTGGGTTTCCCCCCATCATGACAGCTGCCGCGCTGTTTGTGGTACCCAAGTCAATGCCTATGATCTTTTCTCTCTTTGTTTCACTCATCTTGATCGTCCTCTATTTTAATCTCAACAACATCCGGTGCCTTCGCCACCTTGACCACGCTTGCACGCAGAACCTTGTCCTTGTACGTGTATCCCTGTCTGATCTCCTCGGCCACATGGCCGTCCTCGAAGTTCAGAGTCTCAACCTCCATGATGGCCTCGTGCCTGAACGGGTCGAACTTTAATCCCACAGCCTCGATAGGCTGGACCCCCTCCATTTCAAGTACCTTCATGAGCTTCCTCTCCACCATCTGGACCCCCTCGATGAGATTCTCCTCGGCGTTAAATGCGCCGAGTATCTGCAACTCGTCAAGAAGGGGTATCATCTGCTGAAGAATAGAGCCGTTTGCCCTGTCCATCACGTCCTGGATTCGCTTCAGGTTCTGCTTCTGCATGTTCTGCAAGTCCGCCTTGGCGTACTGCAGCTCCTTGAGGTATTTTCCTGCCTTGTCCTCGCTGATCTCAAGCTGCTTGTCCATCTCCTCGATGTGCTTCTCCAGGTCTTTCTTGGTGGGTTTCCTTGGTGACATGTGTGGCTTCAACCGGTTTTCTTTGTTCTTGTTGTGCTATTGATTTATTTCCTTATCGGTATGTCATAAATATGACGTTTTGTTATAAGGTTTCTGGAATAATATCTATTTTCTTCGCCTTTTTCTATAATATTTCTGCAAACAACATCTCAATCTGGTTCATTCACTCTGTCATCCAACGCGTTTCGTTGAACTGAGGTAATAAATTGGATGAATCAGAGAATCAGCCAGAGTAAGGGTACTACAACCAGAAGTAGCGATGTGGTCAACATCCATGCAGTGTTCGCAAGATCAACATCCAAGTTGTAAAGAGTGGGAGGTACCATGGCTGTGAAAGCCACGGGCATAGATGCAAGAATTGTCACCACCTTTAACGGCAGCCCTCCATTAACCGTACCGAGACCTACCCCTGAGGCTAACAAGTAAACGCTTGTAGGGATCGCCACGAATTTAATCAGGGCGATGGCTGAAGCCTCGCGCATGTATTCACGCATCTTACCGAACCTCAAAGCCATTCCAATGGATGAGAGCATAGATAACGAGACAAGAGGTATGAAGACGCGGATTAATAACGAGAAAAATGTTGGACGCTCAACTCCAAGTAGGTTCAAACCAAGTCCCACAACCCAGCTTGATAACGTAACCTGCAGGACCCTGTCGGACAGTATGTTTTTGAATCTGTCAAACACTGACTCCTTCTCTGAAGCCATTTCGCTCATGGATTTAGCGTAAGGGAATCCGACGCCATAGTAGAGAAAGGTCTCAAAGAGCTTGTAAAACGGGATAATCGCCACCGCGGTCTCACCCAGGATGATGTATGTGATCAGGGACCCGATACTACCGATGTTTGTGAAGCTACCACATGTCACCATGACTCCTCTCTGTTTCCGGGTCAAATTGAATATCCCAGACGCAACATATCCGAGGACGCCACCAAAGGTTACCGCAAATGCTCCGAGGAAAGGCAGAGCAAATATTCTGATATCACTCATATCCAAAGCCCAAATGGCGCCACCGAACACGAAGGGATTCAAGTAGAAGATAGCTGTGATCTGAAGATTTCTCCTTAACTTTCTTATCGCCTCCTCTGATTGATTCATTCCATGGGGGATCTTGTTGCGGTAGAGATATCCAGCGGATAACCCGGTCGCGATTAGCCCAAGAGAGTATATTATATCCCCTATGCTTGCCATACCGCGTATTCACCGTTCCCGAGTATATAACTGGGACTGCCTGTCTTCACGAATGTATAGATCTCTATTTTATGGCTCGGTGAAATCAATCACCGTGTAGTCCATCACTCTGTAGAGGTCAACTGATTTCATCTCGATGCCGTACAGGTGGTTCCCCGATCCAAAGTTCACCCTGTCAAGTCTGAGGAGTTTCCAGTCAACGATGACCGGGGTGGTCACCAGCAACGGGCAAACTGCTCCTGGTAAAACGCCGGTGATCTCCATAACGTCTTCAGGTGATGCTATCCGCGACTTCCCCATGACCGCCTTCAGTTTCTTAAAGCTCACTCTGTCTGAGCCCCTGAGGAAGAGAGCTCTGAACCCTGCCTTGGATTTCACTAGAATGGTCTTGCATATCTCATCGGGGTTGATTTCACCTTTAGAAAGCCGGACCACATCATCGACAGATACCGCCCTGTCCGTGAGCTCCATGACCCTGTACTCCACACCGGCACCATCCAAGAGATCCTCGACGCAAAGCACCATAATCATGAGGCATCATCGATGGTAGAAAACCCCTTCGACGAAACACTCGCTTTTTTATAGAGGCGGCAATCCTGATAGACAATAAACAGCTGATTACAATGAGTGCAGGCTTAAACATCGTCGTATGCATCAAACAGGTCCCGGAGACCACTGAAGTCAACTTCGACGAGGAGACAGGGCGACTGATCCGTGAAGGAGTCGCCGCGGTAATCAACCCTTTCGATGAGTACGCCATCGAAGAGGGACTCAGGATCAAGGAAAAGCACGGCGGAAGTGTCAAGGTATTAACAATGGGACCACCATGGGCAGCAGACGCCCTCAGGGACGCAATCGCAATGGGCGCAGACGAGGGTTACCTTGCAACTGACAGGGCATTCGCCGGCGCGGACACATGGGCAACAAGCCTGACCCTTGCCAAGACGGTCGAGCACATGGGCGGATACGACATCATCATATGCGGCCTCAAGACCACTGACGGCGACACGGGTCAAACCGGCCCCGAGATGGCTGAACACATGGGCATTCCCCACGTCTGCTACGTCAACGAGATAGTAGAGGTCGGCAATGGTAAGGTAATACTCAAGAGGATAATGGACGACGGCATCGAGACACTGGAGGTTCCATTGCCCCTGCTCATCACCGTCAGCAAGGACATCAACCAGCCCAGGCTGGCAACGCTGAGGGGACGCCTCAAGGCAAAGAAGGCCGTGTTCAAGGAGATCACCAACGGTGACCTCAAACTCCCAGTAAAGGAGATAGGACTGGACGGCAGCTATACCCGTGTAGTCAAGATATTTGAGCCCGAAGTTCACTACGCGGGCGAGATTGTTCAGGGAACTACAGAAGAGCTGGTGGGAGCGATAATTGCAAAGCTACAGGAGTGCAAGGTGATCTAGATGAGCGCACCAGTATACGTTGAAGACGGATGCATCGGATGCGAACAGTGCATCACCGCCTGCCCATTCGGGGCCATTGATATGGTTGATGGCGTCGCGGTGATAAACGAGGCTTGCAGGGCTTGTGGCGAGTGCGTCCCTGCCTGCCCGGTCAGCGTCATAGTCATGACCACGTCCGAGGCTAAAGTATTGGAGGGCGAGGGCGTCATGGTCTATGCCGAGATGAGCAATGGAAGCCTCCACAAGGTGAGCTTCGAGCTCCTCGGGAAGGCGAGGGAACTGGCTGCACCGCTGTCGGAGCCGGTCTACGCAGTCCTAGTAGGATCAGGTGTTGAAGACTCTGCCAAGGAGCTTGTAGACAGGGGGGCGGACAAAGTATTCGTCTACGACGACCCCGGACTGGCGCAGTTCAGGGACGACCCATACAGCGACCTCCTTACGGAGTGCTGCAAGGAGGAGAAACCTAGCATATTCCTCGTGGGAGCCACCAGCATCGGCAGGAGCATGGGCCCTAGGGTGGCAGCCAAGCTCAAAACCGGTCTTACAGCGGACTGCACCAGTCTAGATATTGATCCAGAATCAAAGCTGCTCCAGCAGACTCGCCCAGCATACGGCGGCAATATCATGGCAACCATCGAAACCACCAACAGCACGCCCCAGATGGCCACGGTCAGGTACAAGATGTTCACGGAGGCATCAATTGTTGATACCCCAAAGGGCGAGATCGTCAACAAGCCTGTTGAAATGAGCAAGCTAACAGACAGAATCAAGGTACTTGGCTTCGAGAAGGCGGGCGAACAGATCAGCATCAGCGACGCAGACATAATCGTCTCCGGCGGACTAGGAATGGGAGACCCAAGCGGATTTGATCTCATGCAGAAGCTGGCGACCGCATTAGGAGGCGCTGTAGGCGCAAGCCGACCCACCATCGACGAGGGCTGGATCAATTATAGACACCAGGTAGGGCTCAGTGGCAGGACAGTTCGTCCCACCGTCTACCTAGCGTGCGGTATCAGCGGAGCTGTACAGCACCAGGCGGGCATGAAAACCAGCGACGTCATTATTGCCGTCAACAAGGACCCGGATGCACCCATATTCGGGATATCCACACTGGGCGTTGTCGGGGACCTGTACGACGTGGTGCCCGGACTCATAGAAAAGCTCAAGGAGCAAGGGAAAGATGCCTGAGTTCAACAAAGTTACATCTGAAATCAGGGCAAAACTAGAGAACATCGTAGGGAAAGTCAACGTGTCCGACCATAAGGACGATTTAGACAAGCATGCTATCGATGAAAGCCCATTAAAGCCACACCCACCAACGCTGGTGGTCTCTCCATCCTCCACGGAGCAGATCCAGGGCGTACTCAAACTGGCAAACGACGAATTGATTCCGGTCACCCCCCAGGGGTCCAGGACCGGGTTGAGTGGTGCATCCCATCCAGTACACAGTGGAATCGCCCTCAACCTTGAGGGAATGAACAAGATCATCGAGATAGACGAGGATAATCTTATGGCAATCGTTGAGCCGGGTGTACTTATCAGCGAGGTCCACGAGGCAACGGAGGCACTCGGACTCTACTACCCCCCTGACCCAGGCCAAGAGTCTGGCAGCATAGGGGGCAACATATCAACAAACGCAGGTGGGATGCGTGCCATGAAGTACGGCGTCACCCGTGATTTCGTGAACGGCCTTGAGGTCGTGCTCACCAGCGGCGAGGTTATTCAGATTGGGGGCAAATTCGTCAAGGACAGCACGGGCTACAGCCTAATTGACCTAATCATCGGGAGCGAGGGGACGCTGGGTGTAGTCACAAAGGCGATCCTAAGACTGATACCCAAGCCAAAGTTCACTTCACTGATCTACGCGCCTTTCACGTCAACAATAGACGCCGTGAAAGCCGTCAGGGAGATAATCCATAAAAAAATCGTGCCCTTCGGCCTGGAGTACATGCCCCAGCAAGCCGTGCTTATGGCGGAAAAACACACGGGGAAGAAGCTCCCGGACAACAGTCATCCAGCGTACCTTCTGGTAGCAGTGGAGGCCAACAGCAAGGAGGAGCTTGACAGAGAGCTGGAGACTGCCGGGGAAATCTGCCTTGAGATGGGTGCTGTGGACGCGTATATCGCGGATAATGCCCAGCGTCAGAACCAGATCTGGGAGGCACGGAAATGCCTGTTCGATGCATACATGGCGGCATACACACTTGAAGAGGCAGATATCTGCATCCCGCGGAGCATGATACCCGATTACGTGGAGCGTGCAGATGCGGTTGCCGAGAAACACGGAGTCTTGCTGGTCCCAGTGGGACATGCAGGAGACGGAAACCTGCACTACTTCATCATCAAGAAGGACGAGACTCCAGAAGAGGAATGGGACGAGCTAATGGAGGCAGCGTTGAGCGACCTCATCGACCTCTCGCTTGAGATGGGCGGAACATCGTCAGGCGAACACGGGCTTGGTTACACAAAGAAGCACTACTTGGAGCGAGAAGTGGGTCCCGCCCAGATGGAGTTGATGAAGGGGATCAAGGCTACCTTTGACCCCAAAGGGATTCTGAACCCAAACAAGGTCTGGGCCTAGTACTCCCTATACATCTCGGCCAGCGGGTGGCCCTTGCAGTACAAGCCGAAAGCCTTGTACCAGCCGAAGGGGCTCCTGTGGGCGTCTATTCCCTCTGAGTTGAGCTTTGCCTCCAGGTCAGACATGAACTTTTTTGCCCTCTTTGGGCTGCCCAGCTCGTGGCTCAGGTGTGCGTAGGGGTGGAGGATGACGTTGTTGCACCCGATCCGTTCGGTGTCCACTTTGATGTTCTTGATGTACTCATCGATGATCTCCTCCTCCCTGTTGACGTCTTTCTTCTCGAAGCAGGTGAAGCAGACAAGGATGTTCTCGTACTCTCCCTCTTTGGGGAACGCAGGTCGCTCTGCAACGGGGGTCTCCTTGAGGGTCTTGAAGCTGAACTCTGAGCAGTGAAGCTGTAAAACGCGCATACTTATCCCGATGAACTATTCTTGTCGGGTTTTAAGAGATTCTACAAAGATTAGAGCTCTTTTGCGGCTGCCATGATCTTCTCAATCTGAGCCACTGTGAGCCTTGTCTTCAACGATAGTTCGGATGGCTCTGAGTTCAACACCTTGGCCACGGTATCGTATCCTGCCGACTTTAGCTTCTCCTCGGTGACCACGCCCACTCCGCTGATCTTTGATACATCAACTGCCTCGACTATGGGTTCGGGTTCCGATTTGGGTTTTGGCTTGGGTGTCGGCTCACGTCTCTCCCCTCGGGGTGGCCTTCTCTCCCTACGCTCCCTTGGGGCGAACACCTCTGCCGGTACTACCGCGTTACCCTTGACGAGAGTGATCGTCATTGTTGAGACGTTCCTCGTGCCCCTATCGTCCTCGATTTTCTCCGTGCCGATGGTTATCCCGGGCTTTTCCATGCCGTCCATGTACCTGTTCTTGGTAATTTCTGCGACATCAACGGCGGTCGTGATTGACCTGCCCCTTGCCTTGATCAGGACGACATCGTTGTGATTGAATGTTGCGAGCGTAGCCATTACGTAGGCCATGGCAGGCTTCCTGCCGATGTAGATGGTGTTATCCCGGCTCATTATCGGTCAGACTGAACTATTTTTTCTCAGCCATAAAAAACCATCCCTTATTATCACCGCACATTTACTCAAATCAGTGAAAAAAGGCATTAAACACAGATTTTTTACGTTCAAACATCGCCAAATAACTATGTCTGATTCGTTTTGGCCTGACGGCTACAAATCCTGTTTCAACCTTTCCTTCGACTATGACAGCAACAGCGCGCTCATGAGGAGGGCACCGCTAGATATCGTCGCCCAGAGCAGAGGTAGGTTCGCACCCAACACAGCCATACCGCGTATCCTTGACCTACTGGACGAGCTTGATATCAAGGCGACGTTCTTCACGCCGGGGTGGACCGTTGACAATTTCACGGAGAGCTGCGAGGACATCGTGGCGCGAGGCCACGAGATGGGTGCCCACGGGTACCTCCACGAGAAGCTGGGGGAGATAAGCATGGAGAGCGAGAGGGGCGTATTCCTGAAGGCACTCGACAGTTTCGAGAAGATAGGCGTAAAGCCCACAGGTTTCAGGGCACCCTACTGGCTCATCAGCGACAGGACCCTCGACCTAGTCCAGGAATTGGGGTTCACTTACGACAGCAACTTTATGGACGATGATATGCCGTACATACTCAAGTGGAGGGGCGAGGACACGGGCCTAGTTGAGTTGCCAGTTGAGTGGATGATGGACGACTGGCCCCACTTCGAGACCCACAGGATGACCCCCAAGCAGGTCTGGGACATCTGGAAGCCCGAGTGGGACGGAATCTACCGGCTCGGAAGATACTTTGGCCTGACGTGCCACCCCCAGTGCATCGGCCGCGTCAGCAGGCTGGACATGCTAGAGAAGCTGCTCAGGGACGCCAAAGACAGGGGAGATGTGTGGTTCGCCACATGTGAAGAGGTCGCCCACTGGACCAGGAAGAAGCTAAGCTAGTTTCTCAACCTCTTCTACCAGAATAGGCAAGCTCTCACCCGAGGGCGCGAAGACGTTCACGTCACACGAGTACGTGATCTCACTCTCCCTAATATTCACCTCAATGAGCCTGCCCGCGTTTCTCTTTACTATCAACGGTAAGCTAGCGGCAGGCGTCACCGTGGCGCTTGTCCCGGCCACTATCATGCAGTCGCTTCTCTCTGATTCCTCGAAACACCTCTCAAGGATCTTCCTTGGGATTGGCTCCCCGAACATCACAGTGTCTGTCTTTACGAGCCCACCGCATTGTGGGCAGGTTGGCGGGATATCCTTGACCTCAAACTCCTCGTTGGGCCAGCGGCTCATGCAATCGATGCACCTGTACCACTTACTGTTACCGTGGATCTCAAGGATGTTTACGCTCCCCGCAGCGTAATGGAGATTGTCAATGTTCTGGGTTACCAATGATTTCAACACCCCAATCTCCTCAAGTCGTGCCAAGGATAAATGACCTGGATTCGGCTCCTTATCGCTCAGGCTCAAACCAAACTCACTCTTGTTCTCAAGCCTCCTCTCCCAGTACCCCTTTGGATCACGCAAAAACCTCCTGTAACCATCCATAGACGGCTCGCCCTTCTCAGTCCACAGGCCCCCAGGCCCCCTGAACGGCCTGATACCACTCTCGACGCTTATGCCCGCCCCTGTGAGGCATGTGACGTACTCGGATGAAGCGATGATTGCTGCCGCGTCGCGGATGGATTGCAGAGTATCCTCGGGTAGAACCATAGAATAGAAAAGAAAAGGGTGGGATTAGGCTCTTTCCTTGAGGACCTTCACCAGTGCCGGCACGACCTCGTAGACGTCACCAACGATGCTATAGTCACTGACTCCATGGATGCCCGCCGACTCATCGTTGTTGATGCTCACGATGATCTTGCTGTCCCTGATCCCAGCCACGTGCTGGATCTGGCCACTTATGCCGCATGTGATGTACAGGCTGGGCTTGACCTTTTTGCCACTGATGCCGACCCAGAAATCCATCCAACCGAGGTCCGCGCTGATGGGCCTGGTGCAGCCTATAGCCGCGCCAAGTATCTCAGCCAGCTTATCTAAGATCTTCAGGTCTTCCTTCGCCTTGAACCCCCTTCCAGCCGAGATGATTATATCCGCGTTCTCAACGTCGCTTGAGCTCTTGGGCTTCTCCCTTACTTCGATGACCTTTACTTCGGGCTCAGGTATATCAACATCTAGCGCGATGATTTCCCCTGATCTCTCCGCTGCCTCAAGCTTCTCGAAGCTCCTCGGGGAAACCGTGATCACTGTGGGTACTCTTGAGCTGTACTCCGTGGCGACCGTCGAGCCTCCATATGTGAGCTTCTCAACCACGAGCCTGTCGTCCTCAAAGCGCATACTGTAGCACTCGTTCATGCATCCGACCCCAAGGGTCGCCGCAATTCTTGGAGCAAGCTCCTTCCCCCTCTTGGTTGCCCCTATCAGGATATAATCCGCTGCCGCCTCATCGACTGCCTTGAGCATTGCTGCCCTATAGGGGGTTAATGCGAAACTTCCCAGGCCCTCGATGTTAAATGCCTTATCTGCCCCCTGGTTGATGTAATCCTGGGGGGCGCCATCAGTTACCAGTGCCACTACCTCTGAGCCTTTTATATCAGCCAGCTCCCGTGCCTTGGCTAGGATCTGGAACGCCAACTCCCTGTCCTCCGAGTAAACCAGGAATCTCATCAAATGACCCCCTCTCCTGCCAGTGCCTCGGTAAGCTTGGCCGCAACCTCCTCAACAGTGTTCGCTTCGATCTTGATCTGCTTCCTCTCAACGAGGGGGGCGGTAACGTCCGTGATTATGACATAACTCATTGCCTTGATGGATTCGACTTCCAAGCCAAGCGCGGGTGCGTCCCAGACTATCCTTGGCTTCTTCTTAGCTCTCATGATCTTCATGAGGCTCGGAATCCTGGGCTCGTTGATCTCCCTTGTAACTGTAATCAGGGCCGGAAGGGCTACCTCTACCACCTCGTCAACGTCTTCAAGGTCCCTGACAGCCGTGACCTTTCCGTCAGCCACAGAGAACTCCTTGACGTACGTGACCTGTGGGAGCTCTAAAAGTTCTGCGAGTCTTGGGCCGATCTGGCTACTCATGGAGTCAAGGGTCATCTCACCCGAGATGATCAGGTCATACTCCCCTATCTCTTTCATAGCCGCTTCAAGCACCTTGCTTGTTGCGTTGGTGTCAAGCCCCGTCAACTCCGGGTCGATTACTATGTAAGCCCCGTCGGCTCCCATTGCTAGAGCCGCAAGTAGGGCTGTGTTTGTCTTGTCGTCGCCCATGCTGAGGACCACCACCTCGCCTCCTACGGCGTCCTTTGTCTGGATGGCTGCCTCAAGTGCGCGCTTGTCAAGCTCACTGATCTTTTTCTTTACCCCGGCGGTCACGGGTGCCCGTGATCTCGGATCGAACTTTATCTCGTTCACGTCGGGGATTGCCTTTAGCAGAACAACCTGCCTCATATTTCTCCTTCCGATGTTACCCACAGAGGATAATAGTGTTATCATGAAAACCCTATAAGCTCAAAAGAGCTTAACCGATTGAAACATCATGCTGCCTGATCAAGTTGAAAAGATAGCGATCCTCGGTGCCGGGGTTATGGGCCACGGGATCGCTCAGATTGCCTCCGCGGCGGGCTACAGGATTGCCGTTAGGGACATCAAACAAGAGTTCCTTGACAACGGGCTCAAGGGAATAACAAAGAGCCTTGACTACCTCGTGAAAAGAGAGAGGATAACCCCCGAGGTCAAGGGGGAAATACTTGGACGTATCAAGTTCACGCTTGACCTCAAGGAGGCAGTGGGCGACGCCCAGCTTGTCATCGAGGCCATTCCCGAGAAGATGGAGATTAAGCACTTGGTATGGAAAGAAGCGGCCGAGCTTGCTCCAGATGACGCAATATTGGCATCCAACACGAGCAGCCTCAGCATCACAGAGATCGCCACGGTGGTCCCGAACCCCGAGAGGTTCGTTGGTATGCACTTCTTCAACCCACCCGCCATTATGAAGCTCGTCGAGGTCAACCAGGGCGACAAGACCAGCAAGGAGACAGTCGATACTGTAATGGCGTTGGCAAGGAAGATGAGCAAAACTCCAGTGTGGGTCAAGAAGGACGCACCTGGGTTTATAGTCAACAGAATCCTGGTCACCTACCTCAACGAGGCAGCAAAGCTCCTAGATAAGTTCGACATCGAGCAGATCGACGCTGCCATGCAGCACAAGGCGGGCATGCCAATGGGACCATTCATGCTGAGCGACCTCATAGGACTGGACATCGTCCACAACATCCTCAAGACATTTGAGGAGCACATTGGGCCGGAATACGCGCCCCACGAGAAGATCATCGAACTGTTTGACTCAAGGAAGCTAGGCAGGAAAACCGGCGAGGGATTCTACTCCTATACCGAGAGGCCCGCA